>Ga0187875_10003134_pt1 | contig 11779 bp, 13 predicted proteins | sample June2016WEW_17_1_2_FD_132978 | JGI IMG/M metagenome (GOLD analysis project Ga0187875, IMG submission 132978) | Peatland microbial communities from SPRUCE experiment site at the Marcell Experimental Forest, Minnesota, USA - June2016WEW_17_10 | ecosystem: Environmental > Terrestrial > Soil >... | reverse complement strand
GGGCACGTCGAGGCGGGGCACGGTGGCGGCCAGGTCCATGGTCGCCAGCTCGGGCAGCAGCGCGGCCTGTGTCGCGGTGATACCGCGGACGGTTCGGATGACGTCCCCGGCCGAGTAGTCGGCCGAGCGCACCAGGCTGGTGAGCAGTCCGCGCACCAGGGTGGCATAGGTTTCGCCGGTCGTGACCCCGCCGAAGTTGGTAGCCCAGCGGACCCGGGTGGCGAACTGTTTCGAGTCCAGGTGCGGGGGCGGGCCGATGGCCTCCAGCTGCCGGGTCGCGCGCCGGTTGCCGCGCTGGCGGGCTGCGGCGAGCGCGAAGTCGTAGGCACCAGTGCCGGCGGCCGCACCGTCGATGTCCATTCCCGTCGCTATCAGCGTCGCGACCAGGTCCGGGCGCTGCGCGGCGGCGCAGGCTGCGAGCGTCGCTCCGAAAGAGAACCCGGCGACATAGGCCTTTCCGGCGAATCGGTCCCGGAGGAAATCCAGGAGCGACACGGTGTCGCCTGCCATCTGTTCCAGGCTGATGCCGGCCCGGTCCTGCCGTTTCCGCAGCGAGCGGCCGCAGCCGCGCTGGTCCCAGTAGATGACCGTGAAGGCCTGTTCCAGGCCGAGGAGGTGCTCGAAGCGGCGCGCTTCGCAGATCATCGGCAGGCCGGGACCTTGCTGGATCAGCAGGAGCACCGGGTTGGAAGCGCCCGCCCCGCGAACCCGGATCCACTGGGTGGTGCCGCCGGCCTGGATTGCCTCCAGCGAATCGATCGCCATCTTGGTGCCCGGCACGGCTACGCGCTCGCCAGCGTCGGAGCCTGGCCGGTGGCCTGGGCCAGGCGGCCTGCCGCTCCCGGGTCATGGGCGGGCAGGATCACCAGGCCCGGATAGTGCTGGCGCATCGTGTTGACCATGGCGGTGGCTTCCCGCAGGCGGCGGCGGCTCCCGACCCCGGGTACATGGCCGATCTCGAGCAGGTGCGCGTCGTAGGTCACGTCGCCGACCATCATCAGCGGCGCCCGTCCCGGCCGGCGTATCAGCATCGACATCGAGCCGGGTGTGTGCCCGGGCGTGGGCAGCAGGACCAGGCTGCCGTCACCGAGCAAGTCGTGACATGACCGGAACGGGGCCAGGCTCGGGTTGGCGGTCGGCTCGGGCTCGATCCGGCGCCAGCGCAGGCCGGGCAAGTCAATATGGCGGGTCATCAGCCCGCGCATCTCGGGCAGCGGGCTGGACAGCGTGTTCCACTCTGCCTGGCTGACGACGATGTCCGGCTGGCTCAGCTCGGCGAGGCCCCCGGTGTAGTCCTGGTGCAGATGGGAGATGACCGCAGTCTTTACATCGCCCACGGCGTAGCCGAGTCGGCCCAGTCCGGCGCTCAGGGTCTCCTGCGGGCCGATCTCGAACCGGGCCAGCCGGCCGTACAGGAATCCTGTCGTTCCGCCGGGCCAGAAGGTCGGCCGCCAGCTCGACGCCAGATGGTCAGGACGGATCCGCACCTGGCCCGTGCTCACCACCGACACCTGGCGGATCGGGTCGGTCACATTCATCTCAGTATTCCTCCGGTAAGCAGGCCAGCGGCCCTCCACCGCGCGCCAGGTCGAGCTTTGGGCATCACCGCCGGTCAGCTCGCGGGGTAACTCCGGGTGGTTTCAGCCAGCTGCTCAGATCCGGCTGTCCCAGTGGTCGTAGTAGGGCCGTATGCCGAAGAGTTTGGCTAGCGCCCACAGCGGCGGGAGCATGAGGTTCTGCACCACGATGGGGGGTGAGCTGATCCGGCTTTCGTGCCGGAAGTGCCAGAAGGTGGCGCCGAGCTGCAGCGGGTTTTTCGGCGCGCCCCTGGGCGTGGTCTTGCCGTCGGCCACCAGGCCGGCTAGGGCCTCGTGGAATTCCTTGGTAAGCAGTGCCGGGCGGAGTTCGACGACGCCCTCGATCTCGCCCGGGCCGGGGTTTCCCTCGGAATGCGGGACGCCGGCGGGCACGACGATCGTCTCGCCCGCTCCGGCTATGCGCTGCTCGCCGCCCAGGGTGAAGTGAGCTTCGCCTGCCAGGATGGTGAAGCGCTCCTCCTGGTGGGGGTGGATGTGCTCGGTGATCACGCCGCCGGGCACGCTGCGCCAGTTGAACCGCACCAGCTGCCCGTCGCTGTCCTCCGCGATGGCCGTGTAGGTGATCCACTCGCCGGTCGCGGGGTTGAAGAAAGGCCGGAAGCTGGCGGTGTGGCTATCAGCCTGGTGCATGGTCATCGGAACTTCGCGGTGAGCCCGGCCTGGCCTAGCGGGCGAGCGGGCCGGAGGCGGGCGAGGTCGTGGAAACCGGCGGTCGCGGTGCCCAGCAGCACGACCCCGGCGGCGAAGCCGGTGGTCACGGCGAGCGACTTGCCGGACATCGTGGCGACGAGAATGACCGGCCCCGCGGTCAGCGCCCAGCCGACGATGCGGTAGCGCGGGATGTGGACGAGGTGGTCGAGGTAGAGCAGCAGCGGCCCGATCGTGATCACGATAGACGGCAGCACCCAGTCCGAGTGGCCAGCAGCGATGACGATAACGGGCAGCACGAAGGCCGCGACCAGCTCGATGATGGTGGCGAGGGTCACCAGCCGCTCGATCCGCCTGGCCTCCGGCCCGGCTGGCCGGGGGGCGGTGCCGGCCGTGACTCTTATGGCGTAAGTGAACACGCCGACCACCGCGACGCCGGACACCGCGATCAGCACATCTCCGGTGCGGCCGCCGATCGCCAGGCTCGCGCGCGCCAGCCAGAAGGCGGCGAAAGCGGCCTGGATGAACCCGCCGATGCGCCGCACCCGCCTCGACCATGCCACGGCCGGGGTCAGATCAGCGGCGTTCACCGGCGCAGGTTTCGCCGTGCTGGCAGCTGGTTGAGTTGTCATGGCGGGTACCGCCTCAGGTTCGGTTGTCATGGCGTGCTGGTCCGGGTCCGGTACCAGGCGACGGTCGCCGCAACGGCGTCAGCCAGCGGGGTGCCAGCCGCCCCGAAGGCGGACTCGTATTTGCTGGTATCCAGGACGAAGGGCTCGTCGAACTGGTAGGACAACTCGGCCAGTCCCCGCAGCATCGGGTTGACCAGTCCCAGGGCGCGCACGGCCAGCTTGGGCACCGACCGGATGGCGACGGGATGGCCGACCTCGCCGGCCACCAGATCGAGGAGCGCCCGGGTGGTGACCGTCGGCGGGCCGGGAAGGTGCCACACCTCTCCGGCCGCGCGAGCGTCGGTGCCGAGGGTGGCCAGGCCGGCGGCGATATCGGGGACGTAGCTGTAGGTGTGCAGCAGGTCAGGGTTGCCGATGAAGTCGGCGCGCCGGCCGGCCAGGGCGTTGCCGAAGACCCGCTCGCCGAGCGTTGACCCTTCGGTGACGCCGGGGCCGAAGAAGTCAGAGGCCCGCCCGATGGCGATGCGGACCCGGCCGGCCCCGGCGGCGGCCAGCAGTTCGGCGGTCATGGCGGCCCGGGTCCGGCCCTTCACGGTCGTCGCGGCCAGCGGGAGGTCCTCGGTCATCGGCCTGCCCCCGGTCGGCCCGTAGCCGTACAGGTTCTCCAGGACCACGAGCAGCGCACCGGTGTGCTCGGCGGCGGCCAGCACGCCCCGCTGCAACGGCGGAAAGAGTTCCGGCCACTGGTTGTAAGGCGCGTTGAGGCACTGGTACACAACGGCGGCGCCCTTGGCCGCATCGCTGGCCGCATCAAGGTCGGTCGCGTCCGCCGCCCGCCAGTCGATCCCGTCCGCGAGCTCCGGCGGCCGGTGCCGCGACAGCACCCGGACGCTCAGGCCTCGTCCGGCGAGGACGGCCGCGAGCACGCGACCGACCTGCCCGGCCCCGAACACCACGTGCAGCCTGTCCTCACCCGCGAGTGGATCCGGCGCGGCGGAAGCCTCGGCGGGACCTGCGCCTGCAGAACCGTCAGGCATCGGTACAGCCCCCGGAATAATGCCATGCCCGGCATGATGTACCCGCGTCGGCAGCATGCCAGCGGTCGTGACGATCTACTAGTGGCACTGCGTCGTGGCGCCGCAGGATGGCCCGTGAGTCGCAGATGGAGAGCGGGACCCGCTGACAGGAAGGTGATGCCATATGCCACCTCGGCAAGGCTGCGCGCTAGGCGCCACCGAGGTCCAGAGCAGCCGGAATCTTGATCTCGTCTACCCGCGGATAAACGAGTATTATTCTCCTTTTCGGACGCTACGCCCAATCCACCGGGCAGACAAGGAGCCGGGCTATCTGGGCCAGGAAACCCGCCGCCAGGCGCTCGTGACCCCGCGGCGCAGGCAGTCATCGGAACGGCGCGAACGACTGCGCGGTGAAGGCTGCGAGGACGACCTCCCAGGTGTCAGGGTCAGTTCCCCGGCGGCTCGCATCGGATGCTGCTCGCTGGCACGAATGCGCGCCCCTCGCGCTCGGCGCTGCATGGGGTGATAGCGGCGCCCGTCATAACGGCCGCCGCCCTCGACACCGGGCAGGCCGTCGAGGATGGTGCCGGCGAGTGCCTCGCCGATGACCCCTTCCTCGGTCTCAAGCGACGGGATCATGTCCACCCGGACCCGCGCGGGCGCTGGGCGCCCCTGGCGCAGCTTCACGACGACGCTCTCGCTGGCCGTCACGCCGAATCCGCCGTCGGTCACCACGGTCCGGCCGGCGTCAGCCGCCGCCCCGTTCCGGCCGAGGGTCGCGAGTACGGCGGCCACGCAGCGCCATCACCAGCGCCCAGCGTTCGGTAGCGCACCTGGACCAGTACTCGGCGCAGATGAACATGATCTCAGGGCGGCCGCCTGAGCTGAGCTTCGGCGCGGGGGGCGGCAGTTTCTCGGGGCGGCGTGATCTGGCCGCGGCCCAGCTGCGCCTGCGCGTTGGCGATGAGCGCGCTGACGGGTATCCCCTCCACACGTGAGATCGCGCCCGCGGGTAGCTGGTAGGTGCCCGTCGCGGACGGCGGCCGGTAGCGGGCGCCTTCGGCCAGGGCGGGCTCAGCGCCTCCCTTGCCGCCCAGGTTGCTGGCGATCGCGGCGGCGATCACCACGGCGGCAAGGCCGCCCGCCGCCGCGTAGATGCCGCGCCGCCGCCTGGGCGAGCTCCTCGCCGGGCGTGGCGGGACCTCGCGCAGGCCGCGGTGACCCTCGGCACCGACGTTGACCTTGTCGAACACGTCCGCTACAGGCTCGCGCATTCCGGTTGGCCGGTTGGCCTGCCGATTTGAGCCGACGACGGTGAGCGGATCCGGTCAGCTGCGCCCCATACTGCTTCCCGCGGCAAGCGCATGCCCCATGTCAGCCGGAAAATCGTGTCCCCTGCCCGGCCGATCTGGGCAGTCTGGGCCACTCCCTGCAACCGGCTTTTCCCCGGGACACCCCGGCAACAGATCACGGTGTACCATACGCCGTATGGTCTCCGTAAAGGTACGCCCCCGAAGAGGGGGAGAGCAATGAGCGTCCGCCATGCACTGCTGGCGCTTCTGAGCGAAGGTCCGAAGTACGGATTCCAGCTCCGCCAGGAGTTCGAGGAGGGCACCGGGGACGTTTGGCCGCTCAACATCGGTCAGGTGTATTCGACGCTCCAGCGGCTGGAGCGCTCAGGCCACATCGAGTCCGACGACCTGGCTGACGAAGGTCCTCAGAAGGTCTTCCGCCTTACCGAGGAGGGCAAGGCAGAGCTCGACCGCTGGCTCTCGACGCCGACGGACATGACCTCGCCGCCTCGTGACGAGCTCGTGATCAAGGTCCTGTCGGCCCTTCGGGTACCCGGCCTAGACGTCAACGACCTGATCCAGCTCCATCGCCGCCATCTCGTCGAGCTCATGCAGCAGTGGACGCACCTGAAGGACGATGAGGCTGACGCCGATCTTGCCTTCGCTCTTGTGGCCGACGCCGAGCTGTCCCGATTGGACTCGGTCATCCGCTGGCTTGACCAGGCAGAAGGGCGGCTGATGCGAGCCGAACTCGAACCCGCAGTTCCCTCGACGGTGCCGCGCTTGCGGCGAAGGCTGGTGGCGCGACGATGAACTTCCTCGAACTCCGGAACGTCTCCAAGTCCTATGCCGCGGGCTCGACCCTCGTGCACGCCCTCATCGGCGCTTCGCTCTCGGTCGAACGCGGCAACCTCGTCGCGGTGATGGGACCGTCTGGGTCGGGGAAGTCCAGCCTCCTGGCGATCGCCGGCAGCCTCGAGGAGCCGACGAGCGGTGAGGTGCTGATCGACGGCAAGTCGCTCGCGTCGATGTCCTACAACGACAAGGCGCGACTTCGCCGCCGCATGATCGGCTACGTCTTCCAGGACTTCAACTTGCTCGCCGGGCTCACCGCGCTCGAGAACGTCGCCCTTCCGCTCGAGCTCGATGACCTTTCGCCGAGAAAGGCACGGATCGCCGCGATGGCTGCGCTGGAGAACATCGGGATCGCCGAGCGGGCTGGGCACTTCCCCGACGAGCTCTCGGGAGGAGAACGCCAACGGGTCGCCATCGCCCGCGCCGTCGTCGGTGAGCGCCATCTCCTGCTCGCCGACGAGCCCTCGGGCGCGCTCGACTCCGCCAACGCGGATGCGGTGATGAAGATGATCCGTCGCGCCTGCAAGCAGGGCATCGCCGCGGTCATCGTGACCCACGATGCCCACCTCGCATCATGGGCCGACCGCGTCGTCTTCCTCAAGGACGGTCGCATCATCGACCAGACGGTGCCACCTCCGAGCGCGGAGTCACTTCTCGCTCCAGCGCCAACCCCATGACCGCCTCGGTCGCAGCGCCGCCCGGCGAGGATCGTCGGGCCCGGGGCATCACGCCGTCTCGCCGCGCGGTGGTTCGCTGGGCATGGCGCTTGTTCCGCCGGGAGTGGCGCCAACAGCTTCTGGTCCTGGCCTTGATCGTCGTGGCCGTCACCGCGACAATCGTCGGCTCAGCGGTGGCGACCAACACGCCCCCGCCGGCGAACTCAGAGTTCGGAATCGCTCAGGACGCGGCCACCTTCGCCGGGACCGACCCTCGTCTTGCCAACGAGATCGCCGCGTTGGGGCACCGCTTCGGGGCGGTCGACGTCATTGAGAACAAGACGCTGAAGGTTCCCGGCTCGGTCGATACCTACGAGCTCCGAGCCCAGAACCCCGGCGGCCCCTACGGCCAGCCGATGCTGTCCCTCGTTTCGGGCCACTACCCCGCTGCACCAGACCAGGTCGCCGTCACGGCGGGAGTCGCATCCGACTTCACCCTGACGGTCGGCAAAACCTGGAACGCCGGAGGGCAAGCCCGGCGGGTGGTTGGCATCGTCGAGAACCCACAGAACCTCCTCGACGAGTTCGCCCTCGTCCTGCCTGGACAGGTGAAGTCCCCGAACCAGGTCACGGTGCTCTTCGACGCACCAGGAGTGGCCCCGAGCTCGATCGGCGAGCCCTGCGCCACGTGCGGCCCCTACGGCAGCCGTGGCACCAATGTGAGCACTCCGGCTTCTGTAGCGCAGAGCAACAGCATCAACCCGCAGACTCTTTCCCTTGTCGTGCTCACGATCGGCATGCTCCTGATCGCGCTCGTGGCGGTGGGTGGCTTCACCGTGCTCGCCCAGCGCCGGCAGCGCTCGCTCGGCATGCTGGCATCGATCGGCGCCACCAAAAGGAATCTCTCCCTTGTCGTGCGGGCGAACGGACTCATCGTGGGCGTCGTCGGGGCGATGATCGGGACCGTCTTGGGTTTTGTCGCCTGGGTCGCCTACCGGCCGAGCCTCGAGCGGAGTGCCCACCACATGATCGGCGTCCTCGCCCTGCCTTGGCTCGTCGTCGCTGCTGCGATTCTGCTCGCGATCGCCGCGACCTACATGGCGGCCACGCGGCCCGCCCGCTCCATCACGAGACTCTCCGTCATGGCCGCCCTGTCCGGCCGTCCCGCCCCACCGAAACAGGTTCACCGATCAGCGCTGCCCGGGATCGTGTTTCTCGTCATTGCGTTCCTCCTCCTCGGCTACTCCGGCAGCACAGGCGCAGGGAGCGGCAGCAAAGGCACACCCGAACTCGTTCTGGGGATCGTCGCCCTCATTCCCGCGATCATCCTGCTGGCGCCGGTTTTCCTCGTCGGGCTCGGGCGGCTCGCCCGGCACGCCCCGGTTGCCGTCCGGATCGCTCTCCGTGACCTCGCCCGCTACCGGGCTCGATCAGCCTCAGCCCTCGCCGCGATCGGCCTCGGCGTGATGATCGCGGTGCTCATCGCCATCTTTGCCCAGGCTCGCTACTCCGACATCTGGGACCCGGCCGGCCCGAACCTCGCCTCGAACCAGGCGAACATCGAGACAGGACCGGCGAACCCCTCCGCGCAGCAGGTGAAGTCGTGGTCACTTGCCGCCCCCCGCGTCGGCGAGGCGCTCGGCGCGCAACAGGTCGCCGCTCTCTATTTGGTCGGCAACCTCCAGAACAGCACCGGATCGCAGTCCTCCAACCAGTCGCTCACCGTCGCCACTCCCCAGTTGCTGCGAGTCCTCGGCATCCGTCAGTCGCAGATCGGGCCAAATGCCGACGTTGTGACCTCGCTGCCGGGCTTCGCTGGTGTAGCGGGTGTGGAGTTCGCCTTTTGCGAGAAGTTCGTCCCGATCAGCGGGATAAACAGCGGGAATTCGATACAGAGTCGCAACTGCACCAAGAACGGTGGGCTGACACACCCCGTGATCCAGTACCTCGCGGCGCTCCCGACAGGGATTCACGCACCCGACATGTTGGTCACGGAACACGCGGTCCATGAGCTCAGAATTTCCTCGACGGTCATCGGGACGCCGATCGGGTGGTTCGCCGATGCTGCCCAGCCGTTCACCGCCGAGCAGATCCACAATGCGCAAGCAATCGCGGCGGCGGCAGGCCTGAGCATCGAGACCAGGAACGACGAACCGACGTCTTCGACCATAGTCAACTGGGCCACGGCCTTCGGCATCGCGATGGCACTTTGCATCTTGGCCATGAGCGTCGGGCTGATCCGAAGCGAAACCGCCAATGACCTACAGACCCTCGCCGCCACCGGAGCGAGCAGCTACACCCGCCGGACGCTGACCGCCGCGACCGCGGGAGCGCTCGGCTTCCTCGGAGCCGTCCTCGGCACATTGGCCGCCTACATCGGTGTCATCGGCTGGCTGCGAGGCCACTCAGTCAACGGCGGCATCGCCGCACTCGGACACGTGCCCGTGGCAAATCTTCTGGTGATCCTTGTCGGCCTGCCCCTTGTTGCGACTGCGGCCGGCTGGCTGCTTGCCGGCCGCCAGCCGTCGGGCATCGCCCGTCAACCGATTGAGTGACTCCAGCTACCCAGCCGGTCTCCCAACGGGTGCCTGCCTGAGATTCTGGGCACTCGTGCCGACGGTCCAACGTGGGCAGGGCAACGTCGCGCCGCACGACGGCGAGTCCGCTGCGGTGCTCGCCACGGCGCAAAAGCGGCACAACCACAATCTCACGGAGATCTGCCGCCATCTCGAGGACATCGGCGCCTTGCGCGACGGTGTCGACGCACGGCTGGCAACCCGGATCATCACCTACTACTACGGCATCGACGGCCTGCTCCGAACCCGCGACGTGTTCGGCTGGTCGCTGGAGCGTTCGAACCAGTGGCTGCTGGCCCATGCCTCCGCCGCGGTCCTGCGGTAACTGTCAAGCCTCTGAGCCCGGGCTGACCGGCAATGAGCTCTGCTGTCAACCGGGCCTTGACAGTGACGGACGACCGAACAAACCTGGCTACATTGGTCACACTGGCCGCATTTTGGCCGCACAGCAGCGCTCAACGCTGCCACCGAAACGCGCAACGATGAGCAGTATTTCAGCAGGTCAATAGGCAAATGGACACACGGCTGCCAGGCGGTCTGTCGCAGGCCACGGATGCTGCAGTGCTGGCAGCCGGTGCGTGTACCTGGCTTCCGGACGAGTCCGCGGGCCTGAAATTCGGCCTGCTGGGGCCGTTACTGGTGTGCCGCGAAGAGACGGTCCTGGCCGTCCCGGCGGGCAAGCAGCGGGCGCTGCTGGCAGCGCTGCTGCTGAATGCCGGCCGGGTGGTTCCGGCTGATGAGCCGATCGAGGTGCTGTGGGATACCTCGCCGCCGGTATCTGCCCGGGCCAGCCTGCACAACTACGTTAAATGGCTGCGGAAGGCCCTGGGGGATGCCGGGCATCGCCGGATCAGCTCGCATCCGCACGGGTACATGATCAGCGTCGGGCCCGGCGGGCCGCACACGGACCGGTTCGAGGCACTGGTGGATAGTGCCCGGGTGGCCGCCCGGGCAGGATCGTGGGAGGCTGCGGCGGGCCGGTTGCGCGGCCGTTATCACGACGCCGGCCGGCCCCTTCTAAAGGCGAAAGCGCTGGAGGCTGCGGCCGGGGTGTTCGTGGCCGGAGGTGACCACGGCCCCGGCCAGGCCGCGGTCATGCGGGCGGTGGACGTCTACGGGTCGTTGGGGGCAGCCCAGGATGTGGCCCGGCTGCACGCCCGGTCCCAAGAGCGCGGCATCCGCTGCGGCCTGGAGGCAAACTCCCGGACTCCCCTGATCGCCTGACCACTCACTCAGGCTCTGGCAGACGCACCCCGAAGCCGGGAAAGTCCAGAACTGATAGTTCTGAACCCACCGGCCTAATCCTTGCCGGCTCGGCTTCACCGCCGAGATCTCCGGCCTCGACTCCGTCTGCGCGTCGTTCACGGAGGCGGAGGCCTGATGGGCAAGGTAAAGGTGGCCGTTATCGGGTCCGGAATCATGACATAGCTCCCGCTGAGGAGCCCCCGCCTTCAATGGCCCACGTTTCTCCGGGGAGTACCCTCCGAGGTATGAGTGAGAGTTCCCCTTCCTTCGATGCTGAGGTCGCTGACCATCAGGTGATCTTCAGGGCAGGCCAGGTCGAGGCGGTCGTGGTGCCTCTGGAGGAGTATCGCGCGCTCAAGGCGCTGGAGCAGCGTGAGGCTGAGCTGTACTGGGTCACTCACGAGAGCCGGTATCCGTCCTCGCCCGGTGACGACATCCCTGACGGCAACGTGTACGACTCGATGGAAGCGCTGGTGGCCGATCTCGGCGCTGGCGAATGAAGTATGTTCGAACGCCTGGTTTCCTGATCGACCTGCGCCGCCTGCCTGACGAACACCGCAAGCTGTTCGTGCAGGCCGTGCATGAGATTCTTCGTCCCGCTCTGGACGCTGGCGCCCACAAGGGAACGGTCCCGTGGCCGAGGGCGCTGCGCGTCCACCGGATCGGCGTGGACTACTCGATGACGTGGAGCTTCGCGGGACCCGATGGCCGGGCGCTGTTCCCGGCTGGCGGAGGTCGCACGCGAAACGGTCGTGGTGTGGCTGCGCGTCGGCAACCACGGTATCTACGACTCCTGAAGTTGTGCGGAGTAGATCCGGTGGATGGTGGGCGGACAGGTCCTGCTGATGACTGACGTTCCGCGGGTCAAGGCCCAGGCGGAGGCGAACGCGTGTTCGGTTCTGTCCCGGTCGGGCTGTTTGGCTGGTCAAGTGCTCGCACTGGGCGTCCTGGCGATCCGGAACACTCCCAGGGGGCCGCCGCGCCCGCGGGCCAGGGCCGCGCGTTCGCCTGACGGTAGGCGCGGCGCGACGCGGACTCTGCGCGTGGTGCCGATGGTGTCAGTCCGGCGCTGGGCCGGCTGGTGCGCTGCGCCGCTCAGGCGCGGGGTTGCGCCGTGGCGCCGCTCTGTGCGGCTGTCGGCGCGCTCGTGCGCCACGTGATCGGCCACGGGACTTGGCCGGGCGCGGGCCGCTAGGTCGCCCTCCCGGGGCTTTGACGCGGCCGCTGCCAGATCCTCCCCACCATCGATGGCTGGATGGCG
>Ga0187875_10003132_pt1 | contig 11787 bp, 6 predicted proteins | sample June2016WEW_17_1_2_FD_132978 | JGI IMG/M metagenome (GOLD analysis project Ga0187875, IMG submission 132978) | Peatland microbial communities from SPRUCE experiment site at the Marcell Experimental Forest, Minnesota, USA - June2016WEW_17_10 | ecosystem: Environmental > Terrestrial > Soil >... | reverse complement strand
GCGTGGATTTCGGAATCGCTCCATAAATCTCGGTTTCAAAATCACGGAGGATTTCCGGGCGCCGCTTTCCCCACCAAGTCGCGGCATCCGTCACCGCGCCGCCGTTCTTCAGCCGCAGGGGATCGGTCTGGGGGAAGGGATTGGCCTTGGCCTCGTCGTAGTTGCTCCAGGTGCCCCACGCCGAGCGCCCGACGCCATTGCCCGCGCCATCCGCCCAGTGGCGCCCGTCGGGCAGGAGCCTGGCGCCCGGCGTCCGATTGGAATCGTCGGCCATCGCAGGCAGGGGGCCGGGCATCGGCAGGTGGAGCAGCGCAAACATCCGCTGGTAGTCCGCCTCCCGGGAAAGAGGGGCGGGGGCGTCGTCGCCCCGCGCCCGGGGCGCCAGGGCAAGGCCGAGGATGAGCAAAGGGGGGATAAGGCTGCCGAGCGGGGTTCTCATGGGCCAGGGGGTTTGAGTTGGAACAGATCGACCCGGTCATGCTTGCGCAGTAATGCCCGGAGTCAATCGCTCCAGAAACGCGGCAGCAACGCCCTCGGGATCAGCTCACCGCCCGCGACGGCACGGGATTCGAAGCGAGGGTATCGACCGCCGCAATCGCCTCCAGCAACTGGGCGCACGTGAACGGTTTTCTAAGAAGAAAATCCACGTGAAAGCCCCGCGCAATCATCAGGTAGGTATCCGCGCTCAATTGCCTCCCGCCGGACATCGCGACCACGCGCAGGCCGGGAAAGTTCTTGTGTAGGAAATTGATCAGTTCGATTCCATCCATTTCGGGCATCAGCAGATCGGTGATCACCAAGTCAACGGTCTCGCGCCTGAGCATGCGGATCGCCTCCATCCCGCTGTTTGCGGTGGAAACGGCAAATCCCGTCCGCTCCAGCATGAGCCGGACGGTATCGAGGACGCTCGGTTCGTCGTCGACGAGGAGGATTGAGTGAATGGGCATGCCTGCGCCATAACGGTTGGATGGACTTCGCCGCATCGCAAATCCCATCCGGGGGTAAAAATACTTACTGGGTCGCGTGTCCAATTGGAACGGTCGGTGGATCGGATCGCCGGACGAATCCCGCTTTTCAATTTGATGCGGGACACCGGATGCTTGCCGTTTGACAGAATGTCAGCCGGAGGTTAGGCTCCGCTCGCTTACCCCTTGGGAACCCAGGACATGGTTTGGAGACACTTTCGCTACTCGCGCAACATCAATAGGGAAGGATCGACATCATGGGCACAAATGAATCGGAAAAGTATCTGAGTCGGCGCACGTTTCTGAAGTCCGCAGGCGCCCTGATTTTGGGCGCAAGCGTCCTGAAATCGGCAAGCCGCGCGGAGGCGGCCGATGTCGAGGGAGCCCGCCTGATGACGCCGAGCGGCAAGCCGCTGCGCGGATTGTACCCCATTCTGGAGACGCCCTTCACCCCGGACGACAAGCTGGACACCGAGGCGCTCGCGGCCGAAGTCGCCTTCTGCAACCGCGGACGCCTCGGCGGCATGATCTGGCCGGTATTTGCCAGCAGCTGGTCGACCCTGTCCGACGCCGAGCGCATCGAGGGCGCGGAGGCCATCCTCGCCGCCGGCAAGGGCGGCAGCGCCGCGATGGCAATCGCAGTCCAGAACATGGCTTGGGATACGGCCTCATCCGTCCGGTACGCCAAGCACGCCGCCGACCACGGGGCGGATGCCATTGTCTCCATCCCGCCGAACAACGGATGGAACGTCAGCGACCAGACGGTCATCGACTATTACAAGGCGATCGGGATGGCGACCGATCTGCCGCTGATCGTGCAGACGCGCGGAACGATCAGCGTCGATCTCATGATCCAATTGTTCCAGCAGGTTCCGACCATGAAGGCGACGAAGGACGAGGTTGGGAATCCCCTGGAACGCGTCACACAGCTGATTCAACGGACCGACAACAAGCTCGCGGTCTGGGCGGCCGGGGGCGGCACCGGAGATTCGCTGCTTCAGGAGCTTCCGCTCGGCTTCATGGGCCTGTGCCCGACCCCCCAATACTCCGATCTCCTGCAGCAGGTGATGGACCTTTACTGGGCCGGAAAGAAAAGCGAGGCCTTCGACATGTTCGGCCGGGTGCAGGCCTTCGCCACGATTCCCGGGGCGACCGGATACATGATGGTCGCCCGCGGCGTCTTCAAGGAAACGACAAAATCGCGCCAGCAACCCATGGAGCCGGAGGCCCGGGCCGCCGGCGGTGGCGGCGAAGGCCGCGGACGCCGGGGCGGCCGCGCTGGCGGCGCGTTCAGCGTCGGCGGTCAGGCGGGCGCCGCGGGTGTTACCGACGCCCAGAAGCAATCCATCCGAGATGACATAGAGGAGTTTCTTAAGCCCTACATGCGGGCGTAAAGCCTGGCGATCGCCGCGGGATGGAGGCTGCCAGGGCGGCTTTGCAGATGGGATTTGTCCGATTGATTGACACCGGCGTCGAGCGTCACGAACCTTGAAGCTAGGCTATCTATACTTATTATGGACAGCCACTTATGTGTCTATTTTGGTGATTATTCGGTCCGCTCCCGATCAATTCGCCCCTTTTATTGAAGAATTAATGTCGAATAATTTTACATTTCGAAGTGGCCGGAGCCAACGTTTAGGTCAGCCGATGTTTTTTTGCTAAACATATCTTGCTGTAGAATAATGACTTAACAACAATACCGACCCGTTGGAGCAATTCTGGCACTAGGATTGCATTGAAAGGCCCCAGGTATAGCCCAACTCGACCCTATTATGAAGAGATTTTGTTCAGTCGCAATTGCCGTCCTCCTCCCGCTGGCGGCTCATGCAACCACGTACACATTTTCCGATACGCAAGACGAGACCTCCTCCGTGCTTGACGATCTGAACCACGGGACGGCCTACACCTGGGGCATCACCAACTCTTCGACGTCGTCTGGTGTCAATACGTTGACAGCCCTTGAGAACGCGATCCATAGCGGAAGCCAGAAGGTTTCGACGGTCACCCTGACATTGACCGGTATTTCCGATTGGACCACGGAGCCGGACGATGTGCTTTATGTCGATATTCTGAACGGGCTTGAGGCCGGGTCCCGGTCTACGGACTACGACAACAGCCCCTTGACCGACGATACGAGCTATGGGTCTGATCCGTTCGATCCCTATAACGACAGCAATACAGCCACGAACTACAATGAGCTGGAATCGACCCTTTCAGGAAATCCGTCAAATCCCGTGACTTTCATCAAACCGGGGTCGGGTTCTGCTGCGCTGATTCAGGCCAGTTCCGCCACCAGCGGGTGGACGCCCCCGTCGAATGACCCCGGGACGTTCACGGCTGTCAATACCACCAATACTTTCACCGTCACCTACACGCTGAGCACGGCAAATGATGCCCTTCTTGCGAGCCTCCTCGGCAGCGACGCGAGCGGCGGGGCGACCGCGGGGGATGTCCTCGGGCTCGGGCTCGGCCCTGATTGCCATTTCGCGGACACCGGGATTTCCCTTACCATCAACACATCCGCGTCCGTGCCGGATAACGGCGCCACCCTCGCCCTGCTCGGGCTCGCCCTCCTCGGTCTTGCGGGCTACTCCAGGACTTTGAAACGTTCGGTCCGGGCTTAATTCGGGCATCCCTCCCTTTTTTGCCAAACACGGTTTGGCGCTCGGCGGCCCGCGCTTTACATTCGCGGGCCTTTTTGCACGCTCGTCGCGTCGCCATCATGTCCAAACTATCTCGGCAGGCCGTTCTGGCGCTTGGCATGGTTGTATTAGCTGGCGCCGGTTGCACCAGGCAACTCCGCGTGGAGCGCCATCTCCGGCGGGCGGAAAGCAATGTCGTCGCGGGCAACTACGACAAGGCCGAAAATGAATACCGCGCGGCCATCGTGCTGGAGCCGGACAACACCGGTGCCATCGGCCGCCTGGGTTCGCTCTATTTCAACGAGGGGCGCATCCTGCCGGGATACCAGCTTCTGAAGAAGGTGGTGGAAGGCGGGCCTGACGACCCCCGTTTGCGCCTTAGCTACGGGCTCGCCTGCCTGACGCTCGGGCGAACGGCGGATGCCCGAAACGCGGCGAAAAAGGTGCTGGAGAGCGATCCCGCCAGCGAACAGGCCCTCCTTCTCCTCGTCGATACGTCGGTCACCGCCCGCGACGGTGAAGAGTCCCGGCAAATCGTCGAATCGCTGCGGGCCCGGAATAAGGACGTGGCCGGCTATCACCTGGCGCTGGGCGCCTTGCGCCTCGCGAACCGCGACCAGGCCGGCGCGGAGGGTGAATTCAAGAAAGCGCTGGAAATGGATCCGAAGTCTCCCGCAGCCAATGAGGGTCTCGGAAATCTTTGCCTGCAGCGGAACGATTCAAAGCAGGCGGGGGAGTATTTCAAGGCGGCCGCCGATCTGTCTCCAATGCGCGCTCCGGTCCGGCTCAAGTACACGGATTTCCTGATGCGGGGGGGATCGCTCGACGAGGCGAGAAGGCGCCTGGCCGAAATCACGACAAAGGCGCCGGACTATATTCCAGGCTGGATCGAGTCGATGCGGCTCGACGTGACCCAGCACCGCTACGACGACTGTCTGGCCGACGCCACCAAGATCCTGGCTCGCGATCCGACGAATTACGACGCCATGGAGCGGCGGGCCGGCGTCAAGCTGAGCAAGGGAGACACGGATGGCGCGATCGCCGACCTGAAAGTCGCCCAGGGATATTTCCCCCAGGCACCGCTCATCAAGTACCAGCTCGCGCTGGCGTACCTAAAGGAAGGCGATGACACCACGGCCGAGGAAAACCTGCGAAAGGCCATCCAACTCGCGCCAAGCTACGACGACGCACTTATCCTGCTGGCCGGAATCCGGGTGCAAAAGGGGGACTCCAATTCGGTGATAAGCGAACTGGCGCCGGTCCTTAAGCGGCATCCGGGCGAAGCGAGGATCCGGCTGCTCCTCGCCCAGGCCTACCGGCACCAGGGCAACCTGGGACAGGCCGTGGCCATCTTTGAGACGATCGCCGCGGCCTCGCCTTCCGTTCCGTCCGGACCTTATCTGATCGGAATGGCCCTTTTCGAGGAGGGCAAGCACGCCGAGGCCCGCGCCGCATTTGAACGCTCGATCAAGATTTCCGAGGACTACTGGCCCGCGCAGGAGATGCTCGTGAACATGGATTTGATTGACAAGCGGCCCGCGCAGGCGGCGGAGCGCGTGGCGGCCTTGGTGGGAAAGTATCCCGGAGTTTCGGACCCGTGGGTGCTCCAGTTCCGCGTCCGACTGGCCCAGGACGACAACGACGGGGCCGCCGCGGACCTGCAGAAGGCGATCGAATTGAATCCGGGCTCCCAATATGCCTACCTGCACCTGGCGGAGCTTTATTTTAAGACAAACCAGGCGGAAAAGGCCCTGGAGCGGATGAATACGCTGGCGTCCAAGACCAACAGCAAGAGCGCTTGGATGATGATTGGAATGATCCAGGAACAGCTCAAGAACTTCGACGCGGCCAGGGCGGCGTACGAAAAGCTTCTCGCAATCGATCCGAAATTCGAGCCCGCCCTCAATAACCTCGCGTTCCTGTACAGCGAGAGGTCCGGGCAGGTCGAGCGCGCGTATGGGCTTGCGGCAAAGGCCCGGGAATTGGCCCCGGACGATCCGATCGCCGCGGACACCCTGGGCTGGATCCTTTTCCGCCGGCACGATTATCTCGGCGCCCTGCCGCTGGTCCAGGTAGCCGCGGACAAATACCCCACCGAGTTGGAAATCCAATATCACCTGGGGATGGTGTATTACATGCTGGGCCAGGATGAACCCGCCCGCCAGGCGTTCAAAAGGGCGGCGGCCGCCGTGGCGGAATCTCCGGCCAAGGAGGATGCGGCCGGCCGTCTGGCCGTGCTGGCGATCGACCCCGAAAACACGGGTGCGGCGGTGCGGGCCGACTTGGAGAGACGGGCTCGCGAGCAGGCCGACGATCCCATGCTTCTCGCCCGGCTGGGCCGGATTCAGGAGCTTGATGGAAACGCAGCCGCCGCAGCGGAGAGCTACGAAACCGCGCTCAAGATCGCCCCGCGAACCGTCCAGACCATGCTTTCGCTGATCGGCCTTTACGGGGGGTCCCTGAACAATCCCGGTCGCGCGCGGGAGCTGGCCCAGACCGTGCACCAGCTCATGCCCAATGACGCCCAGATTTCGTGGCGGCTGGCAAAACTTGCTTTTGGGACGGGCGATTTCGCGTGGTCGGCCACGCTTCTGGAACAGGCGGCGCAGGACGTCTCCGAACCTGGATTTTATAACGATTCCGCCTATGCCCTTTATTGCTCCGGCAGGCAGCGTGATGCCGAAGCCGAGCTGCAAAAAATAGGGGCCGACGCCCCGGCGGCCGAACAGGAGCGCGCCCGGCGCCTGTCTGCGATGATGACCGCGGCCCAGGACCCCTCGAGCGCCCAGGCCGCCGCCGGCGCAGCGAGAGGGATACTGGCCCAGGATCCCGCCTTCATCCCGGCCTTGATGGTTTCCGCACTGGCCCGGGAGCAGGAAGGCGACGTGCCGGGAGCCCGGAAGGCATACGAGGACCTGCTGGCCCGGGCCCCGGAATTTCCGCTGGCGATGCGGCAGCTGGCCCTTCTTTACGGAGAAAAGATCGGAGACGACAAGAAGGCGGAGGAATTGGCGGCGAAGGCGCGCAAGATCCTCCCCGAGGATCCGGCGCTCGATTACGAGCTCGGCGCCGTGCGTTACAGGCAGGGCGACTATTCGGAGGCCGCGCGCTATTTGCAGCAGGGCCTGGCGGCAAAAGCGGACCAGCCGGAAACCCTTTTCCTCCTGGGAATGTCGCACTTCCAGCTAAAGAACACGGTCCAGTCCAGGGAAGAGCTTCAACAGGCGCTCGAATTGAAGCTGCCGGATCGGGAGGCGGAAGCGGCCAAGCGCGTATTGGCGGACCTCCAGCGCTCGGAAGGCGCGAATTAGCGAAAGGGTTCCCTCAAAGGACTATCCGCGGCCGGGCCGGCGTCCCAGGATGGTCCGGGCGCAACCCCCCGGGACAGGATCAATTCGACTTCTGCCGGGCGTCGGCGGCGCCGCCCCGGCCGAGTTCATCCAGGGTTTTTTCCGCCTGGCTGGCCTCCGCACCGGCGAGATTCAACTCCACGGCGTGCCGGAGCTCATCCTTGGCATCGCCGGGATCCTTGAGCCGGTAATGGGACATTCCGAGGTAGTAGACCGTCTTGGCGTCGGGGTCCCGGCCGCGAAGACTTTGCTGAAGAAGCTTTACCGCCGCCGAAAAATCCGCCCGCCGGTAATGGATGACGCCAAGCTCATAGGCCAGCTGCGAATCGTCGGGGAACGCCGGCTGCGCCTGAAGGGCCAGTTGCTCAGCCCTCGAATCATTGCCCAGCCGCTCCGCATAAAGGATGGCGAGCTCGCGCGCGGCCGGAGCGAAATCCGGGTCCGTCCGCAGAATTTTTTCGCAGGCGGCCCCTGCGCCCGGATAGTCGCCCTGCATTTCCTGGGCCAGGGCGCCAACCATCGATGCCGGGATGTTTTCCGGGTCGGCGTCCAGGAGCTTGCGGGCCGCCGGCCAGGCCGCGGGAGCCTCAGTTGGATGCTCGATTGCCGAGAGAATCGAGGCCAGCACACCCGCCGCCTCGCGTTGCGGAGCGGTTGAATTCGCGCCCAACGCCTCCCCGAGTTCCGATTTGGCTGCGGAGATCTGGCCCACGCATGCATGCGCCAACGCCAGGTCATAGGCCAGGTCGGAGGGGTCGTGAAGGGCCAGGCGCGCCTCCTCAAGCAGGTCAAGCGACCACTTGAAGTCGCCGGTCCGCCGGAGAATTCGCCCAAGCGTTTCCGAAATCTCCCCGTCATCCGGAGCCAGTTCGTGAGCCTGCCTGGCCAATTCCCGGGCCCGTCGAAGATCGGGCACCGGCCCCGAGTAGAGCTGAACCAGCGCAACCAGGGTCGGAAGCGAGTTCGGAGCGCTCTTCAGCGCGGCCTCGTAATCCGCGGCTGCCTGACCGGCCCTGCCGGCTTGAAGCTCGATTGCGGCCAGGCGGCCCCGGAGCACCGGATTATTCGGTTCCTGGCGGGCCTGCCGCTCGATGTCCGCCTGGACCTCGGGCAGGGCCTTTGCCGGGTCGACTTCGAGGGCTGCGAGCCGCTCGCGGGCGGCCGCCGCCCACGATGCGTCCGCGCCGCCCGCAACCGCGGCTTGCAGGGCAATTCGCGCCGGAGTTTCCTGTCCGAGCATGTTGTACGCCATGCCGACGTGGTATTGGTACTCGGCCTCGGCAGGCCGCGCCTGCGCGCTTTCCTCCAGGAGCGGCAGGGCCTCCCCGTATTCTCCCTTCTTGAAGAGGATCCACCCCAGGGTGTCGGCGACCACGGGATCGCCCGGCGCCAGATCCCGCGCCTGTCTGGCCAATTCGTAGGCCTTGTCGCCTTGGCGGAGATGCTCGTTGTAGAGCACGGCAAGGTTGTTTAGCGCCGGCGTGAAATTTGGCTCAAGGGCGAGCACCTTCTCGTACGCCCGCCGCGCAGCCTCGTAATCGCCCTGGGCGTCGTGGACCATCCCGACCTCCATCAGGGAGCCGGGGCTGCTGACCCGGCCTTCAAGGGCGTTCAATTCGGTCATCGCCTTTCCGGCATCGCGATTTCGCAGGTAGATGCGCACCAACTGCAGGTACGCGAACTGGGAGGTTGGATCCAGGTCGATCGCCTGCCGCAGGTCGGATTCGGCTCCGGCCGCATCACGCGAGGCCAGGCGCACGCGGGCGCGCAGCAGCCAGGCGTCGGCCTGCTTGGGATATTTTTGGACCAGGGCCCCGACCCGATCCCCGGCTTCCTTCTGCCGGCCTTCGATGAGGTCGAGTTGCACGAGCATTTCCAAGGCCGGCCAGTAATCCTCCTGAATCCGCGCCGATTGCTCGAAAAGCTGGCGGGCCTCCGGCAGCCGCTTCAGCTCGAAGCAGGCCATTCCTGCCAGGTACGATCCGGTGGGCACCTTTGGAAATGCCTCGGCGAGGCGGCGGAAGATCGGGAGCGACTGGTCCACGTGGCCTTCCTCCCGGTAGGCCTGGGCGAGGAGGAAGGCGGCGGGCGCGAACGTCGGCCGCCGCTTGAGCAATTGGGAGAGGGAGGCGACCGCCTCCGCCGGGTTGGCTTTGCGAAGCTCCAACTCCGCCAGGAGCATGATCGCATCGTCGTAATTGGGTGCGAAAAGGATCGCCTGGTGCAAATTGTCCTCCGCGTCGGACAGGTCATCCTTTTTGAGATAGACTTCTGCAAGCCGATACCTGATCTGGGGAGCGCGGGCATAGAATCCCGCCAGGCGCTTCAGGTCCGCAATCGCCCCATCCGTGTCCCGGCCGGCAAGCTTCAGGTTCGCGCTTTCGGAAAGCGCGTCGTAGTTGATCGAATCGACCTCCAGGATTCTCCCCGCATCGGACAGCGCCTCGTCGCTTCGGTGCTCCCGGTCCGCCAATTGCATCGCGGCGGTCCACGCGGGAATGTAGTCGGCGGCCTTTTGGGTGATTTCATTCAGCACCTTCTTCGCCTCGGCGGCCTCGCCGTTGGCTATGAGAAAGTTCACGAACGCGAGCCGTAGGGGCGAGCGCGGCGGAGACAGTTCGGATGCGGTCTTGAGCGCCTCCCGCGCGTCCGCGGTCCGATGCTGCTGAGCCAGGATGTTTCCCAATTCACCGTAAACGGCCGCCGATTTCGGATCGAGGCGAAGCGCCGTTCGCAGCTCCGCTTCCGCGCCATCCAGATCGCGCCGCAGCCACTTCAGCGCCCCGAGCGCGAGATGATACCCGGCTGCATCCGGGTTGCCCTCGCGGAGGGCCTGGACCTTCTGCTCGGCCTGGCCGATGTCCCCGTCCGTGACGCAACTGTCGGCCAGCAGCAGCAGGGCGGTTTCATCCGCAGGCCTGGTCTTGAGGACGCTCTGGGCCGCGGAGCGCGCATCCGGGATCTTGGCGAGCGATAGGGACGCCAGGCCGTACTCGAGCTGGGCATCGGCATTCTCTGGCTCGGCCTGCACGGCCCGGCGAAACAGCAGATAGGCGGGCAGGATCCGTCCCTGGTCGTAATAGAGTTTGCCCAGCTTGACGAGGACCGCCGGGTCGTCGAGCAGCAGTTCCAGCGCGAGGCGGTATTCGGCTTCCGCCTCCGTGAAATCGCCGGCCTGCGCCGCGGCGTCCCCGCGCGCCACATGCCGGGCGGCGGTCTGCCGCGTGCAGCCGGTGTTGTCGAGCGCGGCGCCGGCAAGCACGGCGGCCGCGAGCAGAAACGGTTTCCAGTTCATGCAGTGCCGGTGCTAACGCTCCGGGAGCCCGAAGCCGAGACCAAAGCCGGAGGGCGGGGAAGGCGCTTTGCGCGCTTACGCAATGGCCGGCCGCTTAAAGCGAAGCTTGAAACCAATCAGCGCGACCAAGGCCGCCCCAAGCATCGCCAGCGTCGCGCCCCCGTCCGGAACGGAGACTTGGGGTCCGGTGGTAAATGAAAGCGTCACTCCGCTGTCGTAGAAGTGGCAATCCGGACCAAAACCCAGGCCGAGATCCGTCGAGGTATTCGCATCGTCGTCGATCAAGGTCGTGAGCAAGGATACGTTCGCGCTGCTAAGCGTGTAGGTGACGGTGTAGCTGCTTGTCGTGTTGTAGGCGCTGAAAGTCCCGGGATCCCCCGACGGATTTGTCCAGGCGGAGCTCGTGGGGTCCGACCCGGTGGAGGAAACGTAGGTCGCCCCGGTGATCGGCGCTATCAGCGCCGAGGTATACGTCGTCGGCGCCGTGTATTGCACGTAACCACCCGAAGTGTGGGTAAGCTCCCAGTTGTTGGTGGTGCCGGATTTGAACGGATCCGTGCCAAACGATGTATCCGGGTCGTCTGGACTGTTGTCGTAGTCCGTCGAGTTTACCCCGGTCCGGAGGCCGTTCAGAATGTCGACGTAGAGCACGTCGCCCGTCTCATCGGTCCAATCGGAGACGCCGGTAAGGGTCAGGGTCGCGCTCTTGACGACCTGATCATCCGCTTTGAGCATCGACTCGATGGACGACAGGGAAGTGCCGGTGGTGGTCGAGGTGAGACCCCAAGTGTATGCCGTCCCATGCGCCAGATCGCCCAGAGAACTGGACTCAAAGGTGTAAGTGCCCGCATGGCTGGCCAGCGGCAATGCCAAGAGAGCCGCAGCTACGAAGAGGTCTCGCGGAAGTCGCATGTGTTGCTTATCTATAGCATTATCTGAGCCACAATCAGCAGAACCGTCAACCAAATTGGCGTAAGCTGTTTATATCCAATGATAAAAATTCATTGCGGGTTATGCGTAGAGTTCCGTTTTCGCATTGAAAATGTAAAATATATCGACGTTTTCGGGGAAAATTTACAGAAACCGACGATCTGGGTCGAGCGCCATCGCGATGAAATTTCCCCGCCCTTTCGACGGCACCCCCGCCATTCTCCGCGGATGGTTTTGGTTCCTGCAGGCGGCCGTGCTCGTGGCGGCGGCCTGGTTCGTATTCGCGCCCGCGTTTCACGGGGGCTGGCTGTGGGATGATTTTGAGATTCAAAGCAACCTGACGCTTCACAGCGGCCCCGGGCTGGAAAGAATCTGGATCGCCCCGGCATCTCCGGACTACTATCCCCTCGAGGCGACCGTTCGGTGGGTGCAATGGCACCTTTGGCACGAACACCTGCTCGGGTACCACCTGACGAATGTCGGGCTGCACCTGCTGAGCGCCTTCCTGATCTGGCGCCTATTGAAGAAACTGGGTGTGCGGCTGGCATGGCTCGGCGGACTGCTATTCGTCGCGCATCCGCTCGCCGTGGAGTCGGTGGCCTGGG
>Ga0187875_10003129_pt1 | contig 11796 bp, 12 predicted proteins | sample June2016WEW_17_1_2_FD_132978 | JGI IMG/M metagenome (GOLD analysis project Ga0187875, IMG submission 132978) | Peatland microbial communities from SPRUCE experiment site at the Marcell Experimental Forest, Minnesota, USA - June2016WEW_17_10 | ecosystem: Environmental > Terrestrial > Soil >... | reverse complement strand
GGACCTGACCGTCGTGACGCGCGCGCTCGAAAAGCAGGGAACAACGCCATGACCTGATCGGCCACACGATGATGTGAGAGCAGGCGGGCCCGAAGCAACTGGCGCGAAAGGTGGCGACCATGCGGCTGTTATCCGACGGCCGGTTCACCCTCGGCGTGGGCCCGGGGAGAATCTCAACGAGCACATTGTCGGCGGGCAATGGCTGCGCATAGGCCGCTCCGGGGAGACGAGGCTCTCCAGGAGAACCTCACCATCGGGTCACGACTCGGACCGGTCCAGATCGATGAGTGCGATCCCGAGATCTGGGCGCATCACCTTGCGCAGCTCCGCCGGGGTCTCGGTCACCACGACCTCCAGCGTGGGGAACACCAGTCCCTCGAGGAGGTGGCCTCCCCGCGTCGTCCCGTCCGACAGCCCCAGGACGACATGCGCGTGCAGGATGGGGCCGTCTTGGCCCTCGGCGACGTCACCGATCAGCGACAGCACCTCGCACTGCTCGTCGACCGGGATGCGGCGGTATTGCTTAGCCGCACGGTCGAACCAGCCGACGGTGGCGCGTTCAAAGGCGCCGATGGCAGTGACCTGCGCAGCTTCCAGCCGCTCCGCACGTGCGAACTGTGCCAGGGTGGCGACCGCCTCATCGCCCGGGTCGCACACCACGACGTAGGTGACGACATCCGCGTCCTCGACAACCTTGGCCTTCATCGCCAACTCCTCACCATCAGATACCTTGTCCAACCCCGCAATGGCAGCGCCTCGCGGCTGACAGCGGGACCGGCGGGCGAGGCGGCCCGCTCTCCCACCTTGCCCGGACTGCGGGCGCGAGAATCCTGGGCTGCGGCCGCCGACGTCCTAGATATCGCGGCGTGCCGCGCATCAGCGTTGACCCAGCCGTCCACGCCGTCGTGAGTCCGGGCGACCATCCTCTTCGGCCTGGTCAGCGGGCCGCCGGCGCATACCCCATGGCGCGCCGGTCCTCCTCGGTGGTGCCACCCCAGATGCCGGAAACCTGGCCAGCGTCTAGTGCCCAGCGCAGGCACGCTGTCCGCACCGGGCAACGCCCGCATACGCGCCGGGTCGTCTCGATCCAGAGCAGGGACGCGCCTGACGTGCTGACCGGGAAGAACAGGCCCGGGTCCACGCGGCGGCAGGCGGCTTGATCACGCCAGTCCGTGCGCCCGGCCCCCGCCGGGCGCCCGGGGGTCGTGTTCGTCATCTGGCCACCTCCTGTGAACGCCTGGCCCTTCAGGAGAATCCCGCGGCAGGCCGCCTGGCCGCATCGATGCCAGCGGTCATCCGGGGCTACCGTGCGGCCGAGCCCGCCGGGGAGACCACGCCCCCGGGACACTCGGCAGGTATGAACCTTCCCCGGTGGCTGGGCACCGCTGCTGCGTCAAACGCTGCGCGCATGGCATAGGTGAGTTATTTGCCTGCGCGGAAGCTCCGCCATCTCGGCCGCGTACTCGGGAGCTTCGGTGGTAGTCCGCGGCAACTTGGGATACTTAGGGAAGGAGCGTTCGGAGACTTAACGGAGGACTGATGTAAAACCGCCTGCTCGGCAGCAGCGGCTGTGCGGTGTCCGCGCTCGCGCTCGGCACGCTGACCTTCGGCAACGAGACGGACCAGGCAGCGTCGTTCGGCCAGCTCGACCGGTTCACCGAGGCCGGGGGGACCCTGGTGGACAGCGCTGATGTGTACGCGGACGGCCGCGCCGAGGAGATCATCGGGCGCTGGCTGACGGCCCGGCCGGGCAGACGTGAGGTTGTCGTGCTGGCCACCAAGGGCCGGTTCCCCACCGATGAGAGCCCGAACGGGCACGGGCTGTCCCGCCGGCATCTGTCGCTGGCTCTGGAGGCGTCGCTGCGCCGGCTGAACGTGGCGACCATCGACCTGTACCAGGTGCACGCCTGGGACCCGCTGACCCGTCTTGAGGAGACGCTGCGCTTCCTCGACGATGCGGTGCGCGCCGGGAAGATCAACTACGTCGGGCTGTCCGACTTCACCGGCTGGCAGCTGCAGAAGGCAGTGGATATCGCGGAGTTCCGCGGGCTTTCCGCCCCGGTGTCCATGCAGCCGCAGTACAACCTGCTGGCCCGCGCGGTCGAATGGGAGATCGTGCCCGCCTGCCAGGACGCCGGGCTCGGCCTGCTCGCCTGGTCCCCGCTGGCCAGCGGGTGGCTGACCGGCAAGTACCGGCGGGGTGAGCCGCCCCCGGCCGGCACCCGGGTGGTGGAGAACGCCGACGAGGGGATGCGGATCTGGAACCAGCACGGCCAGTCCGGGCAGACCTGGCAGGTGCTGGACGCGGTACACAAGGTGGCCGAGGGCCGCGGCGTGTCCCTGGCTCAGGTGGCCATCGCGTGGCTGATGGCCCGGCCCGCCGTATCGTCGGTGATCCTCGGCGCCCGCAGCATGGACCAGCTGACCGGCAACATGGCCGCGGCCGAGCTGACGCTGACGCCTGAGGAGACCCGGCTGCTGGACGAGGCCAGCGAGCCGCCCACCCCGGACTACCCCTACGGTGAGCCCGGCCAGTCCCAGCGCAGCCGCCGCATCCAGGGAGGAAGATTCTGAACGCCTGGCCAGAGCTCAGCGCCGATACCGTGGATTCGGTGATCTTCGACGGCTGTGGGGCTGGCGCGCTCGCCGACGGATACGCGTGGGCGCAGATGGGCACGACCGGTGTTGCGGCGACCCTGCACGTGAGAGACCGGCTGGCTGGCCAGCTGTCGTCCCGGTGTCATGTTCGTGGCGCGCCGGTGCCGGGCAGCAAGGGACCGGCGCGGCTGGAGCAGCTGCTGATACTGAACCGGCAGGCGAGGGTCCGCGGGGATGAAGGGCGGCGGCGGGCCGTGGCGGGCACGTAGCTTGGGTGCGTGGCGGCCATGATGCAGCAACCGGATCCTCCGGTAAGGCCGGTGGTGTTCGTCCTGTTCGGGGCGACCGGTGACCTGGCCAGGCGGATGGTGGTGCCGGCTGTGTACCGGCTGGCGTGCGGGGGGCTGCTGTCGCGGCAGTGGCTGCTGGTGGGCAACGGCCGCGGCGACATCACGCACGAGAGCTTCCGCGCCCGTGTCCACGATGCGCTGAGCGAGTTCGGCCCCAAGCCCTAGGGCAGGGACTGGGATTCATTCGCGCAGCGGGTGTTCTTCGCCGGCGGCGGGTTCAGCCCCGCCAGCGCTGGCAGCCTGCCGGACGTGCTCGGCCAGGCGCGCGCATCGCTGGGCGGCAGCCCGCAGCTGGTGCACTACCTGGCCGTCCCGCCGGTCGCCTTCGGCGGGCTGACGCAGGCGCTGGGCCAGCACGGACTGGCCGGCGGCGCCCGGGTGGTCTACGAGAAGCCCTTTGGCACCTCGCCCGGCAGTTTCCGCGAACTCGACCGGGTGGTTCATTCAGTCCTGGATGAGCAGCAGGTCTACCGGATCGACCATTTCCTGGGCAAGGAGGCCACCCAGGATCTGCACCTGCTCCGCTTCGCCAACGGGTCGTCGGCCGCGTACTGGGACCGCGGGCACGTGGAATCGGTGCAGATCGACGTGCCCGAGACGCTCGGCATCAGCGACCGGGCCCAGTTCTACGACGCCACCGGCGCGGTGCTGGACATGCTCCTCACGCACTTGTTCCAGGCGGCCGCCGAGGTCGCCATGGAACCCCCGGCCAGCCTGGACGCGCCGGGACTACAGGTGGCCCGGGAGCAGGTCAGCAGCTGCTTCCGGCCGCTGGACCCGAAGGAGCTCGTGCTGTGGCAGTTCGACGGCTACCGGCAGGTGCCGGGTGTCGATCCGCGCTCCGGCCGGGACACGTTCGTGGCCGCCCGGCTGTGGATCGACAACCCCCGCTGGCGGGATGTGCCGTTCTACCTGCGCACCGGCAAGCGGATGGCCGCCTCGAAGCAGCGGGTCAGCCTGATCCTGCGCGAGCCGCCCCGGGCCCCTGTCCGGCCAGCCCCGCCAGGGGAACGTGCTGTCCTTCTCGCTGGCCGGCGACGGACAGATCGACCTGTTCCTGGTGGCCAAAAAGCCCGGGCCCGCGCTGGACCTCGACATCGCCCGCGCGTCGATCCCGCTGGCCAGCCTGCACGGCGCCGACCCGCTGCCACCGTATGTGCGGCTGATCCACGATGTCCTGCTCGGCGACCGGTCGCTGTTCACCCGTCCCGATGGGCTGGCCGCGGTGTGGCAGGTGGCCGAGCCGCTGCTGACCAATCCGCCCCCGGCCCGTGGGTACGCGCCCGGCTCCTGGGGGCCGGCCGAAGCCCGCGAGCTCATCGCGCCCGGGCAATGGCTCCTGGGCCAGTAACCACCCGGCCGCGACCCAGCCGGCCTGCTGGACGCCGCCGGGCAGCCGCGCCCCCGACGGCTGGCCCGCGCCACTGCCCCAGGACCGCAGCTATCTAGGTCCCCAGCCGCGGTCCAGCCAATGGCCGGGGCGACGTGCCAGCCCATCGAGGCCAGGATGCGCGCCTTGTACGCCAGGCCGAGCTGGCTGCCTGCCGTGCACCGGACCACCATCGGCGGGTGCGGGCGGCTCACCGGGTGTGCCAGCTGCGGCGATCAATCGGCTGCAGCGCGTGGGCTGCGGGCCGGGAGTTTAAGGCAGCTAGTGGCTGCCGAGCGCTAGGCGGGCGGCGCTGATGTCTTCCCGGCCGTGGCCGGCGTCAACGGCTGCGCGCCACTGGCGGGATAGCGCGGCCAGCAGTGGCAGCTCGTCATCGCCCGTGGCCCCGAGGGCCAGGTCCACGTCCTTGAGGGCCCACTCCAGCGGGAACTCGGGAGCGAAATCGCCGCGCTCCATTTTGTGCAGCTTGGCGTCCGCGATCGGGGCGTCCAGCGGGCCACCCTCGATGGCCTCGGCCAGCTTGGCATCATCGATGCCCAGCCGGCCAGCCAGTTCCAGAGCCTCAGCCACGCCCTCGATCAGGATGGACATGTAGGCGTTGACCGCCAGCTTCATCCGGCTGCCCTGGCCCGCATCGCCCAGCCACACCGTCTTGCGGCCGATCGCGGAGAACACCGAGCCCAGGGCTGCGGCCGCCGCAGGCGGGCCGGACGCCAGGATGAGCAGCTGGCCGGCCTCGGCGGGGCCCTTGCTGCCCGATACTGGCGCGTCCACGAACATGACATCGGGCCGCAACTGACCGAGGCGGCTGGCGATCGCGGTCGTTTCCGCAAGCCCGATCGTGCCCATCTGCGCCCACGCCGCGCCCTCAGCCAGCGCTTCCGCGACGCCGTTATCGAAGATCACCGAGTTGACCACGTCGGCGGTCGGCAGCATCGTGATCACGACGTGCGCCTCCTGGACCGCCTCCGCCGGCGACCCGGCCACCCGTGCTCCGGCCCCGGCCAGCGGCGTGGTCGCCGCGGGTGAGCGATCCCAGACCGTGGTGGGCAGCCCGGCGGAGACCAGATTGCGGGCCATCGCCGAGCCCATGATCCCGGTCCCCAGCACCGCCACCCGCACATTCTCGCCAGCGCTATCCGTAGCAGCCATCTGAGTCTCCCTCCGCGCAGTTATGACGGCCCCATACGGGGTGCCGCAGCTGACCTGGATACACCTCGAAGGCGAGCACCGCAGAGGCGGCCCCGGGAGTTGCCGGCTGGTGCCTCAACGGTCGTAGCGCGGGCGAGAACGGGTCTCGTTCGCCCACGATCACGCTACCCCGGCCATAACCGGCAACCCGGCCACCCCGGCCGAACCAGCCGGCCACACGCAGGCGGACGCCGTACACGAGCAACCCCAAGTCGGTGATCCCGGGTACCCGCAGGCCGGTGCGCACCTAGAGCATTCCCGACGGCAAGGACATACCGCGACGGGGAGGTCGTTCGAGGTAGATTTTCTGTACCGTAGCTCGCTGGGACAACGGCCAGATCGTAGAGGAGCCCCTGGTGGGCTCATGAACCAGGTCGGCCTTAGCGGCTGATACCAGCCGGATCGGGCACGAGGGCCTAACCCACTGGGAGCTGAAACGCGCCATGGCTGACGCAGGAACGGCTTCGTCGTCCTGGGCGCCGTTGCGTATCGGGCTGTTCCGGACGCTGTGGATCGCGGCGCTGGTCAGCAACGTGGGCACCTGGATGCAGACCGTGGGTGCCCAGTGGCTGGTGGTCCATGACGCTCATGCGGCCATCCTTGTCTCGCTCGTGCAGACCGCTGCCACGCTCCCCGCCGTCCTGTTCGCGCTGGTGGGCGGGGTGCTGGCCGACATTTTCGACCGGGTCAGGCTGCTTGTCGCGGTCCTGGCCGGGATGACTGCTGCGGGCGGGGCTCTCACCGCGCTGACCGCGGCGCACCGGATGCCGCCAGCGCTGCTGCTTATGTTCACCTTTGTGCTGGGCACCGGCGCTATCTTGGTCGCGCCCGCCTATCAGTCGCTGGTGCCCGACATGGTCCCGCGCCCGCAGGTGCCGGCCGCCGCGGCTCTCGGCTCGATCAGCGTCAACCTGGCCCGTGCTATCGGCCCGGCGATCGCCGGGGTGCTGGTCGCCCGGATCGGGGTGGCCGCCGTGTTCGGCCTGAACACGGCGACGTTCCTGATCTACGCGATCGTGGTGGCAGCCCATCCCGGGCTGGGCGGAACCCGGCCGTCTCCCGAGCGGTTCATCCCCGGGCTGCGGGCCGGCGGCCGGTACGTCCGCCGGGCACCCGTCGTCCAGCGCATCTTGCTGCGCGCGGCCCTGTTCCTGGTCCCGGCCAGCGCGCTGTGGGCGCTGCTGCCCCTGATCGCCACCCGCCGGCTCGGACTGGGTTCAGGCGGGTACGGCGTGCTGCTCGGTGCCCTGGGCGTCGGCGCCATCGTCGGCGCGTTCATCCTGCCGCAGGTCCGGGCGAGGCTGTCGGTCAACGCCCTGGTGGCTGTCGCGAGCCTGACCTACGCGGCGGCACTCGTCGTGGTGGCGCTGTCGCGCAACCTCGCGCTCACCATCCTCGCGCTACTCCCAGCCGGCCTTGCCTGGACAACCTTCCTGTCGAACGTCAACGCCGCGCTGCAGCTCTTCCTGCCGAGGTGGGTCCGCGCCCGCGGCCTGTCGGTCTACCAGATGGTCCTGTTCGGCGCTCAGGCAGCCGGAGCTGTGATCTGGGGAGTCGCCGCCAGCGCTGCCGGGCTGGTGCCCGCCTTCCTGATCTCTGCTGGCGTCATGGCCGCCGGCGCGGCAACCATCTGGTTCTGGCCGTTCCACCAGATCGAAAACATGGACCGCAGCCTGGTCCGCTGGCCCGAGCCGCAGCTGCTCATCAGCGCTGATCGCGACGCCGGGCTGGTCCTGGTGCGGACCACCTACACCATCGCAGCCGACAAGGAGCACCAGTTCCTGCAGGCCATGGCCCGCCTGCGCCAGTCACGGCTGCGGACCGGCGCCACCGGCTGGGGCCTTTACCAGGACGGCCAGAACCCGCGCCTGTTCATCGAGCTGTTCGGCGTCCCGAGCTGGGAAGAGCACCTCCGGCAGCACCGGGAGCGGCAGACCGGCACCGACCTGGCGTACCGTGACGCCGCCGCGGCACTATCCGACCCGCCGCCACAAACCGGCCACTACCTAGCCGCCGACGTCCACGAATAGCAAGAGCCCAGCTCATCACTTCACGCGGTCCAGCGACGGCGAGCTACCCAGCGCGTCTCCGGGTACCTTCGCGCTCCTGCTCCCTGCCTTGGCCAACTGCCGGCGGTGGGGAGGGCCGGGGGTGGGGTATCGCGCGCTGGGCAGGTCGGGTCTGCGGGTATCGGTGCTGACGATGGGCACGATGGCGTTCGGTGGTCGCGGAGATTTCGCGGACGTTGGTGCTACCAGCGCGGACGAGGCGCGCCGGCAGGTGGATCAGTGCCTGGCGGCCGGGGTCAACCTGTTCGACACCGCGGATGCGTATTCCGGCGGCCTGGCGGAGGAGATTCTCGGGCAAGGTGCGTTACGTCGGGGTGTCGGACTACGCGGGCTGGTGCGGCGGGGGATCGATCCCGTGTCCCCATATTGGTCTATGAGCTAGAGCGCCGGATCGGCTTGTAGAAGGCCGCATTCTTGGCTGGCCGCTATGCCCTCTGATTCGAAACGCCCGCCTGGGTGCATAGCGGCGACCGGCCAGGGGCATGCGTAGTACGAGCGGCCGGGGTGCGTGTATCGGGCTGGCATCAGCGGCTCCTGTCGGCCAGGGGTCGGCGGGGTTCCCATTGCGAGGAGGTGGCCGGGACGCGATGAGGCAGCGTGCAGACGGCCCTGAGGGCGCCAGCGGACGTGGGTCTCCTCCGCGCTTCGCCGCCGGGGGCGCCAGGGGTCCTGTGCAGCAGGCCCAGGCCGGGCGTGGCCCGGTGCTGGACTCGGCGCAGCCTGAGGTGCTGCGCAGGTACGGCAGCGAGCATGACGTTGCCACCGGCGACGTGCTGTTTGCGGATGGGGACGTGAGTTATGACCTGATCGTGGTGCTGGCCGGTCAGGTCCAGATCATCGAGCACCGTGGCCAGCCGGGCGGGAGGGTTATCGCGACATACGGCCCGTCGCAGTTCCTGGGCGAGATCGGCCTGCTAACCGGCCAGCGCGCGTACCTGAGCGCGGTGGCGAGCACGGCCGGGCGGGTGCTGCGCGTTCCCGCCGGGCAGGTGCGGGTGCTCATGGCACAGGAACTGGGCCTCAGCGAGCTGATCTTGCGGACGTTCTTGCTGCGGCACTCGATCCTGACGGGCCTGGGCTCGGGCCTGACGCTGATCGGGTCGCGGTTTGACGCCGGCACCCGGCGGCTGCTGGAAGTCTTGGCGCGTAACCGGCTGGCGTCCAGGTGGATGGAGCTCGAAGGCTCACCGGAGGCCGAGGATATGCTCCGGGAGCTGGATGTTCCCGTCGGGGACCTGCCGATTGTCATCGTGCCCGGCGGCCCGTTGCTGCGCAACCCCGGCAGCCGCGAGCTGCGGGCTGCGCGGGGTGCGCCCTCGCCGCGGCGGCCGGGGCCGGGGGGTTGTCATGGCGTGTCTCCTCGGGTACGCGGCGGCTGCCAGGGCGGGGGCGGCCCGGGGGCGGGCGCGGGGCCTCACCTCCCTTCGCAGGGCGGGAAAGCCGGCCGGTGTCAGCGGGTGCGGTGACGCCCGGCCCCCGGGCCACCCGCCTCCCGGCCGGAGGGCGGGAACCCCCGCACTTACAGAAATCCGGATTCCGGCAGTGTTTTTCACGCCGGCCATTTCAGGAACCTGAAAGAACACTGGGAACCGGCCGGTATCCGGACCATGCGCTATTCCCGATGGCATAAAGCTGGGTTCGGCTCATGCGGCTCGGGCCAGCGGAATGAAGCGGCTCTAAGCGCACCTCGGCGTGGCGGGTCCCGCTCCGGGAGCACAGCGGCCAGGTATCCCGCGACAGTGCCGGTCCCTGCCGTGGCGCGCAGGCCGCAGCGCTGGGCGCCGGGTCGTCCGTCCTTCCTTCGCTGTCCGTGAACGCATCACATAGGCGGGTACCCGCCTATGTACGGTGGGCGCATGACCACCCTGCCGTCAGAACCTGAGGGAACCGCTGAGACCGGCGCCCAGGGGTACGACCGGGCGCAGGCAGCGCATTTGCAGCGGCAGGTCGCCGAGGGGTTCGGTGCCGACGCCGGCCGCTACGACCGGGCCAGGCCGACGTATCCCGCCGACCTGGTGGACCGGATCATCGCCGGCAGCCCGGGACGCGACGTCCTCGACGTCGGGTGCGGCACCGGCATCTCCGCCCGGCTGTTCCAGGCGGCCGGCTGCCGGGTGCTCGGCGTGGATCCCGACCCGCGGATGGCCGGGCAGGCCAGGCAGGGCGGGACCGAGGCGGAGGTCGCGAAGTTCGAGGACTGGGATCCGGCCGGCCGCACGTTCGACGCGGTCATCGCCGCGCAGGCCTGGCACTGGGTGGACCCGGTCGCGGGCGCGGCGAAGGCCGCCGCGGTGCTGCGCCCCGGCGGCCGGCTGGCGGTGTTCTGGAACGCCTTCGACCCGCCGAAGGACCTGCGCGAGGCGTTCGCCGAGGTCTTCCGCCGGCTGCTCCCGGACTCGCCGTCCGGCGGCTTCTGGGACCGGCCCGCCGTCGAGGCCTACCGGGCCGGGTGCGCGCGGGTGGTCGGCGCGATACGGCAGGCGGGAGCGTTCGGCGAGCCGGAGGAATGGCTGTCTTACTGGGAGCGGCCCTACACCCGGGACGAGTGGCTGGACCTGGTCCCGACCACCGGCGGCTTCACCCGGCACCCCGAGGCCATCCGGCAGGAACTCCTCGATGGCCTTGGCGCTGCCGTCGACGCGGCAGGCGGCACCTTCACCATGTCCTACACGACAATCGCCGCAACCGCCGCCCGGCTGGCCGCTTAGCCGACCCGGGGGCGCTGCCTGGCGAGATGCCGGGACGGCCGAAGTCGCCGGGGTTGGTCCTGGTCGTGGCCGCCACGGGCGCGCACAGCCAGACCAGCCCGCATACCCGCAGGAACGCGTCAGTCCTGCGAATGTGTCGCACACCTCCGCTCCGCCGGGTGGAGCGGGCTGACATGGCGAGGCGGGAGAATACGCAGGTGGCATTCAATGACGAGCTCATGACCCTGGTGAACGAGGTCGCCGACAGGGTTGACCGGTGGACCGGGCAGGCCATGTGGAGCTTTGATCCGGGCTCGCCTGCATCGGCTGAGGTCGCGAATGCAGAGGTGAGACTGGACGGCTCGCCCTGGGGTGAGCGTCCGGTCCGCACGGCCTACCAGTACGCGCAGATGGAGACCAAGCTCGCGGTGGAGCTGTCCCGATGTTCGGCACTGCTGATCGGGGCGGCGCGTCCGGCACCGGGCATCGAGGCCGTGACCCGCGCCTCGCTGGAGGCCGGGTCGGTGGCGTGGTGGCTGCTGGCCGAGGGGCTCACGGCCCGGCAGCGCGTGTGCAGGATGCAGCTCCTGCGCCGCAACAGCGCCCGCGAGTATGCCAGGAGCATCGAGGAGGTGGGCGAGGATCCCGGCCTGGCGGGCAAGGAGACGGTGGCCGCCATCGAGGCGGAATGCCGTGACCTCGGGCTGGCCGCGTTCACCCGGAAGGGCGATGAGTTCGAAAGGCAGAACCGTCTCGGATACACGGCACGCGTGAAGGCGCTCACCGACGAGCTCGGCTACCAGGGCGCCTACGGCATTTACTCCGGCGTGGCGCACGCCGAGCTGGCCGGTGTCTGGCGGCTGTTCGGCCAGACGGCCGCGACGGTGCCCGGACGCGAGCCTATCTACGGACCAGTCGCTAACCCTGAGGCGTCGTTCGCGGCTGCCGACGGGGCGCTGAAGTCCATGATGGGACCGGCTGAGCGGATAGCGCTGCTATTCGGCTGGCCGGTGCCTGGCCGGGCCGAAGAGGTCAGCGCGACGATCGATTACATGAACAGCGAGATGAAGCGGCGGCGGCCGTAGCCCGGATAGCGGTTCGCTCCGATCCGTCCGTCCGAGTTTCTGTGCCTGACCCCGGTCCCGGGACGGCTACTGCGCCCGCGTTTCGGCGCCGGGCTGGCCCCCGGCCGTTACCAGCGCTGGTCCTCGGGTGCGGCCTCCAGGTCAGGCCCTGCCGTTGCGATGCCGGTTCCCGGCTGTGTCGTATGTTGCATCAAATGCAATATCGCTTAGTAGGCTGCCGCGGATCGCGTCGGTGATGGCTTTCTCAGCTCTTTTCCGCCGGTTGCACAGGGCGCTATGGCTGATGCCCAGTTCGGCGGCGATCTGGGAGAGGGGGATTCCTTCGAGGCGGTTGCGGCCGATCAGGCGGGCCTGGGCGGGGGACAGGATGCTGCGGGTGACGGCTGCGGCTAGGACGAAGTCGGGGTGGCCCCAGGGCATGTACGG
>Ga0187875_10003127_pt1 | contig 11803 bp, 11 predicted proteins | sample June2016WEW_17_1_2_FD_132978 | JGI IMG/M metagenome (GOLD analysis project Ga0187875, IMG submission 132978) | Peatland microbial communities from SPRUCE experiment site at the Marcell Experimental Forest, Minnesota, USA - June2016WEW_17_10 | ecosystem: Environmental > Terrestrial > Soil >... | reverse complement strand
CATAACCAACGTTATGATGGAGCGCCTCGCGGCGGGCAACGGCCCCACAAAGGGCAAGATCGTTCGCCCTTCGGACGGCAAGGAGCCGCAGACGGTTGGTTTCGTACAATGCGCCGGTTCGCGCGATGAGAACAACCTCCCGTTCTGCTCCTCCATCTGCTGCATGGCTTCCATGAAGCAGGCCACCTATGTGCGCGAACAATATCCCGATGCGAAGATATACATCTTCTTCATCGATATTCGCGCGATTGACCGGCTGGAGTCCTTCTACGCCAAGCTGAAGGAAGACGGCAACATTACTTTTTTCAAAGGTAAAGTCGCCAAAATCGAAGAGGACGCCGCAACGAAGAACCCCATCCTCAAGGTCGAGGATACCACTGCGGGCAGCCTGAACCAGATCAGCGTCGACCTGGCGGTGCTTGCCACCGGCATGCAGCCCAACACTTCCCTTTCGCCCCTGCCTGCTTTCGCCCAGCGCGATGACTACGGATTCATCTCCTCCCTGGAAGTGACCCCGGGGTTTTTCGCCGCAGGCTGTTCAAAGACCCCGGCGGGCGTTTCCGAATCAGTTCAGGACGGCACAGCCGCAGCGCTCAAAGCCATCCAATCCGTTGGCAGGAGGTAGACTCGATGGACAAAAAAATCGCGGTATATATTTGTACGGGCTGCGGTATCGGGGAGGCCCTCGACATAGGACAGCTCAGCAAGGTTGCAACATCCGAATGCAAAGCGGCGGTGTGCAAAACCCATCAGAACCTTTGCAGCTCCGAGGGCGCACAGACGATCAGGGATGACATCGCAAACGATGGCGTAAACACGCTGATTGTCGCCGCCTGTTCGCAGCGCGTGATGTACGATGTTTTTAACTTCGAGGGGACCATCCTGGATCGTGTGAACCTGCGCGAGCAGGTGGTATGGAGCCATCCGGCAAACGATGAAGACACGCAAATGATGGCCGAGGACTACCTTCGGATGAGCGCCGGCAGAATGAAGCAAATGGAGGCTCCCGAGCGGTTCATACCCGAGCAGGAAATGTCTAAGGACATCCTGGTCGTGGGCGGCGGGACTACCGGTATGACGGCGGCCCTCGAGGTGGCCAGGGCGGGATACAACGCCGTGCTGGTCGAGAAGGAAAACGAGCTTGGCGGTTTTCAGAAAAACGTCTCTAAAAATGTCACCTTCCCGTTCAAGGACGTGCAGGCCAACGAAATCAACAAGCTGATAGCAGCGGTCAATAACAATGACAAGATCAAAGTCCTGACCGGGTCCAAAATTGAAAAGCTCTCGGGAGGCCCCTGTGTTTTCAACGCACAGATCAAGCAGAACGGGTCCACGAGCGATCATAGTATCGGCGCGGTCGTCCTTGCTGCGGGCTGGAAGCCCTACGACCCCGAAAAGCTGGACAAAAGGCTTGGGTACGGCGCATCCGCGAACGTCATCACAAACGTTCAGTTCGAGGAACGCGCAAAGTCGGGCAAAATTACAAGGCCGGCGGACGGCAAGGTTCTGAAGACGGTCGCCTTTATTCAGTGTGCCGGTCAGCGCGATCCGAAACACCTCGCTTACTGCTCTTCGATCTGCTGTTTCACCGCCCTTAAGCAGGCCATCCAGGTCAAGCAGCAGGACCCGAAGGCGAACGTATTCGTCTTCTACCAGGAGATGCGCACCCCCGGCCAGGGTGAGGATTTCTTCAGAAAGGCCCAGCAGGAGGGCGTAATTTTCGTCAGGACCCAGGCGCCCGAAGTTGTCGCCAGCGGAGGCAAACTTGCCGTGGAAGCTTTTGACGAGCTTCTCGGGGACACGATTCTTTTAGACGACCTGGACATGGTTGTGCTCGCTACCGGGATGGTGCCGGCGACGGCGTTCGGGGAAGACTACAAGCTGAAGAAGGAAGAAGACGAAGAGAAAAAAGACGCAATGGTTGCCTCTGTGGACTCCATTTTTGTCTCGGACATCCTGAACCTCGAGTACCGCCAGGGCCCGGAGCTTCCGGAACTCAATTTCGGGTTCCCCGATTCCCACTTCATTTGCTTCCCGTATGAGAGCCGCCGGACCGGTATTTATGCGGCCGGCCCGGTGCGTCGTCCAATGGGTATTGCAAACGCCATTGAAGACGCTGCCGGCGCGGCGTTGAAGGCCATCCAGTGCGTCGAGCTCACCAGCGAGGGCAAGGCCGTTCATCCCAGGGTTGGTGACTTGACCTACCCGGAATTCTTCATGCAGCGCTGTACGCAGTGCAAGCGGTGTACGGAAGAATGTCCGTTCGGAGCGATCAACGAGGACGAAAAGGGCAATCCTCTTCCCCAGCCGACCCGGTGCCGCCGCTGCTCGGTGTGCATGGGCGCCTGCCCCGAGCGCATCATTTCCTTCAAGAACTATTCGGTGGGAATGATCGGCGATATCATCAAGTCGATCAATGTTCCGGACGAATACGAGGAGAAGCCCCGCATCCTCCTGCTCTGCTGCGAAAACGACGCCTATCCCGCGTTGGATATGACCGGGCTTCGCAGAATGAACTACAACGCGTGGGTTCGCGTAATTCCCCTTCGCTGCCTCGGCTCGCTCAACCTGGTGTGGGTCGCCGACACTCTTTCCAAGGGTATCGATGGAATCATGCTTCTGGGGTGCCGCCACGGCGATAATTATCAGTGCCATATGATCAAAGGCAGCGAACTGGCAAATATTCGACTCAGCAAAGTCAAGGAAACTCTTGACCGGCTCGTGCTGGAGTCGGATCGCGTCCTGTTCGAGACAGTGGCCATTACCGATTACGATAAGCTTCCCGCTCTGCTTGATAAATTCGCCGAAAGACTTATCGAAATCGGCCCGAACCCATACAAGGGATATTAATACCTGGAGGCTAAACGGATGAGCAACAAAGTCGATCCTAATTTGATCAGGGAACTGGAGGAATTCGGGCTAAAGGATGCGTGCAAGTGTTACAACTGCGGGACCTGCACCGCTATCTGCGACCTGGCGACCCCTGAGAACCCTTTTCCGAGGAAACTGGTAAGGTACATTCAACTGGGGCAAAGAGAAAAAATCCTGAGATCGCCCGAACCCTGGCTGTGCTATTACTGCGGTGACTGCTCGACCAGGTGCCCCCGCGGGGCGGACCCCGGCGAGACGATGATGGTCTTGCGCAGATATCTCACCTCGCTATACGACTGGACTGGTTTTGCGCGCAAGTTCTATACTTCCGAGACATTCGAGATCATTGCCGTCGCAATAGTGGGTATTCTCGTCGGTATTGGACTTCTGGTTTTCCACAGCGGCGCGATAAACTGGACGCACACGGACCTTAACTCCGTATGGCCGTCGGATGGAATTGAAAAGGCGGACCTGGTAATGGCCGCCATATTGCTGTTTTTCCTGCTGACCAATGTGTACCGCTGCATCAAGATCGTCATGGGGGATTATTTTACGAAAGTGCCCGTGGGGATGTATTTGAACGAACTGAAGCTCTTTTTCATCAACCTTTTCACTCAGAAACAGTTCGGCAAATGCAAGGACAGGCAGCAGTGGATCGTCCATCTTGCAATTATGACCGGATATTCTGCTATCTTCCTGATGGTGGTCGTTTTGGTGAACGGCCTGCCACTCGGGATCGATTGGCTGAAGTTTCAGCGCGGCTGGGCCTCGCTTGGCGGAAAGACCGAGTACTCGATCTTCCACCCGATCCGGCTGATCGGCTATTACGCCACGTTCGCAATCATGTACGGCACCACATACGCGCTGATCGGGCGCCTCAGGAAGAGCAAGCCGCAATATAAGAGTTCGCACGGGACCGACTGGATGTTCCTGGTCCTGCTCCAGTTGACCACCATGACCGGTATTTTCATCAACTTCACACGCCTTCTGGATTGGCCGCTGGCCACCTACGCGATCTATGTCATTCACATGATGGTGGCGATCCCGATGCTCGTGCTCGAAGTGCCTTTCGCCAAATGGGCGCACCTGGCCTACAGGCCGATCGTTCTTGTGCTGCTGAGCGTAAAAGCAAAATATATTACCGAACATGCGCAGCCCGAAGGCGCGCTCCTTGCGGCAAAACCCGCCGTCTGAGCCACCACGAGCAGAGCGGGGGAAAACAAACGGCGCGGAGGAACTTTTCCCCCGCGCCCCCCGTGTTTTGGCCTCACGCGCTTGCGCGTGCGGCCAAGCGCTCGGCGAAGCGCTAATCTCCCAGGTCACGCCAGGTATCTCTTATCGCAGGTTTTCTCAGGATCTGAATGGGGTGACAAAGTTTGCAGCTTAATCTTTGGGTCTTTGGTGGGAAGGCGGATTGAGCACGCGCATGACGTGGGCTTCAGTGATAACACCGGCTTTGTAGGCTTCTATCGCCAACACTTCAAGCATACCGCGAGATAGGTCACTCCACCGCGTCTGCATCTGACGGTCGACCAACATACAACGTCTCACCGCAGAGCTTCCAGCTAAAGCCGGTAAGCGGATTGACCAGCTTCCGGCTAAAGCCGGTAAGAGGAATGAACAGATTATTATGGGGCATGGTCCGGTCAAGGAGAGGGCGCAGAGGAAAGGTTGGGCCTGGAGATTGGCGCTGCGGCGGGGTACCGCTGGCAGCGCCGAGCGCTCGGCTACACGCGCTTGCGCGTGTGGCCGAAAATTCCGGGGGGTGCGGGGACGCTGAGGACTGAGGGCTGAGGACTGAGGACTGAGGTCACGACTTCGGCGATATTGCTTGCGGATCGTTTACTCTTTGGGTGGTGTGATGAGCTTTATGGCAAGATCGCATACAGATCGCAGTGTAAGCCGGTCAACCTGCCCCAACCGCTCTTTGATCCTTCCCTTGTCTATGCTCCGGAGCTGGTTGAGCATAACCTTTGACGCTTTGTCGAGTCCGCCGATTATCGGAATCAGCATTTCGCTACCGTATACTCTGCTTACATTTGAAGTAATCGGAGCAATAATGACCCTGGGCGCATGGTCGTTCATCTCATCGATCGAAATGATCAATGCCGGTCTGAGCTTGCCCGCCTCGGTGCGGCGCCGTGGATCTAAATCCACCAGGTACACATCACCCTGTTTCATTCCGGCCACTCCACCACGTCGAGTGTGTCCCATTCAGCGGCTTGCTTCCAATACTCTTCATCCTTCGCCATATCCTGGAAGCTGAGAGCCAATTCCTCGCGCCACTTCGCCTCTTTGATTCTTTCAATTTCATTTTCGAGCAGCTTAGTAACGATCGCACTTTTCTGCCGTCCGGGGACCAGACCTTCAAACTCTTTCCACACAACTTGCCTTATGCTTAGATTCACCCGCGTGATCCGATTTGCCCGGTTTTCCGGGGTTGCCGACATGGTCGAACTCCTTCGGATGCCTTTAGTCCTGACTCCCTGGCGATTACACGTATTATTACATCTCAATATACAGAAAATAGCCTGCACTTTAGTGTGTATAGTAATTGCGCACGAACCGGGGGGCAAGCGAAAAATACGTCTTGCCGCAGGAGCAGGGAGCAGGGAGCAGGGAGCAGGGAGCAGGGAGCAAAAACTTCCCGTTTCTCGCTTCTCGCTTTACTCTGCGTCCTCTGTGACTCTGTGGTGAATGCTTACTGCTTTTCAGAACTCCGATTCGCCGCCGGCCTGTTGCATTTTTTTTAGATGTTTAACTTATCTCTTGAAACTTGAACCGGTTTGCAAGTAGGAAGTTGGATGGCGCAAGTCGTATAACGGAAGCCGGAGGAAGGGCGGAACGTCTGAGCGTCGAGATCGGTTTTTGCCGATTCGTTTTCCGGTCTCCCTAATAGCATTCACCTGAGTCGAGGATTAGCGAAAAATGGCAAAAGAACCTCAGATAGTACACTCTTTCCCCAAGAATCCCCTGGAGGAAGTCAGATCGTCGGTAACGTATTTCAAAGGAAAGCAGTATGTGGACCTACGCATCTATTACAAGGGGGATGACGGAGAGTTTCACCCATCCAAGAAAGGGCTGACCATATCAGTGGAACTTTTTCCGGAGCTTGAGACCGGCCTCCAAAAGCTCAAGGAGGCATTGGAGGAGCAGTAGTCAACAGGCTAACCCCCTCCAATCGGGGGAAAGAGAGCAATCCGCTCGTTTCCGGTAAGAACGGAATCCAAACCGGCGGCAACGCCCTCGATAATGATGAGCTTTACTTCCTTTTCGGGAATTTGGAGCTGCCGGCACAAATCGAGGACCGTCGACTCCGGCTCGACGCTCACTTCATATCCGGTCTCGCCGTTGTAGCCGGGGACATATTTTCTCAAGGTAGCCGCGAGAATTAACTTGAGCGCCATTACGCAAGCTCCACTCTTAGTTACATCAGATCGACGATGCGTGCCTGTAAACGCGCTTCACCTGCACGTTGGAGATCAGGGCCATGAAGTCCTTACCCTGTTCCAAATCGACCTTGATGGACCTGTTGTCTATTTCCATGTACCTCGAAAGCACTTTAATTATATCATTTTTAACCGCTTCCATCATGTCGGGCGTGATATCCACCCTATCGTGCATCAGAACGAACTGCATTCTTTTGCGGGCGATATTCCCGCTTGGTCCGTTTCCCAAAAGGCGCCGCAAAATACTCAGCATTGGCCTGTCTCCTTTCAGTTCCAGATAAGCCGTTTGACGCGGCCGAAAAATCCGTGGGACCCGTCCCCATCCAGTGGAAGGTTTTCTTCACCGTTGAGGCGGGCGGCCATGCGTCTGAAAGCGGCCCCGGCCTTGCTGCTCTTGTCGTTAACAAGCGGTACTCCGCGATTGGTCGACACCACCACCTCGTCGCTTTCCGGCACAACTCCCAGAAGCGGAATGGAAAGCAGGGAAATGATGTCTTCGGTAGACATCATATCACCTTTTTTGACCATTTTCGCGTTAAGCCTGTTGATAATGAGGCTGATGTGTTTGAGCATCGCGGCTTCTAGAAGCCCGATCACACGGTCGGCGTCCCGGATGGCGGAGACTTCGGGCGTAGTTACAACGAGCGCGGTTTCCGCTCCGGCGATTGCGTTTTTGAATCCCTGTTCTATGCCCGCAGGGCAGTCGATCAGCACGTAGTCGAATTCGGCGGCCAGGGTGGAGCACAGTTCTTTCATCTGCTCCGGGGTTATGGAATTTTTTTCCCTGGTTTGGGCCGCCGGAATCATGAAAAGGTTTGGAATCTTTCTGTCCCGGATCATTGCCTGTTCTTTGCGGCATTTACCTTCGATGATGTCGACCAGGTTGTAGACGATCCTGTTTTCCAGCCCCATAACGACATCGAGATTGCGCAGGCCGATGTCCGTGTCGATCATCACGACACTGTACTTCTTCTTGGCCAGTGTTGTCCCCAGGTTGGCTACAGTAGTAGTCTTGCCGACCCCCCCCTTGCCAGAAGTAACCACGATTGTTTTGCCAGCCATAGCTCACCTATAATTTCGTCGAAAACCGGTTTCCGTGCAGTACCCCTCTCCCCGACCTCAACCACTACATTCTCACAGACGGCTAACCCGGATAACGCCGTTTTGAATCTCAGCCACCTCGAACCTGGCCGGCGCAGGCTTTGCCCCCCGTGGGGGAACCGCCACCAGGTCAGCGATCCTGATCTGATTGGGCTCGATGCTCAACGCCCAAATCCGCGCGGTCTGCTCGCCTGCGGCCCCGGCATGGGCCAGGCCCCGCAGAGCGCCGAAAACGACAACGTCGCCCTCAGCAATAATTTCCGCGCCCGGATTTACATCTCCCAGGACTACACAGTCCGATGGAGAGACGATCCGCACGCCAGACCGGCATGTATTGCGGACAATGATGGGAGCGCAGTTTTCGGGCTCCAGGGCGGTCCCTTTCGCAACGGAGCGGGATTTTTGCCGCTCTCCCGCCATTGAGAATGAAAGCTCATCGCTAAGCCGCACCTCCACCACCTTAACCTCCGATTTTTCATACAGCTTTTCATAGAGCACGGAGATCTCGTCGGTGCGCATCGGCCTGGTTCTGAGGTCCAGAACCATCTCCGTTTTTTGGAAAAAATCACGGGACTTCTCCAGCCGCTCATCCATGAAGGCCACGATGGCATCCAGGGAGGCGACCGGGTCCGGAACCAGCGTGAAACCGTTGCGGTCGGCTTTTACCTGTACAGGCGGCGGCACTTTCTCACTCAGCAATGTGTAGTCAGGACAGTTGATTCAAGATGACTTCAGGAAGTTGGTCCCCCTCCAACCAAAAATACTTTACCCCAAATTTATGCCGGAGGGCAATACCCAACTTTTGAGTTGAACCCAGTTTTGGACCCGAATGAAACCGTCGGCCGGCTCATTGCGGTTCCAGGGCTGATCGAAAAGAAGAGGCTCGATTCCAGCCTCCTTTAAGTGGCGGCAGGTTTCGATCCTGTCATCGACAAAGTAGCGGATTTCGAGTTCATTGAGGACGTCGATCTTGGTTTCCGGAGCGCCGGAGGCTATTACCGTTATTCTTTCACGCGGCACACCGGGCAAAACGGTAAAAAGCCATTGCGTAATGACCTCCGACCGGGCGCGAGCCGTGATGAACCGAAGCGGGGCCGCCACGGCGAGTTCCATGAGCGCTTCCGGTGCCCCTGGAACAGGAGGGATCTGCATGGTGTGCCGGTCATCGAGCGTCAGGCCGATGAGGTCGTCTATAATCTTCTTTCCCAGGCCGAGGCACTCATAGAGGTTGTAGCAGAGCATGTCCTGCTGGGAAAGATGAGTGAGTCCGTACCTCTCGTGGGCGAGCCTGACGAACACGGCCATCGTGTCGGCCACCACCCCGTCAATGTCGAAGGCAAGCAGACAAGGATCTATCAGGCCGGTGGGTCGTGCTGTCATTTATATTCTTTCGTACTGCAGGCCAAAGCGGGTTGATCGAAACGGAACGAGATTTCATATATGCCCTCATCCAGTGTCGAGTGCACGGCGTAACCAACGCTGTTGAACACGGAGAGCATAGCCCTGTTGGCAGCAAGCACGTAGGCCGAAAATCCCGTGATACCTTTAGTCTTTGCAATTTCGCACAGATAATGAAGAAGGAAAGTCCCGATTCCCCTGCGCTGCCAGTCTGATGCGACCGCAAAATCCACCTCGGCGAAGTTCGTCTTCTGGTCCAGGATGTACCTGCTGGTTCCGATGATCTTCTCGGAGCCCATTTCCCCGGTAACCGCCACAATTGCCATAACGTGCTCGTAATCGATATTGCACACGGCCTGGATGTTTCTATGCGGGAACGCCTTCATTGCGGAGAGGAAACGGTAATAAATGTCTTCAGAGGGAAGTGAATAGAAAAACTCCTGAAGCGCCCGCTCATCAGTCGGCTTGATGGGACGGAAAAAAAGCGTTTCGTTTGGCGGAAACACCTGATGGGTTTCCCACTGGCCCGGGTAGAGGGGTTCGTAAATGGGAGGAATGAGCTGGTCTTTGTAGACATAGTGGATGCTTTTGGCCTCAGCGAGCAACTGCTCGCGGAATCGCGGATGGGCAATGTTGATAAGGGCCAGCGCACGCTCGCGGATGGTCTTGCCATGCAGATAGGCGATTCCAAATTCCGTAACGATATAACTCACGGTACTGCGCGAACTGATTACGCCGGCTCCGTTTGTCAGATGGCTTACAATTCGTGACTTGCGCCCATCGGGACTCGTGGATGGCAGTACGATGATAGCCTTGCCCCCGTTGGCGCTCGATGCCCCGTGCATAAAAGCCACATAGCCCCCGATTCCGCTGTAAACCTTGTGGCCAATCGAATCTGCGCATATCTGACCGCTTAGGTCTATTTCCAGGGCTGAATTGATGGCCACCATCCGATCAAGGCGGCTTATGAGCTTGCGGTCGTTCACATATTCCGTCGGGTAGATCTCGACTTCCGGATTGTTGTTCACAAAATCGTAGAGTTCCCTGCTTCCCATACACAAGCTCGCCACGATCTTTCCCTGGTCTACTTTTTTCCTGAGGCCTGTTACGGCCCCGGTGCGAACGAGATGCAGGTGGGAGTCGGTAAGGATCTCCGTGTGGATCCCAAGGTCCTTCTTGGCTTCGAGGTATATCAGGACCAAACTGGGGACCCTTCCGATCCCCGTCTGAATTGTGGAGCCGTCCTCGATCAGCACGGAGACGTATTTGGCTATCCGTTCGGCGACGGCGCTCCGCTCCCGGAAAACGATCTCGATCAGAGGTTCATCATATTCTACAAAATAGTGAATCTGAGATAAATGAAGGAAGCTGTCCCCGAGGGTCCTAGGCATTTGGGGATTCATCTGGGCGACGACTATATTGGCGGATTCGACGGCGCTTTTGTCCGTGCCTACCGATATCCCCATCGAGCAGAAACCGTGTTCATCGGGTGGCGTCACCTGGACCATTGCGATGTCTAACCTCAACAGAGGTTCTTCCTTGAAAAGGCCGGGTACGGAAGAAAAATAAACGGGGATGTAGTCGGCCAGACCATCGTTGACCGCGTGTCTGGATCTTGGCCCCACAAAGAAGGTCTTGAGCCGCGCATTTTGCTCAAAACGCTTCCAGTCTTCCGGAAGGGACCCCATGGAGAGATTCTGGATTATTTCGATATCGCGGTGTCTCGGCAAAAGCTCGATCAAAGCACGCACCAGGTGCTGAGGTTCCCCACAGCCGGTCCCAATATAAAGCCGGTTTCCGTCGCGCAATATTTGGCGCATAATCTCATCTGCACCGCGTTTTTTTTCTCGAGATCGCGCCCTCCAGTGCTTCATAAACCCTGATTCTCCGCCAACAAGAGATTGCCGAAATATACTTTTTTGGGAACCCGGCCCCTGCAATGGCTAAGCTTTTTTATAGCATACGGATTTGAAAAAAGGGATTACTTAATGCGGGACGGGCACGCGTAGGTTAAAATGATTGCTCTGTGAAACCGGGTAGATAAATTGGCATACAATTTACCTGCGCCCGCGGTCTGCAGCCGTAAAGACTTCAAATTGAAGTATTTGTTTTCAGAGTATAGGATATACCTAGCGGAGCGTGGAGATTGGTTGATTTACACCGTCAGAGCCCGCCCCGGACCTGATCCGGGAGCGGAAAACAACGCTTTGCGGGCGGAAACCGGCTGATGAGAAGGAACGGATGATGCGTATCGCAATGGGGCAGATAGATCCTTTGGTTGGGGACCTGGAGGGCAACACGCGCGAAATATGCGAATTCATTGAAAGAGCGAAAAAGGCTAACGCCGAACTGGTCATTTTCCCCGAGCTGTCCATAATGGGATACCCGCCGCGTGACCTTCTCGATAAGCGGGGCTTTGTGGCCGACAGTCTTCGTTACTGGGAGCGCATAGCAAACGCAGGCAAAGGTATTGGGGTCATCTTTGGAGCGGTTTCGGTCAATAAGGGGTGCGGAAAACCCTACCACAATTCCGCTGTGTTTTATGAAGACGGCAAGCTCCGTTGCACCGCCCATAAGATGCTACTGCCCTCCTATGATGTTTTCGATGAGGAGAGATATTTCGAACCCGGCAAAGCGGCTGAGTGGGTCGATTTCAGGGGCAAGCGGATCGGCCTTACGATTTGCGAAGACGCATGGAACGTTCCGGGTTATCTTCCGGGTCCTCTCTATAGCGTCGATCCGGTGGGTGAATTGGCGAAAGCCTCGGTCGATCTGATTGTAAATATTTCCGCATCTCCCTATCACGTAGGCAAGCCACACCTGGTCGGCCAACTGTTGAAGAGACAGGCTGCCTGCGCAGGCGTCCCGATAGTTTATGTGAACCAGGTTGGCGGCAACGACGAGCTGATTTTCCATGGCCACAGCATGATCTGGGATGAAAAGGGCCGCCTTTGCGCTACAGGCGCCGATTTCGCGGAGGACCT
>Ga0187875_10003126_pt1 | contig 11804 bp, 6 predicted proteins | sample June2016WEW_17_1_2_FD_132978 | JGI IMG/M metagenome (GOLD analysis project Ga0187875, IMG submission 132978) | Peatland microbial communities from SPRUCE experiment site at the Marcell Experimental Forest, Minnesota, USA - June2016WEW_17_10 | ecosystem: Environmental > Terrestrial > Soil >... | reverse complement strand
TCGTCGCTGAGCGAGGTGAACAGAATGGTCTCATCCAGCCGGTTCAGGAACTCGGGATTGAAGGCCTTCTTCACCTCCGCCATCACGCTCTCCTCGACCTTCGAAGGCAGCCCTGCCAGGGCCTGCGCCTCAAAGCCCAGGTGACCCCGCTTGTCCAGGAAGCGCGCTCCCAGGTTCGACGTCATGATGATGATCGTGTTCTTGAAGTCCACCGCGTTGCCCAGCCCGTCGGTCAACAGGCCGTCCTCGAACACTTGCAGCAGAATGTTGTAGATGTCCGGATGCGCCTTCTCGATCTCGTCCAGCAGAATGATCGAGTACGGGTTGCGCCGCACGCGCTCGGTCAGTTGCCCGCCCTCTTCGTAACCCACATAGCCCGGCGGCGAGCCGATCAGCTTGGACACCGAGTGCTTCTCCATGAACTCCGACATATCGAACCGGATCAGCGACTTTTCGCTGCCGAACAGGAACTCGGCCAGCGCCCGCGCCACTTCCGTTTTGCCCACGCCCGTCGGCCCCAGGAACAGGAACGAGCCCGCCGGCCGCTTGGGCGATTTCAGCCCCGCGCGCGATCGCCGGATGGCCCGCGCCAGCGCCCCAATCGCCCGCTCCTGGCTCACCACGCGCTTGTGCAGCTCTTCTTCGATGCGGATCAGCTTGCTGACTTCTTCTTCCTTGATCGCCGTCATCGGCACGCCGGTCCAGCGCGCCACCACGTCCTCGATGTCGTCCTTCGTCACCACCCCGGCGTTCGATTCGTCCAGGTTGTACTTCTCCCGCATCTGCCGCAGGTTCTCGCGTTCCTTGCGCTCCTCGTCGCTGTAGAACCGCGCCTTCTCGAACTCGTGATTCGCAATCGCCGATTCCATCCGGTGCACGATGAACTTGATCCGCTTTTGAATGTCGCTGATCTCCGGCGGCAGCGTCGTCTGCCGCAGCTTCACGCGCGCCCCCGCCTCGTCGATCAGGTCGATCGCCTTGTCCGGCAGATACCGGTCGGGAATGAATCGGCTCGAAGCGAACACCGACGTCTCGATTGCGTCGTCGGTGTACACCACGGCGTGGAATTTCTCGTACCGCTCCTTGATCCCGAACAAAATCCGGCACGCGTCGGCTTCGTCCGGCGGCGGCACCTTCACTGCCTGGAACCGCCGCTCCAGCGAGCGGTCCTTTTCGATCGATTTGCGAAATTCGCCCGGCGTCGTCGCCCCGATGCACTGGATCTCGCCGCGCGACAGCGCCGGCTTCAGAATGTTGGCCGCGTCCAGCGAACCTTCGGCCGAGCCCGCGCCCACCAGCGTGTGCAGTTCGTCGATGAAGATGATGGCGTTCTGGTTCTCCATCAGCTCCTTCATGATCGTCTTGAGCCGCTCCTCAAACTGGCCGCGGTATTTCGTCCCCGCCACGATCAGGCTCAGGTCCAGCGCCAGAATCCGTTTATCGGCCAGAAACGCCGGCACGTCGCCATCGGCGATCCGCTGCGCCAGCCCTTCCACAATCGCCGTCTTGCCCACGCCCGGCTCGCCGATCAGCACCGGGTTGTTCTTCGTCCGCCGGCACAGGATCTGCACCACCCGCTCCAGCTCGTAGTCCCGCCCGATCAGCGGATCCAGTTGCCCGTCCGCCGCCGATTGCGTCAGGTCGCGGCTGAACTCCGCCAGCAGCGAGCTCTCCTTGGGCCGGCTCGCCGGCGCCTTCTCCACCGTCGTCCGCGCAATCTCCTCCCGCACCTGCGTCAGCCGCAGCCCGCGCTCGTGCAGGATCTCCGCCGCAAAGCACTTCTCTTCCCTCAGCAGCCCCAGCAGCAGGTGCTCCGTCCCGATGTGCTTATGGGAGAGCCGCTCGGCTTCCTCCGCCGCAAACGCCAGCACCTTCTTGCACTCGTGGCTCAGCGGCAGATCGACCGAGGTCGAAACTTTCTCGCGCACCGTCGTCTGCGCCTCGATCTGCTTGCGGATCGATTCGATGTTGGCCTGTGAGCGCAGGAACCGGTTGGCCAGCGCTTTGTCCTCGCGCAGCAGACCCAGCAGCAGGTGCTCGGTCTCGATGTACGGGCTGCCAAATTGGCTCGCCTCATAGCGTGCGAAGAAAATAACCCGGCGTGCCTTCTCTGTGTATCGTTCGAACATGTACAAGCCCCTTTTCAGCCCGGTTGAGCGCGGTTGTGATTCCCCTTAACCGGCTTACCCGGCTTCAGCCCCGATTCCTCTCCAACCCGCTGGCGTGGCGGGCGCTCCTCTTTGCGGATCGAGACTGACCTACCTCTAATTCTAAGACTCACCAGGGGCGCCCGGCGAATCGGAAATCTCGCGAAACAATTCAGCTTCCACGCGTTTTTGTCCCAGTCCGTTTGCCTCCAATAGCTTAGCGGCGGCTGACGACTCCTCGCGCAAAATACCCAGCAGAAGATGCCCAGCTCCGATTTCGGCGTGCCCCAGGCGCTCCGCCTCGGCGACGGCACAGGCGACCATGCGCCGCGCCTCGGCGCTGAGCTTGGAAACTACAAAGCGCAGCAGGGCCTCGTCGACGAGCTCACTGCTGGAGGCGCCTGGCAGGGCGATGCGGAGGGTGTTCGCCTCTTCGTCCGCCCCCCCTCCGTGGGCGGAGATCTGCTCGCGCACCGCGTCGAGGCGTGCGCCCAGTGCCTCCAGTACCTTGGCGGCAACGCAGCCCGGCTCGCGCAACAGCCCTAGCACCAGGTGCTCGGTGCCGATATGCTTATGGCCGAGCCGCTCCGCTTCCTCGGCCGCGTACGCCAGAACCCTCATGCACTCATGACTCACCGGCATATCGACCGAGGTCGATACCTTCTTGTGTGCCGTCGTTTGCGCCTCGACTCGCTGCCGAATCTGATCTACGGCGGCCGCGCCGCCCAGCGCGCGTTCGAGCGTCGAGGGGTCCTCGCGCACCAGCCCCAGCAGCAGGTGCTCGGTTTCGATATATGGGCCGCCAAACTGGCTCGCCTCGTACCGCGCGAAGAAGATGACCCTGCGGGCCTTTTCGGTATAACGCTCGAACATACGTGCCTCCCTCCCGCGCGCAGCGGATAGCCTCAGCCAACCTCTCGTAGCCTGCCCGACTCCAGGTGCAGCACGCGCTGCGCGCGCGCGGCGAAGGCCGGGTTGTGCGTGACATAGACGGTCGCGAGAGCCCGCCGCGAGTGAACCTCTTCGAGCAGGTCCATCACCATCGCGCCATTGCGCTCGTCCAGGCTCCCCGTCGGCTCGTCCGCCAGCAGCAACCGCGGCTCACCGACCAGTGCCCGCGCCAGCGCCACCCGCTGCTGCTCGCCGCCCGACAGCTCGCCGGCCCGATGCAGCATCCGCGTTTCGAGCCCCACTTCCTTCAGACGCTCGCTCGCCGCCTGCTCGGCCGCGTGTTTCCCCACGCCGCGGATTCTCAATGGCATGGCGACGTTTTCCAGCGCCGTGAACTCCGGCAGCAGCGTATTCAACTGCCACACGAATCCCACCTCGCGGTTCCGCGCCTCGGCCCGCCCCAGCGCGTCCAACCGCGTCACCTCGTTCTCTCCGTAATACACCCGCCCGGCCGTCGGCTCGTCCAGCAGCCCCAGCAGATGCAGCAGCGTCGATTTCCCCACCCCGCTCTCGCCTGTCAGCGCCACCCGCTCGCCCGCGTGCACCGCGATCCCTACTCCCGCGAACACAATCACCTCGCCCGCCGCGCCCCGGTACGTCTTCCCCAGGCCCTCGGCCCGCAGCGCCGGCATTGCGGCCGCCGTCCCGTCCCGCGTATGATCCAGTTCGGAGTTCTCCATGCGCCTCGCCCTGCTGCCGCTCGTCTTTCTCACTTCCAGTATCGCCTTCGCCGCCGCCGCGCCGGCGCCCGCCGGCCCGCAGCCTAAGGTGGCCGATGCCATCCAGGATCGCTTCGTTCCGGCCCCCTTTGAAACGCAATCGGTCACCGGCCTGCTCGGCGAGCGCATGCGCATCAACCTCGAGAAGCGTCTTCTGGCCATCGAGGAAGACGCCCTTCTGGCCGGCTTCCGCCATCGCCCCGGCGCTCAGGATTGGATCGGCGAGCACATCGGGAAATACCTCGACGCCGCCGCCAATACCTGGCGCTTCACGCACGACCCGCGCCTGAAGGCGCAGATGGACCGCATGGCCCTCGCGCTCATCGCCTGCCAGAAGGACGACGGCTACCTCGGCACCTACGTCGACGCCCAGCGCTGGACCAGTTGGGACGTTTGGGTCCATAAATACGACCTCATCGGACTGCTCGCCTGGTACCGCGTCTCGGGCGACGAGCGCGCGCTCACCGCCTCGCGCCGCATCGGCGATCTGTTGATCGCGACCTTCCAGACCGGCGGCCGCGACATCATCAGAAGCTCGGAGCACGTCGGCATGGCCGCCACCAGCGTCCTCGAGCCCGTGTGCCAGCTTTATCGCTACACCGGCGATCCGCGCTACCTCGCATTCGCGCGCTTCATCGTGGATCAGGCTTGGGAACAGCCCAACGGGCCGAAGATTATCTCGTCCCTGCTGAGCACCGGCTCCGTATTCCACACTGCCAACGCCAAGGCCTATGAGATGATGTCCGACCTCGTCGGCCTGTGTGAGCTCTACCGTCTCACCGGCGACGAGCGCTACTTCAAAGCCGCTCTGGCCGCCCAGCGCGACGTCGTCGCCCACCATCGCTATCTCACCGGCACGGCCTCCGCCCACGAGCACTTCCGCGACGACTTCGATCTTCCCGCCGAACAGAAGGACGAGGTCGGCGAGGGTTGCGTCACCGTCACCTGGCTGCAATTGAACTTGCAACTGTTGCGCCTCACGGGCGAAGCCCAGTATGCCCAGCAGCTCGAGCGCACTGTCTTCAACCAGTTGCTGGCCGCCCAGGATCCGCTCACCGGCAACATCTGCTACTTCACCCCGATGGACGGCCGCAAGCAGCCCTCCACCGATATCAACTGCTGCCGCTCCTCCGAGCCGCGCGGCATCTCGCTCATCCCGCGGTTGCTCTGGGGCGCCCTGATCGCGCCGCCCCCCGCCGCCCAGCCGGACACGATCGCCATCGAAATCATCGCTCCGGGTGAGGCCCTGATCGCCGGCGTGCAAGTCAAATCCGAGACCAATTATCCTTTCGATGGACACGCGGTTTTCACCCTGACGCCGGACCAGCCGCACCGTTTCACCTTTGCCCTGCGCGTGCCCGAGTGGGCCGCTTCGTTCCGCGCCACCTGGCCGGATGGGAAACAGGTCACGGGCCGGCCCGGCGAATACCTGCGCCTCAACCGCAAGTGGAAAAGCGGCGACCGCGTCGAGGTCAACGTCGATCTGGCCGTGCGCTTCACGCCCGGCGGCAAGAGCTATCCCAACTCCGTCGCCGTCGAGCGCGGCCCGCTCGTGCTGGCTCTCGATAAGGGGGCCAGCCCCAACATCGCCGACCTCAACCAGGCGGCGTTGAAGACCCTCCCCGAACAGCTCACCGCGGAAAAGCCTGGGCTGTACGACCTGCCCGGCGTCGTCACTGAAAACGGCCACGCCCGCGACTTCACGCTGCATCTCGTTCCGTTTGCCGCGGCCCGCGAATACCGCATCTGGCTGCCGCAACCCGCCGCCGCGCCCACCCCCGGCCGCTAGGACTCGGCCCTCGCCGTGCCGTTACCGAGCCGCCGCCATCGCGGTGATGCGCGGTGTAGTTTGCGCAAGTCCTTTAGAAAACCATAGATACACAGTGACGCGAAAGCACCGTGTTTGCACGGCGAAAACGCGCGCGCGGCACGGTGAAATGCATGGTGAAACCCGCTGCATGGGACTATACAGATAACCTGAAGGCCACCTGGCCAGGATGGAATGCGCTGCGCTCTCTTCCCATCTAACTGGGCAGTCTTGGAAGACTTTTCCGGAAACGGGTTTCGAGAGCGCCGGGTTCGACCGTTGTGCCATCTCAGTTGTTCACTCGCAGACCGGGCAGGAAGTCGTAGATTCCGCGACGGCTCGCGTATTGTTCCCTTCAACAGGGTTCCGTCAGGCCGCCGCAACAGCAGTTGGCGCCGGGGGCCGATAGGCTTGTCCCGTCGCGAGGACGGCCCAGGCGATGCGCGCCAGCTTGTTCGCCAACGCCACGCACACGACATTGCGATGGGCGCGCGCCGTCAGTTGTTTCAGCCACGCAGATAGACCAGAAGATTGCTTGCTACTCTGCTGCAGCACCGCGCGGACCTCCCAACCCCGAAGCGCTCACTTTCGCTCCAGATTCAGGTACAATCGCTGCGCAGGAGGCGCGGAGTCCGCCATGAGAACTGCTTTCAGCTTTCCGATCTTGGCCCTCGCGGCCGCAGCCGCGTTGGCGCAACTCCCGGCGCCTACTCAGACAGCCATCGACCAGGCAGCCCGCAAAGTGCTCGCCAGCACCGGTTCCACCAGCGCCTCGATCGCAGTTGTCAAGGATGGCAAGATTGCGTACGTGCAGGCTTACGGCGATGCCCGACTCGATCCGAAAGTGCCGGCGCGACCTGACATGCGCTACAAGATCGGCTCGAACACCAAACAGTTCGTCGCCACGGCCATGCTCATGTTGGCTGAGAAGGGCAAGCTCTCGCTCGACGACCCGGTGTCGCGTTTCATTCCCGGACTGACCCGGGGCAGCGAAGTCACTATCCGCCAACTCCTCTCCCACACCTCCGGCTACCAGGATTATTACCCTCTGGACTACGTTGCACCGTTCATGACCCGTCCGACGACGATGCAAGCGATTCTCGATACCTGGGCGAAGAAGCCCCTCGATTTCGAGCCCGGGACGCAATGGCAGTACAGCAACACCAACTACGCCATTGCCGGACTCATCGTCGAACGGGTCAGCGGCAAGCCGTTGTTTGAGTTCCTTCGTACGCAGATTCTGGAACCGCTAGGGATGCATTCCGCCATCGACTCCGACCACGAAACGTGGAGTGACACCTCCCCGACCGGTTACCTGCGCTACGCCGTGGGACCGCCTCGTCCGGCCCCGCCTGAAGGCGCCGGATGGCTCAACGCTGCCGGAGAACTGGCCATGACTGCGGGTGACCTGGCGCTGTGGGATATCTCGCTCATGAACGGGACGCTGCTCAAGGCGGCGTCGCTGCGCGCATTGACCACCGAGGTCGACCTGAAGAACGGCGGACACACCCGCTACGCGCTGGGACTCCAGGTGTCGAACACGAACGGTCGTCGCAGATGGTCGCACGGCGGCGGGACCTCGGGCTTCACCAGTTACAACGTTACGTTCCCGGATGACCGTATCTCGATTACCGTCCTCACCAGCAGCGAGGCCGGCGCTTCGCACCTGATCGAAGGGGAAATTGAAAAGCTGGTAACCGCGCCCGCGGAGGATCCGCAGGCCGCCCGTGCCCTCGACCGCGTACGCCAACTTTTCAGCGGTCTGCAAGATGGAAAGACCGAACGGTCCTGGCTGACCGACGACGCAAATGCCTACTTCACAACCGAGGTGATTGCGGATTTCGCATCGAGCCTCAAGCCATTCGGAACGCCGACCGGCTTTACGCAAACCAGCAAGTCCGAGCGCGGTGGAATGACGTACCGCAGCTTCTCGATTCGGTTCGGCGAGAAGTCGCTGACGCTCTCCACGTTTTTCACGCCCGAGGGCAAGATCGCACAATACCTCTTATATCCGGCGGAATAGATCGCGCCCGCCGTGGTGCAGTAACGTCTAACTCTCTTGTTTTCGTGGTGGGCGGTGCAGGGTTCGAACCTGCGACCTTGTGCTTGTAAGGCACACGCTCTAACCAGCTGAGCTAACCGCCCGCGGGGCTCTATTCGCAGTTTACAGGAATTGGCTCAAGTGCCGATATAGCGGGGGACAGGCTGCGCGCAGCCCTAGCCGCGTTTTTCAAGCAGGGACCGGCAAGAAGCCGCCATCTGGGACAGAACTGAGTTTTCTGGCAACAGACAGGGCAACAGGAAAGGCGGCTTTCAGCTATGACACGTTGCCGTGCAGATCGTTCTCCATCTTCCGGCATTAGGCATCCCCCCCTCATGCGGGGTCCAGTGTGCCGGCCGCGAACCGCGCTGCGCCTCCGTGCGAATCCCCATGGAAGCCGACGTGAATACTCAGGTCAAAACAGATTCGAAACACCGTGATTTCGGGTGCCGGTGAGCTGTGTGGAGACTTGACGTAAGTCCTTTAGAAAACCATAGATACGCGTTGACGCACGGTATTTGCTGGGGAATGCGCGGTTTTCACCCCAGAATGCGTGGTGCAACACGGCTAAGTCTTTTAGAAAACCATAGATACGCGGTGACGCATGATATTTGCTGGGAATCGCGCGGGCTAGTGCGGCTAAGTCCTTTAGAAAACCATAGATACCTGGCGCGTGCACTAGCATTCGCATTTCATTTCGGCTAAGTCCTTTAGAATGCGCATTTACACGATACCGCGCGCTGGCCTGCAAAGCTAAGTCCTTTAGAAAACCATAGATACGCGGCGGCGCACTGTCGAGTTTGTCTAAGTTGTTTAGAAATAGTTACTTACAAAGCCCTCTGCGGAGCGCACTCGCGAGTTTTTGAGCAATTTTGCGCGAAATTCGGCTAAGTCCTTTAGAAAACCATGATTACAGCGATACGCAAAAAGACCACGAAAAACGGTGTTTTCCCCGCGTCAAACACGGTGTTGCCACGGTGAAATCGCGCGCGCCGCACGTGGAATCCGGCGTTGTTCCGGCGCCATACTGGAGGCATGTTCCAGGGCTCCGGCGAAAACGGGAGGCGTCGCCGGCTACGAATTTACGCGTGGTGGTACATCTGCACTGGAGTGGGCTTTGCGCTGCTCGGCCTGCACTACTGGATCGCCCGCGCCCCGATCTTTTCCATTGCGCTGCGATTCGTGATTGCGGCGGGGTTCGTCCTCCTGGGCTTTGCCACTTTTCGTTCCGCGCGCCCACCCGCCCGCCGATCCTGAGCCGGCACGATGGCCCAGCCAGACGCCCACCGATATGAGTTCTTATTATTCCTAATCCCTAATCGGGCCCAGACTCCTGCCAATAAGATTTGCGGCGGTCTCAACTTCCAGAGTCGCCGTGAACAGCAATCAGCGTGCTAGAATCGGGGCGAAATGCAGGGCGCCCAATCATCTCCCGGGGCTTCGGATGCGGCTGCCGCGCCGCCCAAGCCCTCCGTGCAACAGCGCTACCTGGCGCTGGATGCCTATCGCGGATTCATCATGCTGGTGCTGGTGTCGGGCGGATTCGGCCTGGTCGAACTGGCCCAGCGCCGGCCTGCCTTCAGCGGCATCGCCAACCAGTTTGACCACATGCCCTGGGAGTGGATCGCCTTCTGGGACCTGATCCAGCCGGCGTTTATGTTCATGGTGGGCGTGGCGATGCCGTTCGCGCTGGCCCGCCGCCTGGAGTTGGGCGCTACCCAGCGCCAACTGTTCTGGCACGTCGTGGTGCGGAGTCTGCGGCTCATCTTAATGAGCCAGATCCTGATGTCCATCGCGGATGGCAGACTGTACTTTCAACTGATCAACGTCCTGGCGCAGATCGGCATCACCTACTTCCTTTGCTACCTGCTCATGCAGCTCAAGTTTCGCTGGCAGGCGGTGATTGCGGCGCTGATCCTAATTGGGCACTGGGCGCTGTTTGTAGCATTTCCAGGAACCGAAGGGCCGTTTCTGTCAAAGACGACCAACATCGGGGCGGTGATTGATATCTGGGTATTTGGGCATCCCAACGGCGACAACTGGGTCAACATCAACTTCCTGACGAGCACGGTGACTACTCTGTTTGGCGTATGGACAGGCCAACTCTTACAGAGCCAGAGAACGCATGCGCAGAAGATGCGAATTGTAGCGATCTCTGCGATAGCCTGCCTGGCTGTCGGATTTGCTATCCATCCCTGGAACCCGATCATCAAGCGAATTTGCACGACGTCGTTCACGCTATACAGCGCAGGCTGGATCCTGCTGATGCTTCTCGCGTTCTATTGGCTGGTGGAAGTGAAGGGCTACCGCAAATGGACCTTTCCGCTGGTCGTGGTAGGCGCAAACTCGATTTTCATTTACTCAATAGATAACGTGCTGCGCGGATGGCTGGACAAGGCCGTGGGAGTCTTCACGTTTCGCTTTGCATGGTTGGGGGACTTTGCACCCGTGGCCCAATCCTGCACGGTGCTGCTGGCGATGTGGGGCGCGTGCTATTGGCTGTACCGGCGCAAGATCTTTTTCAAGCTATGACCATATACCGGCGGTTGCAGTGAGCACAACTTCGTGACAATAGGGGCGGGACCGGCCAGGAATTGTGATCCTGATGCCTCTGACCGAATCGGATGTAGTTTCAACACGGACGAGCGGGCGACCGCTTCCCCAGGCCGGGAAGAGTTCCTGGAGGTCGCGCGACATCAGAAGAGATACTTCAGGGCAAACTGAATCAGCCGCGGAGCCACGGAGGTCTGCGTAATGACGCCGAAGGTGGCCGTATCCAGAGTGGTGCCGGGATTGGCGAATTGCGGATGGTTCAGCGCATTGTAGAGTTCCATGCGAAACGCCAGCACTGCGTCCTCGCGCACGCCGCCCACTCGCATCTTCTTGCCGAGCGAAAAGTCCGTGTTGAATTGAGCCGGACCGTTCAGGATACTCTGGCCCGCGCTGCCATAGCCTGTTGAGCTGTCCGCGCCGACCACGGCCGGTGCGCAGATCGCCGCGGTATTGATCCACGCGTTGAGCCGTGCATCGACGCTACCCGGCGCGACGAGGCTCGAGTAAGTCGAGCCCGGACAGAGGGTGATGGTGGACGTGGCCGCGTGGCCGTAGACACCGCCGGCGTTGGGATCGGTGAGTGTCATCGGCAGACCGCTCTGCACGATGACGATGCCGGCCAGCGACCAGCCGCTCGACACTTTCCCTGCAAATCCTTTCAGGCGCGAGAAGGCCGGCAATTGGTACTCGAAGTTAGTAGTGAAGCGATGCGTGCGATCGAAGCTCGACCGTGCCCAGTCGAGCGCCAGATTGTTCAGGTCGTTATAGACGCTTGTATTGGTCTCGGCTCTCGAAAACGTATAGGTTGCCTGCAATGTGAGAACGCGCGCAACCTGCTTGCGCAGCGTCGTCTGCAGGCTGTTGTAACTCGAGGCACCGAAGAATCCGGTATCTACCAGCGCGGTCGGCGTCTCGCCCAGCACGGGAACGCGGAGCTGCGCATTCTGCGCCGTGTTGGTAGTAATGCAATCGCCGGCAACGCCATCGTAGCCACAGTTCACCGGGTTGGCGGCGCTGGCCAGCAGCGGCTGATTCAGTCCTCGCGATAGCAACAGATGACTACCGGCCGAGCCAACATAGCCGGCATCCAGAGTAGTTGCGTGCGCCAGCCGGAATTGCGTACTCAGGTTCCATTGCTGCAGCCGGGGCAGCAGGTAGTCCGGGCCGGCCACGCGGTCGGAAAGCTCAGAGGTGGGAGTACGCGGCAAATAGCCCAGCGTCACGACGGGAAAAGGTTGCTGGAAGCTGGATAGGTTGTTGCTCGAGTCCGCATTGGTGAAGCCTTGCGCGAAAGGCGCGGCGGTGGACATCGCCGTGCTGCCCGAATTGCCGGCGGGTTGATAGAACCAGCCGTATCCTCCACGCACGACGGCCAGGCCGTCGGCGCCGAGCGGTTGCCAGGCAAAGCCGAAGCGGGGCGCGAAGGCATCCAGCGGAGCGCCGTTTTCATAGGAGCTGCGCGTCGGCCGGACCACGACACCGGCGGGCGCCGGACCGAAGCTTTGGCCGGTGTAAGGGTTGATCAAAGCGGGATTGTAGTTCGCTGCGACGGTTTCTCCGGCGAACGTGCCCGAGGAGGGCGGGAT
>Ga0187875_10003124_pt1 | contig 11809 bp, 10 predicted proteins | sample June2016WEW_17_1_2_FD_132978 | JGI IMG/M metagenome (GOLD analysis project Ga0187875, IMG submission 132978) | Peatland microbial communities from SPRUCE experiment site at the Marcell Experimental Forest, Minnesota, USA - June2016WEW_17_10 | ecosystem: Environmental > Terrestrial > Soil >... | reverse complement strand
GGCTGGAGCCCGCCACGGGTGCGCCAGCATGCCCACCCTGGCCGCCGTGTCGAGCCCCAGCGGCGCGTTGCATTCGGTCACGTCGATGCCGCGGGCCCGCAGGCCCTCAGCGATCGTGCCGATCCTCGGGTGTAGCGAGGTGTCATAGGTGCCAAAGAGCAATGCGCGCATGATTTCTCTAGCCTAGTATTTCGGTCGGCGCTATTGGCGCAAATCTCGCCACTGCCGGAATCCAAAGTAAGGCTGTCGCTATGCCGGATCGCCCCGCGATATCGGACCACCCGTCTGCCGCCGCGGCGGACGGGCGGCCCAGCAGCGAGGGCACCCGACGCGACAGGATCCGCAGCTTGTGGACCGTGGCCAGGCGGATCCTCACCGGCAGGCCGGTCCGGTGGGGATTCGCCGCCGCCGCGGTCGCCATCGGCGGCTACGCGGTGGCTCGCCAGTGGACTGATGTACGTGCCGCGCTGGCCAGCATCGGGATCCTGGCGGTCCTCGCCGCCATGGTCAGTGTGCTCATGGCTTTGTTCGCATCGATGCAGGTCTGGCGGCTGCTGCTCGCCGCGCTCGGGTCGCCGCTGCCGGGCCGGACCGCGGCCCGGATCATGTTCGTGGGCCAGCTGGGGAAATACCTCCCCGGATCGGTCTGGCCGGTTCTGGCGCAGATGGAGCTGGGCAGCGTACACCGCGTGCCGCGGCATCACTCAGCGAGCGCCTCGGTGATCACCATGCTCGTGGCCGTGCCCACCGGATTGCTCACCGCGCTCGTCACGCTGCCTTTCGTGGCCGGATCGGAGCCCTACCTGTGGGCCTTCCTGGCCGCTCCCGCCCTGCTGGCCTGCCTGCACCCGAAGGTACTCAATTACATCCTGGGCCGGTTGTTCCGGCTGACCCGGCGCCCCCCGCTCGAGCAGCCGCTGATGGCCCGGGCCATAGCAGCCGCGCTCGCCTGGTCGTTCGGGTCCTGGCTCTTTTACGGCCTGCAGATCTGGCTGCTCGCGACGCGGCTCGGGGCACCTCGCGGTACGGGGGCCCTGCTGGCCATCGGCAGCTTCGCCTTCGCGTGGAGCGTCGGTTTCCTGGTCGTGTTCGCGCCGGCCGGGGCCGGGGTGCGCGAGGTCCTGCTTGTGGCGTTGCTGGGCCCGGTGTTGGGCGTCGGGGCGGCCACCGCGGTGGCCCTGGTCTCCCGCGTGCTGACCACCGTCGGCGACCTGCTGGCGGCCGGGCTGGCGGCCGGGTACGTCCGCTGGTCGCGGAATGCAGTCCGACGTTAAGGAGCCTCACATGGAGCCGACCGGGATCGATGGCGCCTGGCTATTCACGCCCCGGATCTTGTCCGACAGCAGAGGGTCTTTCCTGGAATGGTTCCGGGCCGGGGAACTCACCGCGTCGCTTGGATACCAGCCAGAGGTCGCGCAGGCGAACTGCTCGGTGTCCCACCGGGGCGTGATCCGGGGTATCCACTTTGCTGACGTCCCACCTGGCCAGGCAAAATACGTCGTCTGCGTCAGCGGCGCCATCCTCGATGTGATCGTCGACGTCAGGATCGGCTCGCCTAGCTACGGGCGCTGGGAGACGGTCCGGCTGGATGACGCCGACCGGCGCGCGGTATTCCTCTCCGAGGGGCTAGGCCATGCGTTCATGGCGCTCAGCGCCGAGGCAACGGTTGTCTACCTGTGCACCACCGCCTACGCACCGGGACGCGAGCACAGCGTGAACCCGCTTGACCCGGGAATCGGCATCGCCTGGCCGGCCGGGGCAGAACCGGTGCTGTCCGGGAAGGATGCCGCCGCCCCAACGCTGCAGCAGGCTGAGCGCGACGGGATGCTGCCGGCCTACGCTGACTGCATGGCCTACCGGGACCGGCTGCGCCGCGCCGCCGACGGCGAGCACACGGCCCTGGACGTCCGCAGCCGGTGACCGGCCATCAGCCTGCCGCCGCGGCTTGCCGCTCCCCGGCGGCGACCTCAGGGAGCGCCCGCCTCAGGGCCTGCTGCCAATCCGCGATCGGCGGCACACCTGCCCGGGACCAGGAGCCGTGGCCGAGCACGCTGTAGCCGGGACGGGGCGCGGGCCGGGACAGTGCGGTGCCGGGAATCGGCCTGACCCGGGCCGGGTCAGCGCCGAGCAGCCGGAAAATCTCGCGGGCCAGCCCGAACCAGGTGGTCTGCCCGGAGCTCGTCGCGTGGTAGATACCGGGACCGGCCGCCGAATGGATCAGGGCGATGATCTGCCCGGCCACGTCAGCGGTCCAGGTGGGCTGGCCGAACTGGTCGTCGACGACCTCGACGGTCGGCCGCCGGCGCTCCAGCGTGATCATCGTACGGGCGAAGCTCCGCCCGTGCGCCCCGTACAGCCAGGCGGTACGGACCACGTAACCCGCGTCGGGCAGGCCGTCGAGCACGGCTCGCTCACCGGCCAGCTTGGTACGCCCATAGGCGGACCGCGGCGCCGGGATGTCCTCCTCCGCATACGGCCGCTGGGCGGTCCCGGCGAAGACGTAGTCGGTCGACACCTGCACCAGACGCGCACGGCTGGCCTGGCAGGCCGCGGCGAGGTTGGCTGCGCCGCCACCGTTGATCGCCAGCGCCTGCTGCTCGTGCGCCTCGGCGTCGTCGACACCGGTCCAGGCCGCGCAGTTGACGACCACATCCGGCCGGAAGGCGGCCAGGGCCCCGGCGACGGCAGTGGCATCGGTCACATCCAGGCCGGCCCGGTCCAGGCCGGTTACGGCCTCCCCGCGGCGGCCCAGGATGGTGACCAGATCACGGCCCAGCATGCCGCCGGCTCCGGTAACCAGCCACCGGATCACGGCGCCTGCCCGGTGCCGTGCGGGACCGCCAGCCTGGCTGCGGCGTCCGGGCCCGGCTGCTTCAGCGGCTCCCACCAGGCGCGGTTGGCCTCATACCACCGCACGGTCGCCTCCAGACCCTGACGGAACGGGATCCGCGGGGCGTAGCCCAGGGCCCGCAGCTTGTGATCGTCCAGCGAGTAGCGCCGGTCATGACCCTTGCGGTCCGGCACGCGGGCCACCATGTCCCAGTCCGCTCCGCAGCACTGCAGAAGCGCGGCCGTCAGCTCCCTGTTGGTCAGCTCGGCGTCACCGTTGATGTGATAGATCTGGCCGCCCGCACCCCGTTCCAGCACCAGCTGGATGCCGCGGCAGTGGTCGTCGACGTGGATCCAGCCGCGGACGTTGCCGCCGTCGCCGTACAGCGGGACGCGTCGCCGGTCGAGCAGGTTGGTCACGAACAGCGGGATGACCTTTTCCGGATACTGGTAGGCGCCGTAGTTGTTGCAGCAACGGGTGATGCGCACGTCCAGCTCATAAGTGCGGGCATAGGCCCGGGCGATCAGGTCGCCCCCGGCCTTGGCCGCCGCGTACGGGGAGTTCGGCTCGACCGGGGCCTGCTCTGTCCAGGAACCTGACGCCACGCTGCCGTACACCTCGTCGGTGGACACCTGCACGACCGGCCCGACCCCGGCTTCCAGGCACGCCTGCAGCAGTACCTGCACCCCGGCCACATTGCTGGCCACGAAGGGCGCTGCACCGGTGATTGACCGGTCCACGTGGGTCTCGGCGGCGAAATTTATTACCGCGTCGTGGCCGGGCACGAGCGAGCCGACCAGCGCGGCGTCGGCAATGTCGCCCTGGACGAACCGCAGCCGCGGGCTGGCCGCGACCGGCGCCAGGTTCGCCAGGTTCCCGGCATAGGTCAGTGCGTCAAGGACGGTCACGGCCGCGTCCTCATAGCCGGGGTAGCCGCCGCCCAGAAGCGTGCGGACGTAATGCGAGCCGATGAACCCGGCACCGCCGGTCACCAGGATTCTCACGCGGTCCCTCCCGGGCTTAGGAGCTGATCTGCACCTTGCTGTGATCCCCGAGGACCAGGCGGTGCGCCTCCCGGACCCGGGGCGCCGGGGTCACCTCGACGTCGTGGCCGATCAGGGACGCTTCGATCCGGCGGACACCACGGATGGAGGCTCCGCCGAGCAGGATCGAGTACTCGATCTCGCTGTCGGCGATGACGCAGCCCGGCGCCACCGAGGTGTACGGGCCGATGTAGGAGCCGGTCACCACGGTCCCGGCGCCAATGATCACCGGGCCGACGATCCGGGATCCGCTGACCTGGGCCCCGGTCTCGATGACCACCCGCCCGATCAGCTCGCTCGCCGCGTCTGCCGTGCCGTCCATCCGTGACTCGGCGCTTTCCAGCACCATCCGGTTGACTTCCAGCATGTCCGCGACGTTGCCGGTGTCCTTCCAGTAGCCCGAGATGATCGTGGAGGTGACCTTGCGGCCGTGCTGGACCAGCCACTGGATGGCCTCGGTGATCTCCAGCTCTCCCCGCTGCGACGGCACCAGCCCGGCTATCGCCTCGTGCACCGCCGCGGTGAACAGGTACACCCCGACCAGTGCCAGGTCGCTCTTCGGATGCTCGGGCTTTTCCTCCAGGCAGACGACCTGGCCCGCGTGATCCAGTTCGGCCACACCGAACTGGCGCGGATCCGGCACCTTCGTCAGCATGATGTGCGCATCCGGCCGGCGGAAACGGAACTCCTCCACCAGTGCGGTGATCCCGCCGACGATGAAATTGTCCCCCAGGTACATCACGAAGTCGTCGTCACCCAGGAACTCCCGGGCGGTCAGGACGGCATGGGCCAGCCCCAGCGGTGCGGCCTGCTGGATATAGGTCACTCGCAACCCGAACGCCCCGCCGTCGCCCACCGCCGACTTGATCGCCCGCACCGTATCGCCGACCACGACGCCGACGTCGGTGATCCCGGCGTCCCGGATCGCTTCCAGGCCGTAGAACAGCACGGGCTTATTCGCTACGGGCAGCAGCTGCTTGGCGGATGTATGGGTGATCGGCCGGAGCCGGGTACCCGATCCCCCAGCCAGAACCAGGGCTTTCACGGGTTGTGACTCTATCGCCTCGGCGCCAGAAAAGCCTCGGTATCCCTTTCTAGCTCCTGACAAGCCAGCCTCCGGCGTGCTCCGCTTCAAGCCACGGCGGGCCGCAGCCGCGGGCGAACCCGCCCGTGACCGCGGGCAGCAGGTCATGATTCCAGACCAGCACCTCGTAGGCGCCGATCCGGGCGGTACGCACCGGAGCACCGAACTGGGCGGCGGCGCTCGCGGCGGCCCCGTCCGCCCCGGCGCCATTGGTGAGCGCGAGCACGAGAAACGTCGCGGTACTCGGTGGTTCATACCATGATTGCCGGGATTCCCAGGCGTCCGGGGAGAAACGGCCACAGGTGAGCTCGACGGGCCGCACCGCTACCCGGCCGCTGGTCGCGACGGTCGTGATGTTGGCTGTCCAGTAGTCGCCAATTCCGGCCGTCAGGTGATTGGCCGTCAGCCACGACGCCACGGCCTGCGTCGTCGGCGGCCGTGGGGGCCTGGTGGCATGGTAGGCAAGCACGCCGGCGTAGCCCACCAGTACCGCGACCAACGCGGGACGAAGCGCGGTGGTCGCCGGCCTGCCGGGGAGGAGCCGCCCGGCGAGCACGGCGCCAAACGGAAGCACCACGGCGAGCTCGTGCGACGATCCGAGATCAACCGCCAGGGTACTGACCGCGAACGCGGCCAGATTGATGCTGATGCCCACGAAGAGTATCGGGACCAGCCGCCCGTCCCTCGCGAGCAGCCGCCTGGCCGCGATACAGCAAGCCCATGCCACCAGGACCACACCGGTGAGCTGCAGTAGCGCAATCGCCGCGGCAAGGCCGGGCGGCAGCCCGACGAAGTCAGCGCCGAACATTGTCAGGACCGCTTCGGCCGTCAGCGACAGGTTGTGCGGGAGCTGAGCCCAGGTGATGAAGGCCGCATGGGTGGGTGCGACGACAAAGCCGCCCGCCCGGCGGATGAGGAGCAGGCCGGCCATCGCCAGCGCGACCGAGGCGGCCGCCGCCGCCAGCAGGCCCGCGTCGATCCGCCACGATTCCCGCCGCTGAGACAGCCTGATGGCAGAAACGACGATGACCGGCAGGGCCCCCACGTACACGGCCAGCTGGTCAGCCATCTCCACCCACGTGAGCAACGCGCCGACCAGCCAGGGCAGATACCAGCGGTCGCCAAACCTGTCGATCACCAGCCAGATGAGCAGCAGCGGGACCTGGGTGCCCGTGTGGTTGGGTGAGGAAAGAAGGCCGGGTCCCGGCGCGAGTATGATGCCCCCCGCGATCAGGCCCCGGACAAGTCCCGTGGTCCCGGTGGCCCGGCCCTTGGCGACCAGCACCGCGAGCGTGAGCAGCAAGGTGTACGTGGCCGCCCCCGCCGCGTTGATGACTCCGGAATTCAGCCCGCGAGCCAGCTCCACGAGCATGTACTCGGGCAACTCGGTGGTGTAGAACGACACGTCCGAGAGCCACCAGCCACGCAGCAGCGGGTTACCGTGCAGCATGTCCCAGGCCTGGAGCACGTTGCCGGCGCCGTCCGCGTCGGTGCCGAGGGATCTTGACTGCCCCAGGTAGGCGACGTACAGCAGGAGGACCGCGCTGAGGCAGGCCACCACGGTCAGCGGCCGATGGTGCCGCCGCCATGCGGCACGAAGTCCGACCTGGCCTGGGCCGCGGAACCGGGACGGCGTCCCGTCGGGGACGGGGGCGTCGCCCTTACCGGGCGCGGCCGGGGCGGCGGGCGATTCGGCGGCGCCGCGCTCCGGGCCGGTCGCTTCGACGTTAACCACCTCTGAACAAGCACAAGGCACGGGACCAGGTGTCTGCAAGAGCTCAAAGCTTAAGCGCTGCGAGGCGTACTTTCGATGCGCGCGGGTTGGTTTGTCCGGCTCAGAGTTAGTCGTTCTCGACGACGAAGTCCCACTTGGCGACGATGTTCCGGCCGTTCGGGGCCCAGCGCATCAGGCCCTCGCCGGTCGCCTCGGCCACCCGGAGCTCGAAGCTCACCTGCTCGCCCGGGTGCAGTACCTTCGGGGGTTTCGGCTGGCCGGAGACCAGGACCGGGCGGTAGAGGTTGCTGTCCTGGTCGATGCTGCTGAAGTCCGACGGCGAGATGGGCGCCGTTCCGGTGGCGCCGGACATGGTGACCACCCACGTGCAGGTCGTCTCGGTGGCCTGGTACGGCAGCCCTTCACCGGGTATCTGCGGCCCGCTCACCGTCACCAGCACCGACCACTGGGACATCTTTACCTTCACCGCGTCGCCCTCGTTGGTCAGCGCGGGCCGCTGGATCGTTCCGGTCAGTACGGCGTCGCTGCCGTCATTCAGGGTGTCCTTCGGCAGGTACGACGGGTACGCGCCGAGGGTCGGAGTTGGGCTGACGACGGGCTTAGCCGCGGTGCCGCAGCCGGCCAGCACCCCCAGCGCCGCCAGCAGCGCGGCGAGCAGGATCAGGTTGCGGCCCCGCCTGGGTGCCCGGCCGCGCCGGGCGAAGTGCCCGGCCCGTCCTTCCCGCTGGGCCCGGCCGGCCCGGGCCCCCGCCATGACGGCGGAGACCCGGGCCGGCACGGTGCCGCGATACAGCGGGCTCATGCCAGCCCGGACAGCGCCCTGCGCTGGGCCCCGCTCCGGCGGCGCAGGTACCAGACGTAGCCGGCGGCCACCATCAGGGCCTCTACGGGCGTCCCCGCGGCCAGCGATATCCGCGCCCAGGGTGACCCCGGGCTGGTCCCGTTGGGAACGGTCAGGGAGGTGAGGTGGTTGCTGCTCCCGGCCTGCCCGTAGCCCGACGGGTTGTTGAACACATCCCGGCCGAAGTCGCGCAGGCCCGGCTGGGCGGCGAAGCCGAGGTGGCCCTGCTCGTCCAGTCCGCCGGACACCGTGCCTGCCGTCAGCGGGGTATGGTCGTTCCCCTGCGCGACGCCGAAGATGTCCTCCATCGTGCGCAGCCAGCTGTAGTGGTTGTAGTAGGTGTCCGTGGACGTGCCCGGCCTGATGAACGGGCTGATCAGGACGCTCCCGGTGTCGCCGCCACCGGGCGTCGGGGCGGTGGCGTTGAACAGCGGATCCGGTGTCTCGCCGGGCGCCAGGTCCGACGGGTCACCTTCGGCGCTCAGCGTGATGCTGCCGACCGGTCCCGTCGGGTCGACGGGGCTGCCGTTCTGGCCGACCAGCTGGAACGCCCCGGTGGTGGCCGAGCCGGTGCTGGTGGTCGGGAAGAGCGGGCCGGTGTTGGTGACCGCCCCGACGAACGAGTTCGCCGGGATATTGGTGCCGGTCACGGCCCGGCCGGTGTCGTCGGACAGGATCGAGGGGTCGGTGATGACGTTCGACCCGTTGCCTCCGGTGACGGTGTCGATCCGCGCCGCTGGCGGGCTGCCTGCGCCGCCTCGCACGATGCCCGGCACGCAGTCGGCGGGCACCAGCGTCGGGCTGGTCTGGGTACAGACCGGTGGCCGGTCGATGTAGGCGTTGTTACCGGGACCGGGGTAGAGCTGGTCGCCCTTGGAGTTGGTCCCGAGCGTCGAGTTGGGGCCGGTCGGCTCGTAGTTGACGTTCCGGCCGTCCAGGTTTTCCCCGGCCGAGTCGGACTTGAGGCTGCTGGTGTAGTTCGGCTTGTCCTCAGCCGTGGGCGGGTAGTTGTTGGCGTCGTTGAAGCTGTTCCCGGTGTAGGTGAACGGCGGGAACGCCTCGTCGAAGGTGACGTCGATCAGGCCGCCCTGCTGGAACGCGGGGGACCGCTCGATCAGCGGGATGTAGTACTCCAGGAACAGGTCCGAGGCGTACAGCCCACCGGTCTGGTTCTTCGGCGTCGTCGACTCCGGGACGTACGGGTCCGGCGAGTCGTAGTCGGGCGTCCCGTCGCTGTTGAAGGCCCCGGACAGGTTGTTGCCATGGCAGACCGCGTCGTGCGCGTCACTGCAGTTGTCCGGGGTGATCCAGCTGAAGTCCGGCGTGGTGCTGGCCTTCTGCAGATCGTGCACGAGCCCGGTGTCCGGGCTGTCCAGGTTCGTGACGTGGCTCGCGTCGCAGTTCGTGCCGCCGTTGGCCGGCTCGTTCAGCGGCGGGGTGGTCGTGCCGTTGGCCTGGACCGCGCCGGTCAGCGACTGGAACCAGGGGAACGGGAAATGCTTGGCCACGTACTGGTCGTTGGGCTGCGCCGCGGTGAAGGTGGTCACCCCGGACGGGTAGTCGCCGGTCATGTCCGTGGGGTTGGTGTCGGGGTTGTTGGCCGCGGTCCCCGGGCCCGCGCACGCCGCCGCCTCACGGTCCGGCACCGTGTTCGCCTGGTACGTGGTGGAACCGGGCGGCTGCGCGCCGCCGATGTCCTGCGCGTAGCCCTTCCAGGTCTTCCCGGCCGCGCTGAGCTGGTTGAACAGCGTCGGCACGTCGGTCGGGTAGGTGCAGCCGTTCTTGCCGAGCGGCGCGTTGGCCCCGCTGGGCTGGGCGGCGTTGGCCGGTGAGTACATCTGGCCGTAGTTGAGGTTGCTGCGCGGCGAGCCGCTGTGCAGGATGTCGGAGTTCGGCCCGATCAGCTTGTTGGAGACGCTGCAGTCCTCCTGGGTGTCCTCATTGGGCGCCTGCCCGGACACCAGCGAGAGGTAGTTGTCCATGCTGGAGTGACCGGTCCCGTAGTACTTCTTGAGCAGGACCCCCTGCTCCGGGAGCGTCTTCCAGAGGTAGCTGTTCTGGTTGAGCCCGGTGAAGGTGGCGTCGTAGGACTTGTTCTCCAGGATGATCAGCCACACGTGCTTGATCGCGCCGGGCCGCAGCCCGGTGCTGGCGATGGTGACCCCGCCGGACTTGGCGGAGGCCGCGGGAGCTGCGGAGGCGATGGAGGCCGGAACCGCCACGCCAGCCACCGAGAACAGCCCGACTCCGCAGGCAACGGCGGCCCGCAGAACGCGGCGACCTGTGCGCGAAAACGTCATGTTACGTCCCTAGTGGTGCGGCCGTACGGCGCGAACAAGGGAAGGTGGAACACGAGCGACGTCCAGGTAAACATTTGCCGTCATACCGCGCCGCGCAGTGAGACGCAACGCGCGCGGTCCGGCGTTAGGGTTTCACTAGGTGAAACTCGACCCGGTACAGCAGGGTGCCGTCGTCGATCGGCCCCGCGTGCGCGGCCCGCCGCCGCAGCGTCTCGCGGTCCGGTTCGCCGGAACGCCGCACGTCCTCCGCCGTGATCGCGGAAAACGGGATCAGCTCGACCGAGTCGACCCCGATATGCACCGGCCCGACCGGGTAGCTGCCCCCGGCCTTCACCTTCGGCCGCCGCCACAGCCGGAACGACACGGTGATGTCGCCCGCGATCACGTCGTCGCGCAGTTCCTTGCTGAACTCCACGATCCGAGGCTACGTTGCCCTGCGCCGCACCGGCCCGCACGACTGACCCGCGGACCCGCCGGCGGGCGGGCCACGCGGGGCAGGCCACTCTTCCCGGCGGTCAGTACCCTTTCAGGCTGCCCACGCTGAGCGATCCGTCCGTGTCCGGCGCCACGATCTGCTCTTCCTCGCGAACGTAGGTCTCCGGATCCTTGTCCACCGGCTCGACCCCGGCGAAGTTCCGGCCCTCATACGCGGCGAACATGACAGCCAGCTCGTGACGGCGCTGGAGGCTGGCCAGCCGGCGGAAGTCGGTCAAGCCCTCGCGCTCTTCCTCGCCCATGTGGTCGCTGTTGGCCTCGTTCGCCGCGGCGACCGCCGCGTACCAGCTGTCGGTGCCGACCTGGTGCTTGCCGACCTCGGCGACCGCGTCCCGGATCTCGTTGTGGTCCTCGATCGCGTCCAGCGTCTCGTCCTCGACCCCGGCCCGGCGGCGCGACTCGATGCCGACCTGCAGCAGCTCGGGGTAGAAGATCTCCTCTTCGGCCTGCGCGTGCAACTCCACGAACGCGGCCAGCCGATTCCACACCGCCGACAGCGAGCCCGTGTCCGTGCGGTCGATCTGCTCCAGGATCGCGAATAGACGGCGCTGCTCGTGATGGTCATCCAGGATCAGCTGGGTGATGTCCACTGTTCCTCCCTGCGCCCGCCATGGCCGGTACCAAGGCCGTTCACCACGCTACCGTGCACGGGTCAGCCGGGGACGGCCAGCTCCGTTCGCAACGCTGCCGGGAGCGTGGTGACAACGCTGACGGGAGCATGGTGACGAGATCGGGGGCAGACGTATTGCCGTCCTGCACGTAACATCCTGTAATGCCACCATCGTGCGGGACCATAGGGCTGTGGCCGGGTTCTGCGCGGCCCGTGGTACATGGCGGTAACAGATCGGCGCGCCCATGGTGAAGTGGAAGTCTGATGCCGACCGGCTGGCCGGCGAGGTTACGCACCCGATCTCACGCTGGCGTCCGGCGGTCGGCGCTGTTCCGCGGCACCTGTTCGTGCCCCGCTGGTGGGAACGGGCCGGGCGGGGGGCGGGCTTCGGGGCCAGCACCTGGAAGCTGTGCGACGGCCCCGCCGGGCCCGATGCCTGGATCCGCGCCGCCTACGCCGACCGTGCCCTGGTCACCCGCGTCGGGCCGCTGCACGCCGACCACGCCACGCCGGACGACCAGCCGGCCGGGGTGCCCACATCCTCGGCCATCGCGCCGGGGCTGGTGGTGCGCATGCTGCGGCACGCCCGGCTGACCGACGACGCTGACGTGCTGGAGGTCGGCGCCGGGACCGGCTATGGCGCTGCGGTGCTGTGCGAGCGGGTCGGCTACCGGCAGGTCACCACGATCGAGGCCGACCCCTATCTGGCCAAGGCGGCGAGCGAGCGGCTGGCCGGTATCGGCCTGCACCCACGGGTGGCGCACGCGGACGTGTCCGGCCCGCCGCCGGGGCACTACGACCGGATCGCCTCCATGCTCGGCGTCTGGCCGGTTCCCGCGAGCTGGCTGGCGGCCCTGCGCCCGCAGGGCCG
>Ga0187875_10003119_pt1 | contig 11816 bp, 8 predicted proteins | sample June2016WEW_17_1_2_FD_132978 | JGI IMG/M metagenome (GOLD analysis project Ga0187875, IMG submission 132978) | Peatland microbial communities from SPRUCE experiment site at the Marcell Experimental Forest, Minnesota, USA - June2016WEW_17_10 | ecosystem: Environmental > Terrestrial > Soil >... | reverse complement strand
GCCGCACGGCGGGCGCGGGATTATGCATGACGGCCGCCGCCAGCCTTCCAAATCGGCGGTGTCCGAAAACGATCCGAAGACGCCGCGGGACGACACCTACCGGATACCGCGCATCGTGGCGGACGTGGTAGCGGCGCGGCCCATCGACCTGGCGATTGTGGAAGCGGTGCGCTCGATGGCCGGAGGAGAGGGTCCGTGGGTGAAACCGTCGCGTGCGATCCGCCCCGGCGTGCTGGTGGCGGGAACCAATTGCGTGGCCACGGACGCTGTGTGCATGGCGGTGATGGGGTACGATCCCATGGCGGTGCGCGGCACGCCGCCTTTCGAGAAGTGCGACAGCACGCTGCAACTGGCCGAAGAGTTGGGCGTGGGGCCGCGCGATTTGCGGCGCATCGAGATGGTGGGGACGCCGGTGCGGGAGGCGCTTTTCCGGTACCGGGTGTAAGTAAGTCTCCAGGCAATAGAGTGGCGCACGCTTGAGCGTGCCGCGGCGAACTTTAGTTCGCCGTCCGCCCGTGGGCTGAAGCCCACGGCAGCACGGTAAAGCGTGCGCCACGCTAACCGCGTCGTACTATGTTATAGTTCGACTGGATATTCGCGTGGCATTTCAGTGGCCTACTTTAATTCGAAAGATCACGGATGGCCAGTGTACTCCGTTTCTCGGCGCGGGTGCGTCTTATCCGGCGCTTCCTTTGGGAAAGAGTCTGGCCACGGACCTGGTGCGGCGGTACGAAGCCGCCGACCCCACCAATCCTAGGAAATGTCCGCTTGCCGACCAAAGCGACTTAGCCGCAGTCACACAATGGGTTGCTATCGACAGCGGCGACTCCGGTATCCCCAAGGTTTTGCTGGCCGACCTGATCAAAGAGCGCAGCGCGCCTAATTTCGACGATCCCTGCGAGCCTCATAGACTCTTGGCGGAGTTGCCACTTCCGCTCTACATAACCACCAATTACGACGACTTTATGTTCTCCGCTCTGCGCCGCGTCCAGGATCAGCCGGCTCAAAGACGCGTCCCGATCTTGAGCGTCCATCAGGATTACTGCCGGTGGACCGACAAACTCATGCTGGAGAATGCTTCCCTGTTCGACGACCGGAAGTTTAAGCTGAATCCGGCACATCCGGTCGTTTTCCACCTGCACGGACACATCGACCGCGACCCGGCTGCACGCGGCGCGGTCGAAGCCATGGTGGCCACCGAGGACGACTATCTGGATTTTCTCGTCAACATCACGGGCGACTTGAACAACGCCGGACCACTGCGGGCCTCCAAGCCCCAAATGCTACCCCTGGCAGTGCGTACTGCGCTCCGCGGCAACACGTTACTCTTTGTCGGCTACGGCCTCCGGGACGTGAACTTCCGGGTCATTTTGCGGGCTATCCGCCGTTCCCTGGATAGCTCCAGCGAGCCTTTGAATATAGCCGTACAATACGCGGGAGACGATCCCCGAGAGATGCAGGAGTATCTGGAGAGCTATTTCGCGCGGATTCTCAAGCTCAATGTGCATTGGAGTGCGCCCAGGGATTTCGCCGCTGAACTACGGAAGAAGATGGCATGAGGCGTAGGACGAATGTCTGACGCGCAAAAATATTCTCTCAATGACGTCTATCCTGGCACCAGCCCCTTTGCGGCAGACTGGTCCGACCGTTTCTTCGGCCGCTCGGTCGAGATCTCCGATTTAGAAAATCTTGTTCTTACTTATTCCGTCGTCTTGCTGTACGGAGAATCCGGGACGGGCAAGTCCTCCTTGATCAACGCGGGATTGACTCAGCCGCTCGGAAAGGAGCGGTGCCGGACCTGCCGTGTCTCTGGACTCGTACCCGAGGGTCTCGCCGCCAGCGATATCCAGAACATTTTCGTATTTCATTTGCTGATGAGCCTGGCTGGCAAGGATGCCAAACCGGAAGAGCTCAAGTCCGCCGTTCTGATCGACACCCTGCCTGGATTACTCAGGAAGAAAGCCGGCAGCGCGGAGGACAGCCCGGCTTCGGAAAGCGAACCTGAGGATCGCTGGTTTCTGTTTGTCGATCAATGCGAAGAGATTCTGACGACTGTTCCCGAGCGGTGGAAAGACCGCGCCGGTTTTTTCGAACAGATTCGCGCCGCCGTGGAGCAACTTCCGAATGTGCACTTTGTGCTGGTCGCGCGCGAAGAGTACCTGGCGGCATTCGAGCGCTTTGAAGGCGTGCTGCCGGACGGTTTCAGGATCCGGTATTACCTGGAGCGCTTAACAACTCCCCGAGCCAAAGAAGCGATCCTGGGACCCGCGGGGCTTGCCGGTGTCGACCCCGAAGACGCTGCAGTCAACAAACTTGTGGACAGCGTAATCCAGGAACTGCTGAAAACTCCTGTGGAAATCGCCGGCGCCACGAGAGATATAATCGGCGAATTTGTCGAACCGCTGCATCTTCAAATTGTCTGCCGGGAACTTGCCCAATCCCATTTCAAGCCGGGCTCTGCCACCGGAAGCGTAGTCGGTGACGTCAATGCCGCCCTGGTCCGCTACTACGATGCCGCGGTGAAGGCCGCTGCCAGGCCGGTTCCACTCCGGGAACTGTGGTTGCGGTGGTTTATCGAGCGGAAATTGATTACGTCCGCAAAAACGCGCGGACTGGTTCACGAATCCAAAGCCAAGGGGCGCATGGGAGGCGTGCGCGCGCTGGTTGCTCTCGAAAAGGTCAAGATCCTCCGTGTAGAGAATAGGGGTGGGGCGACCTGGTATGAGCTGAGCCATGACCGGCTGATCGATCCGATTATCAAGTCGAATGCGCGGCGCTTCCGGAACGTGAAATGGAGTGCGCTCGGGGTGGTCGCGGCGATGGTTCTGGTGCTGGCCTGGGGGACGCTGGAAATATCTCAGGAAAGTGCTCGTCTGGCCGAATTCAGGAGTCAAAGCGCAGCCCTGGCGCAATCGCATGCCACTCTAAATGCAACAAAGAGTGCTATTCTGCAGCAAACCAGTGAAAGCTTGACGGACCCCAATAAGGCGGCCCAGATCGCCCTTCCCCTTTGGAGACAGGGAAACATTTGGCAAGCCAAGGTTCTGCTAGACATCGGCCGCGACAAGGCTCCGATGGAAAATATCGTGACCATCGACGATGCGCTCAGCACGGCAGAAAAGGCCGGCGATCAGAAGGGAATCGCGGCCTACAAGACCGCCCGCAAGGAATTCCTGCGCGATCCGGTTATTGCGGAAAAGATGAAAGGGTCGAAAGAGATTCGCGACTATATTTGCCGGCACAACTACGCGGTGATCGGGGAATCTGGTTCTAAGGAGATGATCGATCGCGCGTTCGAGACGTTTTTGAAGGCGTACCCCAACGTTGAAGTTGGCTCCCCCTCGGGCGCGAACCCTAACTGGAGTCTGGTCGTCGATTGCTTTCTTACTTGCGGCGATGCCGAGAACCTAGCTCTACAACTACACCACGATCGAGGCAGCCGTGCTGTAATTGTCGGCTGGTACACGTGTCCCAAGCATTCGTGCCCGATACCGGATTACGATCAGCCGCCTATCCCAAGCGCCACCCGCTTGCCGGACGGCCGTGTCGGCGCAATCTATAATGAACGCATCCCGGGCGCGGCGGCCGCCGGAATGGCGCTCGAGAGTGGCCAACTGCCTCCGGGTCTGGTGCTGCGGGCGGACGGAAAGATTGTCGGCATGCCAACGCAGCCGGCAACCGCACCATTTGTGTTCGAAGTATCGCAGCCGGCGCCGGGAGCGTCGATTAAGTTGTCGCTGCGAGTCGTAGCGGCTTTCAAGGACTTGCCTTCCAGAAACCCACCACGGAAGTGATTCCCGCTCAAGCGAACTTCGCTCGCGGGACGGCGAACTGAAGTTCGCCGCTGCACGCTAAAGCGTGCGCCACGTCCTGTTAGAATAGTCGCAAGGAGTTCGCGCATGTCGCTGAGATACTCTTTCGCAACTCTCTTGATTGCAGCCGGCGTCGTCCTGGCACAGGAACCCGCAGCCAACCCCGCTACGCCTCCGGCCGAGTACGTGATTGCTTCCGGCACGCGCATCCCGCTTGGCTTGATTAACACCATAAGCACCAAGAGCGCGGCGGAGGGCGACCGCATCTACCTGGAGACGGTGTTCCCGATCCTGACCAACGGCCGCATCGTAATTCCTCCGGGGAGTTGGGTGGCCGGCACAGTGACCGAAGTGAAGCGTCCGGGTCGCGTGAAGGGGCGCGGGGAACTCTACCTGCGTTTCGATTCCCTGACGCTTCCCAATGGCGTCACGCGGAGTTTTCGCTCGCGTGTGGGCGGAGTCGACGGGCAAGGCGGCCAGGAATTCGACAAGCACGAGGGCAAGATCCGCAGCGAAGGCAACAAGGCCGGTGACGCGCGCACGATCGCCGAAGGCGCGGGGGCGGGAGCTTCAATCGGCCTGATTGCGGGCTCTGCAAGCCGGAACTACGCTCTGGGCGGAGGTATCGGGGCCGCGGCGGGCGCCATGGCCGGGCTGATGGCGGTTCTGCTGACGCGCGGGCCCGATGCCGTGCTGGCCAAAGGCAGCACCATTGAAATGATCACGGACCGGCCCTTGCAATTTCAGAAGAGCGAAATCGACTTCGGGATGGCACAGCCCGGCCATTTCTCGGACGGGTCCGGGCAGCAGCCTGCCAAGAAAGGCTCCGTCTGGGCGCGCTGGCCGCTCTAGGCCAGTGCACTATCCCAAGGGCATCGCTAAAGCTGGTACAAAACCAAGGCGGGCGGCGCCCTGCGCGGACACGCGCCGCCCCTCCTTTTCCTCTTCGGCACGCAAGAGGGCTCCGCTACACGCTGGCGTGATGCCGAATTGGTTATTTTGTGCGAGTATATCACTCGCGGGCTCCATGTCCAACATTTTTTGTGAATTTTTAATATCTTAGAGATTACTTATGCGCCCTACTCGACGAACATTCGCTACGCTGACCGGAGCCGCCGCCCTGGGGACGGGAGCCGGCAGTGGCCGGTCCGCCGCCGCGCCGCCGGCTCAAACCAAGGATTATTGCCGCTTCCCGGACTCGTTCCTTTGGGGATGCGCCACTGCCGCCTACCAGGTGGAAGGCGCCGCCCAGGAAGATGGACGCAAGCCTTCCGTCTGGGATACCTTTGCGCACCAGCCGGGACGCATCGCCATGGGCCACACCGGGGATGTCGCGGTCGATCAATACCATCGCTACGCGCAAGACGTGCAGCTTATGAAATGGCTAGGCGTGAAGGCCTATCGCTTTTCGATCTCCTGGCCGCGCGTATTTCCGGACGGCTTCGGGCAGCCCAACGAAAAAGGCATGGCCTACTACGACCGCTTGGTGGACGCGTTGCTGGCGGCGGGCATCGAACCGTATGCCACACTGTTCCATTGGGACCTGCCGCAGGCTCTCGAGGACCGCTTCGGCGGCTGGCAATCGCGCGAGACGGCCAAGTATTTCGGCGAGTATGCCGCCTTCGTCGCGCGTCGGCTTTCCGATCGCGTGACGCACTATTTCACCATCAACGAATTCTCCTGCTTCACCGATTTGGCTTACGGCTACGGCGTGTTTGCTCCCGGCCTGAAACTGCCGCCGCGCCAGCTCAACCAGGTGCGTCATCACGCCGTGTTGGGACACGGCATCGCGCTGGCGGCTATTCGGGCGGCCGCGCGTCGGCCGGTACAGGTGGGATTGGCCGAGAATTCCACCGTGTGCGTGCCGGTAATCGAGACGGAGCCGCACATCGCCGCGGCCCGCCGCGCGATGCGCCAGTTGAATGCGCCGTTTTTGACGGCCATTCTGGAAGGCAAATACACCGACGAATATCTCACCGCGGCGGGCGCCAACGCGCCGGAATTCACGCCGGAAGACATGCGCACCATCGGCGGACGCTTGGATTTCGTAGGCCTGAACTGTTACGCGCCCAATTACGTCCGCGCCTCGGAAGACCGGCGTGGTTTCGCGGAAGTGCCGAATCCGCCGTCCTATCCGCATATGGCGTCACCGTGGCTCTTTATCGGGCCCCAAATCCTGTATTGGGCGCCGCGCCACTTGAAAGAGATCTGGGGCGTGAACAACGTCATGATCGCGGAAAACGGCTGCTCGGCCGACGACCGCCTGGCCGCCGACGGGCACGTCTACGACACCGATCGCGTCATGTACCTGCGCAACCATTTCGTACAGGCGCATCGGGCCGTTTCCGAAGGCTGGCCGCTCACCGGCTATTTCCTATGGAGCTTGCTGGACAACTTCGAATGGAATGACGGCTACACCAAGCGCTTCGGGATTTATTACGTGAACTTCGAGACACTGGCGCGCACTCCCAAGCTGAGCGCGGAGTTTTACCGGGAAGTCATCGCGCGCCGCGCTGTGGTTTGAACCGCAGCCTGGGCGCAATACTGGTCAGTTACGAGGTACCTCCGTGGGGCAGACGATCGTTATTTTGTCGTCTGCCCAGACTGGCTACTAGGCGCAAGGGTGGCAGGGTCGAAAAACCAGCCGAAATCGAAGAACACAAAGGCTCACCGAAAAGCGAACATTCGGCGAAGAAAACTCCCAGCGCGGGCCGCAGGCCCTCCCAAACAGACCACACAAAGCGATGGTCTGCCCCACAAAGTGAACTAGGCGACGTAAGGAGCCAGGAGACCTGGGGCGCCTACAGGAACTCGCCGGAACCGCCGATCATAAAACCGGGTGCATCGCATGGAGTTGAAGCTGAACCCGGATATCTATCGGACGGTGCTCGAAAACCTGCCGATCGGGGTCTACCTGACCGACCGGAACCGTCAGATTACGTTCTGGAACGCCAGCGCCGAGAGGATCACAGGCTACCTCGGCCAGGAAGTCATCGGGCACTTCTGCCACGACAATCTCCTGATGCATTGTGACCAAGACCAGGTGGCTCTATGCGGCGCCGCCTGTCCACTGTCGCGGAGCATGCAGGATGGCCGGCCCCGCGAATCCAACATTTTCCTGCGCCACAAGGAAGGGCAGCGGGTTCCAGTACGCGTGCATGCCGTTCCGCTCCGAGACGAGTTTGGCGTCATAATCGGCGCCGCGGAGTTCTTCGAAGAGCGGTTGGTGCGTGCAACCGAAATGCAGTGCCCGCACCTCAAAGGGGATATTTCCCTGGATAAGGTGACGGAGATCCCGGATCGCCAGGCGACGCTTGCCGGCTTGGGCGCTGCCCTTGAAGAGGCTACAACCTCCGAGATACCCTTCGGCGTCCTTTCCATCGCGGTAGACAACCTGGACCATTTGCGTCACGTATATGGTTGCCAGGCGGTAAACGCGGTTCTGTACGCGGCTGCCCAGACGCTCTCGAGCGGCACGCGGCCCGAAGACCTGGTCGGCAATTGGCGGGAGGACCGCTTCGCGGTGTTGGTGGCATGTCCCACCGCGGACGGCCTACGAAGTTGCGCCGAAAGGCTAAAACGTCTAGTTTCCCTCGCCGCCGTTCCCTGGTGGGGAGACCGTTTGTCGGTCACCGTATCGATGGGCGGAACCATGGCGCGCCCGGGCGACACGGTTGAATCGCTCTTGGGGCGCGCGGAGCAAGATCTCGAAGCCGCCGCGGCGGCGCATGCAGACTCAGTCCTGGTGGTTTGAGGCTTATATCCCATGTTCTCGATAATCGGAATCATCCTTGTCATCGCCGCGATCGTCGGCGGGTACCTGATGGAAAAGGGAAACCTGCTGGTCCTGCTGCAGCCGGCGGAATTGATTATTATCGCCGGCGCGGCCGCCGGCACCGTGCTGATTGCCAACCCGCCTTACATTTTGAAGCAGATCCTGCAGGGCCTGTTTGGAGTTTTCAAGGGGTCCCGTTTCACAAGCAAGCTCTATCTGGATTCCTTCAAGATGCTGTTCGAATTGTTTAGCCGCTCGCGCCGCGAAGGCTTGACGGCCATTGAGGCGGATCTCGAGCAGCCGGATAAGAGCAAAACATTTACGGCCTATCCGAGCGTAATCAAGGACCATCACGTCCTCAGCTTCATCTGCGACACGCTGCGCACGGCTTCCACCGGCGCGGTCGAGCCGTTCGATATCGACCAGATGATGGAGTTGGATATGGAGGTCCACCATCATGACGCGACGCTGCCGGTGTCGGCCTTGAGCACCACGGCGGACGCGCTGCCGGGCTTGGGTATCGTGGCGGCGGTGCTCGGCGTAGTCATCACTATGGGGGCACTGGGCGGTCCGCCGGAAGAGATCGGCCACAAGGTGGCGGCAGCCCTGGTGGGCACATTTCTGGGCATCCTGCTGTGTTACGGCTTTCTGGGGCCAATCGCCGCCAATATGGCCAAAACCGCCGATGAAGAGAACGCTTACTACCATGTTCTGCGGGTGTGCATGGCGTCTTTCATCAAGGGTACGGCGCCCATTCTGGCGGTCGAGATGGGCCGTCGCGCCAGTCCGGGACAGGCCCGTCCGGGGTTTACGGAATTGGAGAAGACCTGCCGCAAGAAGGGGCCGGATGCCGTGGCGGCTTAGAGGCGCGCTTTTATGGCTCACGCTCGTCCGATCATCATCATCAAGAAAAAAGGCGGTCATGGCGGCCACCATGGGGGCGCCTGGAAGGTGGCTTACGCCGACTTCGTCACGGCCATGATGGCGTTGTTCATCGTGCTGTGGCTGCTCAATAGCAGCAAGCAGATTCGGGAGGCGGTGGGCGGATACTTCAAGGACCCCACGGGCACTTCAAAGCTGGTGGGCAGCGGAAAGACCGGCGCGGGCGACAATTTCACCTTGACCAAAGACAATATGAATAAGCTCAAGGATGAGATCACGAAGGCTGTCCACAAAATCACGGATTTCGAAAAGCTGAAGAACCAGATCGAAATGACGGTGACCAGCGAAGGGTTGCGGATCGAACTGATGGAGAGCGAGAAAGGCACTTTCTTCGCCAGCGGCGTCGCCGAGCCGAGCGCAGACGGACGGCAGATCCTGGTGATGCTGGCGCATGAGCTGTCCAAGCTGCCGAACACCATCTCCATCGAAGGCCATACCGATGCCAAACCTTTTGCCACAAAGGGCAATTACAGCAATTGGGAGCTCTCGGCCGATCGCGCCAATGCCGCCCGCCGCATGGTCCAGGAAAATGGCATCGGCCCGCGGCAAGTAACGCAGGTGCGGGGCTATGCGGATCAACGCCTGCGTAAGCCGAGCAATCCCGAGGACGCGTCGAACCGCCGTATATCGGTGGTCGTTCAGTATCTGGAACAACCGGCAGTGGAGGAGAAGCCGGCACCCGCAAGTCCCGCTGCTGCCGGCAAGAGTCCAGCTCCTCCTGCCAAGGGTCCCGCTCCTCCCGCTAAGTGACTGTCATGAAGCAACTGTGAAGTGGGGCAGGCCCGTGGCCGGCCCGTGGCCGGCGCGGGTACCTTGGACCCGCTTTTGTTCGACAATCGAGTCTTCGCGAAGACCGAAGAGGGCGGCCTGAGAGGCCGTCGCAGGCGGAGCGCCTGCCCCACTTTACTGTACTGCGAGGTCCCTCTGGGCCTGTTTTCCAGCGCGATCGCACGCCTATTGCGCGGCTACGGTGTACGAGACGCTCTGGACCGCCGACTGGAAGCCCTGGCGCGCCGTAATCTTGATCTCGCACTTGCCCGGACGCGTCACCGCGCTCACTACCATGGGAATAGCTCCGAAAGAATCGGGTGCCGGAAGCTCCGATTCCTTCACGTCGAGTTCCTCTCCGCCCACGAAAAACTCGGCGCGGATTCTGGGCGTCTCCGGGTTCGACTTGTCCGGATACACCACGAAGTACACCAGGGGTTTCGCAGAGGCCTTCAACGACCCGTCGAGCATCGGCACCACGTCGCGTCCCTTAAACAAAAACGGATCGTTGGCGTCCGCATCCGCTGTCAGCGGGTCGGCCCGCGCGACCACCACCAGGCTGCTCAGCCCGAGGCCCTTCTGTGGCGGGCTCTCGAGTTCCACCGAACTGGTGCTAGCGCGGTTGGCTTCGCGGTCGAACAGCACGCTCTCCACAGTATAGTGGCCGGCGGGCAAGTTGAAGGCGTGTGTGTAGTCGATAGGTTGCGCCTGAATTCCCGCCAATTGGTCGTCGGGCACGTCGTAAGGAAAGTCCTGGCTGAATTTATCCACGATATTCCCGCTAGGGTCTTTGACGACTGCAAAAAGAGAGGCATGCAACCGATGGGACTTGCGGGTTGGCTGGGGCGTAGCGGTCAAGCCCGCGCCAGGCAACTCGAAAACCACGGCGGCCTGAGAACTCGCGCTTCCCGGCCGGAACTGGAATGCGGCGGTGCGCAGGTCAAAGGCGTGCGGCAGGGGGCGGGCGTTCAGCGTCACGAGTGCCGCCATTTCGAAGGGCTGGAGGGGGGCCGAACCGCCGAAGTCGGGTATGGCGAAGTAGCCGTTGCGGCTATCCACCTTGGCATTCGTACGCAAATCGGCGCGCGCCAGCTTCACTTCGATCTTTCGGAAATGTCCGTCGTATTTGCCGGATGAGGGATGGTAGTCCGCTTCGTAATGGGTGTCGGCGTCTTCGACGATCTGCTGGAAAGGCTTCCGCAGATCGTTGGTGTTGGCAACCAGGAAACCGCCGGTGCCTTCGGCCAGCGCGCGCAGGCCCGACTGAGTATCGGAAGTGCGCACGGCGTCGTGCTGGTAGTCGTCCTGCCGGCTCAGTTCGGCCACGACTCCGGCGCTTCCGATACTGCCGTTCCCCGCCTTCATGCTGGCCTCCATCGGCTGTTGCTGGCTGAGCGCCGCCACATGCTGCATGGCCATGCTGGAAGCCTGCGCCGTGGAGGTTTCGTTGAGGCCGTTGGCGTCGAACGCGTAAATGCTAAGGTCGCCCAGGTTGGCTTTGTTGAGCGTCGCCTGGAACTGATCGGGCTCCCCGGTGGTGGTGAGTCCCGGGCTCAGCAACAACACGGTTTTGTGGCCGGGGAATTTGGCGAGCTGGCGAATCAGCAGATTGATCTGATCCATCTGCCGCGCGCCCTCGATCCCGATAAACTGCCGCCGCTCGAGCACCAGGTCCCCGCGCTGGGCATTGGCGCCGGGCCCGTTGTCGACATCCGCACCCGTGATGGCGGTCATGCTGACGGAGCCGGTGGTGGAGAGGTCCAGCATGCCGCCGCCTTTGCCACCGGGGCTCACAAACCCCACCAGATACTGCACGTTAGGCGTGGAGTTTAGTACAGCCTCCCCGGCCCGGGTTATATCCACGGTCGACCCGGTGAAGGCGTTGCCGGCCGCCTGAAGCAGCTCATTGCGGTTCATGGTAAACGCATGCAGAGGAGTGAGCCGCGAATCGAGGTTGAAGATCCCCACCCAGGTGCCGGGGCGCATCTCTGTCTTGATAAATTCTCGAGCGGCCTCTACGGCCCACTTGCGGGTGCCCGAATCGAGGTTGTGAAATACAATGCAGAGCAGATCGAGGCCGCGCAGCGGCATGGCCGCCGGACGCGCAACGGCAGCCGGTTCGGATGGCTCTGCGCCGGACTGCGGCTCCGGCTGCGCGGGCACTTCGCCGCCGGTTACCAGCCGAAGGCTGCGAATTTCCTGCCGGAGGCCGTCCTCGTAAATCTCCACGTCGCCGGGCTTCAGGTTCTTCACCAGCCGGCCTCTTTTATCGCGCACCACTAAGTCGAGCGCGACTTCATTTACCGTGGCGCGGATGGCCGGCCCACTCTCAGCCTGCGGGGTATTCTGCGCAGCGTTCTGCGCAAGCACGGGACAGCCCATTACCCAGCAGAACGCGCAGCAGAGTGCGCACCAGGAAGCCATCGGACTGAGCTTCGGCATTGGCTTTAGGACTCCACCTTACTTTAACTCAATGACCACCGTCCGATAGGGCTTGCCGCCCTTATTCACCAACTGCG
>Ga0187875_10003118_pt1 | contig 11819 bp, 8 predicted proteins | sample June2016WEW_17_1_2_FD_132978 | JGI IMG/M metagenome (GOLD analysis project Ga0187875, IMG submission 132978) | Peatland microbial communities from SPRUCE experiment site at the Marcell Experimental Forest, Minnesota, USA - June2016WEW_17_10 | ecosystem: Environmental > Terrestrial > Soil >... | reverse complement strand
GGCCCAGGGTTTTCATGGTTTGCATGCCCTCCTCGTCCCGCTCCACATCGCCAATCTCGCGGCCGATGCCGATGTTCCAATAGGACGAGCCGGGGATGATCATCTCGCTGATTAGAAAGAAATGGTTCAGGGCATCGAAGGCATGAATTGCCCCGGCGCGCCGCACAGCCACCACGGCAGCGCCCACCTTGCGCCGGAAGAGGCCGCCGTTGGCCTTGGAAACCAGGCAGGCGCGGTCCATCAAGGCTTTGATTTCAGGAGAGATGTCGGCCACATAAGTGGGCGAGCCAAGCAGGATGCCGTCGGCCTCCGTCATCTTGTCGATGAGAGCGTTGCCCATATCATTTTTCTGTGCGCATCGGCCGTCCTTCTTTTTCGAGCATTCGCGGCAGGCAATGCAGCCGTGAATGGTAGCCCCGCTCAGCTCGATGAGCTCGGTTTCAATTCCTTCTTTTTTCAGTTCTTTCAGCACAGCACGCAGCAAAATGGCCGTATTTCCGCCCTTGCGGGCGCTGCCGTTCAACGCAACAACCTTGATTTGAGTCCCCTTCATCTGTCCGTCTCCCTTTGCCGGCCATCCAGGTTTGCGGCCGACTAACAATGATTCACCAACCCTCCATTATGCGTCTTCGGCGGGGCTTTCCAGTCCCTTCGGCATCACAGGCGGTGAAAACGCATCTTCATCACAGGCGGTGAAAACGCATCTTCTTCTTTTTCGGTTGCAGATAATTACCGTCCCTTGGCGCACATGAAACTGTAGCGCTGGCCTCCTGGCCGGCTGTAGCGTGGACCTCCCGGTCCACGATTGTTTCTTTCTGGTTGCAGATAATTACCTTCCCCTGGCGCACAATCATCTTGGATGTAGTAAATGCTCAACAGGAACGGGAGCGCATAATGTACTTAAATGACAACAAAACGCAGAAAATATTATTACCAGAAAGGCACTCCACCCCCACCCCCCTATACCCCCCTGGGGTATAAATATCCCTGAAATCCTTGCAGATTAATGCGCCCTCAGAGAAGAAAACGACGCCACAAAAGTAAATAATCCCCGCGTCATTCCTGAGTGAAACGCAGTTTCTGGAAAAAACTTCAATGTGCCCGGAAACGCATACAACATACCGCAATGGAAGATAGGGCCTGTCGGAAAAGAGCGGTTTTTCCCCGAAAAAGGGGGTATTTTTCCCGAAAAATGACCGAAAATGCCTGCAAAAAGCCGAAAATTCGCAGGATTCAAGCTATGGATATAGATAAAATCAGCCTCCTGCAAATCGCCTGCAACGGTTCCACAATTGCTGTACCTCGAAGCCACTGCCGCTGAGTGGCTTTTCTTCAAGAAAAGCCACCTTGCTCGATGCCGGAGAAGACACATAATTTGTGGAACCGCTCTAAAAGCAGGGTGAAGCAAGATCTGCTTTTCGTCTCTGCGAGGAATCTTACGAGCTTTTGCCCTGGCGTCACAGGCCGGGCTTTTGCCGGTGCACACTTTTTCCAAAACATTTGCGGCGGATAGCGCAAGATTCCGCCTCTGCTTCGTTCAAAGGAGTGGACAGCGGTGGATTTTGTTTCGCGGGAGCCATTTTGCCCTTGCCGAGGTCCAAGGGAGTAGCATTTCTGTTGATTGGTTCGAGGAGGATTCTATGCGCCGATTTTTTGCCGTCTTCTGTCTGCTTGCCTTCACTTTAACCCTTGCCGCGCAGGCTCCAACCGGGCCTCAAGCCAAAGCAAAGCCGTCCGCGCCGAAGGCGCAGTTGGCCGCACCGCAGGTGCCGCCGAAGGCAACGCTAGCCGCACCGCAGGTGCTCAAAGATTTGCCCGTGCGCAAGGTGGTGCTCTACAAAAACGGCGTGGGCTACTTTGAGCACGCTGGTTCAGTTACCGGCAACCAGCGCGTGACCATCGATTTCACCTCGCCGCAGTTGAATGACGTCTTGCAGTCGCTCACCGTGCTCGACGAGGGCGGCGGGCGGATTGCCGGGGTCAACTACAACTCCACCACGCCGCTGGCCGAGCAGCTTAAAACGCTCTCCCTGGGCATGACCGACGAGCCCACTTCGACCGAGCTCTTCCAGGCGCTCAGAGGCCAAAGGGTCGAGGTCACCGGCGGGCCTGGAGGCACGATTACCGGGCGTCTGCTCTCCATCGAGTCGCGCACAGAGAAGGTCGGCAGCGACGCCGACACCACGATCGACAAATTTTATCTGACACTGGTTGCCACGTCGGGCGCGGTACGGGTCATCGAGCTGACCCCGACGCTGAGCGTGCGTCCGCTGGATGCAAATCTTGAGGGCCAGCTTGACCGCTATCTGGAGTTGCTCTCCACGACGCACGCGACCGGACTGCGGCACCTTACTCTCGATGCTCTTGGCCAGGGACAACGCGAACTGCGGGTGAGCTACATCAGCGAGGTTCCGGTGTGGAAGTCGACCTACCGCATCGTCTTCCCGCACACGCCCAATGGCAGCGCGACGATGCAGGGCTGGGCGGTGGTGGATAACACCGTGGGCGCGGACTGGGACAACGTGCAGTTGTCGCTGGTGGCCGGAGCGCCGCAGAGCTTTATCCAGCCTCTCTCGCAGCCCATTTACACCAAGCGGGTGGAGATTCCCATCGCCACCGAAGCGCAGTTGACGCCGCAGACGTATGAGGCGGCGGAGGAGCCGCGGCCCGCAGTGGATGCTGAGCTGATGAACAACCAGCTCACTGCTCCGTCGCGCATTCCGCAGGCGATGATGGCAATCAGGAAGAAAGTTGCGCCGGGGGGCGGAGGCGGCGGATCTGCGGTCGGCATGGGATACGGCTACGGCGCAGGAATGGCTTCTAGTAACGCCGCCGATGTGCACAGCAGCCGCGCTGGTGGTGTGGATCGCGCCAGCGACGCCTACAAAGAGGGCGACGTGAGCACCAACGCCTTCGACGACTTCTTCGAGTACGCGCTAACGCAACCGGTCACGATTCATAAAAACGAGTCGGCGATGGTGCCCATCCTGCAGCAGCAGCTTCCCGCGATGCACGTGACGCTGTGGAGCGAGAAGGAGCCCACACCGATGCGCGCGGTGTGGCTGGAAAACAAATCCAAGCTAACGCTGGACTCGGGCAGCTTTTCTATCTTTGAAAGCGGCGAGTTCGCCGGCGAGGGCTTGCTGGAGCCGATTCATCCCGGCGAAAAACGGTTGCTCTCCTACGCCGCGGACCAGGCAGTGAAGGTGCATCGCGCGGCGCAGGCACCGACGATCAGCACGCTGCGCCACATCGCAATGCACCAGGGCGTGCTGGTGCAGCAAACCAGCCAGGTTACCGACAGCAGTTACACCGTGAATAATACCGGCGACGATGCGCGGGAGGTGCTCATCGAGCACGCGCGCCGCCCCAACGCCGAACTGGACTCCGAGCCCAAGCCGGCGGAGACCACGCCCACGGCCTATCGCTTCCGCGTGGCGGTCAAGCCGCACGAGTCCGCCGATCTGCACGTTCGCGAGCGCGCCTTGATCTCGGAAACCGTCCTCATTAATCCCGAAGAGGATCGCACTGCATTTCTGATCGCGGTGGGCAAGATTACGCCTTCCGTCGAGGAAAAGCTGAGGCCGATCATCGATGCCGAGACGGCGCTCAGTGCCTTGAACACCAAGATTGAGGAGCTCGAAGAGAAGGAAAAGACGCTGACTGCCGACGAGGCTCGCGCCCGCGAAAACCTGACCGCCCTCAAGGGCAACGACGCCGCCAAGCGCTTTGTGGAGGAGCTGAACCGCGCCGAGGACGAGTTGCAGGCCGCACGCAAACAGGCCACCGACCTGGAGCAGCAGAAGAATGCTGCGACGGAGAAGCTGAACGCTCTGATTGCCGGAGTGAGCTTCGACTGGGAAGTGAAGAAGGACTAGTTGTCAGTGGTCAGTTGTCTGTTGTCAGTTGTCAGTGAAAAGACACCCCAGCGAGCAATATATGCTCGCTGGGGAGAGCCGTTTTGTATAGAATCAAGGGGTTAGAGCCAAAAATGTTCCACGTGGAACATATTCATTCTGTTGAGTTTAGATCGATGTTTACTAGATAATTATCAGCAAGAATTTGAAAATAAATATTGGTTGGGCAGGGAGTGCCTCAGGGTACAGGGGTTAGGGACCAAATAATAAGGAAATGGGACTTGGGAATAGGTGTAGGGAACGCGGTTCCCATTTCCATCTGTCAGGGGTTACCTTGTTGGAAACTTTGGTGCCATTGGAGTTAAAGGAAATCTCAGGTAGAGTGAGTATGGCTCTTTCTGGGCTCGGGATAGCGCTTATGGATGCTTCTAAATCCGATTTACCACGCTCGTCTGCTGATATCAAGCCGGCCTCTCAGCGCCAGGAAGTGCGCTGTGCGGTGCGATTTCCGCTGGCGCTGCCCGTGATGTTGTCGTACGGCAAGGGAGAGATTGCCGCTGTTACCCGGAATGTATCCGCCAGTGGGGTGGTTTTTGAGCTGGCCAGTCCGGTCAAGGCAGGCCTGGAGATCCGTTTTTCCCTGCGTATGCCCGGAGAAGTTTTGGGTACCCCTCACGATGTTCTGGTTCATTGTCAGGGACGTGTGGTACGCTGCTCGAGGAACCAAAGTAACTATCTGGCTGCTTCTACAATCGACGAATATCAGTTCGCCGAGCAGTGACAGCCATAGCGACCAGGTTACAGCCATTTTTCTTGGCAAGAAACAATATGGAATTTTTGGAAGATTCAGCTGAAGGCGAAATCAACGAAGCTCCGGTTCAGCCGGGGACCATCCGGGTGATTCTTGCGGATTCCCAGGCGATTTACCGCGTGGGCATTCGCAAGGTATTCGCGTTGGAAGACGATCTTCGCGTAGTGGCTCAGGCCGATTCCCTGGAAAATCTGCGGGCGGCCATCGAGCGCTATCCCACCGACGTGGTGCTGCTGGAAGGCAGCCTGCTGGCCGGCACGACCAACGTTATCCCCGACCTGCTGCAAGTTGCCCCCGATGTAAAGCTGATTGTGCAGGCAGTGGCCACAGACGAAAATCAGACCGTGGATCTTTACCGCCGCGGGGTTCGCGGGATTGTCAGCCGCTCGATTTCGCCCGACCTGCTGGTGAGGTGTGTACGGCGGATTGCGGCCGGCGAAACCTGGATCGACAACCAGTCGGTCAGCTGGGTGATCGAGGCTTATCGCGCCCAGGCTGCTGCCCTGGTCAACCCGCGCATTCAGCCCAAGCTCTCGCCCAAAGAGATGGCGATCATCACCTGCATCACGCAGGGCAAGCGCAATAAGGAGATCGCCTTCCAGTTGGGGACCACCGAGCAGGTGATCAAGAATTATCTGCGCAAGATCTACGACAAGTTGGGCGTGAGCGACCGGCTGGAGCTGGCCCTCTATTGTCTGCACAACAAGATTATTCATACCGACGGGGAAGAGGAATTGATGGCGCAGAAGCTGGTGGGCAAATAGGCGGATTTTCTCTGCAAGAAGAACGGCCAGCCCGAGGGCTGGCCGTTTTGCATTGCAGTAGGAAAAGCAAGGGAGGTCCGACCCTTACCGAAGGTGGCTGCGCCGTCAGCCCCGGCGGAACTTGCGCCGCAACATCCCGGCCATCCCCAGAAGCCCGGAACCAAAAAGAAGCATGCTACCTGGCTCGGGAGTGTCATTGACCTGGGCGTCGAAGGTGACATCTTCGTAGTACGTGTCAGGATAAGCTTCAGGAGGGTTAATGACACCACCAGTTTTATATGGATATCCAGTCGGATATCCATAAAATGTGAAATCGACTTCGAATGTGCCCTGCCACAAGCCAAATTCTCCATCGTTAATGCCGCTGAGATCGACAGGGAGCCACGAGATCGTGACCGTATCGCTACCGGTGGCGGAAAGCTGCGTTGTGCCAATAATGGCGGTGCCGCTGATGTATTGCAAGTTCGTTGCTACATCGTCCAGATCGCCATTGACTGAGGTGAATCCAACAGGCGTGATGGAGTCGATGATGATATAGTCTTGCGGGTGTGTGAACTCTGCTTGAAGTGCTGCCGGGATCGTTATAGTAATATTCGATTCGATCTGTGTTCCGGAATTCTCGTAAGCAGAGAAAGTGATGCCCGTATTGTCGGTGCCTACGTAGGTGAAGGTGGCGGGGAAAGCGTAGGCAGGGCGGGAAACTCCCAGAAGAGCGATGCCGGCAAAGGCCATCAACATGCCAGCCATTCCGAAGCGAGAAACCCTAGAAACCGCAGAATTAAGACGAAGAGAAGTTTTCATTTCCGGAATCCTTATCGTAGCGGACGGATTCAGTTTTCCCTGGCACAGGCTGGTCCCGCTATCGAGGAGCCACGACAGTTGCCGACACATAGATCGGCCACAATTTTTTGAATGTTAACTAATTTATACGCGATGCAAAACATTGTCAAGAATTATGTAGCCAGAGCGCACTTCCGGAAACGTGCAATTACTTTTGAATAATCATGAAATAGATTTTCTATTTTTGCCATAAAGAATGCGCGGCCGATCGACCGCCCCTACTCGCTGCCGGGCAGCCTGAAGGGCTTTTGCAGCCATTGGCGGGCTTCGTTGACGGCGCCCTGGGTGTTGTCGCTGGTTTGCACCGCGAGGCGGTACTCGTTGACTGCGCGGTCGCGCTGGCCGATGATGTCGAAGATCTTGCCCAGCGCAATGTGGCTCCAGACCTCGGTCCAGCGCGGCTCGCTATCGCCACGCAGCGCATCGCGGTAGGCGTTGACGCTGGCCTGATAGTTGCGCTGCTTGAAGAGCACTTCGCCGATGCGGTAGTTGACCAGTGAACTCTGCGAATTGATCTCCAAGGCTTTTTGATACTCAGCCAGCGCGCCGGGCAGGTCACCCTGAGCCACCAGTAGCTGGCCCTTGAGAATGCTGACGCGCACCTGCAGGTCGGGGGTGGACTTGAGAACCCAGCCCTGGGGATCGACGCTGATGTGGCGGGGACGGCCGAAGGTGTCCACAGAAAACGGCGTGCTGGCTCCCACAACTTCTATTTCTTTAGTTTCGGTTTTGCCGTCGGTTTCCACACTCAGCTCGACCGGCATACGGAAGAGATCAAGGTCCTGGTCAATCTCGCCTGTAACGCGGAAGCCCTTGTTGTTGCCCAGCCGGTAGATGGCGTACTTGTTAGTGAACTGCGGAGCGCCGGTGCCGTCTACCCATTGCGAAAAGAAGGCGGTCAACTGCTGCTGGCTCTCAGCTTCGGCAACCTTTTCCAGGTCAGCCGCGCTGATCGAGCTGCCGGCGTACTGGCTGAGCGCGCCCTTGAGTGTGGCCAGGAAGGCCTTGTCGCCGATCTCCCAGCGCAGCATGTGGAAGATCATGGCGCCCTTTTCCATGGTCATCGACTGAAACTCCGGCGAAAAAGGGCTGAGACGGCCGGCGCTGGAGAGGGGAATGGTGTCGTAGGCCAAGGCTCCGGCTGCCACATCCTGAATGGCCGACTGCAGAGCGCTTTTGCCGCTCTGGTTTTCGACAAACAATAGCTCGCTGTAGCGGGCCATGCCGTTGGTGATCCAGGCGTCGTTAAGGGTGCGCGGACTGACCTGGGAGCCCCACCACTGGCGGGCGATGGTATTGGCCAGCAGGCGAATGCCGCTCTTGTCGCCCACGCGGGCGCCGGGAATGCCGGCGAGCTCCGGCGCCCAGACGGAGGGCAGTGTGTCATCCGGCAGTTCCACTACATTGAGGCGGTTGGATTCGGCAGCGCCAAAACTGTCGGTGAAGAAGCCGTACTCGCTGGCCGCCGCCTGCGCCAGATCACTGGAGGATTGCTGGTGGCTCGCAGTCAGATAGACCTTCACGTTGCCGGAGCCGGCCGAGGCCGGGGCCACGTAGCGGCCGGCAATCACCGTGCCGGGAAAGCCGGGCTTGTCCCACCTGAAGTCGTAGCGATCGCCGGGTTTTCCGTTCGCCAGGGTGACGTGTTTCGCCGCTCCCTGACTACCACTGGGGCTGCCACTGGCAAAGACCCGCATCCCCCTGGGCACGCGAATGTTCATCTCCGCGGTGAAGCGGTCGGTGAGGTAGCCTATGGTGGGAAACCAGCGCGCGGGGTAGAGCAGGTAGGTGATGGGCTCCTCAATAACGGCCAGCTTGACGCCTTCGATTGGGCCGTCGTGGTTGCCGGTGATAACGCCCTCGTACTCGAAGGTCCAATGCACGGCTTGCCCGCGGACAAAGGGCGTGGCCGGAGTGATGCGGATGCTGCCCTCAGGCGAACGCTGGCCGGTGAGCACCGCGCCGGCTTCGTCGGAGATTTTGATTATCTTCAGCGCGGGGTGAAGGCCGAAGCTGACCGCCTCGATTTTATGGGTCTCAGCGTTTTCCGGTGGGGTAAAGCTGACCACCACTTTGGCCGCCAGATGGTGCGTGGCCGTGTCGATCTCAGCGTTGATGACGTAGCTGGAGACGGCAAGCTCTGGCCGCTCCGGCCGTTGGGCGGAGAGCGGAGCCGCCACGATGAGAGCGCTGGCCAAACACGCCAAGACGACTGCCAACGGCGCCATCCTTGTCTTCATACTCACGCAGCCATTATCGCAGCCGTCGCCCCCGGTCTTTCACCACGGCCTTCGGGGCGAAGGAAAAGAGGGAAGCCAAATCGAATACTTCGGAATCGTCCGGTTCCCTCCATCCACGATCATCGACGAACGGCGTCCGGCTTGCAATTACTGCTTGACGATTTCAATCTCGATGGTGAGCTTGACATCGTCACCCACTATGGCTGCGGGAAAACCGGCTCCAATTCCGTAAGCTGTGCGGCTGAGGGTGGTGGTGGCTGTGAAACCGGAATGCGTCTTATGGTCCATGGCGCCCTCGACCGGCGTGCTGGGGCCTTCCGCATCGAGCACCACGGGCAGGGTGACGCCGTGCAGAGTCAGGTTGCCGTTCACCGTGAGCTTGCTGCCGTTCTTCACTACGCTGGAGCTGGTGAAGGTGGCCGTGGGGAATTTGGCCACGTCGAAGAATGTATCCGTTTTCAGGTGCGCGTCGCGCTTCGGCTCGCCGGTGTCCACGGAGCTGGGGTCGATGGTGACCGTAACGGTGGACTTGGTGACATCAGCCTCGTTGTAAACCAGGGTGCCTTTTACCCCGCCGATACGGCCATGAACATTGGAGACGCCCATGTGCCTGATGCTGAAATCGACTTCACTGTGGGCCGGATCGGTTGCCCATGCAGAGGTTTGCGCCATGGCAAGGGGAGCTGCCAAAGCCAGAATGCCAGACAAAATAGCTAAACGCTTCATCGTAATTTCCTTTCAGTGACGGGCCGTTGAGCCGCGGTGGGGGTGGGGAGCGGGAAGTTACTTACCGGATGCGCAAAAAACGGGGGACTGTCTTTCGCACGAAATCCCTCGCGTAATTTCGATGCTGATCGATTGTGATTTGTTGCAACAATTATTGTCTGGTTCCGATAGAACAGCCCTGGAAAAGACTCTCGACTCCCGATTCTCTGTTCCCTGGCCCCTGATCCCTGTTATTCTCGCGTAAATGTCCATTCTGAATGATTTCCGGCGACTTACACGGTCACAAAGGCATACCTTTCTGGCTGCCTTTCTGGGCTGGACCATGGATTCGCTCGACTTTTTTTTGCTGGTCTTCTGCGTCAAGGCTATCGCCGCGGAGTTTCACACACTGCCTTCGGAAGTGCTGGGCGCGGTCTTTTTGACGCAAGCATTCAGGCCGGTTGGCGCGGTGCTGTTCGGCGTACTGGCGGACCGCTACGGACGCCGCCCAGTGCTGATGGTGAACATTTTGAGCTTTTCTGTAATCGAGCTGGCCTGCGGCTTTGCGCCTTCTCTTTTTGTGCTGTTGTGTTTGCGCGCGCTGTTTGGCCTGGCAATGGGCGGCGAGTGGGGAGTGGGCGCGGCGTTGGCCTTTGAGACCCTGCCCACGGAGGGCCGCGGTGTCTTCAGCGGAATTTTGCAGGAGGGTTATGCGCTTGGGTCCATTTTGGCCGCAGGCGCCTTCGCGCTCTTCTTCAACGGCTTTACGCTGTTGGGGCTACACGTGCCGGGAATTGGCTGGCGAGGGTTGTTCATCGTGGGCGCAATGCCGGCCCTGTTGGTTTTTTATGTGCAAGCGCGCGTGAAGGAATCGCCGGTGTGGCTGGAAGGAAAAAAGAAACGCCTGGAGCGCTCTGCCACGGACGCCCGGATACTCAAGGCTGGAGAATTGGCGCGGCTGCTGGCTTTTCTGCCGACGTTTCTCTTCCTTGTATTGTTGATGACCGCATTCATGAGCTTTTCGCATGGCACGCAGGACGTGTATCCCACCTTTCTGGGAACTTATGTCAAACTCACGCCCAAGATAGTCGGCTTGATCGGCGTGTTGTATGGCATTGGCTCCATCGCCGGCGGCATTGCCTTTGGTGCGCTCTCGGAGAAGTGGGGTCGCAAGCGGGCCATCGTCGTTGCGGCGCTGCTGGCGATTCCGGTGATTCCGCTTTACGCTTATGGGCACTCGGCAGTGACGCTGGGCATCGGCGCGGTGCTAATGCAGTTTATGGTGCAGGGAGCGTGGGGCGTGGTGCCGGCCTATCTTACCGAGTTGTCGCCGGCCCCGGTGCGGGCCACGGCGCCGGGACTCGCTTATCAGTTGGGCGGCCTCATCACCTCCTGGAACGGCAAGGCGCAGGCGCTCATTGCCGAGTGCACCGGCAATTATCCGCTTGTGCTGGCGATGACTGTGATTATCGTTGCGCTGACGTTGGCTGGGTTGGCGCTTGCGGGACGTGAGGCTAAGGGGCAGGAGATGACGGCGGCGTAAGGAAAGGGTTTTCCGCCTACCGCTGAAACAAGCCAATCAGCCTGCCGGTTGCCAGAATGTGTCCTTGCATGGCGGCTTCGACCTGCGCCCGCTTCTCTCCCGCCGGCAAGTTCAGCTTTGCATCCAGCGCATAGAGTGTGAAGACATAGTGGTGGAACGAGCCTGGCGGAGGACAGGGGCCTCCATAGCCGATCTCGCCGAAATCGTTGCGGCCTTGAAGTGCGCCGTCCGAAAGCTGGCCCACGCCCGGCACTCCCTCGGTAAGCGTGCGCGTCTCGGGGGGCAGTTCGTAGAAGACCCAATGGGTAAAGGTCCGGCGGGGTGCGTCCGGGTCGGTGACGATAAGCACTAAACTCGCTGTCTTGACCGGAGGCGCGCTCCAGGTTAGTTGCGGAGAGAGTCCCTCTCCGCTGCACGTATACTTCGCTGGAATCTGACTTCCATCCTGGAAACTGGTACTGGTAAGCTTCATTGTCTGCCCCCTCGCTACTGAATAATGGCAGCCCGGCAGAGTAGCGACTGCGAGCAAAAGTCCCGTTGCAACGACCAACGCCGCCCGCTGCAATTCTCCGCATAATATCTTATATGCCGAAGCGTGCATACGCTACCTCCTTTCTTGCAACCTTGCCAATGATTTCTTACTTAGGCCGAATCAATTCGATGCGGTCGCGGGTGCGAACCCAGGTGTTGCCGGCCATGCGGCCCACGGCGTCCAGGCCCGCCGGATCGACGCGAAAATTATCGACCAGGTCCTCGCGCACATGAACACGAACCACCTCGCCCAGCACGATGACGCCGCTGCCCGGCGCGTGGCCGGTGTAGATGATCTGAAGGAGCTTGCACTCCATCTGCGCGGGCGACTCGGCGACGCGGGGCGGGCGGACGGCCTCGCTGGGAACCGGCGTCAGCCCGGAGAGCGGAAACTCGTCCACCTCGAAGGCTACTTCGGACGATGCAGTGTTGGCGGCAGCGGCGATGGCTTCGCTGACCACATTGATGACGAACTCGCGAGTTTCCTCGACGTTGCGCAATGTGTCTTTCCGCATGCCGGGCCAATGG
>Ga0187875_10003107_pt1 | contig 11846 bp, 15 predicted proteins | sample June2016WEW_17_1_2_FD_132978 | JGI IMG/M metagenome (GOLD analysis project Ga0187875, IMG submission 132978) | Peatland microbial communities from SPRUCE experiment site at the Marcell Experimental Forest, Minnesota, USA - June2016WEW_17_10 | ecosystem: Environmental > Terrestrial > Soil >... | reverse complement strand
CATATCTATATAGAATTTCATAAATCAAATTATCAAGAACCCAAACAAATTTGTTGGAATACCAATATAAAAGGCGAACAAAATTATATCCAGAATATAACTTTGCATGTCTATACAAAACATGTTGGTTATGATGAAACGGCTGCTTTTTTAAAAAAAGATCAGCTACTGGAAGATGTCAAATATTATGTTAAAGGTCTTCAAGGAACCAATTATGGTCCTTTACGTTTACTCTCAGATGAAAATGAACTTGATCACGGCGCTCTTTATGACTCTCAATTAATATTTTCTACTCTTGTACAGGAACCTGGTATCTGGGATACCAAAATTGACGCTAATTTAGATTCTCACGGAATCGATGATAAACTAACGGCAGTAATTGAAGGAAGCTTCGAAGATATTCCAACAGAAAATCCATAAAATATGAGAAACGCTGATTCAGAAATTTTGAAGGAACGTCGCAAATATATAGCGGAAAGAATTTCCAATGTCAAACATACCAAATCAGAAGTTATAAGAATAGCAAATGAATTGTTTCTGTCTGTTGACACGGTTTATAGAGACCTCAGAGAGATAGGTTTTGAAAAGAAAAATGGCCGGCAATATTAAAATCATTTGCATCTTACAACAGTAAATTACCACTATTCAATAAGTTAAAGGAATTACAGTTTACTTTGCTGTCAAATCTGATAGCAATGCCATACCCAAGTGAACATGCAGCCAGGATAATTTCTCCGGAAAAGTTTGAAAAAGAATCTTTCAGGCGAATAAATATCGCTCCTGGTATCGATATCATCGTTGGTCATCTGATCGGTGAAAAGACGATGACAACGCAAGCTTATAGATTTGATAAGAGCAAGTTTACAGCTCAGGAAGCAAAAGACTGGCTTAAAAAACATGATATCAAATACATTCTTTTTGAACCTGCTAAAAAATCAGAAAATTCAAACATAGTAGTAAATCAGACTGATAATTCAGTTGAAATTTATTTATATGGTATCATTGGCAGTTGGGAAAATGGTAATGAAGTGGATGGTGATTATATTTCCCAACAAATAAGATACTATGATGATGCTGGAATCAAGATCATTCATGAACATATCAATTCCGATGGTGGGGAGATAACTAATGGTTTATCCATCGTTACTGCAAATCTAAATTGTAAAAATGCTCAGGTTTATACATATAACGATGGCGTAGCAGCTTCCATGGGTGGTGTAGTGCATCAGTCCGGGTCTAAAAGATTCGCGGTACCCTATTCACAGTTCATGATTCATGAACCAAAAATCAATGGTGAAACTATTGAAACAACCATCGATCCTATCATCAAAAAAAGACTCGAAGCAGCTAAAGAACAGTTGATTCAACTTTTTATAAAATCGACAGGATTGCCACAAAAGCAACTCGAGACAATGATGCAGGCAGAGACATGGCTGAATGCACAGGAATGTGAAGATTTAGGATTCGTCTCTCCCGGGTGTATTCTCAGTTATCCTACCCATCCAAATATTCAGAAAGAGACTTCAGCAAAAGATATATTAATCCTGGTTAATCAAGCTTTTAACAATTTAAATTCCAATAACATGAAAAATATCAAGTGTGAAAAATGTGATAAAGAATTTGATTATGACAAACATAAAGTAGCAGGTGAAGACCACGCTATTTGCCCAGGCTGTAAGGCCAAGGTCGATGACAAAGGCAAGGAAGTCGACGACGATTCTGACGAAGATAAAAAGTCAAAGAAAGCCAAAGCCGACAAGGAAAAAAAGGAAAAGGAAGATCGTGAAAAAGCTGAAAAGGAAAAGGCTGACAAAGAAAAAGAGGATAAAAGCAAAGCCGAAAACTTCGCCGATCTCTCTGCAAAAGTCGTTGCATTGACAAATCTTGTCAATGGTTATGGAGCTGAAAACGCTACCTTAAAAGCTAAACTGGATGCCAGCACAAAGAAAGATACTGAAAATCTTTTGAATGCTGCCATCGAACAGGAAAAAATTGTTGCAACAGCAAAAGATCAGTTCCTAACTGACTATGCTTTGAATCCTGATGGTCTGAAAAGGATCCTCGATGCCATTCCAACTCCTCATAATTCCATCCTTGGAGTTATCAATCATAAGGATGATGGCACTGCAGGCTTACCCAATGGTTACAAAAGCCTTCGTGAATTCGAAAAGAAAGATCCCAAAGGTGCCGAAAGGTTTGCCCTTGAAAATCCTGTAGCTTACGATAAGCTGTACAAAATGGAATACAAATAATTATTAACAAGCAAAAAACAAATTAGTAATATGAAAAATCTGATTATTCTCATTTCCGCTATCGTATGCATGGCCTTTTGTTCACAAGGTAATGCTCAAACCAAGATCAATTGGCCCATGGGACCAGCCGATATCTCCCAAATTGGATTAGCTGTTGACTCGGCTACATCCTGTACTCTCTATGTGAACAATACAGTTACAATAGCTGATGGTACAAATAACTTAACTGCTGCCGATACACTCGGAGGGGCTACAACTTTAAAGGTTAAATGGGTTACCAATACAGCTGAAAAACCTTTGACGTTAAAAGCTGGTGCAAAATTATATTATATATGCACAGCCGGATCAGGACATTCAGCAGGTAGAGTCGTCACTTTGGGAACTGGGTTTAATACTACGATTGCCACAACTGTAGCAGCAGGAAAAACCGAAGTTTTTACATTCATCTTCAATGGGACAAGTTTCATGCTTGAAGGCGTTCAACAAATAAATTAAATCTAACCCTCTAAAAATAAAAGACAATGGCAGAAGTAAGGATAGAGGCGTTTATCAAGGACATCCAGGAAAATTTATACCGTGGAGCAGAATTCTTGAAACACTCAACGAGTCATGATCAATACGTTGACGATAATATCGTACACGTTCCCCAGGCCGGTAGTGGCGTGAATGTAGTAATCAACCGTCAGCAGCTCCCCGCCATGGTGACTGAGCGTATTGACGACCAGATTACTTATCAGCTGAATGAATATACCACGGACCCAATCGTTATCAGGAATATTGAAACCATTCAATTGTCATATGACAAACGTATGAGCGTGATGAAGGAATTTATCAATGCCATCAATCAGCAGCTTGGCGATAATGGCGCTTATGCATGGGCTAATGGTTTATTCCAAACCAACGCAAGTACTTCAAGCAGAATATTACGGACCGGAAGTGCAACAGGAAATAAAGAAGCAGTTGCCAATTTCCCTTCACTATCTAATAATAGTGCTACCGGTGTTCGTGGAGCAATGCAACTATCCGATATTATTGCCTTAAAAGGTATATTAGATCGCGACAATGTACCACAGGAAGGTCGTCATTTACTCATACCATCTGATATGTGGATTGACCTGGTACAAAACAATGTTACCATTTTGGGAAGCCGTTTATATCAACCTGACGAAGAATTGGTAGTTGATGGATCGGTGGCAAAAATTTATGGATTTAACATTTGGCAGCGTCCTGTTGTCAATGTTTATTCAGATGGTACGCCTCCAACTCTGAAAGCTGTCGGCGCTGCAGGTGCTACAACCGACTGTTTAGGGTGCCTCGCTTGGCAGGAAGATGTAATGGCAAAAGCACAGGGAGCAGTTAAGTTCTTTACCGCTCAGGATCGTCCGGAATATTATGGATCGCTTTACAGTGCTCTTGTAATGTTTGCAAATACATGCTTGCGTGAAGACGCTAAAGGTGTTGCTGCTCTGGTTCAATATTATGCTGCATCATAATGAAAATACATACAAAAAAAGAGCTGCTTGAAAAGGCAGCTCATCACTTTGAGCAAGGGGCCAAGGTGATGTATGGAACTGAGGATGGTAATTTGTTCCATGAAAAGGACAAACACGTAGCTCATAATCATTCCAAACTTGCAAAAGTTAAATTGCATGTCTTGTCTTTGGAAGATATCGAAGCTAAGGTGGATGCTGAACTCGATTCGGAAAATACTGAAACAAAGACAGGAAAAAAAGGTAAATAACCTTATAAAAATATTTCAATGGGACTTAATAACATAGTTTTCAACAGAAACACATCTGGATTAGGTCAGCCACTACCCGGGAAAGACTTTATATCCGGATTTGTTTTTTACAATAACACATATCCATCTGGATTTTCCTCAGTCACTCCAATAAAGAAACTTTTCAGTATTCAGGATGCTTTAAATCTCGGTATTAATCAAACATATTCCGATGAGACAAAGGCAACCGGTGGAAATGTTTTGATAGGAACAAAAGGAAATGGAGGAGATACGGATTCTGTAATTCTCGATGGTGTGATCCTGGGATCCGTTACATGTCCTACGGGAGGTTATGCAACTGCAACAGCTGAGGCCACAGCCTTAATAGCTGCTATCAATGCAAATACTAACCTTCATGGTATTATAGCTTCCGGATCCTCTGGAAATGTAGCTTTGGCGCTTCCTGCCGGGTGGGGAAAAGCAGCTTGTGCAACGGGTAAACTGGCCTTCACGTCCATATCCTCTGCAGGAGGTACCGGCGGAGCAGCAGCAACGATTGTTCAGTTCTCCGGTGGTGTGGGATCTTTCTTGAATGTTATGTATTATCATATTAAAGAGTTTTTCCGGTTACAGCCGGGAGGAGTTCTTTATGTTGGTATATTCCCTGTTCCAACACCATCCTTTACAGGATTAGAAATTCAGACGATGCAGAACTTTGCAAATGGCGATATTCGTCAGATAGCAGTGTTCTTAAACAGCCAGGGAGCAGCTACCTCTTTCGCAACATCGCAGGTTACAGCATTACAGAGCTATGCAAATACGCTCTGGGGAGCACATAAGCCATTATCTTGTCTTTTGGGCGCAGACTTTACAGGTCAGTCGCTTGGAAGCTTGCCTGATAATTCGGTTTTGAGCTCTCCAAGGGTTTCAACAATACTTGGTCAGGAAGGTAAATATAACATGCCCAATTACGTAGCTTCCAACTCCTATAATATCGGTGATAAGATCATCTGGGGTGGAGGATGTTATAAATGTAATCAGGCAGGTTCCGGTAATCCTGTATATAATCCTCAATATTGGGTTAATACAATGGACAACCTCAGAACTCAAAATGGTTGGTCCATCTCAAATTTAGGAGCTTCCCTGGGAGCTGTAGCATTGTCAGCAGTTGATGAAGATATCGCATGGGTACAAAAATTCAATCTTTCTGATGGTACCAACCTGGATGATATTGGATTTGTGACAGGTGATCTTTTGACCAATGTAAGTGACAATCTTCAGTCAACGTTAAATCAGGAACATTACATCTTCATGCGTGCCATAACGGATGTTACAGGATCCTATTTTAATGATTCATGGACCGCCGATGCTGCAACGGATGATTACTGTTATATCGAAAAGAACAGGACCATGGATAAGGCTGAAAGAGGCATATATTCAAGTGTTATCGCTGATCTTAATGGTCCTCTTTATGTCAATGCCGATGGTACTTTAGATCAGGCAACGATCGCCAAGTTTGAAAACGATGCCGATTTACCACTTGAACAGATGAAAGTTGCAGGTGAGGTATCTGATTATACGGTTTTGATCGATCCTGCTCAAAATGTACTTTCAACATCACAACTTGTAATCTCCTTTCAATTATTACCTGTTGGAGTAGCAAGGAATATAGTTATCAATGATGGTTTCACCACACAAATAGCTTCGTAAAATGGCAGATCAACCAGTACTTATCAATGGTCGGGCATTTGATTTTTCACAGATAATATTTATCGTGTTAGGAGTACCCGTTCCTTCCGTATCAAAAATCAATTATTCGGAAGAAGAAGATACAAAAATGAATTATGGAACCGGTCAACGGCCAATATCATATGGTCGTGGTAAGATCGAAGCTAAGGGGAGCATTGAGATCTCTATGAACGATTCAGAGGCGATACGTGATGTTGCTCCAAACGGTTCTTTTCTCAATATACCTCTATTTGATATCTTGGTAGTATTTGGCAATCCTCAGAAACCAGAACGTCACGTTATCAAAAATGTGAAATTCACGGATGATGGTGTTGATACCTCCTTGGGTGATACAGACTCAAAAAAATCTTTCGCCTTTATTGCTTCAAATATAAAATATAGATAATGAGCTATAAAACAGTAAAAAATCCTAAGATACCATCGACGGTTTATTCCATTACACAATCTAAACCGGTATTACTTCCAAATGGCGATCAGAAAACCGAACCTGTTTTGGATGATGATGAGAAGCCCATTCTTGATGATGATGGAAATCCGATATTAAAACCTGTATTTGAGGATGTGACCTATGCATGCACGATCCAGGAACCTGAATTTGCAACTGTTGCAATAGCCATGTGTGCTCTTTTAAGTGGATACAAAGGAGCAACTGACATGATGGGATCCGGGAAGGTGATCTTTGAAGCTTGTGCGATCGATTATGATCCGGAATATGACAACAATGTCAAACTTCTTGCAAAGCTATGTATCAAACTTGCTGAGGAGTATGTTTTGCCGGTATCTGAAGAAGTAAAAAAAAATTGAAAGATTATAAGCTTGGTGAAATAATCAATACTAGGCATATTTTTTCACTTTTTCGCTGGCATTATCGCAGGAACCCAACATCAATAGATGAGTTTGCACAGTTTCAACAAGATCTGATATTTTGGTCTAAAGCAGGATTATTAAGTACTTCAATAACATAAACCCCGTGATCCGGTAATGATCCGGGGTTTTTAAATTATAACCATGGAAGAAACAGATGTTGCATATCTCGTATCGTTAAGAGATCAGTTCTCCTCCAGGTTAAGTGCAATGGATAAAAATACCAAGTCCTTTGATAAAACCATGGGTGGCCTCAATGAGACTGTCAATAAATTTGCAGGTATAGTAGCTGGAGCTTTTGAGGTTTGGGGAGCCTTGGAATTTGTAAAATTATCCAAAGAGGCTTATGATAATCTTGAAAAGGCAGTAACAAGGGTAAACACTGTTTTAATATCAACCAAAGGAGCAGCCGGCTTATCAGCTGAGGCAATAGAGGAACAAGCAAAACAGTTAAGTAAAAGCATCACACAGGGACGAGCCGAGATCCTGGATGCGCAAGGTATGTTACTTTCATTTACTGGCATCCGAGGTCCTGTCTTTGCCGAAACAACAAAAGCAGTGGCCGACTTCGCCACTTTCTATAAAACAGATATGACCTCGGCAGCTCTTGCCATCGGTAAGGCAATGAATAATCCTGCCGAAGGAATGACCAGGTTACAACGTCAGGGTGTAACATTTACCGACACACAAAAGGAAACAATCAAACATCTTCAGTCACAGGGGAAACTCATGGAAGCTCAAAGAGTAATCCTGAATGAGCTGAATACAGAGTTTGGAGGACAGGCCAAAGCTTTTGCCCTGACGGATGAAGGAAAGGTTAAGATGGCTCAAAAAAGTATGACTGATCTAAAATTGACCATTGGAGAGGTAGCCTCAAAGATTCAGGTAACATTGATACCTGTATTTACAGCTATAACAGCACGTCTAAAGCTTGTTGCCGACTGGATAAAGCATAATAGGGATACGTTGATGCAATTAGGAAAAATTATTTTAATAGCAGCCGCCGCAATGTCAATATTTAAAGTTGCAAATATAGCAGTAACCTCAGCGATGAAAGTTGCAAATGTTGTAACAACACTTTATAAAGGTGCTACAATGGCACTTTCTACCGGATTAAAGACGGCGGCAATGAGCGCGGAAGGGTTTAAGGTTGCTATTGCCAGTACAGGTGTGGGATTATTGATTATTGCATTGGGTTTTCTGGTTGAAAAATTAATGAGTGCAAAACTTGCTCAACAAGGTGTTAATGAGAAAATGCAAGAATTTATTGAATTGCAAAAAAAGATAACTGAAAGTACTCAAACATTCGACAATAGGCAATTGCTTAATCTTAGACAAAGGAAAACTTTATATGATGAGTTGCTCGATCAACAACAAAAGTTGGAAGATGCAATAAATAAAGATTTAAAACCCGCAATAAGTCCTCTTCAAGCATCTATTCAGAATATTCAAAAAATGACCAATATGGGAATTGGCATTAATAAAGGGGTATTAACTAAGGGGGTAGACATTGCAAAATTAAAGAATGCTCAAGATACTCTGAAAAAAATAACCGACCAAATTAAAACACTTAAAAGAGAAAATCCTGGATTTGAAAAATATACAGGTGAATCCACTACTAATCAGGGTGACAATATTACCAAAATCGAAAGTGCCGCACCAAAAGTTTTCAATATCAACATTGGTAAGCTTGTAGAAAAATTTGAGGTTATATCCTCCTCTGTGACTGAAAGTACAACGGATGTAAAGGCAAAGATTACGGAAGTATTGCTCGCAGCTATCAATGATGTTCAAATAACGGCAAATATATGATCGATATACCTTCATCGAATTTGAAACGTCTTGGCTTTGAAACTGCCTCCGGAGTTACATTTTTTGTTAAAGGAGCTGTAGCGGACCAGGTCAAAAGGACTTTTTATGTCGTTCCCCCTTCACCGGCTCCGGAACCCAATAAAGGTCTATCAGCTTACCTGGGCACTCCGATAATGACCAGTATAACATTTGGAGATCCCGGGCCAGACAAAGCAAATCCACAGACAAACTATTATATCGATATCAACGGTAATAACATACCCTATACTCCCGTCACGCTTGATTTGGTCTTACTTACGGTCAATCAGACAAAAAATATTGTAAAAACTACTATCCAGGGTAGAAACGGAACAGTAAAAGAATATGTGTCTGATGGAGATTATGCAATTGAGCTAAAAGGTATTGTTTCGGATCCGAATAATTATTTTCCTCAGGAGATGATTCAAAACTTAATCTATATATGTCAGATATCTGCCGAAATACCTGTGATAAGTGATTACCTGAGCATGTTTGGTATTTATAATGTAGTTATCGAGACATATCATTTTCCCCAGGAAGAAGGTTTTAATAGTCAACAAGAGTTCACAATAAACATGGTATCTGATAATCTTATCAATATCTTGAATATTGAAGCAGATCAATCACAACAAGGTCAACCGGTTTTAATTGATAGTAATATTTCTGAAAATACAGTATCAGAAGGATATGCTTAAACTTTGCTCATATATTAATTTCAGCCGTAATGGATCTGATTTATTATCCATTACCTATGTCTGCGAAGTGGAGATAACAACATCATGGGAATTGTTAACTCAAACCGCTAAACTGGAAATACCTGCTAAAATATTTAAAGACAATAATCAATACTCCATCACTCAGATTCAAAGAGGTGATGCAATTCAAATATGGTTAGGATATGTTACCGATGGTATAAATAAGAAAAATGCACCATCCTTGACAAAGCGATATCAAGGTTATGTGACAAAGATCAAACCTGGCTATGTAGTTAAACTGGAATGTGAGGATGAGATGTGGAAACTTAAACAAACAGCCTTGCCCGGAGTCCTTTTACCATCACCATGTACATTATCGACCTTAATCACCTGGTGTCAGAATCAGACCGGTTTGACATTTAAAACTAATCTTTCGGATACTTCAGATTTAGGAGCTATACAAATATCTCCCGGGAACTCTTTTGCTGATATTTTAGAATTTATCAGAAATAAATATTTATTCCTGGCATATTTTAAGAATGGTACTCTTGTAATGAACCGTGTGGTTCAATTTGTCGCTACTAATACTCAGACATTCATTGTTCAGCGGAATATTATCGGTGCCGATACTTTAGAATATCAAAATGTCCTCGATGTTCATCTATCAATAAAGTTTACAACACAAATAAGTGTAAACGGTGCTCCTGATAAGAAAACAACGATCTATGTTTTCTATAATTCAAAAGGTGTTTTGACGAATTCAACTATTCCACCGGTTGGATATAATCAAATTGAGCATATTACAAGCGTTGCAATGCCAGAAAGTCAAATGATTTCAGAGGCCGGTCAGATATTGAAATCACAAACTTATACCGGTTATAAGGGACACATAGAAACCTTTGGGGAGCCAGTGGTAAACTTTGGTGATCTGGCATTGATACAAGATTACAGATATCCGGAAAGGACAGGTACATATTTGATTCGTGCTGTAGATGTAAAATTCGGAAAACAAGGATATAGACAAACAGTAAACATTTACGGGAAACAATGACCATACCTCAACTATTGAACTTATTTATTGACAGGAGGATCAGAATGAACGCGATCCTTACCATGTCTGGTGTCGTCAAGTCTGTGGATGAAGCCAATAGGGTGGCCACTGTGACAATCAATAATGCTGATTATGCAGGTATTGCTTTGCAGGGAACTATGGCCTTGAATAATGGATTTGTCCAGATACCGACCGTTGGCAGCCAGGTGGGAGTTACCTTTTATAGTCAGACATCCGGATTTATATCATGTTTTTCTGCTTTGGACAAGATTCTTATCGATACAACTTTGTTACAATTTAATGGTGGCGAAAATGGAGGCATGGTTGTGGTTCCTAACCTGGTAACCAAACTTAATAAACTTGAAGATGATCTAAATAATTTAAAAACAGTTTTTAAAACTACATGGATTGTAGCTCCCATGGATGGAGGAGCAGCATTAAAAGCAGCTGCAGCAACATGGGCCGGACAATCATTTACAGATACAAAAGCAAGCGATATAGAAGAAACGGCGATAACACATTAAAATATGATATCTCAGGACTTAATTTTTACCGATGATATAGAGATTGGAGCAACCGACTTGGTTGTTGGTGATTCTGACGATCAGCATGTGGAACATATTTTACATGCAAATCCCGGACAGTTTTATCAATATCCTGATATTGGTTATGGTGTATATAGCCGATTGAATGGTTCAATAAATGTGCAGACAGAGCAGAAATTAATTAAGCAGGCAATCGAGAATGATAATTATTCAATGCCAATTTCAGGCATTATCATAGATCCGGCGAAGGGGATTTTTAATGTTCAAGGATACGTGAAAAAACAATGAATGTAATAAATGGACAAAGTTTATATGATGTTGTTATTCAGTCTACAGGTAATATAAATAATTTATTTACAATATTATCTGCCAATGGATTGAATGTTGATGCTATTGTCCAAGGAGGTCAAACAATTGATATTCCTTTATGCACTTCTTTAAAAGAAACATTCCTAATTACTTCAGATCCTTCAATTCAAACGCCGATATATGCTAAATCACAGCAAAATCTTTTTGATTTAGTCGTACAATATTATGGTGATATCTCTCTTTTCTTCCAATTCCTAAGTGATAATTTCTTTGAAGTTGAGACTATTCCTCAATCTGGTCAAAAAATAGTGTTGCATGTTGCAAATACAGGAAATGAACAGATTAAGAAGGCAGTAACTTTGAATAATTGGATATTCTCGAATGCTGTTCAAATAGTATCAAATACAATAATAACTATAAGCAGAGCATTCTCTAATGCCTTCTCAAATGCATTTAAATAATGGCCCAAAGCAGATCACAGTTAATAGCACAATTGATTGCAACGATATTTCCTAATACAAATCAGGAGATAGATGCTCAGGCTACTCAAGATTTGATAGCTGAAATAATTAATTCAACATTCAATTTAGTTGATGATGCTTCTGCTTCCAATGCAGGTGGTGTTATAACAGTATCAACAACACCTATAATTATCAATTTCAGTACTCCAATAACAAATTATGATATTCTGCCTTTTTGCTATGATTCTAACGGACAGCCAGTCGGATTTTCAATAACGTCCAGGAGTGCAAATGGATTCACAGTCACAGCAGCAGCAAACGGAACATTTGTTTATCAAATAGTAATGATATGAAAAAATTATTGATCCTT
>Ga0187875_10003103_pt1 | contig 11853 bp, 9 predicted proteins | sample June2016WEW_17_1_2_FD_132978 | JGI IMG/M metagenome (GOLD analysis project Ga0187875, IMG submission 132978) | Peatland microbial communities from SPRUCE experiment site at the Marcell Experimental Forest, Minnesota, USA - June2016WEW_17_10 | ecosystem: Environmental > Terrestrial > Soil >... | reverse complement strand
GCAGCACCGGCCGCTCCCGGGCCCCCACCGCCACCGATTCCTGCTGGCGCCTATATCCGTCGGTCATCTCGACCGTCCTCCTTCTGTCGTTGCCTGCCTGCCGGGGCGGCTCGTCGCCTGGCGGCGGCGTGATCGCCAGGGTGGCCTGGCCCGCGCGCTCATGGCGGCACGGTCAGGTCCGTAACCTGCGCTGGCGGAGCCGGGCCGAGACGACTAAACATTCGTGTCCTCACTGGTGAGGGATCGTCCCGCCGGTCGGACGCCGGGACGGCGCAGGGGTGCTGCCGCCATCAACTACTAACACGCATAGGAGACAAGGGGTGTTCAGGAGCCCCGGTCCGGCAGACAGTCCGCTGGCCCCATCTCGCTGGCGGGGGACCTGGCGGGGGACACAGTCCGGCAGCCGGCCGCAGGCACGGGCGCCGCGCGGCGTACGGGGCCGCCCCTCCGGCCTCCAGGCTGCTATCAACGGCCGCGACCCGCAGGAGGACTACGACGCCCGGCACTCAGCTCCGACCGGGCGGGCAACGCGGCTGGCCGTCGGCAGCTGCGGGTCGATCCGGCACAGTCGCATGCCTCGTTCACCGCGGCGGGCTGCTGCGGGCCCGGGTGCGCTGCGGGTCACCAGGTGGCTCCCCTGTCGATGGTGCACGGGTTTTCGGTGTATTGGCCCGGCTGCCCGGCCGCACCGGCGGTGGCCAGGACAGCCACGGCCAGCAGAACTCCCAGGGCGGCGGTGGCCGTGTCGGGGATGGTGTACGGGCCGTGGAAGCCGGACATGGCCGCCTGCGGGGCCGACGCGGCGCCGATCAGCAACGCGGCCCAGCCTGCCCAGCGCCGGCCGACCTGGCATCCGCGCGCGGTCCGCACGCTCAGCACGGCCACGGCCAGCCCGGCCGCGACCAGCCCCGCGGTCGGCACCGGGTGCCGGGCTGCTGCCAGGACGAGACCGCACCGGGTCAGGTCCAGGACTGCCGCACCGATCAGCATCACGGCGATCAGATGCCGGCCGGGCCTGGGCCTGGCGGCAGGTGCGGCCGTCTCGCCATCGGCGCCGGCAGCGGTGATGTCCCCGGGCATGCGGTCGAGCATCAGCACGCGATCGCGTCGCGCTCTTCGAGGTGCTGGCGCAGCGCATCCAGCGCGTAATGCAGCCGTGATCTGGCTGTGCCGTGCGGTATGCCGAGCTCGCGGGCGACCGCCGCCATGGTCCCGCCCCGGTAGAAGGTCTCCACGAGCACGCTCTGGTGCGCGGGCGACAGGTGCGCCAGGCGGCGGAAACGAGCTGCCGGTCCAGGACCTTGTCCAATCCAGAATCGGTCCCGATCTCGGCCGGCGGCGCTGGCGCGCTCACCGGCCGGGCCCGGGCGGCCCGGTTGGCGTCGATCAGCAGGTTGCGCGCGACCGTGTACAGCCAGGGCCGGACGGGCCGGTCGTCGGCGCTCAGCTGGGGCAGGTGACGCCAGGCCCGGATGAAGGTTTCCTGGACGATGTCATCCGCGATCGCCGGGTCGGGGCAGAACTTCTCGACGTAACCATGCAGGGCCTTGGCGTAGTGCGAGTACAGCTGGCGGATCGCGGCATCGGGGTCGCCGGGCAGCTCGCCGCCGGGAGCTTTTGTGTTAGCAGACATATCTACTAACACGGATAGTAAGAAGGTTGCGTTCACCGTGGCCGCCCCGGTTTCGGCGGGGGCGTCTGCGGCACGCGGGCATTCACCGCAGACTTTCCCGGGCCGGCGACGACGCCTCCGTTGAGCAGGCAAGCCTCCGGACGCGATGAACGACCTTCCGGCCAGCCCTGTTTTGCCTGATACGAGCACCAATCGCCAGAACGATCTGCCCGGCGCGCCCGCCGGGCGGCAGGACCATACGACGGACGCCCCGGCCGGACGCCACCGCTGGCGGCCACTCCGCCGCAGGAGCCGTGAGCGGGCCCAGCGCGCCAAACGGCGGCGCCGATGGCGGCCAGACGATGGCGGGCGCCATGCAGCTGACGATCGGGCTTCTCACCGCGAGCCTCGACTCGCCCGAGCTGGAGGCGTGGGCCGCGCAGGCGGAGCCGGTGTCAGCAGGACCGCTCGGGCGCTGTGCCTGTCCGCGGCCTGCGCGCGGGCCTCGGCCGTCCCTGCGTGGTACATCCACTGCCCTGCGCCGATGGCCGCCAGCGGTCCGCCGGTCAGGAATGCGGCGAGCAGTCCGACGCGGATCCAGGTCATGGCCCGGTCGGTGGCCCTTCGCAGGGGTTGCCGTCCAGCCCGAGAGTCCGTGCGAGCCGCGTGGTCCTAGCCCGGCGGGCGGGTATCGCGCTCACCGTGATCACCCTCCTGGTCGGCTGCGCGACGGCCACGGCTAACCGCCCGTCGGCGTACCGCGGTACCTGCGTCGATTGGCCATGCCCGGGCAGAGCCGGCCGTGAGCCAGCTACCCGGACGCCGAGCGTCGACATCCGCCGGCCCGGCATGGGCGCTCTGCGCGGCATCCGCGGCGTCCACCGCCGGCATCGGCTTGGCCAGCGCCGACCCCATCTGCGGGACCGACGCGGCCGGCGGGATACTGCGGCCGCCCGGCCGGGCCTGGTCACCAGCGGGCGGCGCCGCTATCAGGTGTCTAAGCAGCGCGCGGGCCATCCTGAGTGCTCGCATGCTGGATAAGGCGCGGCGCGAGGTGCCGGCCGCAGGGGCGGGCCGACCCCTTCGCCAGGCGTGACTGGTTGCCGGGGGCCTGTCCGAGATGCGATCGAGGATGGACAGGCCGCGGCCATATTCGTGCGGGGAGGCGAGCCATCGGCGGCGCAACGCGGCCCGGTCGGCCGCGACCAGGCCGCCCCAGACGCCGTGCTGGCCGATGGTCCAGTGCCGCAGCGACAGCTCCAGGCACATGCCGCGCACGGGGCAGGCCGTGCAGATAGCGATGGCGTCGGCCGCCTCGCGGCGAGCTGCCTCCGCGTCGGTGCTGACGGGGAACCATTCGTCGGGATCAACAGTGCCATCGGCGCACCGCGCCTTTCTGGAGACCTCGGCGGCTAGCGCCCGATCGGTCAGCTCCGCGGACGGCTCCCGGCCACCCGACGTGCCCATGACGTATCTCACGCCCCTGCCTCCTTAGTCCGTGCCACGTGACACCCCCGGCTTTGGCCGTCCGGGCGGGCCGGACCATGTCTGCGGCGCGCCGGCATCGGATCCTGCAGCCCGCGCCGCGTGCCCGGGGCTGTCGCTGTGGCACTGGCCTGTCGGCCAGCATGGCGCGTAGCATGCGGGGGATCTGCGGCTCGCCGGCGATCGGGACACGGTCACTGCGGCGCCGTGCCATGCTCGGGCGCCGTCGTGATCGCGCTCGGCGTCGGGTCGATCCCGATCCGTTCGCGCTCGCGGCTGCCAGGCGAGCCAGGGCATGCCCGGGCCGGCCCGGGTACCGCGGGCACCGAAATGGCCATGGTCAGGCCGCCGCCAGGAGGCTGCTCCGGGCCCAGCGTGCCGGCCATCGCCTCGGTCAGGCCGCGGGACACCGCGAGCCCGAGCCCGACACCGGTGGTGGTGCCGGTGTCGCCGAGCCGCTCGAAGGGCGCGAACATCCGGCCTGAGCGACGCCCGGCCCGCGGTCGACCACACGCAGCTCAATCCGGTCGCCGCGGGCGCTGGCCGTCAGTAGCGGCGGCGATCCGCGGGGAGAGTACCGCAGCGCGTTGGCGGTCACGTTCGCGATGACCCGTTCCATGATCGGCGGGTCCACCATGACCTGGGGCAGTTCGCCCGGGACGTCTACCATGACCGCCTCTGCCTGCGGCCCGATGCCGTTGAGCGCGCGCGCGATGATCTCCTTCAGGTCGGCCGGCCTGGGAAACACCGGCAACGCCCCGGCCTGCAGCCGGCTCACGTCCAGTAGGCTCGCGACGAGGTTGGTGAGCAGGTCCAGGGACTCCTCGGCGGTGGCCAGCAGTTCGTCCTGGTCCGCCGCCGTCAGCTGGATGTCACCGGAGCGCAGGCAGCTGACCGCCGCCTTCGCCGCGGCCAGCGGGGTGCGCAGGGTCACCGATTCCATGCCGGACGCTTCGCGGGCCTGGTCCAGCAAGGCCGCGAGGGACTCCTGGCCGTACAGGAGGCTGGCCGCCGCAGCGGCCAGCAGCTCGGACTCCGCGATCGCCCGGGCGGCCTGCTCGCCGTGGCGCACGGCATTGCCTACCAGGATGCTGACCATCAGGGCCACGGCGGCGAAGACGCCCAGGGCCGCCGGGTTACTAACCGCGGTGATCGCGGAGTTGTGTACCGGCACAATGAGGCAGAAGCCAAACAGCAGCGACCCGGCGATCGACTCGAGCGCAGACGGCGCCAGGCCGCCTGCCAGCGCGACCGCGATCACCGTCACCAGGAACGTGAGCGCGTCGGTGGTCAGGCTGAGCCGGCCGCGCAGGCCGGCCAGCAGCGTGAGCACCGGTGCCGGCACCGCGGCCAGAGCATATCCGGCCAACCTGCGCCGTGGCGGCAGGCCGGAGTTGGCCGAGGTGATCAGGGACTCCCCGGACGCGCACAGCAGGACGGCCACGCCCGCCAGCGCGCCCGCGGCGGCGGCCGATGCGAAGGCGAACCGCAGGACGATCACCGCGATGAGCAGCCACGCGAGGCTCGTGAGCAGGAAAACCTGCCACGGGCCGGCCGGCTGCCGTAGCACTGCCCGGCTGCTGGATCGCGTGCCCGCGCGCTCGCCCATGGCTCCGGGGTTAGCGTCCATGTCCAGCTTCCTTCGGACCTCGCCCGCCGGCCTCGGCCAGGTGGCTGGGGGTTGCGCCTGGGTCCGGCGCGGCCTGGAGGCCCGGGCGACGGGGTGGCCGCAGGGGGCTAGGCCACCGCATCGTGAGCGGCCAGGGCGTGGCGCAGCGCGCGCAACGCATAGAAGGTGCGTGATTTCACGGTGCCGGGCGGGATCTGCAGGATGCGCGCCGTTTCGGCCACCGACCGGTCGCGGTAATAGACTTCGGTCAGTACCTGGCGCTGGGGACCGGGCAGAGTGGCGATGGCGGCGCGGACGTCGGCTTCCTCGATGCTGGTGTCGGCCCGCTGGCTGTCGGTGAGCGCAACGTGGTCGTTCAGCTCGACCTCATGGGGACGGGCGCGCCGGGCCCGGTGGGCGTCGACAGCCAGGCGGCGGGCGATCGTGGCCAGCCAGGCTCGGGGTTCGCGGAGCTGGATGTCCAGGTTGCCGCGGTGGGTCCAGGTCCGCAGCATGGTTTCCTGAAGCAAGTCCTCGGCGCGGCCGCGATCACCGTTGGTCAGCGCGGTGGCCAGTCGCAGCAAGGCCGGGCCGTGCTCGGCGTACAGGCTGCGGAATGCGGCGTCCGCGTCGTCAGCGGAAACCGCGACAGGCTGATCACCGAGCATGATGCCTTCCCTGCAACACGGGGACCTCCTGGTGCGGGTGGTACGAACGGCTGGGCCACAGCGCTGGTGCCGCGGCTTCGGGCTGGGGCTGCACGCCCCGCCCGCGTGACGTGCAGCGCACGGAGCCGGGCTTTCCCGGGCGACGGTCCGCGGGCTGAATCGGGCCCGCCTGACGGCGGCGGATGGGCGTGGCGTGTGATTTGCGGGACGGCGCGTGCCGGATGCTGTCTGTCATCGCCATCGCCTATACCGGGGTGTCCGGGCCGGCGCGGAAGGCGGCCCCGTGGGCGGGCACGATCCGGCTGGCCACTCCCAGCACCCTGGTCTTGGCCCGGCGCAACGCGCCCGGATCACCGTCCGATAGCTGCCCCGCGCCGTCAGACCGGGACTTCCACAGGTGAGTGACGGCGACGATGCCGCCCGCGGTCGCCACGAGCAGCGTCAGGTCGTCAGGGCGGTGACCTGCGGTCTGGATGAGCCGCGCCGACGGCGAGATCAAGAACCGGTCGGCCGGGCGGCGGACCTTCCGGTCATTTTGATAGACGGCCGTGGCATCGTGCAGCCGTGCGACCGGGAACAGCGCCGCGTTGATGATGTGGGCGGGCCGTGCAGTTAGCAGAACCACGTCGGTGACCGCTGCCGGGCGCACCCCGAGGTGCCGGAGCGGCCGAAGGATGGACTCGATGTCGGCCACCATGCCGGGGTTGACGACGATCAGGGCGGTACCGTCACGCACGAAGGTAACCGTGCTGGCGAACCGTCCCCCGAGATAGCCGGTGGACAGCACCTGAAGGCTGGCGGTGCCTTCGAGGGGCGCGTCGGGTGACACGGCCCCGGGGTACGGCGAGTGCCCGGCGGACGGTGGTTGCGCCTGCGGCGCGGCCGCGCTCATGCGTAGTACCGGTGGTGGGGGCAGCGGCGCGGGCGGAACAGGCCCGTGTCTGAGAGGAGCGGCCGGGTCATCACCGTGGTGATTGGCCGCTGTGCCATGGCCGTTGCCTGGTTTCTATCCACGTGACCAGCATCCAGTCCTAACCACCGGTCGCACATCGGAAGGAGTTCTAACTCTTGAAGGTGCGCACGCCCTACCAGCAGCCCTGGGCCGCCGCGCACGTCCCACGGACATAGGGAGAACTCCTTAGAGCGCCACCGCCGGCGTCTGTCGCGCGAGCAACCCCGTGAGGGATAGTGGAGGGATGAGCGCCCGGGTCTCCAGCCCGGTACTGGTCGGACGGCAACGCGAGCGGGAATACCTGCGCCGCGCGCTTGAGCGTGCCGCGGGCGGCGAGATGCTGCTGGTCACCGTGGGTGGCGACCCAGGCGTGGGCAAGACCCGGCTGGTGCTGGATATGGCCGGCACCGCCGCGGGTCTGGGGTTCCGGGTCCTGGCCGGTGGCTGCCTGGACGTCGGTGACGGCACGCTGCCGTTCGGGCCGATCGTGGAAGCCTTGCGTCCCCTCGGGACCGAGACCGATGAGCAATGGCGCCGCCAGATCCTCGGCGGCAGTCCGGCGCTCGCCACGCTGTTTCCGGGGCTGGGCCTCGTGCCGGACGCGCACGGGGCAACGGGTGAGGGACAGGTGATCGAGGTGGTGCGCGGGATCCTTGATCGCCTGGCGGCCCGCCAGCCTGTCTTGCTGGTGGTCGAAGACGCACACTGGGCGGACGCCTCAACGCGGCACGTTCTGCTGTACCTGGTCCGTAACCTGCGCGCTCCGGTATGCCTGGTCGTCACCTACCGCATGGAGGAGCTCCAGGAACGTTACCCGCTGCGGCTGCTGCTGTCCGAACTGCATCGCAGCAGCCGGTGCGAGAGGATCACCCTGGGCCCTCTGACCCGCACCGAACTCGGCGAGCTGCTCGGAACCATCCTGGGTCATCCTGCAGCACGTGCCATGACCGACGAGATCATGGACCGGGCGGAGGGGAACCCCTTCTACGCCGAGGAGCTGCTGGCAGCCCGCGACAGCGACAGCGCCACGGGTCTTCCGGGCGAGCTTCGCGGCCTCCTTCTGGCGCGGGTGGAACGGCTTCCTCGCGACGCCCGGCCCGTGCTGGGTGCAGTTGCCGCCGGGACGCGGCTCCCGCATGACCTGCTGGCGGCAGTCACCGCATACGACGAGGAACGGCTGAGCGAATGCTTGCTGGCCGCAGTCCAGCATCATGTGCTGGTCGCAGACGCGAACGGGACGTCCTATGGCTTCAGGCACGCGCTGGTGCGGGAGGCGGTGTATGACGACATGCTCCCCGGTGAGCGCCACCGGATGCATGCCAGGCTCGCAACCATGCTGGCGGACTGCGCTCAGACCGCGCCATCGGCCTCTGAGCTCGGCCAGCTGGCGTTCCATTGGTACCGGGCGGGGGACTGGCCGCGCGCCTTGCTGGCCTCTGTGCAGGCGGGGCTGGCCGCCGAGGCGGCTGCGGCACCGAGCAGCGCCGAGCGACACTACGAGCGGGCTCTGGAGCTGTGGGACGATGCTCCCGAAGCTGCTGCGGACAGCCCGCTTGACCGCGGCGCGTTGCTTCGGCGAGCGGCCGAGACCGCGCACCTGTCCGGCGACTATGCCCGCGGGATCGCGCTGATCGGCGAGGCGCTCGCCGGTGTTGACGCGGATGCCGAGCCACTGCGCGCCAGCTCGCTGCTCGAGTTCCTCGGTTACTGCCGCATCGCCGGGGCGGACAACGACGGAGCCGCCAAGGCGTGTGCGGCCGCGGCTCGGGCTGCCTGCGTGGAGCCGGTCAGCCCGGAGCGGGCGCGAGCCCTCGCGGGAATGAGCATGGTGCAGTCGATGCAGGGCCGCTACCAGGACGCGATCGCGACCGCTGAGGAGGGCAGAAGGGCCGCCGTCCAGGTCAGCGCCCCGGCCACCGAGGCCCGTGCGCTCACGGTGCTCGGATGGTCGCTGTGCCATCTTGGGTGCGTGGCGGAGGGACTCGCCCACCTGGAACGTGCCCAGCTCCTCGCCTCGGCGGAAGAGGACATCGCGACCCTGCTGTGGACACGCGGCCAGCGCGCTGGCGGGCTGCTTGCGGCCGGCCGGGCGGCGGCGGCCATCGACGCGGCCTCAGACGTCCTGGATCTGGGCCGGTCGCTGGGGGCGGAGGCGGCGTACGGCCCCTACAGCGTCACCCCCGGGATCGAGGCGATGATCCTGCTCGGTGACTGGGCAGCCGCGCAACAGCTGATCGGCCGGCTCCTCAACCTGGAGCCGCCGGGCGGCGTGGCCGCGTTTCCGCGGCTGGCCTTGGGGCGGCTGCGTCTGTGGCAGGGCGACGCGGCGGCGGCCCGCGCCGACCTGGCCCAGGCGCTGCACGACAGCCAGCAGGCGATGGTGCCGGAGGTGGCCTCGGTCGGTCATGCCCGGCTGGCCCGTGTCGCCGCAGCGGAGCAGCGGTTCGACGAAGCGCGCGAGCTGGTGCGGGCCGGGCTGAGGTTGTGCGCCGGATCCGATGGTGCGGCCCACCTCATCCGTCTCGCGGCAGCCGGCGTGCACGCCGAGGCGGAGCGCGCGCAGGCCGCGGCTGTCCGGCACCGCGGGAAGGAGGTCGCGTCCGCCGTCGCGACCGCGAGCGACCTGATCAGCCGGGCACGCAGCGCCGCCCGGGCGGGGATCGGCGAGCTGGCGGTCACGAGCGCTGAGATCGCCACCGCCGAAGCGGACTGGGCCTGGCTGCGGCCCGGCGAGTCCGATGAGGTCGCCCGCTGGCGCGAGGCCGTCGGCCGCTGGGACGCACTGTGCTTCCCCTACCCGGCGGCACACGCCCGATGCCGCCTGTCCCACGCACTGCTGAGCCGGTCCGGATCGTCCGCCGAAGCCAGCCAAGAACTACGATCGGCGCTGGCTGCGGCCGACGCGCTCGGCGCGAGGGCCCTGGCCCGGCAGATCCGCGAGCTGGGTGCCCGGGCCCGGGTCGATCTCGAACCCGCGCTCAGCGACGAACCCCCTGGCGCGCGCGAGCCAGCCACGGCCGGGACATCGACCGGCCTCACCGCGCGCGAGCGCCAGGTGCTCGAACTCCTGGCCATGGGCCTCACCAACCGGCGGATCGCCCAGACCCTGTTCATCACCGAGAAGACGGTAAGCGTCCACGTGACGCACATCCTTGAAAAGCTCCAGGTGACCAACCGCAGCCAAGCCGGCGCGATAGCCCGCAGCCACGGCAAAGCCCCCGCTGAGGGGGAGGTAACCCCGGCCAATGACCCTTCAGGACGCGGCAAGATTGACTAGTGCTCTGGCTGTCCATGTCCGCCCTGCCGGCAAGACGCCGATCGAGGTCCCTGGTAGTTGGGTGATCATCGGTTCACCCTGGCGGGCAGGCCGCGTGCGGGTGCGTACGCAGGCGGCCCCACCTGGCCGGCCGGCCGTCATCACCGGCTGCTGGCCGTGCCGCGGATCGGCCGCGAGGTGCTCCCGTTCCTGCCGCTGACGCGGGACGCCGAACAGCAGGTAGCCCGGCCGTCGGTGATGAACAACCTCCCGGCCGGCCTCGTGTTGCCGGATATGAGGATCCATCACCAGAACGGCCCGTCCGGCGCGCCTGCCAGGCGGCAGGACAACATGACGGACGCCCAGGCCGGACGGCTCCGCTGGCGGCCGCGCCGCCGCCGGGACCGCGGGAACGCCCGGTGCGCGCCGGGATCAGGCGCCGCCGGTGACCAGACTGCGTCCGGTGACCAGACTGCGGCCGTGCGGGCCGCGCCCGGCGAGATCGTGGCCGCTGCCATGCAGCTGGCGATCGCGGTGCTCACCGCGGGCCTGGCCTCACCCGAGCTGGAAGCGTGGGCGGCGGACGCGCTCACTCCGGTCGACGCGGACGGTCTGGGTGACTTCATGGCCGGCTTGCACGTGGTCTCCGTTCTGCTGCTGCTCGAGCTGCATGAGGCGACGGGAGAGCCGCCGGCCGCAATCTTGCAAAGGCTGGCGATCCTGGCGGAGCACGGGCGGGGGACACCCTCCGCCGGTTAGGGCAGCGCCGCTGCCTTACCATCGCCGGCTGCCGGGTACCCGGCAGCCGGCGATGGTAAGTAAACAGCCATCAGCGCTTCGTATTCAGCCGCCGCACCGGCGTGGCATGCCCAGCGGCCTCGTCGCACGTGTCGGATTGTCAGCCGCCGACGGTGAACCACGGTCACCTTCGGTGAGCGGGCTGTGGCCGTGCAGGCCGCGGCCCGGGTGCGGCGCATCCATGATCATGTCCGCGGTACCGACCCGGTTACCGGCCGTCCGTACGCGGCGGGCAATCCCGCGCTCGAGCAGCGCCAGCTGCTGCGCGAGGATCTGGCGCTGCCGAGACGATCTACCGCTTCGTCTTCCGCAGCCTGTACGAGGTGCGCGCCTTCAACGGCGACCCGCACCCGGGCAACTACCCGTTCCACCGCGGCGGCAAGGTCACCTTCCTGGACTTCGGGCTGGTCGAGCACTTCACCCCCTCCGAACTGCAGCCGCTCATGCAGATGGCCCGCACCATCTGCGTCGAGCACGACCCGGAGGCGTTCCGCCGCAGCCTGGAGAACGCCGGATTCCTGCGCCCTGGCACGCCGCTCAGCACTCAGGCGATCGTCGAGCACCTGGCCGTGTTCTCCGCCAACTGGCGGGCCATCTCCGAGGAAATCCGGCCCTTCACCCAGGGCCCGGCCACCACCCCGATAGGACAAGCCGAGGCCGCATGGCGGGCGCAGCACCAGGCGATCGCGGCGTGACTGGCCTGAGCCGGGACCCTGGATCCTCCGCGCACCTGACAACTTTCGCGGCTGGACCAATCCCAGCCTACTACCCGTATTAGCAAAGAACAGAACCGTAGGAGCCGGCCGGGCCCGCGGGCAGTACGCCAGGCCGCGGAGCCGTCGGCTGGCTCACTCGCCAAGCGAAGGAGACGCCCGTGACCACGACGACGCCCGGCGTTCAGCCCAGACCCGCGGCCAACCGCGACTGGCTGCTGGCAGCTGGCGGCTCGATCCGGCATAGTCGCATGCGTCGTTTACTGCATGGTTCGCGGGCCGACCCGGGCGAGGACGCCTTCCCCTGACCGGCGGGATCTCCAGGTCGGCGACCCGCGGCCTGGCGACTAGCCGGGGGTCGTGATCACCAGCAGCTGGGTCATCGACTCCAGGTGGGTAACCAGCCAGCAGATCCCGCACTTAGCCGCCGCATCGTGATGACGTGCTCATCTTCCCTCGAACCGGACATGTGACCGGCTGGGCGTCATAATTGGCCCGCACCGTGCGGGCCGTAGCCTGCGACCGCCGCCCGGCGGGTTCGGACGGATGCGCTGCTCCGTGCCCATAAGCCTGGATCCGGCCCCGCTGCGTCGCGGTGCCCGCAGCAGCGGCCGGACGACGAGCCCGCGCTGGCCGCGATCTTTCGCGGCGCTGCCGGCTAGCCAATGCCGCAGCCGGTGAATATCACGATGAGCTGCGCGGTCAGGCTCGGACTCGCGACGTGTTCTCGGGTGCCGGGTTACGCCAGCCGCCTCGAGGT
>Ga0187875_10003101_pt1 | contig 11859 bp, 12 predicted proteins | sample June2016WEW_17_1_2_FD_132978 | JGI IMG/M metagenome (GOLD analysis project Ga0187875, IMG submission 132978) | Peatland microbial communities from SPRUCE experiment site at the Marcell Experimental Forest, Minnesota, USA - June2016WEW_17_10 | ecosystem: Environmental > Terrestrial > Soil >... | reverse complement strand
AGCGCTTGTTGTTGCTTCGCCGCGACTTTGTTTCAGAGCCGCGACTGCTAAGGAGTGGTTGCATCGAGCGCTTGTTGTTGCTTCGCCGCGACTGCAAGGACGGCCTGCTGCCCACGGGTGCGGAGAATTCAATGGACTTCAAAGAAACGGCGGGAGCGGCAGTGTCGAGTACCATGAAAGACAGGCGGTTGCCACATGCAGATTGATTCGACGCTAGCCCCACCTGCGGCCGCGGCCCTGCCGCCGAAGCCCCCGCGCAATGTCGCCGTCGACGCCTATCGCGGCCTCGTGATGCTGCTGATGATGGCCGAGGTGCTGGAATTCGCCCGAGTGTCGTCCAACTTCCCGGGCAACTGGTTCTGGAGCGTTCTGGCCTACCACCAGACCCATACCCAGTGGGCCGGCTGCTCGCTGCACGACATGATCCAGCCCTCCTTCTCGTTCCTCGTCGGCGTCGCGCTGCCGTACTCCATCGCCAGCCGCATGGCGCGCGGCGGAAGGTTCGGCCCCATGCTGGCCCACGCCGTCTGGCGCGGCCTGCTGCTCGTCTTGCTGGGCATCTTCCTGCGCTCGCTCGCCGGCCCCATCACCAATTTCACCTTTGAAGACACGCTCACGCAGATCGGTCTCGGCTATCCGCTCCTGTTCCTGCTGGGCTTCGCCAAGCCGCGCTGGCAGTGGGGCGCGCTGGCGGTCCTGCTTTTCGGCTACTGGCTGGCGTGGGCGCTCTATCCGGCGCCGGGACCTGGATTCAACTGGGCCGCGGTCGGCGTGCCCGCCAACTGGCCGCACAACTTCACAGGCTTCCTCTCGCATTGGAATAAGAACAGCAATCTCGGCCAGGCCTTCGATGTCTGGTTCCTGAACCTGTTCCCGCGGGTCAGTCCGTTCGTCTATAACGGCGGCGGCTACCTCACGCTGAGCTTCATTCCGACGCTCGGCACCATGATCCTCGGTCTGGTCGCCGGCCGCTGGCTGCGCGCCTCGGCGCCGCGCATTCCGCTCAAGCATTTCCTCTACGCCGGCGCGATCGGCGTGGCCGCGGGCCTGCTCTTGCACTGGGCCGGCATCTGCCCCGTCGTGAAGCGAATCTGGACGCCGGCCTGGACTCTGTTCAGCGGCGGCGTCTGCTTCCTGTTCCTCGCCGCCTTCTCCTACATCATCGAGATGAAGGGCTACCGCAAGTGGGCCTTCCCGCTAGTCGTGATCGGAATGAATTCCATCGCCGCTTACCTGATCGCGCACCTGTGCGGAAGCTTCATTGAGGATTCGTTCCATATCCACCTCGGCGCGCACGTCTTCGCCTTCGCCGGCCAGGCCTTGGAGCCGCTCCTGCAAGGCGCGGCGGTGCTGCTGATGTTCTGGCTGATCCTGTTCTGGATGTACCGGCGCAAGCTCTTCCTGAAAATCTGACCGCCGTTTCGATCTCTGTCCGCGCGATCCCGCGCAGTTGCTTTGCGCGGCGCGCGAGACATACACTTTCGGCAACATGCTGCTAAACCGCAGAGGGTTTCTATGGGCCGGTGCGTGGGCCTCGCTGGCCGCTGCCAGATCGCTCGCTGCCACTCTTCAGCAGGTGCGGCTGAGCGTCACCACCGACGAGATCGACGAGGACGTCGCCACGGCGGCGCAATTCCTGCGCGGCTTCGGCCTCGGCTGGGCCGAAGTGCGCTCCGTGTGGGGCCACTACAACACCGACCAGCCATTGGAGAAGATCCGCGAGGTGCGCGCGATTCTGGATTCGAACCAGGTGCGGACGTCGGTCGTCGACACGGCTTTTTTCCGAGGCCCGCTGCCGCCGGAGACGCCGTCGGGCCAGGCGGCGCTCGATAAAGAATGGCGTTTGCTGGATGATGCCATCGAACGCGCGCGCGTGCTGGGCACCGATTGCCTGCGCACCTTCGCTTTCTCGCGCAGCGAGGGCCAGCCGCCAGACTCCGCCACACTCGACCGCATCTACGCCCGCATCTACGAACTGCTGCGCGAGGCGGCGCGGCGCGCGCGGGCACACAACATGCGCCTGGCCGTGGAGAACCTCGAAGGCAGCTACGTTGCAACCGGCGCCGAAGCCGGGCGAATGCTGAAGAATGTGCGCGAGGAGGCGCTGGGTCTGACCTGGGATCCCAACAACGCGGCCGGCGAGGGCGAGCATGCCTATCCCGACGGCTACTCGCAACTCGACCCGGCGCGCGTCTTCAACGTGCACCTGCGCGACTTCCGCCACACCAGCGCGGGTAAGCTCGAATGGTGCGCCGTGGGCGACGGCGAATTCGACAACCTGGGCCAGATCCGCGCGCTCGTGAAGAGCGGCTACAAGGGCCGTTTCAACCTGGAGACCCACTACCGCCATCCCGACGGCAAAGCCGCGGCAACGCGCACATCGCTCGCGGCTCTGCTGAAGATCGTCGAACGGGTGTAGAGAGGCTCTCCCGCTTCAACGCGCAAACACGCGCACTGAAGCCTTTCTCGCTGGCGTCGCTATGGCCCTTGCGATCGTCCAACAGGTCCAGCAACACCGGACCGAACCATACCCGGATGGATGGCAAACCGCTAGGATTCGAGCCCCAGCATGCATCACCTCCTTTCGGCCCCACAGCCTCGCGAGGTTCTTGGCGCGATATACGGGTAATAAGGGCGTATAATCCTCAACTGATCTCTGTGCCTCCTCTGGAGGCACACAGCATCGCATATCCACGAGTAGGGAGGCGCAAGTGAGCGAATCCACTAAGAAGACAATCCTCCGCGAGACCCTTGCCGCGGTAGTCGCCAATTGGCCGCCGCCAAGAGACGACTACCCGCTGGTTGGGTTTTCGAGCCTGAAAGGCAGTAAATGGTCTGGGGATCTCATGGTCGTGGGGCGTTTCGTCAATGGATGGGACGTTGCTCTTCGACCCTGGAACAAAATTCGTAATGGGGAGGCGCAGGAAGAGTTCCTGCAAAATGTCCTTCGCACCAGGTTCCATCAGGAACCATGTCCAGTCACAGCACTTTACCGGCACCTTGGTGGTGACCCACGGACCGGCCAGGGCGTCAGGAGCCAGTTCTGGCGCACCATACAATGCGTCGCCCAGCGACTCGGGCTGGGGGACGACTGGACTTCGAAAATCGTCTACTCGAATCTCTACCGCTTTGGGCCCAATGAAGGCAATCCTCCAGGACGGCTTTGCATCGCACAGCGAAAGGGATGCATCGAGCTTCTGAATCATGAGATTTCGAACTTCAAGCCCAGGCGGATTCTTTTTCTGACGGGATGGAAATACGCGGACAAGTTCCTTGGGACCGGAGACATCCCTTTCCAGGAGATAGCACACAACCGAGGAGATGTGGATCGAGTTGGAACCATCTCAGTGGGCTCTACTCGAGTCGATGTGGTCGTGTCGAAACATCCCCAAGGCAAAAAGCGGACCCCGCTCGTCGAGGAGATCCGGAGAGCTTTCAAAGTTCTCGAAAGTTAAGCAGCATAACGGGCAGGCTCTGCGCCGTGTGGGCAGAGCCGCCCGTCCCGTGTCCTCGCCATGCTGGGAAGCTACGTGCGAGCAATGCACGCTACCGCCGCCAGTGGCCGTAATAGTAGCGCCCGCGCTCGTAGCGCGGCGCAACCCAGTAGGACCGCGGGTGCGGCGGTCTGGCCCAGTAGCCGCTGCGGTAAACGTAGCGCTCGCCGCGCGGATAATAGTAGCCGCCGACCCAGACATAACCCGGCCCCGGGCAGTTCGGCGCATAGCGCTCCACGACCGGAGGCGGCGCAGCCCCGAAAGCTACGTATCCGTCTCCGAATCCAGCCTCGGCATAGAAGCGCGGGCCCGCTAACACGGAACCCGCCGCCAGAAAGACCAGAGCAAGCAATTTGGTTTTCATCTTCTTGTACCTCCAACTTTCCGTACCTGCCTCCATAAACGTTGCGGCCGGTGTCGCGGTTTACCCCTATCGGAGGGAGAAGAGCTCACGAATTCACGGGGGGGGGCAATCGCAACAACGAGCGACGCCAGTCTGCATAGGCACGCGCACGGATCTGCGCCGCGGGGCCGTCTGCTATAGAATGGCCGTCGTCCAGATGCCGCGGCGAGGCGGTCTGGCAAGAAGGATTTCAGGTGACGGCAATGAGTGCTGATGCAAACGATTCGCGTCGCGATTTCTTGAAGCGGGCAGCTTGGGCGACGGCCGCGGGCGCGGCTTTTCCGGCCATCATTCCAAGCCACGTGTTCGGCAAGCCGGGCCAGCCGGGCGCTAACGACCGCATCCAGGTGGGCGTGATCGGCGTCGGCTTTCGCGCCAATCTGTTGATCGACCAGTTGCCCAAGCCGGGCCAGATCGTCGCGCTCGCGGACTGCTTTCTGACGCGCGCCGAAGAGGCCGTGGCGAAGCGCAAAACCAACTGGGACGTCTATCAGGACTACCGCCGGCTGCTCGACCGCAAGGACATCGACGCCGTGATCGTAGCCACGGGGGACTTCGACCGCGTGATTCCGTCGATCCGCGCCTGCCAGGCCGGCAAGGACGTTTACGCCGAGAAGCCGCTCACGCTGTACCCCGGCGAAGGCACGGTGCTGGTGAAAGCGGCCAGGAAACACAAGACGATTTTTCAGGTCGGCAGCCAGCAGCGCTCGATGGAGATGAACCAGATGGCCTGCAAGCTGGTCCGCGAAGGCGGGATGGGCAAGCTCAAGCTGGTCCACGGCGTGAACTACACTACGTCCTCGCCGGTGCCCAATTTGCCGGAGGAGCCCAAGCCCGACAAGCTCGATTGGGAGGTCTGGACCGGCCAGGCGCCGATGCGCGCGTATAACAAAAAAATCCACACCGGCTGGATGGCCTTCTACGACTACTCCGGCGGCGAAATGACGAATTGGGGCGCACACGGGCTCGATCAGATTCAATGGGCGCTGGGTATGGACGGCACCGGCCCGGTGGAATTCTGGCCGCTGGAAGAACCGGCCGGCGCTGTCGCGTTCCGTTACGCCAACGGCGTCGAAGTGCATCTGGATCTGCCCGCGACCGAGAACAACGATCTCATGGGCGGCGCGCGCTTCATAGGCGAGAAAGGGCAAATCGACATCTGGCGCAACAACTTTAAGATCGACGCGCCGGGCGTCACGCTCGACCTGCCGCCGCAGGAAGAGATCGACAAGTGGCACGACAAACGCGCGCTGTGGCAGGCGCAGTACCACATGGGCTACTGGCTCGAGTGCATCCCGACGCGTAAGCGGCCGAACGCCGACGTCGAAATCGGCCACCGCTCGGTGAGCGTTTGCCATCTCGCCAACCTGGCGCTCAAGCTGAAACGCAAATTCCGCTGGGATCCAAAGAAGGAACAGGTGATCGGCGACAAAGAGGCCAACCTGCTCGCCACGAACCGGCCGCGCCGCAAAGGCTGGGAACTGCCAAAGATCTGAAGCCGGCCAGCGTGGACCAGCGCGGAGATGCCCGGAGATAGAGGGACATCGCAATGAGAAAGACGATTTGGACATTGGCGCTGGCCGCCGCGTGCGCCTTCACGTTGTGGAGCATTTCGCGTCCGGCGGAAGTGCCGTTCGAGAAGCTGATGATCGACAGCGGCGCCAGCGAAACGGCGGCCTTCGCCGACATCAATGGAGATGGCAAGCTCGATATCGTCTCCGGCGAATACTGGTACGAAGCCCCCAAGTGGACGCCGCACAAATTCCGCGACGTCGCCTACGTCCCCGGTTACGTCGATGTTTTCGCGGATCTGCCGCTGGATGTGAACGGCGACGGCAAAGTGGACATCGTCTCCGCCCACGGCTTCCAGAACAAGCTGGTGTGGATGGAGAATCCCGGCCGCACCGGCGCGCCGTGGAAGGAACACGTTATCGACCAGGGCTACTTCATCGAGTTCGCGTTCCTGGTGGACCTCACGAACAGCGGCAAGAAGGACTGCATCCTGCCGCAGTATGGCGGCGCGAACGCGCCCACCGCGTGGTACGAGCACAAGGACGGCGGCTTCGTGAAGCACGTCGTCAGCCCGAAGACCTTCGGCCACGGCATCGGCGCGGGCGACGTCAACGGCGACGGTCGCACCGACATCATCACGCCCGAGGGCTGGTTCGAAGCGCCGCCGGACCCGCGCACCGGCGAGTGGAAGTGGCACCCCGACTTCAAGCTCGGCGCGACGGGCTTCATCCACGTGCTGGACATCAACGGCGACGGGCGGCCCGACATCGTCACCACCATGGCCCACGACTACGGCATCTTCTGGCTCGAGCAGACGGCCGACGGCAAGTGGATCAAGCACATGATCGACGACACGGTCTCGCAGCTCCACGACCTGGTGCTCGTCGACATCAACGGCGACGGCCAGAAAGATCTGCTGACCGGCAAGCGCTACATGGCGCATGACCACGACCCGGGCGCGCGCGAGCCGCTGGGCATCTACTGGTACGAATACCGCAAGAATGAAAAAGGCGAGATCATGTGGTTCAAACACATCATCGACTACAGCAGCCGCGCCGGCGGCGGCATTGAAATCGCCACGGCCGACCTCGATCACAAGGGCGTGCTCGACTTCGCAGTGGGCGGCAAGAGCGGGCTGTTCCTGTTCAGGAATCTGCGGAAAGGCAAGTAGGAATTCGTCATGAAATACGGAGTCAATACCTTCATCTGGAGCGCGAGTTTCGACAAATCGAATCTCCATCTTCTCCCGCTCATCAAGGCGCACGGCTTCGACGGCGTCGAGGTGCCATTGTTCTCGCCGGCGGAGGTCGCGGTGGCCGACATCCGCCGCGGCCTGGCGGAAAATCAGCTCGAGTGCACCTGCTGTTCGCTGCTGACGGGCGGCATGAACGCCATCAGTGACGACGCGGGAGTGCGGCGCAAGTCGCGCGTGCATCTGACGGATTGCGCCAAGGTCGCCGCCGAGTTGGGGGCGAAGTTGATCGCCGGGCCGCTGTATTCGCCGGTCGGATATTTGCCGGGCCGGCGGCGCAACGAAAACGAATGGAAATGGGCGGTGGAGTGCTACCAGGAGATCGGCGGCACGCTGGCTTCCTATGGCGTGACGATCGCGCTCGAGCCCCTGAACCGGTTTGAAACTTACTTCCTTAACACCGCCGCCGACGCCGTGAAGCTGTGCGACGAAATCGATCATCCCAACGTCGGAATCCTGTTCGATACGTTCCACGCGAATATCGAAGAGAAGCACGTGGCCGACGCGCTGCGGCTGACGGCGCGGCATCTCAAGCACGTGCATTCGTGCGAGAACGATCGCGGCATTCCGGGCACGGGCCACGTCGATTGGCCGGGCGTTTTCCGAGTTTTGCGCGACATCGGCTACGACGGTTATCTGACCATCGAAAGTTTCGGCTTCGCCTTGGGCGAGCTCTCGGCCGCGGCTTCGATCTGGCGCGACATCGCGCCGACGCCCGAGTCGATCGCGTTTGAAGGCGTGGAATTCCTCAAGCGCGGCATGGCTCAAACCGCGTAAAAACGGCCCGGCGAGTGCGTAATTCCGCTCAGCGCGGCAGCAGCGAACTGGGCAGCAGCGGGAACACGGGTTCGTCGTCCTCCCCGGCTAGGAAGGCTTCAAACAGGCGGCCCATCAGGGCGCCGCGACGCGCCATCTGTTGCCGGCGGTCGTTCAGGAACGCGAAACGGAAGGGAGAGTGGGTCTCGAGCGCGGCGAGATATTCGCGCGAGAAGAACTCGCCGGCCTCGCCCGCGGAGCGAATCAGCACCGAAGTCGCGCTGCCGCGAATCAGCTCCAGCAATGCCCGCAAACGGGGCGTCGTGGCCGCGGCGGCGCAGGTCGGCAACTCCACCATCTGCTGCATCACGCGGCGCGCGAAATGGAATGTGCGGTTCGTCAGCGCATCTAGCGGCTCGCGCCCGGCGATATCCGAAAACAGCGTGAGGACGCCGTCGCCGCTGTCTTCCCGGACGTCCTGGAGATCGTCGGCCAATTGCAGAAACACGCCCCAGTTGAAGACGAACGTCGCCTCCGCATCGGAGAGCGAAGCGCGCGCCAGAACGCCGTCGGCGAGCACCGAAGCGCCGCCTTTGCGAAAGCTGAGAGCGAGAATATCGACAGCCTCGTGCGTCGCGCCGCGGCGCATCAGGCGCAGGCTCTCCTGCTGCGCGTGGTGAATCCCCAGCAGGCTCTCGAAAACTTCCGGCCGGGCCGCGCGCGGGTGCTCCTCTTCGATCAGCGCCACCAGACGCCAGATGTTCGTCTCCCGGTCGTTGGCGGCCGCGACCGCGTGGCCGGCCAGGCGCTCGCCGAAGCGCTGGCTGAAGCCGAGCTTGGCTTCGCGGCCGACGGCCGGGTCGTCCATATAGTTGTCCGTCGCCGGGTAGAGCATGCTGTAGGCGAAGATCGAGGCCGTCAGCCGCATCTCCGCGCCCAGCAGGATCTGCAGACCGCACGCTGTCCAGGCGTTGCGGCTGGCCTGAATGATGTCGGTGACCGAAGCTGGAAAAGCCAGGCGGCGCGCGCGCCGTCCGAGCTCCGTGCCGATGCCGGAGAAGCCGCCGGCCAGCAGCAGATCGAGGTGCGCGGGCGTCAGATCGAGAGCCGATTGGGCCAAGCGGACAAAAGCCTCCGAGATCCGCCCCTGGACGTTCTCGCGTTCGCCGCGGCTGCGCGGCAGGCTGCGCATTTCGGCCTCGACCTCTTCCAGAAAACGATCTAGTTCGCGCTCGCGGGTCTGCTGTTCGCCGGCCGCGTAAGTGTGGCCGAATTCTGGCAGGTCCGCCGGGCACTCGCGCCACAACGCGATCGCTTGTTCGAGCAGTTCAGGCACTTGTTACCGATATTACGCGCAGGCGGCTGCGCATGTTCCCGAGGATTCCGGTCGGACCCACGCGGATGAGGAGCGGAGCACTCCGGTAAGCGGTCTGGCGCAGTCCGAAAAAGAAGGCGCAGGCCGCCTGCCCGAAGCCCGCAGTGTGCGGGTCGCCGGCGGCGGCGGCGGCGCTGTAGCGCGCGTCGGATCGTGCACTTTTCCGATATCGCCGCTTGCCGGCCACCGCTACGCTCGCCTCAATACCTCGCCGGTTGCACGGACAATGGGAGCGCTATAATCCAGCAAGGGGGTCTTTGCTGGTTCACCGAAGAAGCTGGAGGACCGATGAGTTCGTATGAAATTGCGCTCTTCGCTGACGGGGCCGAATCCCACGCGGAGACGCTACGCAATACCATACGCCGCGGCTTCGACGACCTTGGCATTCCCCTTGGCCTCCTTGCGTTCTTCGATGACAAAACGGTCGCCAGGCGTGATCCAAAAGCACCGGCCGTTGGTGTTTTTTTTGGCGTCATCGGTTATCGAGAGATCGAGGGCGATATCATCCGCCATCCGAAGCGGCAGAGCGGCATAATCTTCCCTTACGCTGCGAGCGGCATCCGCGGCAAATGGATGAATCGCATTGCTTGGCTTGATCGCCAGCAGGTGGCAGTCAAGAGTCTGCGAGTAGCGCCGGCGCAGACTTGGTCGGGAGGCCTGCGCTGATGGCCTGCATTTTCCTTTCAGCAAGCATCTCCCTGCCCCATCGCCATCCAAGGTACCCCGAGACAGCCGACGTTGTAGCGATCATTGATAGTATCAGCGCGTTGGTCAGCGTCGTTACGCCGAGCGGCCAGATTGTGTTTGGTGGTCATCCTGCAATAACCCCACTGATGCACCTGCTCGTTGGTCGAATGTCACAGCACGCGCGAAAGCACGTCATCTTGTACCAAAGCCTCTTCTTCAAGACCCAGTTACGTCCCGAAGTGCCCGAATTCGAGGACGTTCGTTTCATCGATGCCGTGGATAGCGATCTTGAAGCGAGTTTGACCAAAATGCGCGAGGTCATGATCAGTTCTCACAACTTTGACGCAGCGGTATTCCTTGGCGGCATGCAAGGCGTGGAGATTGAGTACGACATCTTCCGGCGATTCCACCCTAGCAAACCGGCTTACGCCATCGCCTCTACCGGAGCTGCGGCAAGAGTTCTTTTTGAAAAATACAGTCCCGACCGCCTTGAATTGATGAATGATCTTCGCTACTTGCCATTGCTCCAGCGTCTGCTCCAGCAGCCGCCAACCGGCATCGACACGTGACCTGTTGCGGAGAAAGGGATCATGGCTTGGGGCCTGTCGCGGAGACTTGCGTTACTGAGCCGCGACTATCGTGATTGAGCCGCGACTATTGTTATTGAGCCGCAACTGTCTGACGGAGCCGCGACTGTCTGACGGAGCCGCGACTGTCTGACGGAGCCGCGACTGAAAGGAGCGGTTATGTTACTAAGCCGCGACTGTCTGACGGAGCCGCAACTGTCTGACGGAGCCGCGACTGAAAGGAGCGGTTGTGTTACTGAGCCGCAACTGTCTGACGGAGCCGCGACTGTCTGACGGAGCCGCGACTGTCTGACGGAGCCGCGACTGAAAGGAGCGGTTGTGTTACTGAGCCGCGACCGTTAGGGAGCGGTTCTTACCGCGTTCCCCGACCGCCGCTGAGCCGCACGCGGCAGCAAGCGGCTTGTCGCATGGTAACGATTTCTCGGCGACACTACACCAGAAGAGTCTCTCTTGCTTTCCATTACCAAGACGCTATCGAATTCCGAGCGAACGTCGATAGGGAATATAACTTCACGAAGGCGAGCGTGGAATGGGCAGGTTACTCCGAACCGAGACGAATAGACTATGGCGGGCGCTATCTCGCCGCTCGCCACGCGTCCGCCCGCTTGCCCGCGGCCTCTATCTCTTTCCGAAAGCGATCCAGGTCCCTATCCCAGTCGTAAGCGGGAAACTCCACGCCTTCTGGCACCGCCGGTTTGGCCCCACGCGAGGTTGGAGGATTGTTGGGGTCTTTCAGGTGATGGATGTAAATACCCAACAGCCCGTTCTTGTGCTCCAATGACTGCTCGATTTCGTATTTCACCCACCGGCGTTTTGCCGTCTTCGTGCCAATCAACACCACTGTGACCGTCGTGTCCTTAAGATGTCTGCGGATCATCCGCTGGATGCCCTCTTTGCCCTTTTTCTTGGCTTTTTCGTACGCTGAGCGGTCCAAAAAACCGGCAACGTCAGACCCCGCAACCACATTCGCGTTTCGAACTTGGTTTACTCGCCAGATGTCGTCGTCGTAATGGAAGCTGAAGAACACGCGCCGAGCCATTTGAGATCACTTCAGTACAGCAGGCTTACCGGAATCACCGCAACACTCAACCAATTCTACATTCATCGGACCTCAATTCGCTGTGCGCTCCAAATCCGCTCCGCCTCATCGGGCTCACATCATCGCCGCGGCGCAGTCCATGTGAGGCTTTGGGATCTCTTCTATTGCGACCACCATACGCTCCCGCTCACACGCCGCCGGCACTGCCGAAGCTCGTTTGGGAACGGATGGTCGGCGATTCGGAAGTTGGCGTCCAACCTCCGGGTGGCGCGTAACTCAGGAATTGAGTGCCGGCGGCTGACATCCAGCCGCCTGGACTAAGCGGCCACTGCGGATCCGGCGGGGAGCATTTCCGGGAACAGCTCGCGCGTAGGGTCCACCTGCAACCACAGCAGAGCGCCCAGGCACAGCAAGACCACCATCGGGACGAACGGGGTATTGTAGTTTCCGGAGTAGCCCACCAGGTAGCCGAAAATGACGGCGGAAAGGGCCGAGGCGATGTTGCCCGCCGTATTCATGAATCCAAACACGGCGCCGGCGTTGTTGCGGCCCACATCGAGGCACAGCGCGCACAGGCTCGGCTGCTGAAACAGAATTCCGCCGTAGGACAGGGAAAGGAACACGAGCGCCTGCTTCCCGCCCGGCGCGAAAAGGGCCGCGGTGAGAAAGATCGCCGCCGCGCTGAGTCCCGCCACGCCGAGCCAGCGGCGCCCGGTGCGCAGCCCGTGGTGCCTCACCATCCAATCTCCCGCTT
>Ga0187875_10003095_pt1 | contig 11871 bp, 8 predicted proteins | sample June2016WEW_17_1_2_FD_132978 | JGI IMG/M metagenome (GOLD analysis project Ga0187875, IMG submission 132978) | Peatland microbial communities from SPRUCE experiment site at the Marcell Experimental Forest, Minnesota, USA - June2016WEW_17_10 | ecosystem: Environmental > Terrestrial > Soil >... | reverse complement strand
GAACTTGTCTGCATCGAGGCTTGCCCCCCCGACGAGCAAGCCGTCAACGTCCGGACAGGCGAGGAGCTCGCCTGCATTCGCGGGCGTTACCGATCCCCCGTACTGGATCAGCATCGAACGTGAAACGTCGCCGCCGAGTAGCGCCAGCTCACGACGGATCGCCACCGACATCGCCTGCGCATCGTCGGCACTCGCGGTGAGGCCTGTCCCGATGGCCCAGACCGGCTCGTAGGCGACGACGATCGACGCGAAGGCCTCAGGGCCGCGGTCCTTGAGTGCGGCGATGAGCTGGCCGGACACCGTCGACTCGGCTGTTCCGGCCTCGCGCTGCGCGAGCGTCTCTCCCACGCAGAGAATCGGCATCATGGCGTGCCGGAGCACCGCGTCCAACTTGAGCCGGACGACCTCGTCGTCCTCTCCGAACAGCGCGCGGCGCTCGGAGTGCCCGACGATCACGTAGCGAACATTGAGCTTCGACAGCATCTCGGCGCTCACCTCGCCCGTGTAGGCGCCCGCGTCTTCGAAGTGACAGGTCTGAGCACCGAGCGCGATAGGGACGGAGTCGGACTCCAGCGCGGTCTGCACCGATCGCAGGGACGTGAACGACGGATGCAACGAGATCTCGGTCCCGTCCGGCAGCGGAGTAGCTCGCAAGAGCGCGGCAAGCTTCTGCACTACCTGGATCGCTTCGTAATGCGTGTGGTTCATCTTCCAGTTGCCACTGACCAGCACCTTGCGACCAGTGCTCTTCGTGCTCATAGGGCCCCGTCCGGGTTCATCGGCTCATCAGCGACTGTCGCGGCCGCACAGCGCCACGTCGTGGCCTCCCTACTTGGCATTTTTCGCTGCACGAAGCGCGGCAAGACCCGGGAGGTCGCCAAATTCGAGCAATTCGAGTGTGGCACCGCCGCCGGTGGACACGTGGTCGATCTTGTCCTCGAGGCCGAGCTGAGCCAGCGCAGCCGCGCTGTCTCCGCCACCGACAACCGTGCGGCCGGGGCACCGCGCCATCGCTTCCGCGATTGCCTTGGTTCCCTCAGCAAAGCGGTCGTCTTCGAAAACGCCCATCGGCCCGTTCCAAAGAACTGTGCCGGCGGAGGCGATGACCTCCGAGAACAGCTCGACGGTGGCCGGTCCGATGTCGACCCCGCGCCAGCCTTCGGGTATCTCCAAGCCGAAGGTCTCAACGTCGGGCCCCTCCTCCTCACCGAGGTTCATGGGCTCTTCGGAATCTGCTTTGTGCTCGATGCTGAGCTGTCGACCGGGTGCTAGCGCCTTCGCGTCGACGGGCAGTACAAGATGCCCCGGAGAGTCGAGGAGCTCCTTGCAGGCGTCGAGGTGAGTCGGATCCGTCAGGGACGCTCCCACCGAGTGGCCGAGCGCCTGAAGGAACGTGAAGGACATTCCGCCACCGACGAGCACCGTGTCGGCTCGAGCCGTGAGGGAGCGCAGGACCCCGATCTTGTCCTTTACCTTGGCACCGCCGAGAATCACGACAAACGGCCTTGCCGGCTCGTCGAGCAAGCCGGTCAGAACCTCGACCTCGCGAGCCAGCAGACGCCCGGCTGCCGAGGGCAGGTACTGAGGTGGGCCAACGACAGAGGCGTGAGCCCGATGTGAGGAGCCGAACGCGTCGTTGACGTAAGCGTCGTGGCCTTTGACGAGCTCGAGAACGAACGCCGGGTCGTTTGCCTCCTCGCCTGGCGAGAAGCGAAGGTTCTCGAGCAGCTCAACGCCGCCGATCAGCTCCGCAAGTCGTGACCTGACCGGCGCCATGTCGAACCTGGGGTCAACTTTGCCCTTAGGGCGCCCGAGGTGGGAGCAGGCGGTGATACGAGCTCCCTGCTCGCGCAGCCAGAAGAGGGTCGGCACGGCCGCACGGATCCTGAAGTCGTCGGCTACGACACGGTCGCCCTCTGCCGTCTCGGTGAGCGGGACGTTCAGGTCGAGCCTGACGAGGACGCTCTTGCCGTGCAGGTCCCCAAGATCCTCGAGAAGCGGCACGCCCCGGGTCACAAGAGCCCGATCACGCTGCACCGATGATTCGAGCAAGGTCGATCAGGCGGTTGGAGTAGCCCCACTCGTTGTCATACCAGCCCAGCACCTTCGCGAGCGTGGTCGACTCATCTATGGCGATGGCCATCGTGAGCGTCGAGTCGAAGGTGCACGAGGCGGGACTGCCGACGATGTCGCTCGAGACGATCTCGTCGGTGTTGTACACGAGGATCCCGCGAAGACGCTCGGTCTCCGAAGCAACCCGGAAGGCCCCGTTGATCTCGTCGGCGCCCACCTTGGCGCCCAACACGGCCGTCAGGTCCGTGATCGATCCATCTACCACCGGCACTCGCAGGGCTTGACCGTCGAGCCGGCCCTTCATCGCCTCTACGACAAGGCTCGTTGCTCGGGCGGCCCCGGTCGTCGAGGGGATGATGTTCACCGCTGCGGCCCGCGCCCGGCGAAGGTTGGAGCGCCCGAGGTCCAGCACGGACTGGTCATTGGTGTAGGCGTGGATGGTCGTCATGAGCCCCTGACGAAGACCGAAGGAGTCCTCGAGGACTTTGACCATGGGCACGAGGCAGTTCGTAGTGCAGGAAGCAGCCGAGACGACAAAGTGCTTGCCGGGGTCGAAGGTGTCGTCATTGACCCCAACGACGAACGTCGCGTCGACCTCCTTGCCTGGCGCCGAGATGATCACGCGCTTCGCACCTGCCTCGAGGTGGCCCCCCGCGCCCTCACGGGTCGTGAAACGCCCGGTGGACTCGATCACTACGTCGACGTCCAGGCCGCCCCATCCAATAGCCTTCGGGTCCCTCTCCTCGAAGACCGTGATCTCACGATCACCGACCTTGAAACCCTTGTCAGTCTGGGCGACGTCGACGTCAAGCCGGCCGAAGGTGGAGTCGTAACGGAGAAGGTGCACGTTCACGTCGCGCGAAACGAGGTCGTTGACAGCGACGATCTCGATGCCCGAGGACTCCCCGGTCTTCGTCTCGAGGGCGAGCACGGAACGCAGGAGATTCCTCCCGATCCGTCCAAAGCCGTTGATTCCGATGCGCACACTCACGTCGATCACCTTTCTCGCAGTCGCTCTTTAGAAGCGGTTTGGCGGCCTGTGGGAACAAGGACATTCTTTCTCACCTAACGAGGGCGCCGCAAAACGTCGCCCTTTGCAAGCAAGGCGAGCTCGGAACCGAGCAGTTTCGGGTCATGCTCGCGGAATCCCGCCCCGGCCACATCTGCGATCACGAGCGCGATGTCTTGAGGGAGCTCACCGAGCGGGAGCGCAGCCCTGTCCGCTAAGACGACATCGACATCGACACCGTGCGCGCGTAGCGACTCGAGAAGCCGCGCGACGTCGAATCCAGCGGTCTCGGGCAGCTGCTCGCGCAGGTTCGCAACGTAGACGCGCTTGGCTCGCGCAGCGCGAAGGCCTTCGCGGATCCCTGGCACCACACAGGCAGCAAGAACACTCGTGAACAGTGACCCCGGGCCGAGCACGATTTGATCTGCTTCGGCAATTGCCCGCAGAACAGCCGGCGGTGGCACTGCGCCGGGCGGAAAGAGCGACACCGTCGCAATCTCCTCGCCCTTGCTCACCCGGACCTGTCCGGTGAGCTCCCCGGAAGCCGTCTGCGCCTTCAGCACGACCGGGCCCTGCGTGGCCGGGAGCACGCGGCCTACGGCCCGAAGAACGCGGGCCGCCTCCTCCACACCGGACACGAAGTCTCCGGTCGTGGACGCCAACGCGGCTATCAGCAGGTTGCCGAACGCGTGACCTGCGAGCTCCCCGGACACGAAACGATGCTCGAGGGCGTCGCCGAGCGGAGACCGTTCCGGCAGCAACGCGCCGATGCAGCGGCGGAGGTCACCCGGCGCGGGAATGCCGAGCAGCTCGCGGAGCCGGCCACTCGAACCGCCGTCGTCGGCGACCGAGACCACAGCCGTGAGCTCGGAGGCGTACTGCCGAGCCGCTTTGAGCGTCTGGGCGAGCCCGTGGCCGCCGCCGATCGCAACCACTTTCGGAGCGCCGGCGGCGGCCTTTTGGCTCACCGGTCGATGTCCCGATGATGAACTACTGGCGCATACCCACGCCGGCGGATCCGCTCGGCGATCTCATCGGCCAGAACGACCGAGCGATGACGACCGCCCGTGCAACCGATGGCGATCGAAAGATAGGACTTGCCCTCGCGGACATAGGCGGGAAGCAAGAGCGCGAACAGGTCGTCCAGGCGGCCGAGCAGCTCTGTGGTCTCCTCGTTGTCGAGCACGTAGTCGCGCACTTGCGAGTCCAGTCCGCTCAGAGAGCGAAGCCCGGGAACCCAGTGCGGATTGGGCAGGAAGCGGCAGTCGAAGACCAGGTCGACATCGAGCGGGATGCCGTGCTTGAAACCGAACGACACGACCGCGGTCTGCATGCCCGCCATGGTGCCGACGCCGTCGACGAGCTCGATCAGGCGGTCGCGCAGCTCGTGCACGTTCAAGTTCCCGGTCTCGACCACGACATCAGCCTCGTCGTGCAGCGCGTCGAGCATCTCGCGTTCTTGCTGGATGGCCGCAAGCACGCTGGTGGCCTCCACCGGGTGCCGTCGGCGCGTGCCCTCGTACCGCCGAACCAGGACCTCATCGGGGGCGTCCAGAAAGACCACACGCACGCGTGCTCCCGTCGAGCGCAGCCTTCTTATCTCGGGTGCGAGCTCGGCGATGCCCTCGTAGCCTCCGCGCCCGGACACCAGGCACACCCGTTCGTACTCCGCGCCTGCCTGGCTCGTGAGCTCGGCGACCTTGCCGATGAGAGCGGGAGGCAGGTTGTCGATGACGAACCAGCCGCGGTCCTCGAACGTCGCCGCTGCGGTGGAGCGTCCGGCTCCGGACATGCCGACGAGGATCAGATACTCGGCCATCGGCTCTAGTTTCCCATCTGCTCGGCGCGCGGCCGCTCGAAGCGAAGCAGCAGCAACCGCGGGATCGCGGACTCGAGCTCGAGATCGATCGAGCCCTCGAGGAACGCTAGCGGTGGCACGGGCTCTTCGAGGCGCGTCAGCACACAGCCGAGTTCGGTGACGGGATTGACATAACGCGACAGCGGCCGGTGGGCGAACGGCAGCCACACGCCCGGATCGACCTCTTCTGAGACGATGTCCTCGCGCAAGTACGGACCAACGCGCCAATAGTGCTCGCCCATGATCTGGTCGTCCACCAAGCCACTCCCGGTCCCCTGGAACATCGGGTGATTGACGAGCAGGAGGAACCGGCCGCCGGCGGCGAGAACCCGGACCGCCTCGGCCAACAGGGCATCCGGGTCGGACGAATGCTCTATCACGAGGCAGCAGACGACCCCGTTGAACGAGCCGTCCCGGAACGGGAGGCGTTCGCCCACCCCCCGGACGTACATCGGCCCGCCGGCTTTGCCGGTGGCGCCCGCGAGCTGGGCAGCCGACGGTTCGAGCCCGACGACGATCCCGCGCTCGGGGGCTCCTCGCACCAGGCGCCGGGCGAGATGGCCTTCACCGCTCCCGAGATCGAGCACGCGAGAAGCACCCTCGAGGTGCGACTCCACGAGCGGAAGGATCTGGAGCTCATATTCCAGGTCCGCGCCGTTCGTGAACGTCTCGCGCCACCAGGTGGCGTGGAGCTCCCAGGGATCCTCGGTCGCGCTCATCCGGCTTTCGATCCTCGCCGGGCGTGAAGGTGCTCGTACACAGCACGGCCAACGGCTTGCGGCAGCCAGGTGATCGCGAGGAGGTCGTCCAGGGACGCCGCCTGAACGGCTCTGACTCCGCCGAGCTCAGAAACGAGCCGGCGTCTTCGAGCCGGGCCGAGGCCGACGATGCCATCGAGCGCGCCGCGGGTCATCCTCCGGCCGCGCAGTTCACGGTGGAACCCGATCGCGAACCGGTGCGCTTCATCCCTGGCCTGCTGCAACAGGTAGATCGCCTCGCTGTCACGAGGGATCTGAACCGGGCCCGGCCGTCCCGGCACGAAGACCTCCTCCAGCTGTTTGGCGAGGGATGCCACCGCGATCTTGTCCGTCAGGCCCAGCTCCTCGAGGACGCGCACGCCGACTCCGAGTTGCCCCTTTCCTCCGTCGAGCAACAGAAGCTGTGGCGGGTAGGCAAAGCGAGGCCCGCGCCTTCGGCGCCGGTCGACAACGGCCTCAGCGCCGTCGGCAACCCGCTCGTCGCTCGCGGACGCTCCGTCTCTCTCGGCACCGACGGCCGGCGGGGTGTCACTGAGCCGCCGAAGGCGCCGAGTGAGCACCTCGTGCATGGCGCCGTAATCGTCGTTTCCTTGGACGGCCGTCACCTTGAACCTCCGGTAGTCGCTTCGCTTCGGCAGCCCATCCTCTAGCACCACCATCGAGCCCACGTAGTCGGTGCCCTGCATGTGGCTCATGTCGTAACACTCGATGCGAAGCGGTGCTTCTCTCAACCCGAGGGCGTGCTGCAACTCCTCGATCGCAGCCGCGCGGCTCGTGAGGTCGCTGGCCCGCCGCAGCCGGTGACGCTTCAGCTGCTCCTCTGCGTTCTGGCGGGCAGTTGCCAACAGCTCGCGCTTGCGGCCTCGCATGGGTACCCTCACGGTGACCCTGCCGCCGCGCAGGCCGGAGAGCCACGCCTCGTAGGTGGCCACGTCCTCGGGCGACTCGGGAACGAGCAGGTCTCGTGGGATCCCGATCGGTGTCTCGGCATAGTGCTGCTCGAGCACCCTGCCTATGAGTTGCGGCGTTGTGAGCGGCTCCACTTTCTCGACGATGAAGCCATGCCGGCCGACGACTCGCCCGCGCCGGACGTGGAAGACCTGCACCGCAGCGGCGAGCTCGTCCTCGGCGATCGCGACAGCGTCAAGGTCCTCAGGGGTGTCGGTCACCATCTGTTGGCGCTCGACAGCGAGGCGGACCGTGGCCAGACGGTCACGCAGGCGCGCCGCCCGCTCGAACTCGAGCTCCCCCGCCGCCAGGCGCATCTCGGCTTCGAGGCGGTCGACAACCGGCTTGGTGTCGCCGTCGAGAAACTCCATCAGCTCCGCCACGAGCATCCCGTACTCCTCGGGCCCGATCGCGCCGACACAGGGGCCCGAGCACCGCTCGATGTGGTAGAGCAGGCAGGGTCGCCCGAGGAGCTGGTGACGCCGGAGCTTGGCATCCGAGCAAGTCCGGACCGGGAACGACCGGAGCAGCAGGTCGAGCGTCTCCCGGATCGCATACGCGTGCGCGTAGGGGCCGAAATAGCGGGGGTCCTTGCGCTTCGCGCCTCGCATGACCGTGGCTTTCGGCCACTCGTCGCCGACGGTGACCGCAAGGTACGGGTAGCTCTTGTCGTCGACCAGGCGGATGTTGAAGCGCGGCCGGTGCGTCTTGATCAGGTTGTACTCGAGCATGATGGCCTCGACGTCGCTCGCGACGACGATCCACTCGACCGAGGTCGCGCGCTCCACCATCTGAGCGGTGCGCGGGTGCAGGTGAACCGGATCCTGGAAGTAGCTCGACAGCCGGCTGCGCAGCGACAACGCCTTGCCGACATAGATGATCCGGCCGGTCTCGTCCCGGAATTGGTATGAGCCGGGGGCATCGGGAACCGACTGCGGGCGTTCGAGCACTAGAGTGCAGGTTACGGCCGGCCTGGTACCCCGGCTGACATATTCGCTTCGTGACCGACATACCCGCGGTTGGGCGACCAGGCTGTCCCCGCCGGCCGATACACGAGGCGTTCCATAGGGGGTCACAGAGATGTTCCGCCTGCAGCCGCCGCTTCCCGACGACTACACCACGGCACCCAACGACGAGCTGGTCCGGCGCGTCACGACGGCCCGCTCGCGCCTCGGCAAGCGACTCGTCATCCTCGGGCACCACTACCAGCGTGAGGAGGTCATCCAGTTCGCGGACAGGAGAGGCGACTCGTTCGGCCTGTCCCGTTTTGCTGCGGACCAGCACGATGCCGAGTTCGTCGTCTTCTGCGGGGTTCACTTCATGGCCGAGTCTGCGGACATCCTCACCGGGCCGCATCAGCAGGTGATCCTGCCCGATCTGAACGCCGGTTGCTCCATGGCGGACATGGCCGACCTCGACGATGTCGAACAGATCTGGGACGAGCTCGCTGAGGTCACCGACATCGAGGCGATCGTGCCCATCACCTATGTGAACTCGGCGGCCGCGCTGAAGGCATTCGTGGGCCGCAATTCTGGCGCAGTCTGTACCTCTTCGAACGCTCGCGCCGTGCTGACCTGGGCGCTCGAGCTTGACGCAGCATCCGGCACAGGCGGTCCCGCCCGTACCTCGGGACCGTGGGCGGGATCTCGGAGCCTCGGGGGCCGCGGGAACAAGGTCCTCTTCTTCCCCGACCAGCACCTCGGCCGCAACACCGGGTTCCAGCTCGGCTACGGGGCCTCTGACATGCAGGTCGTCGATCCGCGTCGGCGCCTCGGCGGGCTGGCGGATGCCGAGGTCAAGGAAGCCACCTTCCTGCTCTGGAAGGGCCACTGCTCGGTGCACCAGCGTTTTCGCACCGAGCACGTCGAGGCGTTCCGCTCCGAGCACCCGGACGGCGTCGTGATCGTGCATCCCGAGTGCTCGCACGAAGTCGTCGAGATCGCCGATCAGGTCGGCTCCACCGATTACATCATCGGCGCGGTCTCCCGTGCACCTGCAGGCTCCACGATCGCGGTCGGCACGGAGATCCATCTCGTCGACCGGCTCGCCCGCGAGCACCCCGACCTGACCGTGCTCTCGCTCGACCCGCTGGTCTGCCCGTGCTCGACGATGTTCCGGATCGACCTGCCTCACCTCGCCTGGGTGCTCGACGGCCTGGTCGCCGGCGAGGTTCGCAACCGCATCACGGTCGACGAGGCCACGGGCGTAGATGCCCGGGTAGCCCTCGAACGGATGCTCGCGATCGCGTGAGGCCTCTGCTCGACGGACTTATCCTGAGCCCATGACAGACGACGGCTTGACACGACCCGAGACCGCCGGCATCCAGCACGCCATCACGGGCTCGCGCGACGCGACGGCCCGGCTGCTCACCTCGCTCGAGGGCATCGACGACTTGGACGTGACCCGGCCGAGCCTGCTGCCCGAGTGGACCATCGCTCACGTGCTCACCCACCTCGCCCGCAACGCAGACTCCTTTGTGTGGATCCTTCGCTCGGCCGGCGAAGACAAGCAGGTCCCTCAGTACCCGGGCGGCGTCGCCGGGCGCAGTCGGGACATCGCCGAAGGCGCCCTGCGGCCGGTCGAGGTGATCGTGGATGACCTAAGGGACTCGGCGGCGCGCCTGGACGCGACATGGCGCGAGGTGCCCGCAGCGGTGTGGCTGGGCCACGGCCTTCGCACCGACGGCTCCCCGCTCCCATGTAGGTTGTTGCCGATGTCGAGATGGCGCGAAGTCGAAGTGCACCATGTCGACCTCGGCCTCGGGTACCGCATCTCGGACTGGCCTCAGGACTTCGTCAGTTCCGATCTGCCCCATGCCCTGGGCCGGCTCCCCGGCATGATCGAAGATGCCTCCCAGAAGGCTGCGCTCCTCGCGTGGATCTACGGGCGCGCGGGCCTGCCGTCGGGACTCGTGCTCGGACCGTTCTGAGCGTGGTCAGATCTTGAGCAACGGAGCGAGGAACTTGCCCGTGTAGCTCTCGTACGTCTTCGCCACCTTCTCGGGCGTGCCCTCGGCGATCACCAACCCGCCGCCGTCCCCACCCTCGGGGCCGAGGTCGATCACCCAGTCAGCCGACTTCACGACGTCCAGGTTGTGCTCGATCACACAGACCGTGTTGCCCTGGTCGACCAATCGCTGCAGCACGTCCAAAAGCTTGCGGACATCCTCGAAATGCAGCCCGGTGGTCGGCTCGTCGAGCACGTACAGGGTGTGCCCGGTCGACCGCTTCGCGAGTTCGGAGGCCAGCTTGACCCGCTGGGCCTCGCCGCCGGACAACGTAGGAGCCGGCTGGCCGAGCCGGATGTAGCCGAGGCCCACGTCCACGAGTGTCCTCAGGTGGCGGGAGATGACCGGCTGCGCCGCGAAAAGCTCGAGCGCCTCCTCGCAGGAGAGGTCCAGGACCTCTGCGATGTTCTTCCCCCGCCACGCGACCTCGAGCGTGTCGCGGTTGTAGCGCGCTCCCTTGCAGACCTCGCACGGGACATAGACGTCCGGAAGGAAGTGCATCTCGATCTTCAAGGTCCCGTCGCCGGCACACGCCTCGCAACGCCCGCCTGAGACGTTGAACGAGAAACGTCCCGGCTGGTAACCCCGCAGCCGCGACTCCGAGGTCTGGCTGAACAGCTTCCGGACGTTGTCGAACATGCCCGTGTAGGTGGCCGGGTTCGAGCGCGGCGTGCGACCGATCGGCGACTGGTCGATGTCGATGACCTTGTCGAGCGCCTCTGCGCCCTCGATCGTGCGGTGCCGGCCCGGGACCACACGGGACTTGTAGATGCGCTGCATGAGGGCCCTGAGCAGGATGTCGTTGATCAGGGTCGACTTGCCCGAGCCCGACACGCCTGTCACCGACACGAAGCAGCCGAGCGGGATCTCCACGTCGATGCCCTTCAAGTTGTGCTCCCGGGCCCCGCGCACCACAAGCCACTCGCCCCGGGGCTCGCGTCGCATGGCCGGCACCGCGATCGAACGCTTGCCCGAAAGGTACTGGCCGGTGATCGAGGCCTTGCAGTTCACGAGATCGGAGACCGAGCCGGCGCAGATCACCTCGCCGCCGTGCTCGCCGGCTCCCGGGCCGATGTCGACGACGTAATCGGCGATCCGGATCGTCTCCTCGTCGTGCTCCACGACCAGGACCGTGTTCCCGATGTCGCGCAGTCTGAGGAGGGTCTCGACAAGCTTGCGATTGTCCCGTTGGTGCAGACCCACGGAGGGCTCGTCGAGCACATAGAGGACGCCGACAAGCCCGCTGCCGATCTGCGACGCGAGGCGGATTCTCTGGGCCTCACCGCCGGCGAGCGTCGCGGCAGCGCGGTCGAGGCTCAGGTAGTCGAGCCCGACATCGACGAGGAACTGCAACCGGGCGCGGATCTCCTTCATCACCTGAGCCGCGATCATCTCCTCCCGCGAGCTCAGCGCGAGGCGCTCGAGCAGGTCGTGCGCGGCCCGGATCGACAGCGACGACAGCTCGGCGATGCTCCTGCCCCCGACCTTGACCGCAAGCGACTCCGGGCGAAGCCGCGTCCCGCCGCAGTCCGGGCACGCCACCTCGCGCATGTAACCCTCGACCTGCTCGCGCACCCACTCGGAGTCCGCGTCGCTGTGGCGGCGCTGCAGCCACGGCACGACGCCTTCGAATTGTGTGTCGTAGCTGCGCAAGGTGCCGTACCGGTTGCGGTATTGGACATGCACTCGCCGCGTGCCGGCGCCGTAGAGGAGGATCTTGCGCTGTGGCTTGGTGAGCTTGGACCAAGGCTTGTCCATGCTGAAGCCGCTTGCCTCGGCCACGGCCTTGAGCACCCGTGAGAAATACTCCGTCCGAGCGCCCGCCCAGGGTCCGATAGCCCCTTGCGAAAGGGAGAGATCCGGGTTGGGCACGACCAGATCGGGGTCGACCTCGAAACGGGTGCCCAGCCCGTTGCACGACGGGCACGCCCCGAAGGGCGAGTTGAACGAGAAGCTGCGCGGGGCCAGCTCGTCCAGCGATATCCCGCAGTGCACGCATGCCAGGTGCTGGGAGAAGGTGAGCACCTGTTCGCCGTCCTGATCCTCAGATCCCTCCCCCGCGCCGTCTGCGATCCCGTCCTCGGCAGCATCGGCGGCCTTGGCGGCTGCAAGTTTCGCGGCCGCCTTGGTCCTCGGCCCCGGTGACGACGACTTGGCATCCGGCATCAACAGGATCTCGGCGATCCCCTCGCCGAGGCGTAGCGCCGTCTCGATCGAG
>Ga0187875_10003089_pt1 | contig 11895 bp, 7 predicted proteins | sample June2016WEW_17_1_2_FD_132978 | JGI IMG/M metagenome (GOLD analysis project Ga0187875, IMG submission 132978) | Peatland microbial communities from SPRUCE experiment site at the Marcell Experimental Forest, Minnesota, USA - June2016WEW_17_10 | ecosystem: Environmental > Terrestrial > Soil >... | reverse complement strand
TTCAATGTTCTGAACGTGGGCCGCTTCAAGTTGGGCGTGGCCTGCGTGGGCGGAGCGCGCCATGCACTCGGCCATATGATTCGCTGGGCCAAGGAACGCAAGGCCTTCGGCAAGGCAATCGCAGAGTTCGGGCTGATCCAGCGAAAGATTTCATCCAGCGCCACTCGACTGTACGCTACTGAGAGCATGGCCTACCGCACAGTGGGCATGATCGACGCGGGCCTGATGCAGCTTGGACCGGAGCTGGCTCACTCCCCGCGCGAGACCCAGCGCCGCATTGAAGAGTACGCCGTGGAATGTTCCATCCTCAAGGTCTATGGCTCAGAGATGCTGACTCTGGTGGTCGACGAGCTGGTGGCCACCATGGGCGGCTACGGCTTCGTCGAGGAGTACCCGGCGGAGCGCCACTATCGCGACGCGCGGATTAATCGCATTTTTGAGGGCACCAACGAAATCAACCTGCTGATCATTACCGGTTGGCTGATGAAGCGTGCCCTGAGCGGAAAACTGCCGCTGCTTCCGGCAATCAAGAAACTCATGGACGAGGTGATGCAGCCACCCAGCTTTGATTCCGGATCCGATGCTGGTGAACTGCTGGCGCGGGAGGCCGAAGCCCTGGCCTCAGCCAAGAAGATTGCGCTCTTTGCAGCCGGCGTAGCCAGCCAGCGCTTCATGACCGGATTGCAGGAGCAGCAAGAGGTGATGGCCGACCTGGCCGCGATCATCATGCAGGTCTACGCGCTGGAATCTGCCTTGCTGCGCGCGCAGAAACTTGCCGCTTCAGGCAAAGGCTCCGCGGATGTCGCTGCAAGTATGACGGGATTGTTGGCTGACGAGACCATCGCCCTGGCCGAGCAGGCAGCGCGGCGCGTGCTTGCGGCATGCGGCGAGGGCGATCTGCTGCGGACCCAGCTCGCTATCCTGCGCCGGCTGGCACGGTTCGCGCCTGCCGATGTGGTGGGATTGAGCTGCGCCGTAGCCCGGCATTGCATTCAGGCTGAACGGTATCCGCTGTAGCGCTCGACGAGTTAGAGATTGCCGAGTTACTCCACTGTCAGGTTTTCAAGAAAGAAGTTTAGGTCTTTCATGGCCGGCTCCTCGATGGAGGCTGCCGTGTCAAGCAGGACAAGGTAGTAGAGCTTGCCGGGAATGCGCTGCTGGATTTGGTTGGGGGCGTAGAACTTCGCGCCTTCCTTGCCATCCGACTTGGGCAGTTGCCAGGGAGATTCGAAGATCAATCCTGGAAAATCGGGTTGATTCCGCTCGAAGACGATGATTCGGCCATGCCCGTCCCCGTCCTCTTTGTACATTCCCGGCTGCACTCCTTTCAGCGCGATGCACGGGTCGGTGGGGCAATGCGTAGGCGTGAAAGGTTCGAAGGTTCCTTTCTTTGTAAATTTTGCGGCATATTCTTGCAGCGTTTCATTCCCCTCAGGCTGTTGGACAAGCAGAAGAACGCTCGGGTACAGGTTGCGGGTCGTGGCCTTGTAGGGACCTGTGCTGAAGTTGGCAATACAGCCGCCTTTGCCTAGTCCGATTTGATTGACTTCCCAATTGCCGTGCGCACGAAGGCGTACACCACACATCGTGCTGGTGAAATCTGGAGATTCGCCGGGGTTTGCCCCCTCCCAGACCTCCTTAGGTTCATACTTCTTCTTTGGGTCAAAGGCATCGAAGCGCTTGCGAGCACCATTGGCGAGAAAGGTGCGCATCTCCGAAGTTGGCGCATGCAGCTTCTCCAGATGGTCGGCGGCGCGCAACATATGTGCGGGCATATTTGTGACCGAGGCACACTCCATGTAGTCATCCCAAAATGCTGCGGGAAGTTGATCCCAGGCGTGGCTGTTTTCAATGGCTAGGAACTCATCGGCTCCGGCTTTGGGCTTCATGGTATGGCAGAGCAGAGTAGCTCGAAACCACGGTGCGCGTACGTCAGACGGGGCTAGATTCTGTGCTTGTCCCAACGCGTTCAGCGTGATGTCATAGCTTCCTTCTACGTCGAGGTTGTAGGCGTAGCGTGCAACCAGACCGGTCAGCAGCAGCAGTTCAACGTTGTCGGGATGACTCTTCAGCGCGATAGTAAGAAAGCCAAGGTCTTTGCCGAGCCGCGTGGACACCTCCTCTTTGGCAATTGGGAATCTCCATGGGAGGGTCCAAGATTGGCTGTACGGCTCAAGCTGTTTCGCGTCGTCAAGCGCGGCCAGAACAGCCGTCTCCTGCGGAAGCAGGTCTGCATGAATGGCAGCTACGTCCGCGAGAGCCCGCGGAGCCAGGAAAGAAAATAGAAATGCAAAAAGCAGAACGGCATTCTTGCGCACGTGAGCCTCCTGATCGAAAACACGAGAACCAGTGTAGCCGACTTTATGGGAATGTGCTTAGTTTGGCGTGCCGGTAGTCTCCTCGGCAGCGAAGGCACATTCGCGGCACTGGCAAACGCGGCGCAGATAATCCCAGGTGTAGATGGACACGTGGCCCAGTTCCGGCCGCAATTGTTGGATCTCCCAGCGCCTGTCTTGTTAAAAGTCGAAAAATGTTTGCAGATAATTACCTTCATCCGGCGCACAATCAAAGCATGAACAACAACCAGAGCTCGGACACTTCCTATTCCCTATTCCCTGTTCCCTGTTCTTTGTTCCCTATTCCCTGTTCTTTGTTCCCCGTTTTTCCCCTTTTCTTCTCCCAAAAGGGCCCTACCCCCACCCCCCCTCCCTGTGGAAATCATTTTTTGACTCATTCATAGATTGTAACTAGCGCGTTATCAATAACATACATTTTCGCCCTGTTTACTTATCAGCAACGTCGAACCCCTGATTTTGCCCCGATTTAACCCCAAAAAGGGCTGATTTAACCCCAAAATGCTCTCTTTTTCGCGTTTTTTGAACGGAGGAAGGCGGTGGTTTCAACCAACGCAATAAGCCATTTGAAATATCCTCTAATTCGGCGCGCCGGTTGTCTCTTCAGCCACAAAGGTACATTCGCGGCACTGGCAACAGCGGCGCAGATAATCCCAGGAGTAGATGCCGCCGGAGTGGCCGTCTTGCCAGTTGAACTGGATGGCGTATCGGCCGACCGGGTGAGCGCTGGCCGGTTTTGCGCGCGGAGTGTACATGGGCAGAATGGCGGTAGGCTTGGGCTTTGGCTGGCCAATTTTGCGGCCTTCCGCCTTGCGCTCCTCCACGCAAGTGGCGCAGGGGCAGGCATCACGCAGCCAGGCAAAGCTCCAGGCGCTGTGGTGGCCGTCAACCCAATCGATCTCCATGCCCTTGCCCTCCGTGATGAACACGCGGACCTTCTGCGGCGTGACGCTGATGCGAGGTAACGGACGCTCGGCCTCGCTCGTGCGGTCTTCGGAGTCTTTGGGAGCAATACGGATACCTTCGTGACTCATGGGTAAAGCTTACAGCAGACAGCTCACAGCTAATAGTTGGCGGCGGTTTACTGTTAGCTGTCTCCTGTGAGTTGTTTGCTGGTTCACTGCCGCCAGAAAAACCATGCAGCCATGGAGAGGCCGATCACGACGATGATCGCGCGGAGAAGCGTTTGCGGAACGCGGCGCGCCATGCGTGCAGAGAGGTAACCGCCGATGGCGCAGGTAACCATGGCAAGCAGGCAGCAACTCCAAACGACCTGTTTGTCGATGATGAAGAGGATGCAGGCAATACCGTTGGCCGGGGTGGTGGCGGAGACTTTGAGGGCGTTGATCTCGTGGATATCTTGCCAGCCGTTGAGCGAGAGCACCGTCATAAGTAAAAAGCCCGCGCCAGCGCCGAAGTAGCCAATGTAAAAACAGATCGCCGTCATCGCCAGGAAGATCGTTAGCCGGGGCGACGGCTTAATGGGTGCTTTGACAATTTTGCGCGACTCCAGCCTGCGGGAAACGGGGCCGCTGAAGGCAAAGATGGTGGCAGCCGAGAGCAGCAGCCAGGGCACCAAATGCATGAAGGTCCGCTGCGGCGTGTGCAGCAGAACTAGAGCGCCGGCGGAACCGCCAATCAAGCCCGCACAGGCCATCAGCAGAGCCATGCGCGGGTTGCGGCGAATGTCGTGAATGTAGCCGGCGATGGAAGTGAGCTGGCCGGGCCAGATAGCCACCGAGTTGGTGGCGTTCGCCTGTATGGGCAGAATCCCCATGCTCAGCATCGCCGGGAAAGAAAGAAATGAGCCGCCCCCGGCAACGGCGTTCAAAATTCCGGCCAGAAAGGCCGCAACGGCGAGCCAAAGCCAGTGCCAATCGATGAACGAGGAAAGGCCGGAGAGATGCAGCATCTATCCATATTGTAGTGGGCGTTTTAAGCTGGGAATTTCATGAGCAAGAACTGCAATTTAAACGAAGAAGAGCAGCAGTGCAGGAGTAGACTCTGCCTATGAAGAAATGCACCTTACTATTTGCCGCAATGGCCCTGCTGACGGTCTGCGGCGTATCCGCGCAAACCCCCGCGAAACCGCCTGCGCCCACCACACAATCTCAAGCGCAACCCTCTACGCAGCCTCTCGCGTTGGCCCCCTCCAAAGCTGACCTGTGGGCCGGGGTTCGCTTTCTGCTCGGACTATGGCAGGCGAAAACCACCGGCGGCGTGGCTCAGGCACAAGTCTCCGCCGGCTACTCCTTCCGGCTGGAGCTGCGTGACCACATTATGGCGCGACACTCCAGAAGCGGCGCATGCTCTGCCCCGGACGACTTCAACTGCCAGCATAGCGATCTACTCTACATTTATCCCGCGGCGACCGGACAAACGCTCGAAGCCATTTATTTCGACAATGAGGGTCACGTCATACACTATGCCGTCTCCACGCCTAAGCCCGGAACAGCGGTTTTCCTCTCCGATCCCGCGCAGCCTGGGCCGCAATACCGCTTGAGCTACACCTTCCTGGACGGCATGATGAGCGGCCAGTTTGAGCTGAAAATGCCTGGACAGACTGATTTCACCAGCTACCTGGAGTGGAGCGGGAAGCGGCAATAGTGGGTAGCATTTGGGCAAAATTGACATCGATTCTGACTTCTCATCTTTATTATGTTATTGATAATAAAATAGATAATAATATTCTCAATATATGAGTGTAATACACGCATATTATATGAAGCTTTTATGATATATTTTTATCAGAATATGTGAGCGTTTGAGCATAGTTCTCAAGCCTCATATCAAAGATCATCAGGAGGTAAACAATCATGGCAATCACTCGTTGGGACCCGTTCCGGGAAGTCGTAGCTTTGCAGAACCGCGTCAACTCTCTCTTTCGCGATCTGAACGAAGGGGATGACCCGGTGGCGGCAGCCAGCTTTGTGCCGGCAGTCGATATTTATGAGGACGCGCAGAAGGTGATGCTCAAGCTGGAAGTGCCGGGCGTCGACCAGAAGGACCTGGATGTGCGCGTGGAGAACCACACGCTCACCGTCAAGGGAGAGCGCAAGTTCGAGGCGGAGGAGAAGGAACAGAACTTCCATCGCATCGAGCGGCGCTACGGCAGCTTCTATCGCGCTTTTACGCTGCCCTCCTCTGTCGATACGGAGCACGTGTCCGCCAGTTACAATGCGGGTGTGCTGAAGCTGGAGCTGGCCAAGAAGCCGGAAGCCCAGCCCAAGCAGATCGAGATCAAAGTGGCGTAAGAACAGTTGTCAGCAATCAGCCGTCAGTAACCAAGGCTTATGGCTGACGGCTGAAAGCTGAGAACTGAGGAGCTATGGCTATTCGTTGGGAAAAACTTACCGTCAAATCACAGCAGGCGATGGAACAGGCGCAGGCGCGGGCTGTCGAACTTGGCAACCCAGAAGTGCTGCCGGTGCATTTGTTGTTGGCGCTTGTCGAGGATCGCGAGGGCGTGATACCCGCCGTGCTCGACAAGATCGGTGTGCCCACCGAACGGCTGGAGCACGACCTTCATCGAATCGAGGAGAAGCTGCCGCGAATGGCCGGAGCGGCCGCGCAGCCCGGCCTGAGCCAGGCGTTGCAGAAAGTTTTTGACCAGGCCTTCCGCGAGGCCGCTAACTTCAAGGACGAGTACACTTCCACGGAACACTTGCTTTTGGGTGTTGCGCATCAAAAAAGCGACGCTGCACGCGAGGCGTTGGTGGCTCTGGGCGCGACGCACGATGCAATTCTGAAGGCGCTTACCGCCGTGCGCGGCTCGCAGCGCGTGACGGATCAGAACCCCGAAGGCAAGTTTCAGGCCCTGGAAAAATACGCCAAGGATCTGACGGAACTTGCGCGGCGCGGCAAGCTGGACCCGGTCATTGGCCGCGACGAGGAGATTCGCCGCGTGATCCAGGTACTGAGCCGTCGCACTAAAAACAATCCTGTGCTGATCGGCGAACCGGGCGTGGGCAAGACGGCCATCGTCGAAGGCCTGGCGCGGCGCATTGTCTCTGGTGACGTTCCGGAGAGCTTGCGTGACAAGCGCGTGATCTCGCTCGATCTGGGTTCGATGCTGGCCGGAGCAAAGTATCGCGGCGAGTTTGAGGACCGGCTTAAGGCGGTCTTGAAAGAAATTGAAGAATCAAACGGTGAGATCGTCCTTTTCATCGACGAGTTGCATACGCTGGTCGGCGCGGGCGCGGCCGAAGGCGCGATCGACGCCAGCAATATGCTGAAGCCGGCGCTGGCGAGGGGCGATCTTCGGGCCATCGGCGCAACCACGCTGAACGAGTACCGCAAGTACATCGAGAAGGATGCGGCGCTGGAGCGGCGCTTCCAGATTGTCTATGTCGGCGAGCCTAATGTCGAAGACACGATCGCCATTCTGCGCGGCTTGAAAGATCGCTACGAAGCGCACCACAATGTGCGCATCAAGGATGCGGCGATTGTGGCCGCGGCCGTGCTCTCGCATCGCTATATCAGCGACCGCTTTTTGCCAGATAAGGCCATCGACCTTGTGGATGAGGCCGCGGCTTCGCTGGCCATTCAGAAAGGTTCAGTGCCGACGGAGATTGATCAACGGGAGCGCGCAAAGACGTCGCTGGAGATTGAGCGCGAAGCGTTGAAGCGCGAGACCGATGCGAATAGCGTCGAGCGCCGCAAAGAAGTCGAACGCGAAATTGCCACACTGCGCGAGCAGATTACGGCTCTGCGGTCGCGGTGGAACAAGGAGCGCGATGCGAGCAGCCGCATCAGCGAGGTCAAGAAGAAGATTGATGCGCTGCGCTTTGAGGCTGAGGAGCAGACGCGCAGGGGGCAACTGGACCGTGCTGCGCAGATTCAATATGGCGAGCTTCCCAAGCTAGAAACCGAACTGAAGCAGTTGAGCGCCGCGCAGGACGGCAGCGTGAGCGGAACACGTATGTTGAAGGACGAGGTCGATGAGGAGGACATCGCCGGCATCGTGAGCAAGTGGACGGGAATTCCTGTGTCGCGCATGCTGGAAGGCGAAGTGAAGAAGCTCGTCGAAATGGAACAACGCCTGCGCGAGCGCGTCATTGGCCAGGATGCGGCGCTGACCATCGTGGCCAACGCGATTCGGCGCTCCCGAGCTGGTTTGTCTGATCCGCGCAGGCCGATTGGGTCATTCATTTTTCTTGGGCCAACAGGCGTGGGCAAAACGGAGACCGCGCGCGCGTTGGCTGAATTTATGTTCGACGACGAGCAGGCCATGATTCGCATTGATATGAGCGAGTACATGGAGAAGCACGCCGTGGCGCGGTTGATCGGCGCGCCGCCGGGCTACGTGGGCTACGACGAGGGAGGACAGTTGACCGAAGCTGTCCGGCGCAGGCCGTATGCTGTGATTCTCTTCGACGAGATCGAGAAAGCTCACCCGGATGTTTTCAACATTCTGCTTCAGGTGATGGACGATGGGCGGCTGACCGACGCCAAAGGCCGGACCGTTGACTTCAAGAACACCGTTCTGATTATGACTTCCAATCTGGGAGCGTCGATGCTTATAACGGACGCGCTCAAGAGCGAGCACGACTTCGATATGGCACGCGAATCGGTAATGCGCGTGCTGCGCGAGCACTTCCGGCCGGAGTTTTTGAATCGCGTAGACGACATCGTGATTTTCCGCCCGCTGGGCGCGGCGCAGATGAGCAGGATTCTCGACCTGCGGCTGGCCGAAGTGAGCAAGCTGCTCGAAGAGCGGCAGATTTCGTTGGAGCTGACCGAGCCGGCGCGGCAATTGATTCTGGCCGCGGGCTCCGATGCGGCTTACGGAGCGCGTCCGTTGAAGCGCGCCTTGCAGCGCATGATTCAGGATCCGCTGGCGATCAAGATTCTCAATGGCGAAGTCGTTCACGGCGCGCATGTGCGCATCGACGTGGACCGCAAGACAAACCAACTGAAGTTCGAGCCGATGAGCAAGGAAGCGATGGCATAAATGCAGCGAGTTAGCGTGCGCTTCGCGCACATTCGCAAGTTAGCGAGTTAGCGAAAAGGCCCCCGAATTTGGGGCCTTTTCTGTTAGCGAGTTTGCGGAAAGGCTATGGAACAATGATTAGAGCTGTTTCTGGGTGAAAAACCGGATTTTCCCGGTGATTTTCAGAGGTCAAATCTCACGATGTAGGAGAATTTGGGCCAAAATCTTATCCGCAGGCATTGATTCCAAATGAGTTAAAAATAATCTGCAAGATTTTAAGGAAAATTTATACCCCAGGGGGGTATGGGGGGGTGGGGGGTACCCCCTGGTGGGGTACGGACCGGGCACATCCCTGACAGAACGAACCGGCACTGTGTACCCTTTTCTTTCATTCCACTATTGTGCGCCGAAGGAAGTTAATTATCTGCAAACATTTACCGTGAGGCAGACATTTATCTCAGGGCCGAAAACCCGGACCTGGGTACCCGGCGTCCAGTAGACCGCGAAAGGACTCCTCACCTCAGTTGGGCCGGCCAACTGGGCTCGGCGACATCAATTTGGCCAAGTTTTGCTCTAAGTCTCCGAGTTGGCGGCCAAGCTCATCGATGCCCTCGGAGATTTGTGCTAGCAAGACCACGTCGGAGCAACATTGCAACAGCGCCCGGAGTCCCAATAAAGCGAAGTCGATTGCCCAGAATAACGCATACGCGGCGTTCTTGACGCCAATCCGCGATGCATCGGGCCCGACCGCGAAAACTGTATCAAGGAGTTCGGGATCATCAAGCTCTGTGCGCAGCCCTTGTTCCATTGCAAGTCGCGGATTGGAGTGCTTGGCCATGCAAATGGACTTGTATGCGCCCCGATATTGGCGGCCCAGGGTTTCAGCCACATGCTGCGGTGCTCTGTCGAGGATCGCAGAGATTCGCTGTTCGATCGTCTGTGGATAAGAATGCCCATGGTCCGAATGTTTAGCCCATTCAATTGCTCGGCTCTCGTTCCGGCCCACATAAAACAGCGTCCCCGCAGTTTCCAACATCGAGGCCGCCAAGCCCATCGCTTGCAGACCATAGCCGCGGCTGCTCACGATAGAGCAGACGCGAAGGTCATTTTGCAAACGGGCAGCGAGGATAATGCAAACTTTAGCTGACGCGACAGTATTCTCGTCGGCCTGCGGGTACCCCGCCACAAGCTCTAGCGAGCGCTCAAGAAGTGCGTGAGTCTGATCTGCAAGCGCAAAAAAGGAGCCAAGCCTTAGCGCGAAATTGCGTTGGACGTCCGCCTCGACCGATCCGATATCTCCAATTACAACCATTGACCTCACCTGCCGAATCGTCTGCACTGGCGGCTCAGGGTTTCGCACCGCCCCTCTGGGGCGGGAATTTCTGAACTGTACACTTTCCCAGGGTTTCACCCTGGGCTATTTTCGTTTCCTCCCTCCGGGAGGAGCGGTGCGGAATCGTCATTATTCGTTCGTGCGATTGACTTGCGTTCGTGCGATTGACTTCCTACTACTGTCTTAGCTCGACCAGCGTTGCACCCTGGCCGCCTTCGTTTTGCGGGGCTTCGGTGATGGTGGCGACGTGGGGATGGGATTTGAGGAATTCGCGGACGCCGCGGCGGAGGATGCCGGCGCCGTGTCCGTGAATGATGCGGACGCCGGGCAGGCCGGCGAGGAAGGCACGGTCGAGGTACTGTTCCAACTCCTGCGTGGCTTCGTCCACAGTGCGGCCTATGAGGTTGATCTCCGTGCGCAGGGCATCGGTCGAGGCGCTGGTGACGGTGACGTGAACGTTTTTCTGCTTGCGTGCTGCGGCCAGCGGATCGGAGCGTTTTTCCGTCGCTGATTCTCCGCCAAGAGGTAAAACTGCGGAGCAGTCTTCACGCTTGACGCGCATCTTGATGGGCCCGAGGGCAACTTCGAAGAGGTCTTTCTCGATCTCTCGCTGCACGACAGCAATCTTGTTCATTGACTTGAGGCGAACCTGATCGCCAGCAGTGATGTGTTTCAGGATGTGCGGCTCAGCGTTGGCATCGCCAACATCCGCGCCTGTGCGATGTGCGACGACGGTCTGGTTGAAGCTCTCTTGAAACTCGCGGCGCAGGCGCAGGATGCGACGCTCGGCTTCTTTGGAAAGTTTTTGTTGTCCGGCGCGATCTTCGATGGCGCGGACTGTCTCGCGCATTTGAAATTCGAAGTCCTTGAGCAGCGAGGCCAGCTTTGTTTCAAGCTCGCGCGTACGCTGGCGCAGTTCAACGTCGCCCTCGCGCGCCAACCTTGCTCGCTCCTGATTGAGCGCATACTGCTCGGCGCGTGCGCCTTTGCGGTCCGCTTCGAGTTGCGTGAGATCGCTATGCAGCTTATCGAGGAAGCGAGCAATGTCCACCTGCTGCGAACCGAGGCGCCGGCGGGCGGCGGCGATGATGTTGGCGTTGAGGCCGAGGCGCTCTGCGGTTTGAATTCCTGCTGATGCGCCGGGAACGCCGAGGCGCAGCTGGTAGTTCGGCACGAGCGTCACTTCGTCCACGCCAGCCGCAGCGTTGAGCACGCCATCCGTGTTGGCCGCGTAGACCTTGAGCGAAGTGTGATGCGTGGAGATGAGCGTCCAGGCTCCGGCTGTCAAGAAGTGGCTGGCGATGGCGACGGCGAGCGCAGAGCCTTCCTCGGGATCGGTGGAGGAGCCAAGCTCGTCAAGCAGGACCAGAGATTTTGCCCCGGCGAGGCGCGAGAGGCGGTCTAGGTTGGTGATGTGCGCGGAAAATGTGGAGAGTTCCGCCTCGATGGATTGCGCGTCGCCGATGTCGGCCAGAAACGCGGTGAAAATGGGAAAGCTGGCTGCCGTGGCGGGGATGGGCAGGCCGGCCTGAGCCATCATGGCCAGAAGCGCGGTGGTTTTAAGCGTGACGGTTTTGCCGCCGGTGTTGGGGCCGCTGATGATGAGCTGTCGCTCTGAGGCAGTCAGCTCCAGCGTAAGTGGGACAACGTGACCGCCAGTCAGGCGGAGATGCCTTTCGAGCAGCGGATGACGCGCGGCTTCCAGATGCAGTAGATCGGGTGTGATGGCCGGAGCCACGCAGTTGTAGTCGCGGGCAAAGCGGGCGCGAGCCTGGAGGCTATCGACCAGCGCAAGGACGCGCGCACCCTCGATGAGAGCGTGAGCATAACCGCCCACCTGGCGTGTGAGAGCCATGAAGATGCGGTGAATTTCGGCCTGCTCCTCTTCGATGAGACGGACCAGCTCGTTGTTTTGCTCGATGGTTTCCAATGGCTCCAAGTAGACCGTCTGGCCCGAGGAGCTGACGCCGTGGACTACGCCGCTGACGCGCCGCTTGAGCTCGCTGCGAACGGGAATGACGAAGCGGTCGCCGCGAATGGTGATGAGATCTTCCTGCGTGGCGCCTTCCGAGGCAAGCTTGCGCAGGGTGGCGCGCAGGGATTCTTCGATCTGTTTTTTCTGGCGCTCCTGCTCGCGGCGGATGCGGCCCAGTTCGAGCGATGCGTTGTCGGCCAGTGAGCCGTCGGGCTGAACGGTGCGCTCGATCGACTCCGCAAGCGGGCGCAAGCTGCTGCCAGCAAGGGCAACCGAAAGCTCTGAGAGGCCGGGCAACTTG
>Ga0187875_10003084_pt1 | contig 11923 bp, 12 predicted proteins | sample June2016WEW_17_1_2_FD_132978 | JGI IMG/M metagenome (GOLD analysis project Ga0187875, IMG submission 132978) | Peatland microbial communities from SPRUCE experiment site at the Marcell Experimental Forest, Minnesota, USA - June2016WEW_17_10 | ecosystem: Environmental > Terrestrial > Soil >... | reverse complement strand
CACTCCCAACCACCAACAAAAAAACAAAAAAAAATTTTTTTTTTAAAAAAAAAAAAAAAAAACACAACGAAAAAAAAAAAAAAAAAAAAATGGAAAACACAGAAAACGAGCAAAAAAGGAAACAAGCTGAGTTTACATGCTACCCGAGCCGCAAGGGACCTAAAGATCTACCTCCTTCTCCTGCATTGGTTGAAATACTGCGGGTCTTGTGGATCAAATACTTACACAAGCACAAGTCTACTCGCGCTTTAACAATCGAGTTTTTACCAGGCCAAGACTTTGAGGTTTGTGTTTTCATTTTTCTTTTGATGTTGTGTGATCCGCGGTTTTGCAGATATTTGGCCGAACCGGAGTGAAACATGCGGGACGAGCCGAGCTCTTAACGCTGAGTGACAACAGCCAGATTCGTTATGCAGAACAATCTCCAGCAGTGCAAAACATCTTGTCATTCTACAAGCAGTTTTATTTCGCGTCAGGAATGCGCGATGTCCCGCTCTGTCCAAAGGAATTCCATTTGGTTCGTCAGCTATATACTCTTTGGTCTTTTTTTTTTATTGTTGTGGCTTTCTGCAGGTGGCTATTACTGCTGATAACTCACCACCAGTATCTGACGACGAAGATGAAGAACTTGACGATGATATGAAGAGCTTGACGATATCCAAGCTTGTGGACTCCGGTTTGTTGTCCTAAAACGAACGTTTTTTCCGTTTCTGTCAATACAATCTTGACTTATAGACTTTTTTTTTTGTGATTACTGGCAAACGACAAGTCAGACAACCAAAATGGCTGAGTGATTATGTATTTCCATCCCCAGAACATGCGAAAACTAAAGCTATTAAAAGAAAGCAGCCAGCACGAGAACAATCAGAAACTACAGCCACAACATTGCAAACATTGCGCGAACAAATGTTTGAGCAATTCATGCACCGAATCTATACCAAAAGTGCTGGACAAGTAGACTTGAAAGAACAGCAGCAAAAACCAGCACCAGAAGCATCAGTAGAAGCAAAAGCTTTAGCACAACTTGGTTTAGCAGCACTTTTTAATCTAGACCTTGATGAAAAAGAAGAAAGCAACAGACCGAAGAGACAACGGCGGCTGCCTGTGCGCTTTGAAGGAACAGTATTTTTTGTTATATCCCAAAAATCAAATCGAATCCGGCGCAACAATCGAATCTGATGATGACTCGGAAGAAGAATAGATGGCAGATGATGACCAAAATACAAAAACAAAAGAAGCAGAATTAGTAGTACCAAAACAAGAACATCAGCAAAAACAAAAGAAAGAAAAAACAAAAAAAAACAGAACGGATACCCAACGAATACCACACACTATATTAATAAAACGAAAAAAAAATTTCTTCAATTACACTTTGTTTTAGTTCTTATTGACTTTTAGAGTTAAGAACTATCAATATATAAAAATTGAAAAATCTGACATGAAAAAAACACTATATTAATCCATCTTTACTGAATTACCAAGAACAAATGTCATTTCAGGATGAGGAGTATCAATTAACAACCTCGTAACTGTCATATCACCCTAAAATCTGAAATGACATTTGTTCTTGGTAATTCACCATTTATGGATAAATTTGTCGTTTTTGAATGTCAGATCTTTCAGTTTTTTACTTTCAGTTTCAGATGAGGTTATAAAATCAATAAGGAACCAAAACAAAATGTACTTATGATTTTTTTTTTAAAAAAAAAAAATTTGTTTCACCCCCATTTCCTTATTTTATAGTTTATTTCCTAATGTTAGGATAAAGATACCCATCTCAAAAAGCTTGTCGGCCATTCCAAACCGTACACACCCCAACCATTTATTCTTGGGAAACTATAGCTTTCGCCGCCCATTGACTGTTTCATATTTTGATTTTTCTTTCGATACAACACAAAATGCAAACAGAAGTCAAAGTCCTCAGTGTGTTTTTGGTACCTTATACCATTCCACCTTTTGGTACTGTCATACCAGATTGGGCAGCTCGTTCAACTGATGAATTATCAATCGTATATCGATTAGATAATAACACCATCAAACTACATCATCGTGTTCCAATAGCTGAAAAACAACGAGCAGCAGCAATGGTAAAAAAAATGAATGCAGTTCTTGCTGCAAAGCAAGCCACAACTGCACCACCACAACAACCAGTACCTTGGCAAAGATCGCCTTCTGCAGCAGAATTCGCACAAATAGCAGCTCAACAAGAAGCTGAACGCATCAAACAAGAAACTTTACAAAAACAAAAGGAAGAAGAAGAACAAAAGCAACATGTTGCAGCCATTCAACAGCACCACGATTGGTTGGTTCGTCGAGCTTATAATGAGTTCAATGACTGGTGTGAGGAAAATGGGAGTTATTGGATGGCTCAAAAATACCAACAATCAGGTGCAGCTTGGAATGTTACTTTTTTGTGTATGGTGCTAAATGCATTATTAATGCAGGAAAGGCCAGATTGGAAGCGGTGCAGTATGCGGCAGAAGTTACAGTTGCTATTTGTGAATGGGGTCGCGCTGGGATTATGAGAACTCCTGGACGAACAGGTGGCATGTTCTTAAATGAAAAAGTCAATCGCTGGCAGCATTTCTGGCCAGGACCTGCAAAAGGTCAAATTGAAATGTGTTTGCTACTAACAAAAATGCAAGTAGCACGTAGTTTAAATTCTAAACCTAGTTGGATTTTAAGAAGTTATTGTTGGATGTTAGCAAAAGGTTGTTGTTGGACACCTCCCAAAATTGTGGAATTTGTAAAGTTGTGTGGAGGTCAGCCATCAAACGCATCAATTAGATTAGATACCTCTTTTGAAAATCAAAGTCATCATCAATCTTCTTCTTTAGTCTTGTCAGTTCCTTGTTATAAATTTGATAGTCATAATCTAGATAAAGATGCATTTTCAATAGGGAGTGGTACTCATCCTATAATGGAAGGTTTTCAGTCTATTTTAAAGTGGTCACAAGATTTACAGCAGGTACAATTGTTAACAGTCGAATAATAATTAATACTCCTTTTTTTTTGTTTTTTTTAGCGAGGTAGTGATATACCAACAAGCTTAGAGACGCGGTACTGAGGAACGATTTTTAAAATCACACACAGATCAAAAAAAAAAGGAAAGGAAAAAAAAAAACTGTGACTGACAAAAAAAAACATTTTGGGTGGGGCGGTTGAATCATAGTTCTTCAATAGTACATATAAACTGCCATTAAAAATACATATTATTGATAAATTGACAGAGATATTTTTGAAACAAATAACAAGCGTCATAAGGTTAATTAAAAAAGAAAAAATGGCCGCCACGCCAAGTGCATTATCAACAACAACCACAAGAAGAATTAAAATATTAGGTGAAGGCAGTGCAGGGTGTGTATTTTATCCAGCTCCTGCAATTGATCTTCATTCTGTTATTGACATTAATGGTCTTGGTGGCTCGTTAACACGTGATCAATATGAAGATGGACCTATTGTAACATTATCTCCTATATCCAAAAATTGGATTGGAAAATTAATGAAATTAAATAGTGCAACAGATGAATTAGCACGTGAAACACTTTTGATTGGTGCATTATCTCAACTTCGTTTATTACATCCATGTTTTGATGAATCTTTTACGTTATGGACAGCTATACCATCATCTAAAAAACAATTAGGTGATTTAAGATGTGGTGTCATACGTCGTGCACATCGACAATTTGATTCATTTAAAAAGACTACACAAATTACAGAACCACAATATTACAAAATTTTAATAAAACCACATTGTGGAATTTCGATTCATAATTATAAATCCTCATTAAATATTGCATTATTAAATCAAAAATTGCGATTTTTATGGCGTCAAGTAACTTGTTTAGCAAAAGTTGCATGGTCTCACGGTGATATTACTTGCAGTAATGTATTGAGCGATACAATTAAATTACAACTTTGTGATTTTGGATTTAGTTGTCCAGTAGATGACCTATGGAAATCATTAGCAAGACGTGAATTGAGTAGAGAACATGCAACAACATATCCTTATTGGCCACCAGAGTTAATATGGTTTCTATCGCCTACAATTGAAGAAAATAAAAAAGAAGAAATAGCAAAAAAGGAAGAAAATCACAAGAAAAAAAGTAAAAAACAAAAACGCAAACAATACAGAAATAGAAAAAATAAGAAACGAAAAGAATATTGCAATACATGTGGAAATACAGTTAGTTCTTTTTCTTCTTCTTCTTCCAATCAAAAAGTATCAATTGAAGAAAAAGAACAAAAACATAAAACAATTGTAGAAGCAGAAGCTTGTGATGAATGTCGTGGTAATGCATTATTTGAAGCATGGAAGGCAAAGAAAAAACGTGCACTGAAACGACATGCTGTGCTAATTGAGTTTTGGGAATCTGATGCTGCAGTACGTGCACAAATTCCTGAATTAGTAAAACGTTGGCGTACAAATCCTTTAAATTTTGGAGATGAAGCAAAATTTAAATTTGATGTATGGGGATTAGCATGTGTTACACAATCATGGATTTGCTCAACGCAGGATCTCATGTCAAATCCTTTAGCTTTGAAACTATTAGAAATAACTCGAAGTTTTGTAATGATTGATCCTCGTAAAAGACCTAGTGCAGATCAAGTCTTTGCCTTATTACCGTCTTAAATAGATGTTTCATGTTTGGTCTTTCTTTTTAGAAAATATATAAAAAAAAATAACACATCACAATACATATTTGAGAAAAAAAAAATTACATGACCAACCTAAAATGATATAGATTTTTTATTGATTTTTTGATACTTTATAAACATGAAACAAAAAAAAAACAATAAAAATGTGACATGAAAAAATCACCATTTTATCCATGAGTACTGAATTACCAAGAACAAATATAATTCTTTAGAGTTGAGGATATCTCATCACAACTAAACAATTTTGATATTACATAGTCATATACCTCCAAAAACTGTAGAAATACATTTGTTCTTGGTAATTCAGCAAAGATGGTTAAAATCGTCCATTTTTTTTTTTAAGGTAAAAAACTTGTATTTTTTTTTTTCAACTTTAACCCTAATGTTTATAAAACCCAATAAAAAGTAAAACAAAATGTAGTTGAAAAAAAACCTCATTTCTTTATATATATGTCATTTATTGATCTTGTTGTGATATTATTGTTCTTATTGTACGTCTTTCCGCTGCCATTTTTTTTTCGTGTAACAACAAAAAAAAATAACATAAAAAAAAACGAAATGGCGGTCCTAGCCGATAATTGATTCTTGGGAAACATTGGAACCGCAAACCACGGATGGTGGGGGGTAGGAAGACCTTTTCAGCCATACTTCCAATCAGTTTAAAATCCGTACGTCATCACTAACCACCCTGACATGGATCCTATCACTCTTGCTCTTCAACAAGCCAATGCTGCTGTGGCTGCCGGTGCCGCCGCATATCTTGCTTCACGACAACAACAACAAGATGATCCAGAAAATGATGTTGATATGAGTCAAACACAAGTCGATGCTACTCAATTGCCAGATATTTCTTTTGTCTTTATGTCTTTTTTGGTTTTTAATTGTTGTTTTTGTTGTTGCTTGCTTACAGGCTGCTACTTTACCACCACCATCTTTACCACTACCACAGGAAAACGTCATCAAACATGCATACGCTGTCGAAAATGAAGAAAGTGCTAGCAGCAGCAGCAGTGAGGAAGAAGAAGATAAAGCAGCTGCTTCTTCTTTTGTGTTGGGACCTACAACAAACACAGCTACAGAAACAAAATGTCCAGGATGTGGTGCAGATGGAGCAGATGAAGATGATGATTTTATTTCTGAACGTGTCTGTGAGGATGGTACTATGACCATTATGCATTGTGCGCGATGCAATGTGGTGTTTGGCCGTGCTCAAAAAATCCCAACAACACCACTACCAAAAAAACCATGGAGCATTCCAATTGCTCATGATGCACGTATTGGTGTGCGTGATTCTTCTTCTTCTTTTTCTGGATCGTCTTCGTCTTCGTCTTCTTCTTCTTCTGCGTCCATAGCTTCTGAAGAGGCTCCTCGAATGGATGAATTGATGGCAGCTCAACACCGCGCTGTGAAAGACGCTCAAACTATTTTTGAGTGTTATGTATCAAGAAAAGGACCCAAGGACAAGCCTCCTATGGAATGGGAAGTGGAACATTTACGTAAGCAATGGTTTGACTATCATTCGGGCCACAAGTGCTCAAGATCTTTGGTTAAACATTTCCGCGACAGTGAAGACTCTCCCAAGTACAAGGTATTTTATTTCTTTTGTTTTTTTTTTACTTATTTTTGTGTTCTCTTGTTACACAGATCTATGGCAAGACAGGCACAAAGCATGTCGTCTTGGCTGAGCTATTGGCGCTGGGAGAACAAACAATGATCAAATGGGCTGAACAAACATCAGAAGTACAGGATGTTTTGTCCTTGCACAAACAATTCTATCGCAAAAGTGCCATGCCTGATGTCCCCATGTGCGCTTACGAACGCCTCATGGTACGTTTTTTGTACGTTGTAGTAGTTTGTACAGTTGTACTATTTTTTTGTGTCTGTTGTTGTGTTGTGTATATCCAGGTGGAACCAAGTGCAGAAATGTCTGATCCAGTTTCTTCTGATGAAGAAGAAGAAGAAGAACAGAAACAAAAAGAAAAACCAAAGCAACAGCGAGGTCGTCCTCGTAAAAACAAAAATGCCACCAAGCCAAGTGCAAAAAAGAAAGCAAAGGCTACTACTACTGTTGTTAACTTGGTAGCTTCCGAGCCAGAAGATGATATCAAGGATGAAGAATACAAGGATGACGCAGAAGCTGCAGATGAAGCTGCAGATGAATCAGATCAAGACAAATCAGAAGATTCAGATGTGAAAAAGAAGGCAAAGAAAAAAAGGACTTCTGCCGCCGCCGCGAAGAAGGCCAAGTCAAAAAAAACAAAAAAATCATCAAAGAAAACATCCAAAAAGTCAAAGTCATCAGCTTCACATTCTCATCATCATCATCATCATCACAGTAGCAAGAAAGCAGCAAAGGCTGCGCGCAAACAAGCCAAAGCAGAAGCCAAGTTGCGTCACAAGGCTGAAAAAGCTGCTAAAAAAGCCTTGAAAGCTACTGCTCCTTCTTCTTCTTCCTTTGCTGCACCTCCACATCACATTGCGCAAGCCGATGCACTTACAGCTTTGAGTGCAGCCGCTGCAGGCAAGCTTTTTCTTTCTGTTAATTTCGTCATCACACAATTATTTTGTGTGGTTGTTGTCAGGCAAAAAGCGCAAACAAGATCAAGTTGTGGCTTCTTCAGAAACTGATTCAGAAAATGAAGAGCAGAAACAACGACGTGTTGCCAAGTTTGAAGCAGATCAACTCCGTGCCGTTGTCACAGATTCCAAAACCAAGCTTGAATTGTTGACTAAACGCCTCGCTGTACAAGCTGCTAGTTTGGGCAAGCTTGCGGGTGTATACTCTGATCTTCAATCTGAAGTTCGCGAAGGCTTTCATCGCGAAGATATTGCCCTTCAAGAAGCCATCTCTTTGAAGGTATTTTTTTTTTTGAATACAGTGGTGTGCCCGTTTTGTGTCTTCGATTTGTTTACAACACTGTGAGTGTGTTACGTGTGGCAGGTGAGTGAGGTTGTGGAAAGAAAGTTAGAAGCTATTCAAACACAATTGGAGGAGCAGCGTGACAATGTGAACAATCGTTTGACAACACTCACAGTGTCTGCTGAACGCCGTTCCGAGTTATTGGACAAGTACACGCAAGAACAAGATGCCGTGATGAATAGTTTCAAGCTGCAAATGAGTAAATGGTCAAGATGGCATGAAGAAAATGAGCACAAAGTTGAAACTGAACTCATTCGATTGCAGCAACAGCGTGAAGAAGAAGACAAGCAGTGGCAAGCCAAATTTTTGGCTTTGCAACAACAATTGTCTATTCTTCAACAACAAGTACAAGTTGCGCCTCCTCTTCTTCTTCCGCCGCGTCCTGTTGTTGTTGTGACAGAAAACAAGAAGAACAAGAAGTCTAGTAAAATTAACAAGGGCAGCAACAACAAGCAAAACAAGAACAACAACAGTCTTGAGGCTGAGCCTTCCTCGTCATTGGCTACAACTTTGGAATTGACACAAATGCATGATGATAATGACAGCAATGATGACATTCCACTCAGTCGTCTACCTTTAACTTCTGTTGCTTCTGTTTCTCTTTCTGAGGTAGTGGACAGTCAATTTCTGAGTCAAGGTATTGCTTCTTTAGATTCGTTTGGTGTGCGTCCCAAACGTCAAGCTGCAACCAAAGCTCTACAAGACATGCACAAGACCTCTGCTTCCGCTTTTGGTCGTCGGTCTTAGTTTTTATTAGCGACTTTAGCAGTCGAAGTTTACGCTCGCGTTTAAAAATTAAAACAACACTGTACGTATTCGTTTTGTCCGCGAGATTTTTCCGCGAGATTTTTGTCCGAGATTTTTGTGGTTTCCGCAAATCTTGTCCTGTCCCCCCAAAAATAAAAACAAAATACTTTGCAATTGTGCCCTATGTGAACTGGGAGAAAAAAAAAATTATAGAGATAAGAATACGGACTGTAATACTGCATCAAACTCGACTGCAAAATGTTCAAAACTAAATTTAGACTTGTTCAATTTTTCTTTCAAGTACATATGTGCCAAATTTACAAAAGTTGAAGAAGCTAATTTTTCACTTGCTTCTTCTAATGAATCATAAAACAATGGATATTTTTCACCCAGTATCTCTTCAGATGCAGGAAACCGCGGTGTTAATACTGGAGAGTTCCGTACAGCACATTCAATTAAAGTGTTAACTGCTGATGGATTGGTTACTAATGGTACAAAAATCACATGTTCACTAAGTAACAAATCATAAGTTTCATCATCTACTGTAGGAATCACCTCTACTTGTTCAATTTTTTGTACTAACCAATTTGCTAGTGCACGATCCCAATGATTTAATGTTACCATATTTTTTGAATCCTTTTGTAATTGTTCAATAAAATTTGTAGTAGGACGATAGCCTGAAGAATTTTTGGCACACAAGATGGCTTTTTTATTTATTAATCTATTGTGCCGTGGTAATTCCAAAAGATAAATAGCTAATGGATCACGAAGCCAGGCACCTACGTGGACTAATTTTCTTTGTTTTTCGTGTGGTTCAGGTTGCCATAATACCAATTTATGATTTCGTATCTCTGTAGGATGTACTAACACAAAAATTGGAATTTTTAATTGTAGTAATAAATCAGAAATTTTTGAATTTTTTAAAAGAGTCTGTTTTAAGGAATTTGATAATACAATTAATCCTTTGCAAAATTTCAAAGATTCTACAAATACAGAATCAGCAGCAAAAAACATACTACTCAAATTATAAGGTCCTTGTGCTTCACTGAGTGTATGATGTAAAAATCCAATCCATGATTTTTGATATGGAATTAAACCAATATGTTTATAAAATCGTTGACACCATCCAAATGTTTTATCACAATATGTATCTATTAGCAATTCACCACTAGCACTAGCACTGGTAACAACATTTAAAATAACATCTACAGCAGCTTGCCATCCTGCACCTTTTCGATGTACTCCTTTAAAATCTTGATGTAGCACTTGTATTTTGGACGATGGCATGCTTGTCATAACAGGTACACGAGATATAATCCATTTAAATTGTGCTTGTAGTTGTACTTTTAATGGTTTTTCTTGTTGTTTTTGTATTTGTTGTAAATTTTGTAATAATCCCCAATAAAAGGATGCATTTGGATCACCAACCAAAATCCAACAAGCTTCTTGAGCTGCTAAATCACAATTTTCTTTTGTTGTTAAATCCCATTTTTCTGCTGCTAACAAACATTTTTCAATTCGATCATCCTTTATTTCTGTCACAGCAATTTCTGCTTTTGTTTCTGCTGCTGCTGCTGCCATACAAGTTGTGTGCGTCTGTAAGTAGTTTTGGTTTACTTTTATTTTGCTTTTTTTTTTAAAAAAAAAATGAAAGAAAAAAAAAACAGGTAATTTAGTATGTGAATGAATGTAGACAAAATAACAATCAATATTAAATGGTTTAACAATGAACCAAGACAAGAGAGAATACAATAGATGAAAAACTTCCTTCACATCAAGGGAGAAAAAAAACAACAAACATCACAAAAACAACAAAACAACCAATTACCTGATGTATGAAAAAAATCATTTCAAACAAGTATTCCAAGTGTGCAATCTCTTTTTCTTATTTTTGTAGTTGAACAACTTTTTTCAAAAACATGACAAATCATTTCATGGCATTTGATTCAAAAATGCGTCTTCAACACGCAGATGATGGTATTCTGTCCACAAAAGGTGTTGCTGCAAAAAGCATGTCTAAGATTTCAGCCAAAAGTTTATTGGGTCCTGAATTATGTTCATGGATTCAATCATTACCTATCAAAAAGGCTGCACCTGGACAGACTTGGCAAAAACCTGCCCAACTTAAAGTGGGAGGTGTTACTAAACAAGGACAATTGAATGTTTCAGGTGTGAAATCAGCTGATGGTGGATGGCATGTATTGTGTCAATTCAATGGTGATGAATCAAATGCTGCAGCTGCTGCTGGTGGAGAATCTTATGTTTCTTCTAGTTCTTTACCAACACAACATTATGGTGCTACTGCTCATCATCATACATCTGTTGGTGATGGCTTACCATTGTGGTTTGAAAAATGGATGAATTCTTTAGCTTCTGCACAAAAAGTGGAAGCTCCCAAACCTAAATCATCTTCTTCTCACAAATCAAAGAAACATCACAAGAAACATGAATCGTCTTCTGTTTCTTGCAGTGAAGAAGAATCATCATCCAAAAAGAAAAAACATCATAAGAAAAAGATTCCCAAATGTGCTACCCCCTTCTCAGGTTTTGTTTTGTTTTGTTTTTTGCATTTTGTCATCTTTTTAATGTTTTTGTGGTTTTGTTTGAACAGCACAAGCTTCAAACAATAACATTGTAGGAACTTATCAAGGCAACATTAGTTTTTCAGCTGCCAATTCAGTGTTTGCACCATTTACGGGCCCCACCACACCTAGCATTACTCCTGCTCTTCCTGCATTTACTGCCAATGGAGTAGTTCAAATTCCTTTTGCTCAAGTTGTTACAAGTTTCCCAATTACTGGACAGCTTCAAGGAGGAAAATTTTCGGGATGTTTGGGCTCACTCTCAGCTACACAAGGACCTCAAAATTGCTTTACTCCTTGCAATAACTTGTTGACTCGCAAACAACAATGCAAACTTGATTTTGATCTCGCTCAGCTACAAGCAGCGACTCTTGTTACACTCACTGGTACCTGTGTTTTTTTTTCGCACTCGTTTTGTTTTATTGTTTTATATTATGTGTTGTTGTTCTGTACTCAAACAGGTTCATTGAACGGCTCCGTGTTATCTGGCTCATTGACGGGCAGTTTGACCATTAGCAATTTTGGAACTGCCGCGGCCACTGCAGTTTTCTCTGGCTGTTATAACGGACAGGTGATAATGATGTGCAACATCACATATATTGATGTGTGTTTGTGTTTTATGTAGATTGGCGGTCAATTTACTGGAAGTGTCTCGTTGCCGCTCCAATGCTTATCTACACCGGTCAAACCTTGCTGTGTTAAACCATGCTGCAACAAAAAGAAATCCAAAAAATCGTCCTGCTCTTCCTCGAGCTCTTCATCTTCTGAAAGCTGCAGTGATAGTGATTAGGAGATAGTACCTGTGTCATTATGAATTTCGTTTGATGTTTAAAAAACATTGTTTTTGTTTAAGAAAAAATATTCGAAAGACATTAATGACCACACATCATCATCTGTCTCACGTTAAAAACGGAAGATCAGCGGCCATTGTTTTAATCATTTTTTTTTTTGAAGTGTTTGTTTAATGTTCTTTTTTTTTTTGGTCTTTTTCAAATGTCAATAATAATTAGAATTT
>Ga0187875_10003082_pt1 | contig 11933 bp, 17 predicted proteins | sample June2016WEW_17_1_2_FD_132978 | JGI IMG/M metagenome (GOLD analysis project Ga0187875, IMG submission 132978) | Peatland microbial communities from SPRUCE experiment site at the Marcell Experimental Forest, Minnesota, USA - June2016WEW_17_10 | ecosystem: Environmental > Terrestrial > Soil >... | reverse complement strand
TATCTTCCGCCTGGGTTTTGCCTAACCCGAGCGGCCTGAACGCTAACTACCAGATGAAAGATCTCGTTCGCATGCTCAAAGAGCTAAGAGAAGCTGTTGAAAAATCAATGGGTTGACGATACACACCGGAGGCCATTTTCTTTTTGTGACACTTTTGTGACAGGTGCGGTCCTATCCCCGCGTTTCGTAAGCCCGTTAAGAAGGTTGACAGCCTTTCTCTTGCTCTCCTGGCTCAGATGTGCATACCGCATGGTCATGGCGATATTCTTGTGTCCAAGCAACTCCTGAACCTCTTTGAGATTAGCGCCCTTCATAACCAGTTGGCTTGCAAAGGTGTGTCTCAGGTCGTGAAATCTGAAATTCTCGATACCGGCCCGCTTGCATGCGCCTAAAAATCCGGTTCTGATGCTCTGGACGGTTTTCACCACAAGAGCAAGGCCCTTGCGCTCTCCCGGATTCTCAGGATGCTTTAGGGCATGCTGCGCCCTGGTAAATGTAAAAACGCTTTTTGCTCCCGGCCCTTGGCTTCTCCTGATGTCGGCAAACAAAACCTCCATAGCGTCATTTACCGGAATCTGCCGCGCCTCATTGGTTTTTGTCTTGGAAAGATAGATGAAGCCGTTTCTGATCTGATCCCACTGGAGAGACAGGATTTCCCCGCGCCTCATGCCGGTATTGAGAGCGCATGCCACAATCGGCCTGAGATAATCGGTGCATTCGCGCAAGAGTGCTGAGATTTCATCTTCGGTCAGAAACCGGAGCCTTTGATTGTTCTCCTTCGTGAGAAGGGACTTTCCTTGCTCAAATGGACTCCGCTCGAGCATCTGCCATTCTTTTGCTTTTTCAAACACATGGTGCAGGCAGGTTATTTCACGGTTGACGGTTGTAGGAGAGCGAAAGCCGTCGTGTCTGGTGGGCTTTCTTTTCAGGTGGCTTCTGTAAGTGTCCAGGTCAATATATTTGATGTTCGCCAGCTTTGTGTCTTTCCCGAAGTATTCCCGGAAGTTCTCTATGAAGTGGCATTTGGAGTTTTTGAAACCGTCCTGATCCTGGAAGTTCTCTTCGTATTTCTTCAAAACCTCGTCCAGGGTTGTCGTGTAGTCCTTCTTCACGTCCAGGTATCGCTTCTCCGCAATGAGAGATACCCGCTTTGCGAGCTCGGCCTCTGCATCCTTTTTCTTGGTAAAGGATTTGCGGACCCGCTTTCCTGTCGGGTCAAAATAGTCAATCTGCCAGCCATTACCGCGCTTTCGAATTGCCATGGTTACAACCCTCCTTTACTGTCCAAATTACAGGACTTTCAGACATAAAAAGGTTCCAATAATTTGTCTAGGAGTGCCGGATTCAGACCCCATTTTGCTAAACACTCTTTCTTGAGCTTTTGTATAACTGGTGCTTCACCATTGTAGTTTCTCCACTTATTAAACAGATTCTCAACATTATTCATCGCATCATCTATGATACACCTAGCGTATAAATATCTTTTTCCTCTTTCATCTTTAGGATAGTCATAACCTCCATTGCGCCACGCATTGTAAGCGGAAAGTCCCTCTTCCATTACTAGAGCTTTATCCATGGGTATTCCGTCTGCGTTCCCTACAATCACATGTACAACTTCATGAGCTATATTACCTACAAAATCAGAAGAATTAGTAAAAAAACATTTCGGAAAGGTAAGGATTCTTGCCTCAGAATCGAATCTACAGTCCAGAGAACTAACAATGTTAATGGTTATCTCATGTTCAAAAGCTGGTTTTCCGATCAGTTCGGCGGCCTTCTTTAGTTGACACTTGAACTGATCGATAAACTTTTTTTCATCTTGCGCGGTAATCATAAGTCCTGTAAAGGATTTAATTGAGATCTTGACAATTTCTGGCATAGAGAACTCCCTTTTTCTGTTAACCATATCCCTGGCATTCATGGCCTGCCAGCGACTTTTGCTTGGCTGCATCGGCTTCCATTTCGTGCCTGAAAATTTCGGCCACAAGCACGTTAATGGAGACATACTTTTTCCGTTTGATTGTCTCGTGAGCGGCCCTCTCTCTGAGCCATTCCGCCAATTCATCTGGCAACCTGAAACTTATTGTTTTCATCCGTCCTCCCTGTTTTTTGGCTAGTCTGATGTCAGTTTAGCCACTATTGCCAGATTGTCAAGCACAAACTGAAGGGGAGCATCAAAACCATTTCGGAGAGAATTACTTTTCTGCGTCAGTTAATTGGTCGCCCAGAAGAACGGAGTAAAATTTTTCCTTAACAGAGTTCTCAATGTTAATGCCTTCTTTAGAAAGTTGAATATCCCGCATAGTGAATTCCCAAATTAACTTATTCGCTTCTTTATCCTGCCTGCTGTCCAGCATCCCCTTTAGCGTATCGGTGAGCACGTCTATATTGCCTTCAATTGAATCTCGCATCCCAAGAAGCTCGTCGGTGGAAGGCTTCTGAGAGAAGTGAGTTACAAACAAATCGAATAATTCCACTCTTAGTTCATTGATCTTGCTGAAATCCTCATATTTGATCCATCCATATAAGTCTTTCCCTACATGTGTCTTAATGTCTCCATTAGGATTCAGATAGATAGTTCCCCACATTGTTATATTTTGGGTTTTATGTGGCTCTAACGATGGATGCACTAATTCGTTGCGTACTTCTTTATCAAATCTGGCTAGATGGTGATTGATTCGTTTCTGTAATTTCCTAAATTCACCTATGAAATCATTAGAGAATGATGAAGTAAGAAGCTGAATATGGTTTACAATCTTCTTCAGCTTTTTATTCACTTCCTTAAGTTTTGCCCATACTAGGAAATAGAAATAGATGTCTAAGCCTAATTGAGGCCCACGATAGTCTGTTCTTTCCATCATTTTCTTGATATTCTTCTGGTCAGGACATGCCGATTTAATCCTATGGTACTGCAAAAGCACCCCATAGACATGCTCTTCGAACTCTCCTAGATGATGTAGAATTTCCATATTAAGTAAATCATCATTGGTTATCTTAATGAAATTTAATCTGCTGCTCAGGAAGTCAAACCTATGTCCATTGTTTTTCATTCAGCTTCCTTTGTCTTGGTATGCCCCGGCTCATCATCGGGCCGGTTGTTTTGGTTAAATGTCTGCCTCTTCTACTACCCCATAGGCAAGGGAAACTCTTCTCCAAGGCTTCGCCTGGAGCCTCTTGATAATAATGTGGCGGTCCAGCAATCCTGCCAATCCGTCGCTCGGACAGTCATCCAAGTCTTTTCTCTTGATCCAGAAAATCCGATTTCCATCTTTACACTGGACATGGAACGAAGCAGCATAGTTTTCCAGTTCCTCAGATCTGATCGGGCAACCAGGGAAGTGCTTAGTCAAAAGTTCTTTTACCTTTTGAACTTTCTCTTCGTCCATCCCTTACCTCCAATATATGTGGCCGGACTGAGCCGGGCCGGTTGTGGCCCTCTTGTTCATGCACTTTCTTAAGCTGCTGTGCGTCCGGCTCTTCGACCGCTTCGCCGAAAGGGTCTTCAATTTCACTAATCATGTAAGTGCTTATTAAAAAGCTGTCAAGTGTCCATTTTTACAGGGTTTTTTAGAGGTAGTGGATAACTATAAGATTAGAATTTTGAGTATTCCCAGAAGAGCAAATGTAAATATGAAAGACAAGCAAATCTCACTTATGGTTGAACAAGTTTTAACCTTACGCACCTTATCTATGAATTCTTGCATTTCCTCCTGTTCAAATTCTTTTTCCCATTCATATTCTGGTAGATTATACCTAGCTTTCAGATCGTCAACGTCCTTTGTCATTATCTTTTTAAGTTTTTCAATTTCGTGTTTATAAAAACCGATTGCAAGAACATGGGATAGTCCCCACGCTCGACTAAACTCGGCTATCACCACATAGAGAATAACAATGGAGCAAATCATTAAGCGTTCAAAGTCATTGTGGGCATAAGTATAAATCCCATACATGATAGCGAGAGAAATAAGGTGTCTAATGGGAAGCCACACGTAAATTACCCACGGAGGAAAAATATCCAACATAAGCATAGACGACTCCAGAGTTTATTTTTTCTCGTTGTAATTTTCGCAATTTTCACAAGCCTCTTTTGCCTTCTGAAAATGATGGTCAGTGAGGTAGAGTGGCTGTGATCCCGGAGCAAGCGTAGCAATAAATTTAACATCTGGATGGCAAACAGGCTTGTCTAAGTTTTTGCATTTCTGAAAACGTTCCATTTTTCTCTCCTATAAATTTGACCAGCGTTGTATTTTCACCACCACCTCTTTCCGGGATTTACTATACCGCTCCCGGCTTACCCGTACAATCTTTTCTTCATTGAACTCCATGGCCTCTTATTAAGCAAAAGGCCCACCACATCCCGGCGATACACCACCCGTAAATCTCAGGCCCCTCCAGAATGCCCAATGATCGACAATCTCACTCTCGGGGAATTCGATTCTGTCGGCAAAAATACAAGAGGCGGATTGCAACAATTTTCAGCGTGCGCTATTAAGAATAGAGGCAAAAATAATTTTCGAATTTTATTTTTTCTCCGAATACTCTTGAGTCACTGCTTGGCCTGCTCTGATTTTTCCAGTGGGATATCTTTACCCGTAAAAATCCAATAAACCGGCCTGATCGCAAAGCCGATAAAAATCCCACCCAAAAAAGCTAGTGTGATATAAAACATGGCTGAACCCTTTCCAGGAAACGCTTATCTATGACGCTAAAGATCGTAGCCAAATATCGAAGATGGAGTAGCCCAACCAAGATAACAATCTGGATAGGGATTGTGGGAATAGCCTTTGCCGTTTTCGCATACCTCTTTCCAAGATCAACCTCGGATTTTAAGTGGCCAACATCCTTCGAAGAACTCAAAGCCAAATCACAAAAAGATGAGGTGGATGTAATTCTTGAGCGAACATTCTGGCTCTTGGAAGAACCGGGCGCTTCCATTTCCCTAGGTAGATGTCCCGGCCTAGATTGCATTACTTTTACACTCGGGAAGACGGAAATAGCTGACGGTATTATGCGCCAAAATGTACATGTAGCTGGGAAAGGTTTTGAGGGATCACTTATAGAGATGGGTGGAGGCTTTATTACGTCCTTACTGCGGGATGATAAGACCGGGCAAATGATAAAGCTCCAATTTACTGATTTCAGCTTTCCGATTCGCAAGAATTCACAGGTCAAAATATACTCATACATAGGTAATATATTGTTTGAAATCATTGATACTCGTGTGGAATCTCTTAAACTTAGACTCATTTTGAGTCCTCCAAAAATACCTGCTAATATTTTTGATTCTCAAGCGGATGTCGATATTACTATCAAATGAGCGCCACCTTACTGCGTTGCCTACCAGTTAAATAGATTCTGCCCTGTCGCAGCCTCGGGCGAAGCCCCCGGCCTGTGTGATTCATCGTCCGTTTTCCTGTGGAAAATAAGGGCAGGCTCGCGGTTCCCTGTTACGATACTGCGCGATACTCTGCCCCCATGTGCTCACCATCTCTAGCGGAGACTTCTCTCATAAACTTCCGCTTCGAATTTCTGTTCCTGGTTCCAATGCGCCAGAGCTGCCTTGAAATGTGCGTCGCTTTTGAATTCGGTCCTCACAGGTCGCGCTCTCGGGGCATCACCAAGCGAGGGGAACCTTAGCCTTTTCGAAGTATCCGGGTGGAGTATGTCGGCAATCCGGCCCGCCTCCGCCTTCTGGCGTTCACTGAGAACGCTTGCCATACTCGGAAACGTCAAGCCCGGAACTTTTTTCTGCTGCATGGAGGGGAAACTCAGCATCGGTTTTGCCGGGTCCTTCGCCACGGGCTTGTATTGCGCTTTTTTCATGCTTGGAAACTGGGACATATCTTTCTCCTTTACCACCTGATCGGCCCGCAAAACTTGCGAATGTCCACATCACTCACTTCGATTTCTTGCCACCTGAACTTGGGAAAATTCACATGGGGTGCTGCCGCTTGGGCTTCCTGCCAGTAGTCCGCAAGCGCCTTGAGGTAGTTCTCCCGCGCCTGGAACACAGAATCCCGCCATGCAGTCGTATAGCGTTCATAAGCCGCTTGCATTGCGAGATTAGCACTTGACTCCTGACTTTCGAGTTTATCTAAGGTGCCGGGGTCCCTTTTACGCCAATCATGAGCAAGTTGGAGCCGTTGTTCGAGTCGCTAGAAACAGGAATGAGTGGCTGTCAGGTTCAGACCCCGCCGACGAGGGGGGTGCAGAACTGCCCAAGTGCATAGCACTGATTTTTCATGCTCACAGGGATTTTAAGGCGGGCTGCCAATGATTTTCGTAGCGGCAGCGTAAAAAGACGGCGGAAATAGCGGCGTGGACTGCCTGGAGTTCCCGAGTCCATCAGGAACGGCCGTGAAAAACAACCTGAAAGCGTTAATCGCGTCCTTTAACTCCTCAAAAGCGGGCGGTTTTAGAAAGACAGCATTCGCTCCGAGTGCATAGGCTTGAAAAGTCGTTAGTTCATCAGGAGCCGTGGAGAGGATGATAACTGGTATTACCTTCGTTGGTGCTCCGGCCCGAATCTTTTCAAGCGCCTCAAGGCCATCCATGCAAGGAATGTTGAGGTCAAGGAGAATCAGATTTGGCGTGACACATTTCTTATCTTCAAAAGGTGGTCGGTTATGGAGATAGTCCATCAACTCCAGACCACCACGTACAAACCTGAGATGGCACTGGATACCAACCTCCTTTAAAACTTCCTCGATCAACAACCGGTCATCCTCGTCATCATCAGCAACCAGAACGACAACTCTTTGTTCCGAAATCAGCATCGCATCATACCTCTAACTCTTAATCTAATACTTAATGGGAGGATTACAACCTATTGCAAAAAATAGGCTGAGATTTTTGAGGAGTATCTGAAACTGCAAAGGAAGTCATTAAAAACCGGCGCTTCATTATAAAATCTTAATCAAAAGAAGGACTTGAAAAAGGATGGTAGTTATTAAATTGTCCCTAAAGCTAGACTAGCTAAATGTTTGCCGCTTTATAATTGTCGTCACCTTTTTGATAAACGTAGTAATGGTCTTTTTTTATTTGCTCTAAATACCCATATTTTGCCGTCACAAGTCCCGATGGAATCGATTAGAAATTAACAAATGTATTTATCTATGCCTTATTTGACTTCGTTAATTCCAATAAATATATAAATCACACTTATAATTAATACTGTAAACACTATTAAAAGCAAAGAAAAGTAGTGATGGTTCAGCCAAAAAACACTGGTCTGGTAACGCGCTGAAATCGTGTGTTCATCAATCGTTGAAAACATCCCTCCCGATCATCGGCTGCAGAAAATATTTACCTCGCCGGAAATATTTTTCTGCAACAAATAATCCATAAATAGCCGGTATATATAGCTAAAGCTAATTTAACCCTTCGCCCGAGCATATTTTACATCTAAAAAATTTAGTATATAGCATAGAGAAAATGGAAAAAATTGCGCCCATTATGATGGGGCTTCAGGATGACCTGCTTTCTCAAATCCTTCGATGAAGGTCCAGGTCATCGGGTTTGATAGCCAATAGCCCTGCTGGGGATCGGATAGGAGGGAGAGTCACCTCCCTCGTCCTCACACACCGCCGCGCGTAGGTTCCGTACACGGCGGTTCATGAAGCACATTGAAGTCGTCGCAGTTGATTCGGCAGTGACACAAGTCCAAGTCAGAAAAAAAGGCCCGCTTCCAAGGAAGGGGCCTTTAATCTTTGGGGTTTTTGGACTTAGTGGTCGGGACGAGGTGATTTGAACACCCGACCTCTTGCACCCCAAGCAAGCGCGCTAACCAGGCTGCGCCACGTCCCGACAGATATTCAGACTAACATTGAGGCAGAGCGCAGTCAAGATCAAAGACAGACGCGGGGACGGGGTGACGCGGTGACGCGGTGACACGGAGATGCGGGGATGCGGTGATGCGGTGACTGGGGACAGGATTTCACCACAGAGACACAGAGGACTCAGAGAGGAGCTTTGGGCAAAATTTGGGGAAAAATGGACAAAAGAGGTATTGACCACCGGGAGGTCAACGTTTCCAGCCCCTTATAGCGCATTTTTTGGACATCTCTGTGTCCTCTGTGTCTCTGTGGTGCAAATTCAGTCGCGTGCTCGCGCATAGAAGCCGGCCCGCCATTGTTCGAAGCGGCCTGCGCCAATTGCGGCACGCATCTGCGCCATCAGGCCGAGATAGTAGTGGAGGTTGTGCAACGTGTTGAGCCGATAGGAAAGGAGTTCGCGGCAGATGTAGAGGTGGCGCAGGTATGCGCGCGAGAAGCGCCGGCATGTATAGCAGCCGCAATCCGGGTCAGGAGGGCCGGGGTCCTCGGCGTATGTGCTGTTCTTTATGTGAAGGGGACCGCGCGAGGTGAACAATGTCCCGTTTCGGGCGTTTCTCGTAGGCATTACACAGTCGAACATATCGACCCCGGCGCGAACTCCCTCGACCATGTCTTCGGGCGTCCCGACCCCCATCACATACCGGGGCGCCGAGCCGGGAAGCCGGGGCGCAAGCCGGTTCATAACGTGGAGCATCTGCTCCTTCGATTCGCCCACAGACAGGCTTCCGATCGCATACCCGTCGAAGCCGATCCCGGCCAGCTTCTCCAGGCACATTTCGCGAAGGTCCTCGAAAACGCTCCCCTGCACTATCCCGAAAAGGGCCGAGCCGCAACCGGCGGCAGCCTCTTTCGAGCGCTCGGCCCAGCGAATCGTGCGCCTGGCGGATTCCGAGGCGTACTCATAGGAAACGGGATATGGAGTGCATTCGTCAAAGCACATCATTATGTCCGAGCCGAGGTTCATCTGGATGCCGACGGCCGCCTCGGGGGTGAGCAGATGGCTGGAGCCGTCGATGTGCGATTGAAACCGGACGCCCTCTTCCTCGATTTCGTTTATCCTGGCGAGGCTGAAGACCTGGAACCCGCCGCTGTCGGTCAAAATCGGGCGGTCCCAGCCCATAAATTTGTGAAGCCCGCCCAGCCGCGCCACTCTTTGGTCCCCTGGTCGTAAATAGAGGTGATAAGTATTTGCGAGGATAATTTGCGCTCCCAGGGACTCCAGTTCGTCCGGGGAAATGCTTTTGACGGACCCCGCCGTTCCGACCGGCATGAATACGGGAGTGTCGACCGCGCCGCGTGCGGTTTCAATCCGCCCGGAGCGTGCGTTGCCTCCCGGATCTTTTGAAAGAATCTCGAATTTCATAGAATCAGCATTGCATCTCCGTAGCTGAAGAAACGATAGCGCTCCCGGGCCGCCTCGCGATAGGCGGACAATATCGGCGATCTGCCGGCGAAAGCTGATACCAGCAGTATCAGGCTGGATTTTGGGAGATGAAAGTTGGTCACCATGCAATCGACAACCGCAAATCGGCAGCCCGGATAGATGTAGTGATCGCACATACCCCGGAAGGGAGCTATTTCGCCCTCCTTTGCGCAAAGCCACTCCAGGGTGCGAACCACAGTGGTCCCGACTGCGACCACCCGTCTCCGTTCGCGCTTTGCCCTGTTTACCGCGTCTGCGGTCTCTTTGGCAATCTCGATAAATTCCGGGTGCATCCGGTGTCGGCGAATGTCCGCGCATCTAATGGGCGCAAAGGTGCCGTAGCCGACGTGAAGGGTCAGCGCAGCGATTTCTATTCCCGAGGCCACAAGTCCGTTCAAAAGCGATTTCGTAAAATGCAGACCGGCAGTAGGCGCAGCCACCGCACCGGGGTGTTTCGCATATTCTGTTTGATAGCAGATACGATCGTCGGGGGCGGCTTTGCCGGGTGCACGCCCGATATAGGGCGGCAAAGGCGTCCGGCCGATTCTGTCAAGAATATCCACTATGCCGGAAGCCCCGGAAAACCGGACTTGAGCCCTTCCGTCTATCGGAGCGGCAATCACTTCCGCGCAAATACCTTCCGAAAGCTCGATTACCTGCCCTGCACGGATGCCTTTTGACGCTTTTACCAGGCAGCAATAGCCCTCAAGGGATCCGGAGGCTGGCGGCCTGTATGGATCGAGCACCAGAAGCTCGACCATGCCTCCGGTTTTCTTTCGCCCCGTCAACCGGGCGGGAACAACACGCGTATCGTTTACGACCAACAGGTCGCCCGGTTTTAAATGCTGTCCGATTCTATCGAAGCGTGAATGCCCGACGCCGCCGCTTGAGCGATCGAGTATGAGCAGGCGCGAGTGTTCCCGCGCGGGCGCGGGGCGCTGGGCTATGAGTTCAGGCGGCAGATCGTAGTCATAGTCTTCGAGCCTGAATGAGATCTCCTGGCTAGCCGCCATGCCTGCGGCCCAGGTAAACGAGGAGCAGACCTACGACCATCAAAGCTGCGCCAAGAATTCTGAGGGAATGGTTGGGAGCTGAAAGGAGCCAGTTGAGCCATTTTCTGACCTGTTTGGGAGTCGCCAGGTAGGGGAGGCCTTCCACGAAGCAGATGAGGCCCAATACTGTAAGAAGGTACGCATGCATGGTTGACCCTCGCAAGGTTTTTCTTTTCATCCGAACCCGAATCGCTTAACATGCCTCGGGTCAGATTCCAAAATCGTGATTGCGCCAAGTATAACGCATAGAAGCTGCATGGTAAGCAGGAATTGCCCCTGACAATTGAAATTTCTTCTTCTCTTCCCTCTGCGGTCCCCGCCCATGCGGGGTTTCCAATCTCATGAGGAGATCCGATGAACGTCTTCATCTTTTCGAAAAAAGGGGACCAGGGGATAACCAGTCTTCTGACCGGGGAGCGCATCTCCAAAGCGAGCCTGAGGCCCAACGCATATGGAACACTGGACGAGGCCAGTTCCGCCCTCGGACTCGCCAAGACCTTTACCCTCAACGAGGCCATCCTGGAAATGATACAGGCAGTGCAGGAGGACCTGTTAATCCTGGGCGCCCGGCTCTCCGATACTGCGGCGGACTCTGAATACAGCATTGGAACCGAACGAATCCAAAGGCTCGAGGAGTGGATCGTCAAAATCCAGGAGGAAGTCCCCATCCCGCGCCACTTCATCTACCCTGGAGTAAATTCCGTGAGCGCTTCGATCGATCTTGCCCGTTCCATTATTCGAAGGGCCGAGCGCGTGGCGACGGCCCTCAAGGAGGCCGGTGAGATCGACAGTGCCGAAGTCCATTCATATTTGAACCGCCTGGCCGATTTTCTCTTCATCCTGGCCAGATACGCGGAAAAAAGGGGATAGCGGCCAAATTCATTTTAAATGATTCACCATTTTGTGGACAAAAACGATCAACCGCGCATCTGATGAATTAGAGCAAAAATGGTTTTGAATGCTTATTTTTCTGATGGGCATTGCGTTGACGAGCAGTTCGCCGCAAAGGAGTACAAAATGAAAAGGGTGCTCGTGATACTGGTTGCCGCGGGTCTGGTTCTGGCGCCCTATACCGCCTCAGTGAACGCTCAAAGCTCAACCTCCCTGCGTCCCCCCATTGAACAACCTCTGGTCAGTGAAGGCGAGTTTGCCGTAGAACTGGCAACTTCCCTCAATTTAACCTCGTCGCACGATGAAGCGGCGGCAGAAAACTCTCTGGCCGCGATCAACATTGCGCCTCGAAACGGATGGATTTCCGACTATCCTATGACGCCCGACATCCTTGCCGAGGTGAGGGAGAGCACTGCAAGATCGGCATCATCGGGGAGCCTGAGTATCCCGGAGGCTGATGCGGCCCACGTCGTGGACAGCGTTAGCATCGCAATGAATCTTCCGGTCAAAGTTGCCGGCGAACAATACAAATACACTGATGAATCAAGTTCAGGTTCAAGTTCCGAATACCAGTCAAGCTCCGCCGCTCCTCCTCCGGAGGTTTCCGAATATGTGGAGCCTGCCGCTGTTGAGCAATACTATGACGATCACGGACCTCCCATAGTGAGCTATTATCCGCCTCCCTGGGACTACGGCTATCTCTATTCCTGGGTCCCATGGCCATTTTGGTGG
>Ga0187875_10003081_pt1 | contig 11933 bp, 13 predicted proteins | sample June2016WEW_17_1_2_FD_132978 | JGI IMG/M metagenome (GOLD analysis project Ga0187875, IMG submission 132978) | Peatland microbial communities from SPRUCE experiment site at the Marcell Experimental Forest, Minnesota, USA - June2016WEW_17_10 | ecosystem: Environmental > Terrestrial > Soil >... | reverse complement strand
TGGACGAACTCTACCACGGGATGCATTTCCTCCCGTCCGCCCATCCAATCGCCACCGCCTATGACGACCCGGCCATCGGCGGCACGGGCGCCGATGAACCGGTCCTGCTGACGATGAACTACGGAAAGGGCCGCGTCTTTTACACCGCGCTGGGCCACGAGGTGGCTGCCATGCAGGAAGCGGGCTTCGCCATCACCTTCGTGCGCGGCGCCGAGTGGGCCGCCAGCGTCAACGTAAGGCTACCGCCAGTCGTGCCCGCGAGCCGAGCGGCGCACCCGCTGCGCGTCGAAGTGGTCACCGGGGGGCATCCCTTCGACCCCGAATTCTACGAGCTTTTCACCGGCCGGCCGGATCTGGAAGTGACCGTCACCGGCCATCCCGACGCATATACGCGCGATCTGCGGAACGAGACGGACGTGCTCGTGCTCTATGACCTGATTTCCGAAATCGGCGACCAGAAGCGCGACAACCTCAGGGCCTTCCTGGAAGCGGGGCGCGGCCTCGTGGTCTTGCACCACGCCATCGCCGATTTCGGTTCGTGGCCGTGGTGGAGCGAGCAGGTGGTGGGCGGGAAATATCTGTTGCAGCCTGAAGCCGGCCGGCCCGCCTCCACCTACAAGCACGGCGAAGATGTTTTCGTCCGCGCGGTGGGGACGCACGCCATCACGCGCGGTCTTGCCCCGCTGCATCTCCGCGATGAAACCTACCGCGGGATGTGGATCTCCCCACAGGTGAACGTGATACTCGAAACCAGCAACCCATCGAGCGATGGGCCGGTGGCGTGGATCGGCCCATACAGCAAGTCGCGCGTGGTGTACATCCAGCTTGGACACGATCGCATCGCTCAGCAGAATCCGGATTACCAGGAACTGGTGCATCGGGCTGTTTTGTGGGCGGCGGGACGGCTCGATTGATCGGGGGAAGGGCCTTCGGGGAAGAGAGCTGACAATTGCCCTTGCGGGTTGGTAGAATCGGAATTGCCCGCCCGTGGCGCTATCGTCTAACGGTTAGGACAGAGCCCTCTCAAGGCTTAAATACGGGTTCGATTCCCGTTAGCGCTACCATGTTTTCAATACCTTCCAGAGATTGCGCTCACACGCGCTCACACATTTCATTGTTTTTGTCTCGGCTGCTCGTGTGACCGCTGAAATTCGTCCCACCTCTTGGCTGCCTCTTTATCCCGCCCAGTGATGCAGTGTGAGTAGACGGTGGCGGTTACCAGAACCGAACTGTGACCCAAGCGTTCCGAGACCGCCGGAAGTTCCATGCCAGATGCCAACAGGTGCGATCCGTGCGAGTGCCGCAACAGGTGCAGGCTGGCACCCTTCGGCTTCGGCATTTTGAGCCGCTTGAACAGCGCGGACACCGAGGAGGATATAGAGTCCGGCTTCAGCGGCGTGCCATCCGGCTCCGCGAAAATCAAATCCACATCGGCTTTGTAGGCCGATCCGTACTGCTCGCGGAATGCATCCTGAGCTGCGCGGTGGGCAATAAGGGCCGCGACGGCGGAGTCAGGGAGGACGATGGTCCTCGTCCTCCTGTTTTTCGTGTCTTTGAACGCGAGGCCGGCTCGCGTCTGCGAGAGGGATCTCGCGATCAGCACTGCCCCGTCCTGAATATCTGACCAACGGAGGGCCAGAAGTTCGCCGCGACGGGCGCCAGTGGCGGCTGAGAGTTCCAGAAAGGCCGGAAGGCACCAACAACCCGTCGCCGCTTCGATCAGTAGTTTTTGTTGTGACGGCGTGAGTGCGATGCCGCTGTGCCGGCGCGGAACCGGCGCTTCGCTCTGGGCGCCGGGTTAGATGTCACTAGGCCCCAGCGAATCGCCCGTGCAAAGGCGCTGGAAACCACTCCCGCGACGTTGCGAACCGTCTTGGCGGAGAGGGCACGTGGCGCCTTGGACCTGCGGTAGTGACCGCCCGATTCCAGCAGCCTGGTCCATTCTTTCGATAGGTGGAGCGGTGTGATTAGCGGAATCCGCATGGCAAGCAGGTCGGGGTGCAGGTACGCGACCTGCTCACGGTAACGCTCGATGGTTTTCCGGGCCAGTTTTCTTTCCGCGTACTCTGAGAAGAAATCCTTAAGTAATTCCGCCAAGGTCTTCGGAAGCGGAACGTCCGGCAGGCCAGCGTTTTCGAGTTGGTACCTCTTCTGCTCCGTGATTCGTCGCTCTGCTTCAGCATTCTCCGCCGCTCCCTTTGTAGGAAAGCCGGATTCCATTATCTGGCGACGGTTCTCACGTGTCGAGCCAGGAGCGTCAATGGTGAAGCACCAGACCGTCTTGCCGCTGCGATACTTGCGCTTGTAGACGGCCATGCCCTAATGTACGCTCTCGGAAACGGCAGCCGCAGCGGGGCGGCGGGCTCCGCATGTGCGCTCCCACTGCTCATAGGCGGCTTGTGTGACAATCCACCGTCGACCAAGCCGAATGCCGGGTATGATTCCTTGTTCAAGCATGGTGTAAACAGCGAGACGTCCAACGCCTAAGCGTACGGCGATCTCCGGCACGGCGATTCGATTGTTTGAGGTCATAATTGGTTACTCCCGAGTCTGGTAAGCAAGGCCCCCGAAGAGCCTGCAACAGCGATTTGCGGCTCCTGCCCTCTACTCCGTAAGCCTCGCGCAAGCAGGTCCGTGACGCTCAACGCTGAAACGGTACAGCCAGGTCTCCCACGTCGCCATTTTCCGCACAACTTTTCCGAGCGAACTCCGCCATGACTAACCACAAATCCCCGACCGGAACGGCGACCTTTTTGAGTGCACTGTCCAACGCGATTCCTTGCTGTTGGGCAATGTAAGCGGCACACAGTTTTTGCCCGAGTTGTTCGTGAAAGTGTGACCACCGGAGTTCTTCGAGAGACTTGCTCATGTTTTTAGCTAGCTCCTTCACCTATAGCAACTTTCTGCCGTTCGGAAGCCTCTTTCATGATCACGCCCTGTGGCTGAAAGGCTTCGCCCGAATGCAAGGGTGCGATCGCGCTGTGGATTCAACACCGCGTTTCGTGTAACGACGTGAATGCCAGCTTCCCAAGCTGGCATTCATTCCGAAAATGCCGGCGGATCTAGCTAGCTAAGCTAGACAACCAACCATTGGCAGCCGCATTACCTCGACGAGTTCGCGGTTGACTCACATGTAGGGGCACCCATGTGCGGGCACCCATGTGCGTAGGTAGGTAGACAGCGCCCCAACGGATGGGAGTTTCCTGGGAGTTGGGTGAGACAGTGGGAATTCTGGCGTCCGACCGCCATCGTTATGCCGCGCCTAACGTAGCGCCTGGCGATTCGCGGCTTCGACAATTGGAGCCATCAACTTGTAACCATCCGCGTTGGGATGCAGGCCATCGGCGGTCAGGCCGTCTTTTGGCCAGCCACGCTAGTCGACGAGGACGGTGAATTAAGCGGCGTTAGATCGCGTCGTGATGGGAGGCGTATCCTTCATCCAAGCATTCAGATTCAAAATGTCGGCCGGGGGAGGTTCTCTGTCCTGGACCGCCAGGACTTGGTTTTGGACAAGAGCTCGAAACGCATCCACGACAGGGAGCACCGGCGGAATGAGGCGGGAATAAGGCGGCGGTCGCCTCATTCCGCCTCATTCCGCCTTATTCCGCCCTATTGTTGCCGTCTGTCCGCACGATGAACCAGGTGGCGCCTCTTCCCCGGCCACGCAATCCGATCATGCGCAACCTCTTCAGGTGAAGGAGATCGTCCCGGAAGGTTCGGACCGCTACCGTAGGGCCAGCCAATGAACGCAATTCGCCAAAGGTGACGTCCTGCCTGCCAGCTAACGTCTGCAGGATCCGGCGCTGGCGCGTGGTAAGGTCGTGGCCAACACGGTGCGGCGCAATGTACGCGGTGGGCAAGAATCGCACGCCGAGCGCCCCAGCTTGCTCGACAAACTCCGGCTCGGGATGCCCGGCCTGAACGCACAACTCTACGATCTTCTGCGTCCCTCGGCCCCAGCGCTCAACCAGCCCACGCCGATAGAACGCTTCGGCGATCAGCGGATTCCGCGGCCTCGAGGGATGATCGCGCTTCAGATCATCGACACTCAATCCAAACGGCAGCGTGCCGTCACTCCAGATCTCAAGGCGGTCATCATAGATCGCCAAGCTGACGGCGCTCCCCGTGATCGAATAGTCGCGATGGCAAAAAGCGTTTACCAATGCCTCGCGGAGCGCGATAGGCGGGAAAAGAGGTGCGTCGGCCCGTTCGAACACACCGGGTTCGATCCGGCCGGCCACAGGCAGATGACGGGTGAGAAACTGCATTGCCTCTTCCAGCAACTGCAGTGCGTGGCCATGAAGTTGCCGCTGATCGAGGAATTCCGTCTTGTCGTTCCCGCGGAAGCGGGCCATCCTGAGTTGGCACTGAGGGTAATCTGGCAGCATTCGACGCCCGAATACTACAACCGCGGCATTGAGAACGCGATCGTGGTCGCGGAGTCCGAGGCGGTCGAGCACATCAGCGGCGTCGGCAGACATGGAAGCCGACATCCGACCGGCGGCTGCGCCGAGTTTCAGTGTTCTCAGGATCTCGTCCTGATCCAGGTCCTCCAATGTCACGGCCGCCGGCAGATTCTCCCAGCGCTGCTTCGCGTGGGCTCGCTCCAGCAGAAGGCGCTGGCATGTCTCCTGCGGCATTACCGACGTGGTCGACCCGACGCGTTCATAGGATCGCCCGTCGAATGCGAATGGACGAGTTTCATAGGAGGCGGCAGCCTGGAGGACGATCACCTCGCGACCGGAGTTCGGCAACGAAACTCGATGAATCTGGATGTGAGCAGGCGGCTCAAACCGTTTGAAGCACTGGGCAATGTCTCGCAAAGTCCCGTCGGCGACAATCTGGCCAGTGATCTCCTTGTCCGGCGACACGCCAACCAGAACGATGCCGCCATGGCCGTTGAGGAAGGCGCAGAGCGTCTCCGCGGCGCGGGTCAGTTGGCCGGTGCTCTTCTTGAACTCTACGGAGTCGGATTCGCCGCGGCGGACGAGGGCTTCTATTTCCAAGATTGTCATTCGGCTTTGGCTCCGCCGGCCGTCAACCGGATACTCGGCCGGCGAAGGCGTGGCTGTGCCTAAATCATCATCATTTCACATCGTCGCGGCGCCGGTTCAAATACAAACTTCCCGGACCTTACAACCAACCGCCTCGATGACGTCTAGCTTATTGGGATCGATGATCTTGACTTCGGTCTCATTGCACGCGAAAGTCGTGATGCGAAGGTTCGACAGCGGCGTTCGGAATTTCACGTAGCTGGGACCGAATTTCCGTACGGCGCACCATTCCTCCAGCGCGTAGCCGGAATACAACAATGACGTGATCGGGGCTTTCGGTTGGAGACCTGCCTTCTGGCAGAAGTCGCCGAGCATGAAGGTCCGGTCATTGAAACATCCGGTTTCCGTCCTCGATACATTGCAGTGCACGGCATTGAACGACGCGACTGAATCTGCCAGGGTGCGGGCGTGAACGCTCATCAACCGTGAACGGGTGTTCGCACTTGTCAGCCTGCGGAGGAAAAACTCCTCTGCCGCTTGAACGCCTCTGTAAAGAACGGCCTCCCCCCGGTCGAGGTAGGTCTGCGATTCCACCTCGGCGATCAGATAGCTGCCGTGCTGAATCAAGATGAGGCGTTCTCTCTTCAAAGGGCCAGCCTCAGAATGGCGGTAGACTGCCAGCGGCGCCCTTACCTCGTCGACTCCAGCCATTCCGTTCGATAGATAGAGGGTCTCCACCTCGCCCCGCCTGGCGTTGTTCCAGAACGTAAAGAGAAGTCTCACTTCCGGGCTATCCTTCAACGGGCCGCCGAACCAAAAATGCCGGCGCAGGTTCACCCCGGCTCGGAATATCGCGGGGATGACCCAGGAATACTGAAAATAGTAGTCTCTCTCCGGCGGCGAATGAGGAGAGTATGCCAGCTCGCCGGAAGAGGCGAGCCACGGGACGATCTCCCCGCCAGCCAACGTGGAGGTAGAGAATCTCAGCCGCGGCATCCTGCCTCAATGTCGCCGGCGCGCTTCACCGCAGCCTCCATCCTTTCTGCAAGGGCGGCGACGCCGCCTTTGGGCGCCAGTCTCACGAGCCTGCGCATGGCGGCGATCTCCTCCCGGTATTGCGTCATGCGCCGCTCGAAGGTTCGACGGTCTTTTGTGCAAACCAGCGTTTGCGGCGAACCCACGCGCTCGGTCACGTGCGTCATATCCAGGCGGTATCGGTTTATGGTTCCGTGCAGGTGCCTGCGGCGTTCTTTCTTCACGCGAAACCGGTGAACTTGCGCGGCCGGATCGCGAGCGAAGGCTTGTAGTTCAAGGCAATCGGCGCAGGAGCAGGAGATTTCGACATCCATATTCCAGTCCGAGGGCGGCTCGGGAGGAACCTCGCTGCGCAGGAGCAGGAACTTGGCAGCGCCGGTCCACAGGCGCTGAACGCTGCTCTCAACCGGCAGCGTTACCTTGCCGCGTCCCGCACAGATCCGCTCCACAGCGGGAACGACCAGCGTCACGGGACTGAAGACACCGGGACGTGAGGCGATCTTCTCGGCAGCGGCGCCGCAGAGACTCCCGTCCCCGAAGCGCGGCAGCGCCCAGAGCAGGTTTTCGAGGAATTCCGGGCGGAGCGGACGCTGCCGATCTTCCGTTTCCCAATCGAAGTCTTCCGCTTCTGAATCGGGGCCTTCCGTTTCTGCGTCTCGCGCGCCGATGGAATCCAGGCCGGCAACCTCAGCCTCGGCGACCTCCGGAAAACACAGCGAAGTAGACTTGCTGAGCGCCAGCAAAAGCTCCGAACACTCATGTGGGCGCTTCCGCATTTGCGCCGAAACCAGATTGGAAAGAACCGCGGCGGTTTGCGCGCCTGCGAGCACGTCCGCGGAAGCAAGCAACGCCTCGTTTTCCGAGCCGTCATAGCTGGGAGTGACGACATCCCTCAGGAATCGCTCGAGCAGATCCGGCGCGTTCAGCTTTTGGAGCGCGGCCATCATCTCAATCCGGCGAGCCGGCTCAGGCCATTCGTTACGAATCGAGTAAGTCTCCCACCGTTGCGTCTCGACAGGCCATGCATCCAGGATCCGTTTCGCGGCCGCGAACGCCTCCGGCCGAGCGCGCTTGCCGCCGGCTGCCAAGCGCTTCAGGTAGGGCAGGGCGGCCACAACGCCGGCCTGAAGAAGCACATCTATCGAGCGGTTCTCACGCCAGAGGACCAGCGCTGCGCGATGATACGACCGCTCGTAGGTTGCGCCTTCATTGCCGGAAGCTTCTGTCAGCCGCTTTTCGTCCGGAGGCTCCCGGTCGAGCGCACCGGCCGGGAGCAACTCGCCGCCGCCGAGGGGAATGCGGCCAAACTTGACGGCGCGATCATCCCGGTCGCGCCATTCGTCGACGTGCTGCCACGTGTCATCGACTGAGGCGGCAGTGAAGCCCTCTTCTTCCTCGTCGGCTTCCTCAGCGTCTTCCTCGTCTCCGCCGTCGTAATCCCGGTAACGATTCCAGCGCGATCCGCAAAAGGCGTCGTCCGGTTCGGCCGACCCGGACTCTCCAATGTGGACAATCCCCAGATGAGCGGCGCACTGCGCGCGCGCCGCTGCCCGCGCGAGGACGCGAGCCCTTGCCGCGTCGGCGCCCTTCAGGGCCGAAAACGAAAGCGCGGCCGGACTGTACTGATGCTCGAGGAGCCATGCGATCTTCGCCGGAGCGTTCGGCGCTGTCAGAGATCGCTCCAGGATGGCGGCGGCTTGGCTAGTCTGGGATTCATATTCCGGCGCCTTCAGAATCACGAGCCGGCCCTTGGAGCGTTTCTGGATGAGGTTGTAAACCAGGCAAAGGCGATTCCCTTCCCGCACGGGCAGAACCTCGTGTTCGCAGTCGGCATAGAACGCAGTGTAGGAAAGTTCGGAGGGGTCGAGGGTGTTGGTTTCGACCGTGACTTCGCGGCTCGAATGCCGGATCCGCAGTTCGCCGCCGCGGTACGCCGAAGGCAGCGTCACGACCAAAGTGCCGAACATGCCGGCGCGTTTCTCGGTATCCCGGTGCGCCAGAAAAAAGCCGCCACGGTCGTAGACCAGCAACTTGTAGAGTTCAGCGGAGACCATTGCGTCGCCACAACCCAGGCCCGCCCTCACGTTCGAAAGGATGGCCTCGAAGTTTGCCGCCCATGATTTCCCGCCAATCTTGATCTTGCCAGGTGCGATCTGCCACACGTTTCGTACCGAGGTATCGACGATCGTGTCGCGGCCCCTGCCGTAAGGCGCCCGCTCCGCCTTGCCCACAATCGCGGCGATCTGCGCGCCGGGCACGGGAAACGAAAGCACTCCGGCGCCCTCGACCTCCATTCTCGGCATCGGCATCTCCACCGTACCCGAGACAAAGAAGTCACCCGGCTGCCTGACGCGTGACAGCAACGCCTCAAGCGGCTTCAGATTCCGGTTATATTCGATCTCAATGTGTTCCAATTCGCTCTCTCCGGCGGGGCTTTACCCGCCAAATAGTGATTATGCGACGAAGTGATTGAAGATTGCCAGCGAATCGGCGGGAGTGCGGGAAGCGCCAAACACGCAGGATGCGCGGTAGGCCCCCGGCGGTTTGACGAACAATATCTCCAAATCCGCTCCTCGTCATCTTGGTACGGGACCAGGTGATCGGAGCTAATGGCGCTACTTCGAGTTCCTTGAACCCACTGCGGTTGATCGCGATAGCTCCGGGCGAATATTTCGTGTTGCCGGTCGAACACGGTGCCGGGCGGGCAAATCTTTGCCTTGCGGCGAGCCATCCCAAGCGGAATCGCATAGCGTGGCATGATCAACCGGAGACCAAATCTCGGCGTGTAAACTCGCGGTCTTTTCGCAGGCATGATCGCCGAGCCAGTGTAGGGATTTGTATAGGGACGCTGCTGCAAAGTCGTTGGCAGTGGAGGCCGGTTCTCCGGTAATGGCGGGTCCGAGCATTTGCGAGAAGCTGCTTTTCCCTGGACAACTCTGCTCAATCATTCACATCGCTGCCAGTCATTCTCTTGTTGGCTGTTAACCGAGAATTCGTGAATAGCCTTCACGTCCGGCCCGTTCCGAAGTCTCTGCCGGATTCGTTACCTTGTTTACCTCAATAAGACGGCTCCTCAAAGCCCACCATTGAAAACAGAAGACTTTCCTGACCAGAAAAGAGCGCCTTGAACGCCTAACTCCTCTATTTACAATCGAAATCCGTTTTCCCAAGCTGGACGTCGCGGGTTCGAGTCCCGTCTCCCGCTCTCACGGCCTCATGGAAAGCGATCAGTCGGGCGAGCGCACCGCATAACCCAATTCCGCGAGCGCACGCTCGCGGCACTTCTGCCGTCCGTCGTCCGCCTTTCACCTTGGGGCCGCCGTCGAGTTGGCGATCCCTGCCGGACTGAATTCCCGCTGGGGGGCGGATACCGCCGCGAAACCAAATTCTCGTCGGGCACTCATAGAGACTCGGCGGAGAGCTCTCGCAGCAGCGCAACTGGATCCAGAATCCTCAATTCAGGACGCAGCCGGCGGAGGTACTGGGCTTCGCGCGTCGCTTGTGCGGCGAGGTCCAGCAGATCTCGATCTCGTGTAATGAGATAGTGTGCATTGCCGGCCAGAGCCAGGTTGATGTACAACTCATCGTCAGCGTCCCGCGGGAGGCGAAAAACAGCCGGAACAGGTTGGATCAGAGTGGCGATCGCCATGAGCTTGCCTACAAAAGCCTCCACGACATCAGCCGTCAAAACGGGAAACTTCCGCTGGACGGCTGGACGAACCAGCACTTCGCGCAGTTCGGCGATGGCCGAGTCGGAGATGAGTAATTCCAGCCGACCGACCTCAACCTGCGTCAACAGCGCGAAAGCAGGGCCCCGGCGCGAAACGGCGGCCTGAAGGAGCACGACGCAATCGAAAACACAGCGAGGCCTAGTGGGTGTGTCTGCCACTTTCGTCGACTCTACGGCGTCCTCGGCGAGAGTCTGTTAACTGCTCGGTAAAGAACTGCTCGATCTCCTCCTCCGACAAGCCATGCGCATCGGTGTAATCATGGACTGGGCCCAAGAGTTCGGCCAGGGAAGCGGCCGAACTCGGTGGGGCGACGGCCCGCTCGATCAGGTGGCGAACGTACGAGCCCCTGTCCACTCCAACCTGGCTGGCTCGTTCGTCAAGTCTATTGAGCAGTTCGTCGCTTAGACCGCCAATTTCGATCATACGCTCCATAGGGGTACACCCTCATTATCTAATATCCGTTCCCCGTTGTGGGCCGCCTTCTGCTTTGCGTTTTAGCACCGAGGTTTCACCGGCAACTCCACGATCTCCCTGTTGAGGCCTTGTGGATCTCGGGCGGCTGGCCAGGCGGCCGGCCAGCGTTCACAAGATCTTCCGTTATGGCCATGGTCCGCACCAACTGTACCGCGGCCGGCTGGCCGAACAGAACGAATTCTCCCAATCGAATCACTTGCCGGACCTGATTTGAATTTCCTCTGCTTAAGCCTTCAACAGTCTGTCCGCATCGGCGTCCATCGCGCGAAGCTTCGATCCGACGAATCGCATAACACACTGTCGAATGGTGTCCGTCCGTTGCAAACTCGCCGATTTTCTCCACCCGCCTATGCGTTTTCGGGGGTACATTGCCACGTGTCGGTTGAACGCCGCCGGTACTGCACTCCCCGTTACCCGCGTCGGCCCCAAGTCGCCCGCTACGCCTCGGCAATTCGAGCAATTGCGGTCCGCCGCGCAATGACACACAGCTCCCTTCGGCCTCAGGCTCAAACATGGATCTTCTCCTGGGGCCGAATGGCCTGCGCCCGGTGGATCAGGATCGCCTGGCCGTCTGCAGCGATCCGCGCAGGGCATTCCGGCCACATCGTCCGTATCAGATCCAACCGCCGTTCCAACCGTTCCCGGAACTTTCTGGGGCGAACATACTCGGCGCTCCCCAACTGGTTCACTAAACCGAGGTTCCCAAACAGCGGCACGCGCTCCTCCCCCTTCGCCGTGAAGCACCGGTAGGACAGCCACATAAACAGGTCGAGCACCGCGGGCGACGAGGAGAGGGCTTGATAGCCTCCAGGTCAGCCGGAATGGGGTGGCTCTGAATCTCCCGATAGAATTCTTCGCTCAACACAACCAGGTTTTGGCAGTCACCGGGCAGCCCTTGTTGTGCCGGGTTGCGCGAGTACCAGATCCGTGCCTCCTTCATGAAGTTGAACCGGGCTTGGTGAATGACCGCAGCCTTCTCGCGCTGCGTATCGGAGCCGAAGAAGATTGTGGCGCCAAAGATTCTTTCAAACCCGCTGATAAGCCGCCGATATTGGGAGCCGCCCTGCTGCATGCCAAAATTGTCGAGCATCTCTGCAGCACTCGGGAAGAAGATCGTCTGGTTTTGCTGGCGGATCGCGAGCGTGGCCAGGAAGATCGGAACCAAGCGGTCCTGACCCCACGGCAAGCCATAGCTCGGATGACCGGTTACCTGAAGGAGAAATTGTCCGTTACGGCGTTCATGGAGCAAAATGCCCGCCGCGGGTTTCTTAACGGGCAGGCCACAAAGGATGAAAGGGCGGGAGGCGAAGCCGAGGTGCTGGCTGGCGGAATCTCGCTTCATGCGCACGCATTCAACGGCTTCCAGCCTACGGAGTTTCTGCTTGGAAGCCAGCAAGCCGGGATGGTCCCTGCGGAGGATCGCGCCGGCCCGTTCCATCACCACACCTCCGGCCCGGCACCGGTGTACGAAAAGACGTGCGCGGTCACACCGCGATCACACCAAAGAGTTTCATGCAGAGATTTCTGAAGCCGGGGGAGGACAGACGGCACTGAAACGAAACGGCTTAGACTGAGCCGGACCAGGCTGGACTGTCGCTTAACCCATTCGATTCCCGTTAGCGCTACCCTATAATCAATAACTTATGGATGATTCGGTGCCACGCGGTGCCACGCGCTACGGTCCAGCTCATTGGACCTT
>Ga0187875_10003080_pt1 | contig 11934 bp, 6 predicted proteins | sample June2016WEW_17_1_2_FD_132978 | JGI IMG/M metagenome (GOLD analysis project Ga0187875, IMG submission 132978) | Peatland microbial communities from SPRUCE experiment site at the Marcell Experimental Forest, Minnesota, USA - June2016WEW_17_10 | ecosystem: Environmental > Terrestrial > Soil >... | reverse complement strand
CTTTTTACGGAAGAAGCTGCATGAACCGAAGGTTCGTCTCTTCGAATGGGTGCGCGGCATATATGGCGGGATGTTGGGCTGGTGCCTGAGGAATCGCTTCGCCACCCTGACGCTCATCCTGTGCGTGTTCGCGTGCTCGCTGTTGACGATTCCCTATATCGGCGCCGAATTCATGCCCCACCTCGATGAAGGCGCGTTGTGGGTCCGCGCCACCACGCCCTACACGATTTCGTTCGAGGAAGCCTCCAGCTTGTCGCCCAAAATTCGCGAGATCCTGCTGAGCTTCCCGCAGGTGACTACAGTGGCGAATGAGCTTGGACGGCCTGACGACGGCACCGATCCCACGGGCTTTTATAACAACGAGTTTTACGTCGGGCTACGGCCCTATTCCGACAAGACCTGGAGCGGGTCTCTGCACACTAAACCGGAATTGATCGCAGCGGTTCAAAAAAAGCTGGAAGCGTTTCCGGGCATTATCTTCAACTACACCCAGCCGGCCGAGGATGCCGTGGATGAAGCCGAAACCGGGCTGAAGAGCGCCCTGGCCGTGAAAATTTTCGGCTCAGACCTGAATACGCTCGAAGACAAGGCCCAGCAGGTGCGCAAGATTCTCTCAGCCGTGCCCGGCATCACCGAGATCACGGTTGTGCGGGAACTCGGGCAGCCCAGCCTGGTGATCGAGCCCGACCGCGCCAAGCTCTCGCGCTACGGCCTGAACGTCAGCGACATCAATACGCTCATAGATACCGCCATGGGCGGCGACCCGGTCACGCAGGTGATTCAAGGCGAGCGCCAGTTCGACATGGTTTTGCGCTTGCAGGAAAAGTACCGCAACAATCAAGACGCGATTAAGAATCTCCTGATCGCGACGCCTGACGGGCAGTACCTGCCGTTGAGTCAGTTCGCGGACGTGCACGTGGAGAGCGGCGCCTCGTTCGTTTACCGTGAGAGCAATCAACGCTACATCGGCGTGCAGTTCAGCGTCGAGGGCCGCGACATGGCCGGCGCCGTGAACGATGCCCGCCAGAAAGTGGCGGCGGCTGTGAATCTACCACTCGGATACCGCTTCGACTGGGGTGGCGAGTATAAGGATTACCTGGCCTCGCGCGAGCAGATGAAGGTCATCCTCCCGCTGACCGTCGTCCTGGTTGTGCTGATTCTCTTCGCACTGTATGGCAACATCAAATTCCCGCTGATCATCTTCTTCAGCGTGCTCGTCACCGAGCCCGTGGGCGGCCTGCTGGCGCTGCGTCTCACGCATACCAACTTCAGCGTCTCGTCGATGCTCGGTTTTGTCGCGCTGATGGGCGTCGCGGTCCAAACCAGCGTCATCCTCTATTCGTTCATCAACAAGCTGCGGCTCGAGGGCAAAGACATTCCAACGGCCACCTTGGAAGCCTCTTTGTTGCGGCTGCGCCCGATCATGATGACCGCGCTCGTGGCCTGTTTCGGCCTGCTTCCGGCGGCCATGTCCACGGGCATCGGCAGCGACTCGCAGAAGCCGTTCGCCATCGTGATCGTGGGTGGACTCGCTTCGCGGCTGTTGCTGTCGATTTTCCTCGCGCCCGTGCTGTACTCTCTGGTCGCGCGCGATGGCGACGTTCTGCGGGTGTGATGCGCCCCTGCGGGTGCATGGGAAGCGGCTTTCGGTGACGAGGCCGACGCGATGTGAATTGTTTTGTGAGGTGCAGATGCGTCATCTAATTCGGCAAATTCTATTAGCGCTCCTGGCTGCGTTCCTGTTCGCGGGCGGCATCTCCGCGCAAACTCCGTTGACCTGGCGGCAGGTGCGCGAGAAGTTCCAGGCAGCCAACCCCACATTGCTCGCCGGCCAGATCGGCATCGATGAGTCGAAGGCCGAAGAGATCACGGCTTACCTGCGGCCCAACCCGGACATGACCGTGGGCCTCGATCAGCTCGACCCGTTCACCGTCAATCCCTACCGTCCGCTCGCCTACGCCTTCCCGCTGCTCTCCTTCAGCTATCTGCATGAGCGCCAGCACAAGCGCGAACTGCGCCTGGAAAGCGCCCAGAAGGCCACCGGCATCGCGCGCTCGCAGCAGACCGATCTGGAAAGAACCCTGTTGTTCAGCCTGCGCAGCGCCTTCGTTCAGCTGCTCCAGGCCAAGCAGGTGCTCGCGCTGGCCAAGGACAACATCGAGTACTTTGACCGCGAGCTGACGATCAGCCGCGCCCGCTTCAAAGACGGCGACATCGCACACGTCGATCTGGACCGCCTGGAGCTGCAGCGCGTGCAGTATGAATCCGACTTCGAAACGGCCAGCGTGAACCTGCGCAGCGCGAAGATCGTGATGCTCACACTTCTCAACGACCGCACCCCGGCCGACAACTTCGATGTCACCGGATCGTTCGATTCCGGCAGCCACATCGAGCCGCTCGATGCGTTTCATACCATCGCACTCGAAGCGCGCCCCGATCTGCAGGCGGCCGTTCAGACCATCGACAAGGCGCGCACCGACTACAAACTGGCCGTGGCCAATGGCTCGACGGATCCGACCTTCGGCGTCGACTTTGGCCATAACCCGCCGATCGATGTGTATGCCGGCGTCAGCGTGAACATCCCGTTGCGCATTTTCGATCGCAATCAGGGCGAGAAGGAGCGCACGCGCCTGGACATTGCGCACGCCGAGCGGTTGCACGACGTCGCGGTAGCCCAGGTGTTCAGCGACGTCGATTCGGCTTACGTCGCGCTGGTTAGCGCTTCGAATCTCCTGCGCACATACAAAGACAAGTACCTGGCGACGTCCACTCGCGTCCGCGACACGGTCTCTTACTCTTACCTGCACGGTGCGGCAGCGCTGGTCGATTTTCTGGATGCCCAGCGTGACTACCGCGCGGTGCAGGTGGCGTATCTCAACCTGACCGGCGCATATCTCACGGCGGTCGGGCAACTGAATCTCGCGGTTGGCAAAGAGGCCATCGAATACTGAATCGGAACCACGCGCTGTCTCATCCGCAAACCGGATGCTGCCTGCTTAGTTCTTCGATCCTGCGGACGCGGCCCGGCGGCATCGCGCGCGAACTGTGCGTGACGGCGTCGTGCCGGCCGTGCTGTATTGCTAGTAGGGGAAACGCGAGCCATGATAATCACCCAGGTCGAAGCCATCTACCTGCGCCAGCCCGAAGTGAAGAAGCAGTGCGACAGCGGACAGGATGTGCTGATCGTGCGCATTTCGACCGACGCCGGCATCACCGGCATCGGCGAGGTGGACTCCGCGCCTCTGGCCGTGAAGGGCGCCATCGAAGGACCGTACTCGCACGCCATCACCGCCGGTCTCGGCGAGTTGATCGTGGGCCAGGATCCCTTCGAGACCGAGTACCTGTGGGACAGGATGTACCACCACAATATCTACGCCGGGCGGCGCGGCATTGCGATCCACGCCATGAGCGGCATCGACATGGCGTTGTGGGACATCAAGGGCAAGGCGCTCGGCCAGCCCATCTGGAAGCTGCTCGGCGGCGGGTTCCAGCGCCACGGCATCCGGGCCTACGCCAGCTCGCTGTTCGGCCCCACCCCCGCCGAGACCGCCTTGCGCGCCCGCCGCTTTCGCGATCTCGGTTTCGGCGCCGTCAAATTCGGCTGGGCTCCGATGGGCCAGGATGAGAAGACCGATATCGCGCTGGTCCGCGAAGCCCGCGCGGGGCTGGGCGACAAGCCGGATCTGATGATCGACGCCGGCCTCGTGTGGGACGCCAAGACCGCCATCCAGCGTGCGCGCGCCTTCTCCGAGCACCGCATCTTCTGGCTGGAAGAACCTCTGCGCGCGGACGACTACGAGGGTTATCGCAAGCTCTCCCAGGCCACCGAAGTGCGCATCGCGGCGGGCGAGGAGGAGAGCGAGCGGCACTCCTATCTGGATCTGATGGACCGCGGCCAGATCGATATCGTGCAGGTGGATCTGACCCGCTGCGGTGGCTTCACCGAAGCCATGAAGATCGCCAGCCTGGCCCAGGACCGCGGCCTGCCGGTGGTCAATCACGGTTTCACCACCTATATCAACGTTGCCGCCGCGCTGCACTTCCTCAATGCCATCCCCAACTCTTTCATCACCGAGTTCGTAGTCCAGGAGGGCACCACGCTGCGCGACAACCTCACGCGCCAGCGCATCACGGCCCGCGACGGCATCGTCCCCATTCCGATGGAGCCGGGCCTGGGCATCGATTTGAACGAGGACGCATTGGAGACTTACGCTGTCCGCGGATGAAGCAGGCGGCCATCCTCGGCTTGCGCAGTCCAACTGCCCCAATCGGGTCGCTTCGATATAGTAAGCACGCCGCTCGAGCTGTCTCAATGAGACAAACAGGTCGGATGGATGCAATTGATCGTATAATCGCTTCATCACTGCTGCGACATTACGCTAAACGGCAATCCTGCATGAACTATTCGCATTGCTTTGTACTGAGCGCGTTTCTCATTGCCACCCCAGCCTGGTGCGCTCCCGGAAAGGTCACCAAAGAGACCTTCGACTTCCAGGCCCACAAGCGCACCGACTACCTCTTCGTTCCCAAGAACCTCTCTGCTGGCAGCGTGCCCCTGCTAGTGACTCTTCACGGCAGCGGTCGCGACGGCAGCACTCTGGTCGATAGATGGAAGGACCTGGCGGCAGAGGAGAAGTTCATCCTGGTCGGGCCGGATTCGCTGAATCCCGCCTTCTGGATAGCTCCGGCGGATGGCCCGGATTTTCTGTATGACATTGTGGAGCGTTTGAAGAAGGCTTATCCTATCGACCCGCGGCGTGTTTACCTGTTCGGTCACTCTGCGGGCGCGGAATTTGCCCTGCTCATGTCCATGCGCGAGTCTCAGTACTTTGCCGCGGCCGCCATTCACGCGGGAGCTTTGCGCAACTACGAGGCCGTGGATGGCATCGCCCGAGCGAAGCGCAGGATTCCCATGACAGTTTTCTGCGGGACCGTTGATCCCTTCTTTCCTATCGCAGCGGTCCGGATCACACGTGACACATTGCGTACCGCGGGCTTCCCGGTCTCACTCATTGAGATTCCAGGTCATGACCACAACTACTATGCAATCTCTTCAAAAATGAACCGTCAGGCCTGGGAATTCCTGAAGCAATCCGTACTGCCTGCCGACCCGTACTACGAGCCTTACAAGCTGGGGATCAAAAGCAGTCCAGCCGTAGCTAAGGAATTCCTGGGGACATGGGAAGGCAGGCTCGTTCAGGCGGGCGCGCCGCTGCGATTTGTCTTGAAGATAGCGAACGATGAAAGTGGTGCCAGCGCTGTTCTGGTTAGTCCGGATCAGGGCGGCGCGGAGATTCCTGCAACTACCATCGAGCAGAAGGATGCGAAGCTAACGTTGCTTGTAATGGCTGGGGCCGGAGGCCAGTATCGGTGCGAAATCAATGCCGACGGCACAGAACTGGTCGGCAAGTGGACGCAATCGGGAATCGTTTTCCCTCTGAAGCTCAAGAAGAAGGCCGACAAACCGCCGAGACCGTGATTCTCGCCAGCCGGCCTGCCCGGCGTGCTCTAGTGTCATGTCTCGCAGGTTCTTTGACACTCACCGGCCATTCACCGTAGCGCAGGCATTCGTGCCTGCCGCGTCGACACTCGTGTCGACGCTCGGCCGGCATTGTCAATCCGTGACTGAGACACCACACTCGTGGCCTGTCGCAGAGACTTGCGTTCCCGAGCCGTGACCGAAGGGAGCGGTGCGTCGCGTTGTTATCGAGCCGCGGCAGCGTTCTGGCGCCAACTCCAGTCGCCCCACGGGCTCCCTCCCTTGGCGCCAGAACGCCAAAAGTGTCAGCGATGTGCCCGGCACAAAGTGTCGGTTATGCCTCGGTCTTGACACCTCCAGGTCCGGCTCCCGAGCGCGTGCCCGGCATCAACCCGCATCGGCCTTGCGGGTATCCATCATCTCCGAAAACGCTCTCGATCGTCGGCCGCGTGACCCTCCAACGCTCACCTGCCGGTTGACTCCCCTGTTCACCCTCGAGTGGCGCTACTATCACCTAAGGCGGACCTCACGGGCAGGAGGCCGACGATGAGACCATTTTGGACAGCCGCGCTGTTGTCGACGTGCGGGGCGGCGATCCTGCTGATCGTAAGGAAGAAGGACCGGCTCACAACAGTGCGCCGGGCCGCCGCAAAGGGCGATGCGGCCGCTCAGTTTAACCTCGGCTTGATGTATGAACACGGCCACGGGGTGCCGCGGGACTGCGTCGAAGCCGCCCGCTGGTACCGCAAAGCCGCCGCTCAGGGCTACGCGAGCGCCCAGTATAACCTGGGGGTCATGTACGACCTGGGACACGGAGTGCGGCAGGACTCCGTCGAAGCCGCCCGCTGGTACCGCCTCGCCGCCGAACAAGGAGTGACGTCCGCTCAGTTCAGCCTCGGCCTCATTTATGACCACGGCCAAGGCGTCCCGCCGGACGCCACCGCGGCCGTCCGCTGGTACCGCCAGGCCGCCGCACAGGGGAACCTGAGCGCTCAATTCAATCTTGGGGTCATGTATGACCTGGGCCACGGAGTCCCGAGGGACGACGCCGAAGCCGTCCGCTGGTTCCGCCAGGCCGCCGAACAAGGCGAGACCACCGCGCAGTGCAAACTCGGTTGCGCCTACTCGCAAGGCGCCGGCGTGGCGCAGGACGACGCCGCGGCCATTCGCTGGTATCGCCAGGCCGCCGATCGGGGCAACGCGCCGGCTCAGGCCTCTCTCGGCTTCATGTACTACTCCGGGCACGCGCTGTCGCAGGACTACGCCGAAGCGGCCCGCTGGTACCGCCTGGCCGCCGCACAGGGCAACGCGAAGGCGCAGTTTGAGTTCGGCAGCATGTACTTCCTCGGCGAAGGCGTGCCCCAGGACTTCGCCGAAGCCGCCCGCTGGTTCCGCCAGGCCGCCGACCAGGGATACGCCCCCGCCCAGTCCCGCCTCGGTCTCATGTACGACGACGGTCTCGGCCTGCCGCAGGATGACGCCGCCGCCGCCCTCTGGTACCGCCAGGCCGCCGACCAGGGAGACGCCGACGCCCAGTTCAACCTCGGCTTCATGTACATCTTCGGGCAAGGGGTGCCCCAGGACGATGCCGAGGCGGTTCGCTGGTACCGCCGGGCCGCCGAACAGGGCGATGCCAAAGCTCAGTTCAACCTCGGCTTTATGTATACCTTCGGCCAGGGCGTCCCGCAGGACTACGCCGCGGCCGTCCGCTGGTATCGCACCGCCGCCGAACAGGGTTACGTGAGCGCTCAGTACAATCTCGGGGTCATGTTCGACCTGGGGCACGGCGTGCGGCAGGACTCCGTCGAAGCCGCCCGCTGGTACCGCCTGGCCGCCGAACGGGGAGAGACCAGCGCTCAGTTCAACCTGGGCTACGCCTGCTACCAGGGCGATGGAGTCCCGCAGGACTACGATCAGGCCGTCCACTGGTACCTCCAGGCCGCCGGCCAGGGCTACGCGCCTGCTCAAGCCTCCCTCGGCCTGATGTATGACGACGGCCACGGCGTGCCCCAGGACTACGCCGAGGCCGTCCGCTGGTATCGCAAAGCCGCCGATCAGGGGGACGCGGGCGCTCAGATCAACCTCTCCGGCATGTATGAGCGCGGCGATGGCGTGCCTCAGGATTATGTGCAGGCCCACCTGTGGATCAACCTCGCCGCTTCCCGCGCCAGTGGCGAGAACAAGATCGCATGGGCCGCCTCGCGCGAGCGCCTCGCCAGGAAGATGACCGCCCAGCAGATCGCCGAGGCCCAGCGCCTGGCGCGCGAGTGGAAACCTCGCGACCAGCCCGCCGCCGCCATCGGGCGCGACGGTCAGTGGATCGATTCCGCCGTCGTGCCAATCACCGGCCGCGGCCCCGCTCGCGCCTTCGCCGTCGGCGCTTGAATTTCCTCCTCGTCCACCACCCCTCTGCCACCGAGCCGCCATACCTGCCCCCGCTCAAGCCGTTATTGCCCCACCCGGTAACTCGCCTGCCGCGAGTCCCCCGGCTGCGGCACCGAGCCCGCCAAAAACGTCACCGTCGATCCCGCCAGCGCGCAGTCTAAGCCCGCCTCCTGCGGCAGCCCGTTGCGGTATGGCACCAGGCCCGCGCTCCGCGTCGGGCTGTGACAGCACGGGCGGGCGATGGCGAACATTCGCGCAGGGCACTCGACGCTATGGATTCGAAAGGAGTCGGCCATAACCGTACCGATCCCATCGAGTACTGAAAATGGCCTCTCTGCGCCTCAACGCAGTTTCAACAACTTGCGTACTTTTTCGAAGGCAGCGAAAAAAACTTGTTCTCAACGGCTCCAAAAGAGGCAAACTGAATCTTAACTTCTTAGTGCAGCCGGCCTACATACTACTCTCAGTTCCATCCAAAACCAATGACCGGAGGCCTATGAAACGACACACGCTCATTTCCGCCCTCGCCGTATTCGTCGTGCTCACGCACGCCGCTTCGGCGCAAAATGATCCGCTAGCTTCAACAAACTTCCCCATGGTGGGGATCACCAGAGGCCAGACTTTGGTGCTCAATGTAGTCGCTTTCCCTCCCACCCCGTGCGACGCGCAGCTAGGGTTTCTGAACAGCACCGGCCTACCGGTAGGCCCCAGCCAGCAAGTGCAGCTCCCTCCCGGCCAGTCGGCGTCCGTGGCCCTGAACGGGAACTCCCTCCTGGCCACGTTCGGCCACAGAATGGAGCTGCTGCCAATCGTGGCCGTTGCGGGCGGGGGAACTAGTTGTGTTGCTTCGGTGGAAGTGGTCGACAACCTCCTCGGTGCGACCGCGGTACTGGTGCCCGGCGCGGTTGGTTTCCCCCCTAATCCCGCCTTTGGCATGTTGGGCCTGACGGTTTTGCAGACGGTGCGCTTGAACGTGGTCGCGTTTCCTCCTACTCCGTGTATCGGGCAGATTGGTTTTACGGACAAGAATGGGAACCCGATCGGAGGGTCTATGAACGTTCAACTCGGCGCCGGCCAAGCCACGTTCCTGGATCTGCCGGGGAACACGCTGGTGAGTGCTTTGGGTCAGCGCGCCGAAGTCATTCCGGTGGTGACGCCCGTCAGCCCTGCCACCGCCTGCATTGCTTCGGCTGAGGTGTACGGTAACGCATTCGGAGTCACGGCAGTGTACTTTCCGCCAACGCCTTGTGCTTCATCGAGCACGAGTTGTGCCACCTGGCCGCCGGTGCCGGAGGGTAACTAGCACCGGCCGGACTCAGTCGCAAGCGCGCTGCTTCTTCCCGCTTGTGATTGAGTAAAATCGCCGGCTCCGTGGGAATGTGGGAATCGCTTGGCGATTCCCAAGGACGGTGGTCAGGCGCTGTAGATGCCTGGGAAACCTGCTTCAGGTTTTCCAGGCTTTCCACGGACCGTCATTTCCACGGGGCTTCCGGGTTTCTGTCGCCCCGGCACAACCACCCTACTTCGTCGTGGCCGCAGGCGGGCTCGCCGGCTCGTCGCGCCCGACCAGGATGTTCTTGATCGTGTCGGATCCGAACCCGAGCGCAACCAGTGCCCACCAGTGACCGGTCGATCCTCCGTTCAGCGTTGCTGAGGCCAGCGCCGCCAGCGGCACCAATAGCGTAGCGAGCAACTGGAACGTCTCCAGCCAGAAACGCGACCACTTCTCCCGCCATGTGGAGGAGGTTGTGAGAAGCACCCTGCGCGACGGCCATTTGCTCGCGTCGTCATTTTCAGCGCTGGGACTGAGCTTGGCAGAGCGCGGCGCTGCGGGCCCGGGCGCAAGCGGCGCGGCGGGCGCGGGCTCAAGCGGCTCAGTCGGTGTGAGCTCGATACGCTGCCCCGACGAGTCGTAGAAACTTACTCCGATTTCGCTATAGTCCGTCCCTTTTTCGAAATAGTTGTAGACGTCCCAACCGTCTTCCCAGTGCGGCTTAATGGCTGCGGCGTCAGCTTCGGCCTGCTGCTTCGCTTTGGCGGCGGCGGCCTCCTTTTCCGACTGGCTGCGGAGCCGATTCATTATGGCCCGCCAGGCCCTCCGATACCAGGGAATGTGTTCCAGGTGGTCGCCGAAGGTCCAATGGCATGAAACGAGCTTGCGCGCCGCGGCTGAGTTCATGCTCTCGTTCCGGAAACGCACGCTGAAGCGAATCTTCTGATCCGGCTGGGGCGTAGGAGGGTCCAACATCAGCAGGGCTCTCGCCTTCGTGAGATCGTGGACGATATCGTCCTCTAGAATCCCTTCGGCCACCCGCCGCAGCAGCGCTTTGGCGTCACGTAGGTTACTGTTGGTCGGCGTGGCCAGCAGTGGTGTTAAATTCTCTTTTGCGTCCTTCCAGCGGCTCACCCAGTCGGCGACTGAAGCACCCTCAGGTCCGATAGCCTCCCCCTCGATAGAAGGAGCGCCTAACGGGCGGTTCGGCGCCAGGAATTCAAAATCCCTCAGCAGCAGCAGTGCCGACAACTGCAGATCGGCCCGCTCGGCTCCGACGGATTTCACCCACTGGATCCCGTCCTTGTCCTCCGGCAGCTTGGGCAAGAGCGAAGCAACCGGGAAGCACGCCTCCATGCCCCTGAGTGACGCGGCGTTGATCGGCCTGCCGGAGTCGCCGAGCTGAAAGTGATCGCGCAAGTCCTTCCAGCGCCCGCTCAGCAGCGCCTCGAACGCTTCCTTCTCGGGCGGGGTCGGCTCGCGCAGCAGCTTCTGCGCCGCGCTGAGCTGCTGGTTCACGGCAACCCAGTCCTCATCGCACAGCTGATCCTGCCTCAGCCCTTCCGAGACGCCGTCCAGGATCTCCTCGATCTGGCTCAGCCGCGTCGGCGCCACTCCCTGCTCCAGCAGCAGACGCCGCCGGGTCAGCGCCGCGTCCAGCTTCTGCACCGCCTCGATGTGCTTCCTTAAGCCGGGAAGCGCCTGCTCCACCTGCTGTGCGTATGCGCCGTAGGTCGGCCACAGGGGCGAGTTTGCCGTGCGCATCTCATTCAGGTTCCGCAGGTCCACCCTCAGCAGGACCCGCAGATTGCTGTCCACCTCCGTGGAGATGGCCGCGGTCAGCCTCTCCAGCTCCACAAGCTGGTCGTTCAACTGCCTTTTTCGCTTGAAGTTCGGTACCCATACACGCAGTGCCAGGGACAGCAAGGCGCCCAGCAGCAGCCACCAGAAGATAATACCGAGTGCCCAAAAGAGGGAACGTCCGCTGGGCTCGAACTGGATTTGCAGGGCGATGTTTTGTTCATAGATCGGTTTGGAGTCATCGCCTTGATAGCGCAGCGTCAGCCACCCGGTGCGCTTCCCGCTCTTCGGGAATTGAGTATCGGGATCGCGGAACCACGCACCGTCGGGCTGCGCCCGCAGCGTGATTTGCGCATATTGGGGGATGCTGAACGATGTCCAGCCGGAGTTGGCATCGCACCCGGTTGACTGGGACGTCGGTGAATTGGAAGCGTCCGCCGACCCGGCTCCCTTGTTGTTCGCCGTGTCATTCGTCGCGGCATCCCCAGCCTTAGAAGCCTTGCTCTCCGCACCGGATGCTCGGAACTGATCCGCGGTGAACAGACAAGCGTCGGTGTTTTCGAATCGCAGCCTGGCCCGGACCGAAGTGTACTGGGCTGTGGAGGGGTTTTCCAGCACCAGCAGAAGCGATTCACCTTCGCGGGCAATGAAGGCATCCCCGTTGGCGGCGCGGGCGATCAGGCCGGGCTTGGAGAAGCGCAGCATTTCCACCTGACGTCCTTTGTATAGCAATGGAGCACTGCTCTCTCCGAAGGGCACCAGCCCGTCGACCGTCAGCTCGGTCGGGAACTCGCGAGTCTTGTCTGTCTTGTCGGACGGCGCGGTCGAGATGATCGTCACCTGCGGACGGATCAGCAGGCTCGGATGTTGAACGCTGGTGAGCAGACCGGCCTCGAGGTCGCCCTCGGCCGGTGCCGCATCCAGCCCGCGCAGCAGAACCCTGGCTGTCACCTCTTCGCGATCTGCGGGGACGAAGATCGGGGGCTGGTCGATTCCG
>Ga0187875_10003076_pt1 | contig 11940 bp, 9 predicted proteins | sample June2016WEW_17_1_2_FD_132978 | JGI IMG/M metagenome (GOLD analysis project Ga0187875, IMG submission 132978) | Peatland microbial communities from SPRUCE experiment site at the Marcell Experimental Forest, Minnesota, USA - June2016WEW_17_10 | ecosystem: Environmental > Terrestrial > Soil >... | reverse complement strand
CTATAACCGCAAGTCCTGGAAGCAGGCCCGCAGTCCCGAGGACCTTCTCCGCGCGCGCGGATACCAGATCGGCCCCGGTGTCTGGGCGGGCGACCGGTGGGATCGCATCGCCATCTTCCTGGCTTGTGGGGCAGGCTCTCAGCCAGGGGTGCCCTCTGGGCCGGGCCTCTCAGGCCGCGCTTCCGCCACAACCCACCACCAAACTGTGGCTAATCCGCCACAGTCGAAAACCTCGAACTAACTGACCCCAAACAACTTCTTCTCATGGCGTTACGCGTGCTATCTAAGATGCGCCCTTAGAATCGTGATGCATCATCCGGAGATCCAATTTGTGTTTTGAGACGACCGTCCAACGCCCCGTCCAGGCTTCCGGCGTGGGCCTGCACAGCGGTGTCGCAGTTTCCATCCGCATCCTTCCCGCGCCAGTTTCCACCGGTATCGTGTTCCTGCGCACCGATCTGGACAATTTCCCGATCCCGGCAAGCTGGCGGCACGTGGCGCGCGTCAGCTACGCCACCAGCCTGATGCGCCAAGGCGTGCTGATCTCGACTACAGAACACCTGCTGAGCGTGTTCTACAGCATGAATATCGACAACGCCTTCGTCGAGATCGACAACCTGGAAGTGCCCATCCTGGACGGCAGCGGCCAGCCCTTTGTGGAACTGATCCGCCAAGCCGGCATCCGCCAGTACCGCCGCAAGCGCAAGTATCTGCGCATCCGCCGCCCCATCTTCGTGGAGGAGCGCGGCAAGCGCATTTCGATCCTGCCGGCGGAGAGCTTCTGTCTCACCTGCGAGACCGACTACGGCCACCCGCTGGCTGGACGCCGGTCCATCGAAATGGAGGTCACCCCGGAGCGCTACGCCACGGAAATCGCGCCCGCGCGCACGTTCGGCTTCGCCGACGAGCTCGACCAGATGCGCAACATGGGCCTGATTCGCGGCGCGTCGCTCGATAACGCCGTCTGCTTCACCCGCGACGGCGTCATGAATCCGGGTGGGCTGCGCTTCCCCGACGAGTGCTGCCGCCACAAAGCGCTCGACCTCATCGGCGACCTGGCGCTGCTGGGCAAGCCGCTCTTGGGTCACGTCATCGCCGAGCGAGCCGGACACGCCATGCACACCGCGCTGGTGGCCCGCATCATGTCCGACCCGTCGCTTTACGAGATCCTCACCTTCGACCAGTTGGCCGGCCGGGTGGCGCAGGCGCTGGTAACGTCGGCATAGCTATCCCCGCTTGCGCGCCGCGATGGCCTGGTTGATGAATCCCCACACCTCCGGACTGATGCGGAATGGCTGCATCTGCTGCTGCGCCTGGCTCGGCCAATTGGCGCTGTCCGCATAGAGCTTCTTCAGACCGCCGGCGACCTCCGGATCGCCGCCCGTGAACTCCTCCACCAGGCCGGTCCAGCGTGCGGCCAGCGCTTGCCCTCTGTCGCCGGCGGGATCTTCGCCCAGTGCAGCTTCCACATCCCGGATCAGTTCCATCCACTGGCGGCTGACCCGCTCCTGCAGGTCCGGCGACCATTCCTGGCGGCGCTCGGCGAGCTTCGCCTGCGCCGCCTCGTTGTAGTACTTCATCGGCCATTCCGCATCGTTTTGCATTTCCATCACCTCGATAATTTTGGTAAGAATCGCGGCGTCCGGCCGCTGACCGGCGCCGGCTGCCGTTTCGGCCTGGCGAATCGCGTCGATTGCCTGATCCAGCAAGCCGCGTTTGGCTTCCAGCACTCTGCGCTGCATCCGCAGGGCGCCGGCGAGATCGCGGCCATCGCGGTCCAGCAGCGCTTTGATCCGCCGCAAAGGCAGCCCCACGAACTTCAGGGCGACGATCTGCTCCAGCCGCGCCAGATCCCGCTCGCTATAGGCGCGGTATCCGCTGGCAGTACGTTTGGGGCGCAGCAAGCCCAGGCGGTCATAGTGGTGCAGCGCCCGGACCGTCACGCCGGACAACTCGGCAAACTCCTTCGCCTTATAATTGCGGATTCCACCGCCGGCCGCTGCCACGATCCCTCCTCTCCTATATACTCGGACCTGACGTTGCGTCAGAGTCAAGCGGAATTTTGCGCCCTCGACAGATAAACGCCGGTGTGCTGCTCGGCGGTGCGGTACGCCAGTCCGCGGTGGCGGCGCTCGCCGATGGGCGCAGTTCGGGCGGATTGCTCTCGCCGCAACAGATAGTGACCTCAATGCGCATTGGGAAGCTGCCGCGCGAGGCCTTCCTGGAATTGATCGATGGAGACTCGCCCTCTACCCCGGACCCCGAAGCCGGTTGACCACGCGTCGGTCGGCTGACAGTTTTGCCGAAGCAGTTCCAAGACTTAGCGCATCGCCAAGCGAAACCGCTAGCGATATTGCCTGACAACGCAGCCTTAACGGGACGCGGGCGGCAGGTTCCGGCGGGCAACCTCGTCGAGGTAGGCTCGCTTCATACGCTCGGCCCTGTCAAGCAGAGCACCCCAGAAATCTTCTGGGGCCAACGCGCAGTTCTTCGTCCGAGAACGCCTGCAGTTGGCTCCGCCACTCAGCTTCGGCCATTCGGTTGAAGACCTTCCGCTCGACCACGCTGTAGGCGTGCGTGCCGCGTTCTCCCGGAACCATAACGCAATACAGGCTGTACGACCTGTGCGACGTGGAAGGCGGCTCCGGGTCCGGAGGCTTGACCACAATGCGATTCGGAATCCCCGCCTCCTGCAGAGCGGTCTGAACTTCTGCTCCGGTGACCATATAATCGCCATTCGGGTAAATGTCAGCGGACCAGGTGCAGACGGCGTCTTCCAACCAGACGGGCGGTGGGCCTGCGTCGGTATCGGCACGGAGCTCGCTCGCGATATCACGGTCTGCGCCCACCTTGAAGATCGGTAAGGGGCGCTGGAAGGCTTCCATCTCCTGTTCCGGCGGGTGATCCAAGCCTCGGCGCGCGATCTCCTGGTCGTAGATCCCCTGCGCCACTGGAGCGAGGTCGGAGCGGTCGATGTCCAGGAATCCCTCGTCGGAGAGGGATTCATAGTAACGGCGCAGGTCTTCGGGATCGATCCGCATTCGGTCACCTCGCTACAAGCTCCAATTATTGTAGTCCGTGTCCGATATCGCCGCACAACGCTGAAATCGGCCGGGCGCGCCAGGCGTACGGCCGATTGGTCGTGGCAAGACCGCTGCCGCGACGCCGCACGGTACGCCATCCAAAATAGATTCCGACGGATTTCACAGGCGCGGAAAATCGTCATTTGGCCACTTCCACGGTAACGGCGGCGGACCCTGCCAATTGGCGGTCATCTTTTCCAGTTCGCGCTTAACACCCTCTGGCCGGAGCCAACCGTAGTCGGCGTGTCCCAAGTCCGTCATGAGCAGATGAAAGTCGGCTTCCGCCCAAGCTGGCCTACTTACCCGACTTATCCCGTCGGCGCTAAGGTGCTAGGTCTACCGTGGCGGCGTTGCGCCCGCAGGCGGGCGGCGGCCTTCGCGATCGGCTTTCTTGAGCAGCGCATCATGCGCGCGTTTCTGGCGCCTTGCCTAGATCGCCAATTTGGGTGGTCCTGCGGTACAAGTCTTCCGCCTCGGTCAGCCTGGCTTCCATCAGCAGCACACGGCCGGTCTGATCAGGCTGGCGATGTAGGTCTTGGCCCGCAACTCAGAATAGACACCGGCCAGGAGCGTTTTTTTCCGTCTACTCGCATCGCAGCGCGACGATCGGGTCCACCCGCGCGGCGCGCCGCGCGGGAAGATAACTCGCCAACAAGCTGACCGCGCCCAGCACCGTTAGCGTGCCGCCCAGCACCCAGGGATTGAACGGCCGCACGCCGGGTACGGCCTTCTGCATGGCCAGCGTGGCCAGCAGGGCGGCAGGCAGGCCCACCGCCGCGCCCGCGAGCACCCACGCCATCCCCTCGCGAACCACCAGCGCGGAGATCTGTTCGCCGCGGGCTCCGATCGCCATGCGAATTCCGATCTCGCGCGTCCGCTGCGAAACCGAGTGCGCCGCCACACCGTAGATCCCCATCGCCGACAGCGCCACTGCGAGCGCGCCGAAGATTCCCAGCAGCCCGGCCGCGATGCGCTGCCGCCAAAGCGATGTCGCGATGTGCGCGGGCATGGTCTCGATGGCGTAGAGCGGCAGGTTCGGGTCCAGCCCCGCGACCTCGGCGCGCAACCCGCCCGCCAGCCGCGCTGCCCCCCCGCCACTGCGCACAATCAGAGTCGCGCGCCCGCTGTACTCTTGATCGAGCGGCAGGTAGAGTTGCAGCGTGGCGTCGCCCGCGAGCGATCGCACTACCGCGTCTTTCACCACTCCCACGACGGTGATCGGAGGACGCGACGGTCCGCTGAAATCCGGCGCCACAATCCGCTGACCGATAGGATTACCGCCCAGCCAAAAGCGTCGCGCAAGCCGTTCGTTCACGATGCCGGAGCGCGGCGAACCCGCACGATCCGCGTCGGTGAATTCGCGCCCTTCGACCAGAGGGATGCCCAGCGTGCGAAAGAATCCGGGCGCAATCACATCGTCGTCCACGCGCAGCCCGAACGCGAAATCGTTGCCCTGGAAATCCGGCAGCGGCGGCTCCTCGCCGGGATGGAAGATGGCGCGGCGGCCGAAGAACTCCTCCGGCGGAATGGTCAGCCCCAGACTCGCCGCCGTGACTCCGGGCAGCGCGCGCGCCCGTTCCAGCAGAGCCGTGTAGAAGTTCAGCCCTTTGGCGGAGGAGTAACCTTGCGTGTCCAGGTCCACCGAGGCGAGCAGCACGTCTTCCGGCTGCGTCACGGGATTCGCGCCGAGCGCCCGCCGCATGGTGGCGATGCCGGTCCCCGCGCCGGCCAGCAGCACCAGCGAGAGCGCGATCTGGGCCGCGATGAGTCCGCCGCGCAGGCGGGAACCGGAACGGCCCGCGCCCGGCGATCCGTCCTTCAGCGATGCGGTGAGGTCCACGCGCGCGGCGCGCCGTGCGGGCGCCAAGGCGAAGAGCAGCCCGGAAATCAGCGTAAGCAGCAGCACGAAGCCCAGCACGCGGGCGTCAAGTTGCACGTCCACGCCGCGCATGGTGTAAGCGTTTTGGTTCGCCGACAAAGCCAGTTGCGCAACGATGGGGGCGAGCAAAATGCCGAGCAAGCCCGCGCACGCCGCCAGCACCGCGCCCTCCGTCAGGAACAATCGCACCAGACGCGCGCGGCCCGCGCCCAGCGCGACCCGCACCGCAACCTCTCGCCTGCGCGCCAAGGAACGCGCCAGCATCAGATTGGCGACGTTCGAGCAGGCAATAAGCTGCAGCAGGGCAACGCATGCCAGCAGCAATCCCAGCAGGCTCCGCACTTCCGACCGGTCGTCCGAGTCGAGGCCCAGGCCGGGAACCAAGGCGACCGCGCGCGAGTGGTTGGTCGCCGGATATTCCTGCGCCAGGCGCGCCGCCACCGCGCTCGATTCCGCCTGCGCCGAGGCGACGGTGGCGCCGGGTGCGAGCCGTCCGAAAATGCGCAGCCATCCGCTGGCGCGGTTCCGCAGCGTGCCCGGCGTCAGGCGCGGCATCACGATTGGCTGGAGTGTGATCGGCGCCCACACATCGGGTTGAAACTGCGTGCTTGTGCCGCGAAAGTCGCGCGGCGCGACTCCGGCCACCGTGAAGGTGTGCCCGTTGAGGCGAATCGCGCTTCCCACCACGCGCGGGTCTCCGCCGAACGCGCGCTTCCAGAATGCATAGCCGATCACGGCGATGGCTGGCCCTCCTGCACTTTCGTCCGCATCCGCCAGCAGGCGTCCGGCGGCCGGGCTTGCGCCCAGGACAGTGAAGTAGTTCCCGGAAACCAGTGCCGCGACCACTCGTTCGCTCGCGCCGCCGCTGGAAAAACTGGCGCGCGTGCCGGCTTCCGCAGCCACTCCCGAAAAGCCCCGCAGTTGATCCCGGTAGTCGCGGTAATCGGGATAGCCCATGTTGCCCAGCAACTGGCCGGCTTGCCAACGCTCGAAGACTACCAGCTCATCCGGAGCTTTCACGCCGGGCAAGGGGCGGAACAACACGGCGTCCATCAGGCTGAAGATTGCGGTGTTAGCGGCGATCCCCAGTCCCAGCGCCAGCACGGCTACCCCGGTGAACAAAGGGCTCCGCCGCAGCATCCGCCCAGCGAAACGCACATCCTGAAATGCAGCGTTCATGGTGGTAGGACGCGCCCGCGATGGCTGGTGTTAACCGAACGCGGTCGAATTACTTAACGCTCACGATAGTGTACATTACGGCCGATAAGGACCAGTATCATGGACGTTATGAAAAAGACCAAATCCGTCTCGAAGGCGCCCATGCCGGTGACGCGCGCGATCCGCAAGCTGGGTCACGATATTCGCGATGCCCGGAGGCGGGGCCGTATCCCTGCCACGATCCTGGCTGGTGCCGGCGTGGAGGCTCGAAACCGTCGCCGGCAAGCCCGTGCTGCTGCTGCGCCGTTTCGATCGCCAACGCGGAATGTGCGTGCCGTTTTTATCGGCCATGAGCATGCTTGACGCCAAAGACCAAGAGACCCGCAGCTACCTGGAGTTCGTGGATGTCCTCCGCCAGCACGGGGCATCGCCCAGAGAAGACATGCGCGCCTTGTGGCGGCGGATCGTATTCGGCATCCTGATCTCGAACACCGACGACCATCTGCGCAATCACGGCTTTCTGTATGCCGATCCCGCCGGGTGGCGGCTCGCGCCGGCCTACGACCTCAATCCGGTGCCCACAGACATTAAACCGCGCATTCTGACCACTGCGATAGACCTTAGCGACGGCACGGCTTCGCTTAAGTTAGCGCTTGAAGTCGCTGCGTATTTCGAATTGGGCCGGGACGAGGCGCGCAAGATCGCGGCCGAAGTGGGTCGCGCCACAGCCACATGGCGGCGGGAAGCGAAGAAGCTCGGCCTGACGGCGGCGGAGATCGACCGGATGGCATCGAGCTTCGAGCACCAGGATCTCAAAGAGGCGCTGGCCGGCCCGAGATCCGCCACGACCACATCAGGAACGAAGTCGAAGTTAGATCGATGGCCGGCTCGGTAGTGCTGTAAGACTGCACATTGTCCCGGTAGACGGCTTTCTGCGATGAATTATACGTTCCGTCATTGCCGTTGAATATCTTGAAGGCATCTCCGCCGCCGGCCGGACAGAGAATCATGCCGTCCAGAGTGCCTGCGGTGGCCGCGTAGGAAGGGCCTTCGGATGCCGCGCCCCACAACACCGGCACGCCGCCCGAGGTGCCGTTCAGCGCTCCCGCCAGGTTGGCGACCTGGTGCTGGATGCAGTTGGGAAACGTGGCGGAGCCGTCGCCCACGATGAACGACGATCCCCAGGGGTTCGCACCCAGAATGTTAGCCAGCCATCGGCGCGAATAAGTGTCATAATACCTGTCTCCGGTCAAGTAATAGGCCTCGCTCGCCATCACCGAAATGCCCGCGCCGTGCGATGTCGTATCGCTGTTCCATACGTCGCCGAAACCCCATGCGTCATTTCCAGCTTGTGTAATGGCATCGCCAACCTGCTGCAGCAGTTGGTTGCGAATGCCCTGCCGAGTCACTGCCAGGCCGCTCGGATTGCCGGCCACGCCGAGCGCGCGATATAACTCAAAATGCGCCAGCCCGCTGACATCGTAAAGATTCAAGGTATCTGCGTAGCCTGCATTGTAGATCTTAGTAATGTAGTTACTCGCAAACTGCGCCGCTTGTGTCAGGTAAGTCATGGGATCGGCGACAGGCAACCCGGGCGGCAGATTCCCACCGGCGAGTTGCAAAGCCAAATACAACTCCGTGGCGCCCAATTCCATGTCGTCGTCCCACACGGTTTCCGGATATCCGTCGAACGGCATAATCGTAAGTAGGCACCCGGAACTGCACGTGCCGCTGCCCACCGACGCGGCCGGGTCGGCGTAAGACGTGTCCGCCAGCGCGTAGATGTCCTCCGCGTTCTTGAGACACCGATTGGCGGCGGCCGGATGCGTGGTGCGTCCCAGTTGGTAACACAGTGCGAACGCCGCGGCCATGCGCCCCGCCAGATTCGGGCTGATGGGCGATCCCGCCGGTCCGGCCACGAAGACGGGACGGTGACAGATGTAATGCGCGGTGCTGGAGCAATCCGGCCAGTCGTCGTCCGACTGCGGCAAGCGCCAGATATCGTAATCGCTCAGAAGATTGGGGAAGTTGGCCCAGTCCTGGCTGTTGCCGACCTGGTAGTAAAGCGTTTGCGTGGTGTCGTCCCACATCTTCGCCAGGAATTCGATGCCAAAGCCCGCCTCCGGCTCGAAGTTCGCCGACTCAGGCGCGCCGGATGCGGCGCCGGCGTACGAAATGGAATTCGGTGGCGCGGGCGGGTTTGCCGGCGCGCGCGTGCCCATCTGACTCGGAAAATCGCGAATCCCGATTTCCTGCAGCGCGACGGTGTAGCTGGTGGTCTCCACGTATTTCATGTAGTCGCCCGCATCCCACCAGCCGCCGGAGGCATCCATCACCGCGCCGGTGGGCGTCAAGGGTGTGCCGGTGGTCGCGATCGAATCGTCGCTATTCAGAGGCGGCGTTTGAAAGACGGCGGCGCGCGCATCGTTGAGGTGCCCAGGCGCGGTGCGCAGCGCGTTGGGGATGTAGTTCGGCCCGTCCCGTTCGGTTTCGTAGAAGAACTTAGTATTGAGCAGCAGTCCGGAGTAGAGCGTGGCGGGATCTTCCACGGGGAAGGCAGGCGAGACGGCTGCCACCGGACTCGCCACCGAGATGGTGTAGCCATCTCCGGCCGGAACGGTGAAATCCAGGGCATACACCGAATAGGTCAACGTGGCGCTGTTGCTCCACGTACCGAGCAAGGCGCCGATGGGCGCCGCATACACCGTCTGGCCCCCTGAGGTTAGAACATGGAACGTCGCGCCAGTCTCCGCGGTGCTGGACATCAGATAGGCGCGAAACGGCGGACTGCCCGCTTCATACCCAACCTGGCTGACGCGCACATACGCCGATTGCGCCGGAGCAACTGGCGCACAGCTTATGCCGAGCGCAATGAGGGAGATCCCGAACCGCATCTTGGGGCAAGTATACCGTGCTTTGCGTCCAGCTAAAACACGTAGTCGGGCGGTTTGATACCTTTCACGCGCAGGTAGACTTCCGCTTGCCCCCGATGATGCGCGGTGTGCGTGAAGTAGGCCCACAACCATTCGAAGCCGGTCAGATGGCGATCGGCCGGGCCCACCACGGAATCCAGCCGCTCGGGCGTCATGGAGGCGGCGGCCTTCACGCAGAAATCGAACGAGTCGCCGAGGAACTGGATGGCCGTCTCCCTGTCCACCTCCACCTTCTCCGTATCCTTGGCCCACGCGGCGATCTTGGGCGGGAGCGCCGGCCGGGCCAGCCCGCTGGCGTTGGCGCAAGCGTAGAGATTGATTCCGCCGATGTGCGCCATCAACTGGCCAAAGCTCATCTCCTGCGGGGCTGGGCGAAAATTGTAGCTGTCGGCCGGCATGGCGCGCGCCACCGCCAGCGTGAAATCGCCGGACGTCTTCCAATGCTTCACCAGCGCGTCTTTGACGGTGGTCTGGGCGAGCGCGGGCAGCGCCAGGGCGACGATCGTGAAATGGACCGTTAACAGTTTTGTCGTCATGATAGGCGTCGGGACTACAATTCATAGCGCAGTCGAGGCCGCCAGGGCAACTTTGGCCCGGCCCACCAGAGCTATCATCGGAGGAGCGCCCCCGCCATGCACGAAATGAGCATAGCCGCTTCCATGCTGGAATCCGTCCACGCCGAATCCGCGCGGCACAACGCACATGTGCTGGCAGTGGGCGTCAAGATCGGCGAGCTTTCCGGAGTGGATTCCGAATCGCTGCGCTTTTGTTTTGAAGCCCTGGTGCAGGATACCGATCTGGCGCCGCTCGCGCTCGAGATCGAGCGTCTGCCCTGGCGCAACCGCTGCCGCCATTGCGCAAAGGATTTCGCCGTCGAGGATTATCGGACCGAGTGCCCGCAGTGCGGCTCCGCGGAGACGGAGCTTTCTAGCGGCCGGGAACTGGAATTCGCCTACATGGAGATCGAAGAAACATGACCCGCGTGCCTCTCGAACGCAAAGTTCTGAACGAAAACGACCGCCTGGCCGCCGAGCTGCGTCAGGGCTTCCTGCGGCATGGCACCTGGTGCGTGAACCTGATCAGTTCGCCGGGCTCCGGCAAGACCATGCTGCTGGAGCGCACGCTGGCATCCTTCGAGCCCAGGCGGCGGGTGGCCGTGCTGACCGGCGATATCCAGACGGATAACGACGCACAGCGCCTGGCGCGCTACGGCTTTCCGGTGCGCCAGATCACCACCGGAGGCGCCTGCCATCTGGACGCCCGCATGGTTACCAACGCCCTGGCCGAGTGGCAGCCGGATTCGATCGACCTGCTGCTCATCGAGAACGTCGGCAACCTGGTGTGCCCGTCCAGCTACGACCTGGGCGAAGAAGCGCGCGTGGTGCTGCTGAGCGTCACCGAAGGCGAGGACAAGCCTTTGAAATATCCGGCCACATTCCACCGCGCCGACCTGGTGGTGCTGAACAAGGTGGACTTGTTGCCCTATGTGCCGTTCCGCATGGATCTGGCGCGCGAGTACATCCACCGCGTGCAGCCCGATGCGGAGATCGTGGAAGTCTCCTGCACCACCGGCGTGGGGCTGGATGGGTGGCTGCAGTGGATTGACGGCAGAAGCCGGAGGAAGACCGAAGACAGAAGACAGAAGTCAGAAGTCAGAAGTCAGAAGTCAGAATCCGGGAGTTAGAAGACAGGAGCGAGTTCCGGCCTTCTGTCTCCTGACTTCTGACTTCTGTCTTCTTGCTCTTCGCCTTGATCGCCGCGGCCATCGTGTCGCGCACACGGCCGAGCGGCAAGCGGGCCGTGTCCAGATCCGGCGCGGCGCTTTGGCGGTCCGCGTACAGACATCCCACCGGCTTTTCGTCCACCACGATTGGAAAAAGGGCAAAGGCGGCCGGCGCCATGGCGGCTACCAGCGCGCTGCCTTCGTACCGGCCATCCCGCGCACAATCGATCAGCACATCGCTCTTGTACTGTAGCGCGGCGCGAATCGGCCCATCCAGGCGGTCTACCGGAAAATCAAACCCGCGCAGAACGTCTTCGACCACTCCTCCGCTCGCCAGCCGGCCGCGGATGGATGTGTGCTCATCGTTCAGCAGGCCGAACACCGCGCGATCGAAGCCCGCGCCGCGCACCGCATCCAGCAGCGCGCTGATGACCGCGGTCAATTCGAAATCGCCGTCGCGCGCCACGCGGTTCGCGTTCTCGGCTGCTTCATCGAGCGACCGCCATCCGGCTGCGTCGAACACCGGAGCCGACGCCAACAAGTCGCGGGCCCGCTCGGCCTGCCGGTCGAGCCGCAAGCTGTTGCTGGGGATGCCCAGCGCCGCGAAGGTATCCCGCGTTTCCCTCAGCGCGGAGTCCGTCATGCGGCGAAGATCGCCCTCCGGGAGCACCACACGCCGCCCGCGCGGATCGATGACCCACCGCAGATGCATCCGCTCGACCGCGGCGCCGTCCCGGTAGACGGCGTGCGTCAGATCGCGCGCATAGTCGGTAATGGAAGCCAGACAACGGTCCATGGGCGGCCCCGCCGGCCCGCCCGGTCCGCGCAGGCACACGTCGATATTGGGCGGCATGTCCCAACGGGCGGCGACGCGCAAACCAACCTCGTCCCATGAAAAACCCAGCACCCGCACGCTCGCGCGGCTCTCGTCGATGTTCTCCTTGTGCATGATCAGGATGATTTTCGAATACTCCTCAGGACAATGGCACGCGATCATCACTTCGCCCAGATTGCGGAACAAGCCGCCGAGATGCGCCTCCTCCGGGCGCGGATAGCCGACCGACGCCGCAATATCCCGGCTATGCACGGCCGTCAGCAACGACAGCATCATCAATTCACGCAAGCCGGGCGAGCGGTTCGCATAATGCTCGATATACCGGATCG
>Ga0187875_10003075_pt1 | contig 11943 bp, 9 predicted proteins | sample June2016WEW_17_1_2_FD_132978 | JGI IMG/M metagenome (GOLD analysis project Ga0187875, IMG submission 132978) | Peatland microbial communities from SPRUCE experiment site at the Marcell Experimental Forest, Minnesota, USA - June2016WEW_17_10 | ecosystem: Environmental > Terrestrial > Soil >... | reverse complement strand
CAGGCGGCCGCGCAGTATCGCAGCGCCGTCATCAACGCCTTCCAGAACGTGGCGGATACGCTGCACGCGCTCCAGTCCGATGCAGATGCTCTAACGGCGGCAGTTGCCGCAGAACGCGCCGCCAGGCGAACCCTTGACCTTACACGCAGACAGTTGGAACTGGGCTCAATTAACTACCCGGCGGTGCTCGCCGCCGAACAGGCCTGGCAGCAGGCCCTGATAAATCTTGCGCAGGCCAGGGCAAACCGTTTTGCCGACAGCGCAGCTCTGTTCATGGCGCTCGGCGGCGGCTGGTGGAACCGCTCCGGCGCGGCCGCCGCTCAGCCTACCTCCTAGTCTTTTCCCTGTGGTCTCTGTGGCTCTGTGGTGAATCGCTCTTAGTCTTTTGGTTGCGTCCGCTTTCAGCCCGCCGTCATGTCAGCTCAGCCCAGAAGCTTTTTTACGCATTCTTTCAGGTCTTTTATCTTCACTGGTTTGGCGAAAAAACCGTCCACCCTGCTCTTCATGGCTTCAACCGCTGAATCCAGGCTCGCAAAGGCTGTTATCATTATAACTTTGATATCGGGGTATGCGGTCTTGATTGTCCGCAGGACATCCATCCCATCGATGCCTTTCATCTTGAGGTCAGTGATCACCACATCGAATTTTTCCTCTTTGAGCCGGGCTAATGCGGGTCCCGCATTCAGAAAGGTTTCCACTCTATAGCCGTCCGGCTCCATGGCAGCTTTAATCATCTGTCCAACAATCCTCTCGTCGTCAATCACTATAACTCTGAAACCAGACATTGTTCGCTCCTCTCGGTCTGTCTGTAAACGGGGAGCTCAACTGTGAAGCAGGTCCCCGCCCCCAACTCGCTTCTCACCCTTAAGTCTCCATTATGATTCTTGATGATTCCGTAGCTGACAAATAAACCCAGTCCGGTTCCGCTTGCCCCTTTTGTGGTAAAGAAAGGGTCGAAGATGTGGGGCAACATTTCGGGGGCTATTCCTTTCCCGGCATCCTCCACCTCTACTTCCACTCGGCAGGTGCTGGGGTTAAAACGGGTTGAGAGGCGCAGCCGGTCTCCCGGCGATGAAGCTTGAAGCGCATTGGTGAGCAGGTTGATCAGTACTTCCTGGATCTGATGTTTATCTATATAGACTGAAGGCAGATCATCCCCTAGCTCAAGCTGTGCTTCGATGTTGCAGATACAGATCATGTTATGGACAAGCCTCATGCTTTTATGGACTACATTGTTGATGAGGGTTTCCTTGAGGTCGGGTTTCTTGGGTCTGGCAAAATCGAGCAGATCTTTTACTATGCGCTGAATGCGCCCGGTTTCCTCCTCGACTCTTTTCATGTATTCGATATGCTCGTCCCGGCCCATGTTGTCATAGAGGTCGAGAAAGTTTTGCGCCAGCATCGAGATATTATTGAGCGGGTTTCCGACCTCGTGGGCCACGCCTGCTACGAGTATCCCGATTGAAGCAAGTTTCTTTGCCTGCAGGACCTGTTCTTCCCGGTTCCGGAGTTCTTGAGCCATTGAAACGAGCGCGGAAATAGCCAGGCCGCATTCATCCCGGGATGTGTTCGGTTCGATTTTGCTGAAATCGCCTTCGGATATGAAATGTGTGGCCTTCTCTATCCGTTTGAGAGAACTGAGGACCCTGAAGGACAAAAGGCGGGTGATGCCGACGGCGGAAAGCAGGATGAACGCCAGAGAGAAAAAGAGTCCCCTTTTTGACTCTGCGATGATTCGGCTCACCTCTCCTCTCTCGGTGACTGTGACATAATGCGTAAATTCTCCCAGCTTTTGGCCGGCCTCCCGAACATTGGCCTGCGCGGTCATATCGCCGACATCGGCCTTCTTCAGGGCCTGCCGGTAATTCTCAAGGCTTGACTCAAGCTGGTCTGTCTTGTCCCCGCCGATTGCTCGAAGGATATCCGACCTGGAATTTTCGATTGCGTAAAAGACCGCTCTTAATTTACTTCCGATTTCCGGCAGGGCCGATCTGTCCCCATAGAGAAAATAATTCTTTTCTGAGAGCCTCATATCGAGAAAAGACGAATTGAGGTCTGCGGCAATTTCCATGAACCTTAATTTTGTCAGCACCTGGTCCAGGCTGCGATAGGCAAATAAGCCGGTAAGGGCTATCAGCAAAATGTTGACGAAATTGGCGATCATTATTTTGTGGACTATCTTCATAAATCTTCCATCGTGCGGATTTGCGGAGCTAGAAGGCCACCGCGCATTTCAGGGCCTCGTAGTTCTCTTTTCTCACCGGCCAGTACCATAATATACCGTCAATGACCATCAGCAGGCCGGCCAGAATTATAAATGCATCGACTATGTTTAGCACGCTCAGACCGAAATAGGTAATCAGGCCAACCCCGACGCTTGCAAAGGAGACCCCGGCGCGGATGAATGAAAGACCGGTCCTGGCGCGGGAATAAATGGTGCGGTAACATGCCGCTATGTTGCGCTGCGCGGCGAAAAGGTTCCTCTCGTGCGCGAGCAGCGAGCGCGGCTTGTTGTCGCGTGAGCGTTCAATGATTGTCATAGTGCAATTCGCCATATCCGCAAGCCGGGCCAGCATCGTCCTTCCGCTCTTGCCGCTGGGGTTTCCCCTTTCGGCAAACTGGTAGTTTTCCAAAAAGTGCAGGGTTGCCGCCGTTACTTCTACGAGCGTATCATGCCTTGGGGGGCGGAAAATGGACTTTTTGAGCCTGTGATAACTTAGCAATCCGAGCAAAATAAGCAGCAGGCCAACGGCAAGCATCGTCCAGTAAATCGGCGCCAGATGGGTTGCTCTGCCGCTGCGGAGCAGCGTGCTTCCTATCGCCATCATCATCAGGCCTCCCCGCAGGAGGCTAAAATGGGTCCTTGCCCTGGCGAAATCCGTCCGATAGCTCGACAGCTTCGTTCTCCATCGGGCCATTGTATTGCGCCAGACCGCAAGGGCCGTTCTTTCGTTTCCGACAAGCTCAGCGGGATCGGAGTTCAGAAAATCTTCTATGAAATAGGAAATATCTTCAGCAAGGGCCACGTGGAACTGAAATTTCCCGGCTTTCAAGCAGTCTGTGACCTCCTCGATCATCAGGGGGTCGCGGGGATTGCGGGCCGCTATGATCACGGTGTCATCGTCCAATGCCACGGGAAACCACAGGTTTGAACAGGCCCTAGCCGGGTCCAGCCCGGCAAGAAGCTCAGGTGGCACCGGAAGTCTTTCGTCGTATTCCACCCACTCGCAGCAGTAGTGCCGGGCAAGGGCCTCCAGTAGTTTGCGGCGTGGGATGCCCAACTCGTAGTGGAGAATCTCCTCTACTTCCACGTCCCTGGCCTGTGCTGCTTCCCCCGAAGAGCGCAACTGACCCTCGGTAATGGTCCCCCAATCCACCAGGGGCTGAAAACTTTCCATGGATTCAACTACATTCAGTGTCATCACAGCTAAATATCGCCTTTTTCCAGAACATGGTCGGCTTGCCGAAATCAGGCATGCGGATCTCCAGGTCTTCGAAGCAATAAGGCAGTTGTCTCTTCGTCCGCTCGGCGGCTATGTGCCAGTTGAGGCCGTCGGCAATCAAAAGCAGGCCGGCAAGCATCAGCACGAAATCAAAAAGCGTCCACAGAATATTGCCCCAGCCAAAATAGACCAGCAGACCCAAACCGACCGAAAAGATGCTTGTTCCCGTCCTGATGAATGAGAGGCCAGTCCTCGACCTTGCCATCGTGGTTCGGAGCCTTGACTTGACGTTGCGCCTTTCGGCAAGGAGCGTGCGTTCCAGAGCAAGGCCGGTGGTCCCCCAGATGCCGGGTGCATGTGTCCCCTTGATCGACAGCTTGGGCGGCAGGTCATCGAGCCGGCTGAAGGCTCGGAACATGAAATCCCATATGGAAGCGCTCTCCTCGATTTGGCGTATGGTCCTGGAGCTCTCAAGCCCTGCGCGCCGTCCGGGGAAGTACCATCGGGCGCCTTCCAGAAACATGACAAGGCCCGTTAAGATCAGGCCGCCATAAAAGATCGTCCACAGGCCGGGAGGAAATTGCCTGATAAGCAGGATGCCCAGCCCGGCAAAGGAGTTGCCGGTCCGGGTGAATGCCAGCCCGGTCCGAGCCCTTGCCATCTTTACCCTGTAAGCGGCAAGGAAAGTCCTCTCTTCAGCCAGATCGGTCCTGTCGATTGCGAAGAACCGGCGCCTCATAACCGGAGAGAGCCAGTTCCACCGGGTCCTGAGCTGTTCTGCGCCCTTGATCGGTTGAGACCGCGCCAGCACCGGGCCTTCTTCTGTCGATTTTACCTCTGCGATGGTGGTCCCGAAGGTGGCTCGTGTAGGCATGTAGCCGATTTCACCCGGTTCCAGTTTCCTTGTGGGCAGATACCAACTGAGGCCGTCAGCGGCCATTATGATACCCAGCAACAGCAGAGGCGCCTGGATAATGCCTAGATAGCCGATTCCGAAAATTCTCAGCAGAGTAAGACTGATCGCGATGAACGAAATCCCCGTTCGCATGAGCGCCAGGCCCGTTCGTGCCTTTGCCATGGAAGTCCTGTACCAGGCCATGACCGTCCGGTCGCTTGCAAGCCTGGTGCGAAGCCTGGCCAGAGGGGTCCTTCCGGCGGACGATGGGAAACCCGGATTGACGTCCTGAGCGTGCTCGATCATACGGGTGAGGTCGGACGGAAGGGCCAGTACGAAGCGGATCGAAAGGGCGCCGAGAGTTCCCTTGATCTTCTCACCGAGTTCGGGGTCGCAAGGACTCGATGCTGCGATGCGGGCCTCCTCCATTCCTACCGAAAGCGGGAACCAAAGATCGTGCTTAAGCTCCTCGAGATCGAGGCGCTCTAATATTTTGCCGGGCGCCGGCAGGCCCTCGTTGAATTCTACGAACGGAAGACGATAATGCTCGCTCAGGCAAAGCAGGATTTCGTGCTTAGGGATGCCCAGACTTAATATCGACTCTTCGATGCGCGTTAACGCGCCGTCAGACTCCCGAATGATTTTTTCCAGCTCCGGTCCATTGATTGCCCCATGATCAACCAGGCCGCTAAACGCGGCGAATTGGCCGTTGACCGTTTCCAGGCCGTGCTGAACATGCAGAGTTTTTTGCAGCATCCGCTTTCCATCCAAATTAACAAAGGCACGAACAATCAGGTGCCGAAAAGCTCGTGCCGGCGCTATTTTAACAATACCGGCATTCAGATCGCCATCTTTTACTTAAGCGCCGGCTATTAAAGGATGATTTATCCAACCGAAACGTTATCAAAACTTTAAGTGTATCAATTTTTATTAAGGAAGAAAATAATAAGGTAAGGCATGAGACTGAGCTTGTCCCGAGCCCTTCGACAAGCTCAGAACAGGCTCTGCCGTAGGGTGGCGCATGGACAAAAAGCCTGGGGGATGTGCAGATGGGGTGATTGGGAGATGATAAAGACTGACGCATTGAGGGTTTTGTCTCTGTGTCTCCGTGTCACTGCGCCTGTATCAGGTCCGAGGCGTCCCGGCCGCTTGAGCCATAATCGGTTTGTGCGCCTCGGGCCCCGATAACTCGTCATCCCGGCTGACAGGCGCCGCCGAAGGTTTGAGTGGCGATCCCGGCTGCGGCCCCGCCGCCTCCATTCGCCTCTCCGGACCTGTATATCTCTTTAGTCTTTCGCCGGCAAACGGGATGCTGCGGTCGAACCGCAGTTGGGTGATCTGTTCGGATACCAGTCCGATGAAAAAAATCAGCGCTGAGAATACGATCAACATTTGGGATGTCGGACCGTAGCGGCCGTCCATCATAAAAATTTTGTAGAGACCATAGCCGACTCCAACCAGAAAGGTAAAGATGCTGGCCGGAAGAAAAATCTTCATTGGCGAAAACAGGGTCGTTATTTTGAAAATGATCAGGAAGAAGCGCGATCCGTCCCTCAGGAGTTTGATTTTGCTTTTGCTGCCCGCTGCGCGCTGTGGGCTTGTTATCGGAAAGTAAGCGAGGCTGTAGCCTGAGCGCACTGTAGCCAGGGTTATCGTCGTCGGGTAGGAAAAGGTGTTGGGCAGAAGTGTCACGAACTCCTTTGCGGCGCCGGCCCTGATCGCCCGAAAGCCGGAGGTGAGGTCGTCGATGGGGCGGCCGCACACGTATGAGGCAAACCGGTTGTAGATCCTGTTCGCCAGGTTTCGATGAAATCTCGTTTCCGAATTCGAGGTGCGCGCGCCCACGACCATGTGATATTTTTTGAGCATTTCCAGCAGAGCAGGAATCTCTTCTGGCGGGTGCTGGCCGTCGGCGTCGAGCATTACAAGGGAGTATCCCCTCGCATACCGGATACCGTTTTTTATCGCCGCGCCGTTGCCAATGTTATACGGATGACAAAGGACTGTGGCGCCGGCCTCATGGGCCCTCTGAGCGGTTGCGTCGGTAGATCCGTCATCTACCACGATGATTTCATAGCTGCGGCCGGTTTCCTCAAGGGCTTTGCGGACTCTGCCGATTATCGATTCGATTCCCTGAGCCTCGTTCTTGGCGGGGATTATAACGCTTATTTGCGGATTTTCGGCAAAGCCGTTCCTGTATTGCACCAGGGACTCCTTCTTTGCGCCAGTCCCTCGCGGCGGGCTGCGGGGCTGGGCCGTTCGATGACATCAGTTGCCTTGCGGCAGACGGAACTCGGAGATCGGAGGTCCGAAAAAGACTTGCCGAGGCGTTGAAGCCTCCATCCGGTACTTGAGTTCCGTTAAAAAGGTCAGCAGGCAATCAAACAATAGCACGATTCGTGCCGCGCGTTCGGATAATCGGGTCCCGGATGCAGGCGGCCGGCCTTGAATCCACCTGAACCCATACAGGATACCGGATACCTGATACCCGTTGAAAATAGTTGTCCAAGGGTTTACAATAAATATCTTAAGGCCCCCGGATCAGGCCCTGCTGTCCGCCTCGATGGCGGGCTGGGTGTCGGGGTCATGGCTGGCGGCCCTGCCGCCTCGAATCTTTATTCAAGGATATGTTTAAGTGTCAGTTCTTCCCATCTGTATATATCCTGACCCTGTATTGCGCCAAAAGGCCCAACGAGTCAAAAATATCGACAACGGCATTCAGCGTCTCATAGACGACATGGTCGAGACGATGCATCACGCGCCGGGAATCGGTCTTGCGGCAAACCAGGTGGGCCGCCCGCTCGGTGTGCTGGTAATAGATATTCAGCGCGAGGAATCTGAATACGGGCTGATCGTGCTTATAAATCCCGAGTTGGTAAGTTCTCGAGGCGAGACAACGTTCGAGGAAGGTTGCCTCAGCGTGCCGGAATACTATGCTAGTGTAGCGAGGCACGAAGAGGTCGTGGTGTGCGGGCTTGACCGCCGGGGCGAGAAGATCGAAATAGCCGCCGGGGGCCTGCTTGCGATTGCGCTCCAGCATGAAATGGATCACCTGGAAGGGAAACTGTTTATCGACCGGATAAGCCCGATTGCCAGGGACATTTTCAAAAGAAGGTGGAAAAAGAAATTTAAGGAGGAAAGGGAAGAACCGCTGCTGTGCCTGGACTAGTCTTTCTCGGGACCCCGAATTTTGCCGTGCCGTGTCTGCGAAAATTGCTGGAATGCAAGGCTGGGGTCCGCCTTGTAGTCACCCAGCCCGACCGCCCGAGCGGCAGGGGCCGCAAGATCTGTGAATCGCCTGTCAAAACCTTGGCGAATGAGGCAGGGATTCCGATATACCAGCCCGAACGCGTCCGTGGCGGCGAAGTTATCGAAAAGATCCGGGCATACGGCGCGGAGTGCGCTGTGGTTGCGGCTTTCGGACAGATTGTTCCCCAGTCTTTCCTTGACATTTTCCCTCTGGGAACTTTGAACGTCCACGGGTCTCTTTTGCCGCGCTACAGGGGGGCCGCCCCCATCCAGCGCGCCATAATGGCGGGGGAGGAACTGACGGGCATCTCGATAATGCTCCTCGACGCCGGCATGGACACCGGACCGGTGCTTTCTCAAAAAGAAGTCTCGATAGGTCCTGAGGATACTTTCGGGACGGTTTGCAAAGCTCTTGCCGAATATGGCGCGGAGCTTTTGGTCGACACCCTGCGCGACTGGACGGCCGGACGGCTTACTCCCCGCATTCAGGATGAGGCTTTGGCTACTTACGCCCCTCCGATCCAAAAAGAGGAACTTCGGATTGATTGGAATTCTCCGGCAAAAGATATTATAAACAAGGTCCGGGCGTTTGATCCGGCGCCGGGCGCGTGGTTTGCGCTGGGAGGAAAAAGGGTCAAGTGCTTCCGGGCTGCCTCATTTCCCTGGGCGGCAGCCGGAACTCCGGGCGAGGTGGCCGGCATGGCGGACTGTGGCCTCATAGTTGCCGGGGGCTGCGCTCAGTCCCTGTGCATCGGGGAGCTTCAACTGGAGGGTCTGCGGCGCATGCAGGCGTGTGAATTCGCTTGCGGCAGGCCAATACCTAGAGGCTCGTTTCTGGAATGACTCACGTGGAAAAACCGACAGAACTGCCCCAAAAAGAAGCCTTTGCCGGTTTCAGCCAGCCTGCCGCCGGTTCCGAAAAGTGGATCGTAATATCTCTTGTCGTGCTTTTCGGGATCATCACCACCGCCGTTCTGATCCTTCTCTACATAGTGCCCTATTACGGTTTTAGCAGGATTTCCGTCCACCTTCCACTGATAATGGCAATCCTTACAGCCCTGGTTGGCGCCGTGCTGCTCGGAAGCCTCGGGGTCCTGGTCGCCGTTTTTGCCCTGGGCCGTGATATTCCTTTTTCGCGAAAGCTCCGCAGTGTTGCGATCAAGCTGCTCCTGCCCATGCTGGTCGGCCTCGGCAGGCTGGCGGGCTTTCGCCGCGAACAGGTCCAGCATGCGTTCGTCGCCGTAAACAACGAGCTTGTTCTGGCCCAATGCCGCAACGGAAGTCCTCCGCGCTCCGTCCTGCTCCTGATGCCCCACTGCCTGCAGGATAAAGACTGCCTGGTGAAGGTCACCCACCAGGCTCAGAATTGTAAACGCTGCGGCAAATGCAGCATAAAGGACCTTCTTGGGCTTGCGGAAAAATATGGCGTGCACATCGCGGTTGCCACCGGAGGAACCATTGCGCGCCGGATAGTCATCGAGGTCCGTCCGGACCTGATTATAGCCGTTGCATGCGAGCGGGATCTGACCAGCGGTATCCAGGATACCACCCCGCTGCCCGTTTACGGCATTTTCAACCAGCGCCCTTTTGGACCATGCCTCAATACCCAGGTGGCGTTGGATCGGGTCGAATCCGTGCTTCGGGAAGTCCTTCCGGGGAAGAGTGAACATTGAACAGGGCGCACCCGTTCACTGCTCACTGTTCCTCGCGAAGCGATAGAACCAAAAGGAATTATTTTCTTTTGCTCTTTCTGCTCACTGTTCACTGAACATGGTTACATCACGAACCCTGGCTTACCAGATTTTGCTGCACATCGAGCAGAAGGCTTCCCATCCAGACCGGTTGATCCGGACCGCCCTCGAGCGCCGCTCGCGGCTCGATGAGCGTGACCGGGCGCTTCTGACCGAGCTTGTATATGGTGTTGTGCGGTGGCAGGGCCGGCTCGACTGGCACATCGATGAGCTTAGCAGGACGAGGCCCGGCAAGATCGCGCCGCCTGTACGGGTCCTCCTTCGGCTGGCCCTCTATCAAATTCTCTTTCTCGACCGCATACCGGACCACGCAGCCGTAAACGATACGGTTGACATCGCCAAAAGCAGCCAGCCCCCTTATGTTATCAGGTTCATAAACGCGATTTTGCGCGAAGCGGCGAGAAAAGGCGGGGCGGTCGGACCGCCGGCCGAACTTAATCCCTCTGACCCCGGCGTCCGCCGGGGTTGCGGGCAGGTATCCCGGGAGTCTTGCGCCGGAGGCGGCGAGTGGAACTGGCCCGACCCGATGAAGGACCCGGCGGCGCATATGGCGGTAATGACCTCACACCCGGTTTGGCTAGTACGCAGGCTGATCGATGAGATCGGCTTTGAAGAAGCAGGGCTTTTTTGCGAGTCGAACAACCGGGTCGCCCCGGCGGTTTTCCGGGTCAATACACTCAAATCCTCGCGCGAAGACGCAATTGAATCCTTGAAGGCCGAAGGAATCGAGGCGGCGCCTTCACCCTGGCTGCAACAGGCGCTGAGGGCAAAAGCGCCGAGGCGGGACATGACCGGGACGGCCGCTTTCCGCCAAGGGTGGCTGCAGGCGCAGGACGAGGCCTCGCAGATGGTTTCCTTTATGCTCGCTCCTTTGCCCGCAGAGCGCGTCCTCGACCTTTGCTCCGGTTTGGGTGTTAAGTCGGCCCACATTGCCATTATGATGAAAAACCAGGGTGAAGTGCTCTGCGTTGACAAATCGGCCTGGAAACTCGAAGAGGCGCGCAAAAACGCCCTCAGGCAGGGGATAACGATAATTCGCTCTCTTGCTGAAGATGTCCTGATGCTTCGACCGCAATCGACCGGTCTTTTTGACCGGGTTTTGCTTGACGCCCCATGCACCGGCCTGGGGACGATTCGGCGAAAGCCCGACATCAAGTGGCGCAGGCACATAAAAGATCCCTACCGGCTGTCCCGGCTCCAGAAAGAGCTGCTCTCTCATGCCGCACAGTTTTTAAGAGCAGGCGGAGTACTGGTCTATGCAACCTGCACGGTTTTAAGGGACGAAAACGAATCAGTGACCCAACACCTGAGCGAATCACACCCGGAACTTGCAATAGAATCGGCGGCCGAAAACCTGCCTGACGCCTGCCGGGAAATGGTATCGGGGCCTTACTATCGTTCCTGGCCTCATAAGCATGACGTGGATGGTTTCTTCTCGGCAAGGTGGCGGAGGAAAGACTGACGCGGTGATGGGGAGAGGGGGAGACGCGGTGAGGGTTTTGTCCCCGCATCTCGGTGTCCCCGCATCTTGCTCTTCACACGGTGGCCGCAAAATTCTTGATTAATCAAAAGTTTCCTTGACATTGAGCTTTTTGCTGTATTAAGAATAAAGTTCACATTGACAGGAGTGTATGATGGCGGCCGTTTTCAAGAATTCATCCATGGTGTGGTTGTGGCAGGCTTTGAGGTGAGCCTGTCCACATAAGCCCCGTTTTGCATAAATCAAGGGCCGTGGGGCCAGGTTCAATTTGTTGACCTGGCCCCACGGCTTTTTTTGTCTTTTGGCCGCTTGGTTTCCAACCCATAACAGGCAAGGAGGAAAACGAGAAATGGAACAGACAAAGGTCGTCCTGGCAGACAATGAAATCCCGAGGCAGTGGTACAATATCCTGTCCGACATGCCCACGCCGATGAGTCCGCCGCTGCATCCGGGAACGGGCAAACCGGTAGGTCCCGAGGACCTGGCCCCTGTTTTTCCCATGAATCTGATTGAGCAGGAAGTCGCAACCGACAGATGGATAAACATCCCGGAACCGGTGCTCGAGAAATACCTTCTATGGCGTCCAACGCCGCTTTGCCGCGCGCGCAACTTCGAAAAGATCCTCGATGCCCCCGTAAAGATTTACTACAAATACGAAGGGTCAAGTCCGCCCGGCTCTCACAAACCCAATACGGCGATCGCCCAGGCCTACTACAACAAGGCTTTCGGAATAAAGCGGCTGTCGACGGAAACCGGGGCAGGCCAATGGGGGAGCGCTCTTAGCATGGCCTGCGCGATGTTCGGCCTGGAGTGCAGGGTTTTCATGGTGAGGATCAGCTACGATCAAAAGCCTTACCGGCGCCTTATGATGGCCACGTGGGGGACCGAGTGCATCCCGAGTCCGAGCGACAGGACACGGGCGGGACGAAAAATACTGGCCGAAAATCCCGACTCTCCGGGGAGCCTGGGAATCGCCATAAGCGAAGCCATCGAGGACGCGGTTGGAAACAAGGATTCCCGTTACTCTCTTGGAAGTGTTCTCAATCACGTGCTGCTCCATCAGACCGTTATCGGCCTCGAGGCCCACAAGCAGCTTGCTCAAATAGGCGAATACCCCGACGTGGT
>Ga0187875_10003074_pt1 | contig 11945 bp, 9 predicted proteins | sample June2016WEW_17_1_2_FD_132978 | JGI IMG/M metagenome (GOLD analysis project Ga0187875, IMG submission 132978) | Peatland microbial communities from SPRUCE experiment site at the Marcell Experimental Forest, Minnesota, USA - June2016WEW_17_10 | ecosystem: Environmental > Terrestrial > Soil >... | reverse complement strand
CGTATTCGCACATTGGGTACAACCTGAAGCTCACCGACATGCAGGCGGCGGTCGGGGTGGCGCAACTGGAAAAGCTGGACGGATTCGTCGAGGCGCGGCGCCGGAACTTCAGAGCGCTGCGCGAGGGCCTGGCGGGTCTGGAGGAGTTTTTCGTCCTGCCCGAAGCCACCATCGGCGCGGAACCGAGCTGGTTCGGTTTTCCGATCGCGGTTCGGCCGGATGCTCCGTTCTCGCGCAACCAGGTGACGCGTTATTTGGAAGACCGCAAAATCGCGACGCGGCTGCTGTTTGGCGGCAACCTGGTGCGCCAGCCGGCTTATCGCGAGTCGCAATACCGGGTGGTTGGCTCGCTCAGCCAGACCGATACCGTGATGAACCAGGTGTTCTGGATCGGGCTCTACCCGGGAATTGAGGGGCAAATACTGGAATACATGCTGGAGACCCTGCGCGCGCTTCCCGAGAGCGTGGGAACCGTCGCGAGCTAAGGCGCATGGAAAACGTCCTCCATAACGACCTGGATCACGTGTTGGAGCATACCGAACACCTCTGGGCGGAAGTGCGCGGCGAGCGCATCTTCATCACCGGCGGCACGGGTTTTGTCGGGACTTGGCTGATGGAGAGTCTGCTCTGGGCAAACCACAGACTGGGGCTGGGAATCTCCGCGGTTGTGCTGACACGCAATCCCAACGCCTACCGCCAACGCCTGCCGCACCTGGGCGAAGATCCGTGCGTGACTCTTCACGCCGGCGATGCTGCTTCATTCGAGTATCCGGAAGGGTCTTTCCCGCTGGTAATTCATGCGGCGACCGAGCGCTATTTTCCTCCCAGCGCAGATCAACCGGCGGCCACCTTCAGCCGGGATTTGGCCGCCACTGGGCGCGTGCTGGAGCTGGCGCGAGCGCGGCGAACCAGGCGGCTTCTGTTCACCAGCTCGGGTGCGGTGTATGGCAAGCAACCGGCGGACATCCTCCACATCCCGGAAGAATACGCGGGCGCGCCGCCCTCGACCGACACCAATTCGGCATATGGGCAGGCGAAGCGCTCGAGCGAGTTTCTGTGCTCGAGTTACGCGCGGGTTTTTGGATTCAATTGCGCCATCGCGCGCCTGTTCGCGTTCACGGGCCCGTACCTGCCGCTTGATGAAAACTACGCCGCCGGCAACTTCATGCGAGACGCGCTGGCCGGTGGCCCGATACGCATCGCGGGCGACGGCACTTCGGTGCGCTCTTACCTCTATGCCGCGGATCTGGCAATCTGGCTGTGGACTATCCTGCTGCGCGGAACGTCCGGCGTTGCCTATAACGTGGGCTCGCCTCACGCGGTGAGCATCGCGGAACTGGCGCGGTGCGTGGTCGAAGCATCCGGCCGCGAGATCGGAATCGAAGTCGGCAAATTCTCGCCGCCGGGAGTTCCACGCTCACGCTATATTCCGGCAGTGGAGCGCGCCCGAAGCGAGCTGGGCTTGTGCCAGTGGATCTCGCTGGAAGAAGGGCTGCGCCGCATGTATCGATGGCAAACCCAATCGAGGGTCGCGGAAGGGGTGTGCCGATGATCAAGCTGTCTGACTACGTGATCCAGTTTTTCGTCGACCGGGGTATTCAAGACATCTTTTTGATTTCGGGCGGCGGCATCATGCACCTTCTGGATTCGGTCGGTCGTAATCCCGGAATGCGATTTTACTGTAACTATCACGAACAGGCTTGTGCGGTAAGCGCGGAAGGGTATGCCCGAGTTACCACGCGGCCCGGCTTGTGCATGGGCACCACCGGGCCCGGTGCTGTGAATGCGCTGTCCGGCATGACGGCCGCTTGGGTGGATTCGGTTCCGCTGATTCTGCTGTCCGGGCAGGTGCGGACGGACATCATGGCGGATCACGACCGGGTCCGGCAGGTCGGGCCGCAAGAAGGCAATGCCGTCGCGATGGCGAAGCCGGTTACTAAGTATGCCGTCACGATCAAGGATCCCCGTCTGGTTCGCTATGAATTGGAGTGCGCCTTTTACCACGCCACAACCGGACGGCCGGGGCCGGTGATGGTGGAGTTTCCGTTGGACATACAAGCGGCGACCATCGACGAAACCAATCTCGAACCGTATCATGCACCCACAGCCGGGCCAACGAGCAGTCTGTCCCTCAAAGTGGCCGAGGTTATCAAAGCCATCCGGGCCGCCAAACGGCCCCTCTTCGTTGCAGGCAACGGCATCCACTACTCGGGATCACGCCATCTCCTGAACAAACTGCTCGATCGTACCGGAATTCCGATCGTGTTGCCGCTGACGGCGAAAGACCTGGTCCACGAAACGCATCCACTTCAAATGGGCGTTTTCGGCCCAAGTGGCCAACGCCGCGCCAACTTCGCGGTTCAGAATTGTGACTGCCTGATCGGTCTGGCCGCCGGGTTGAATCTCCAGAAGATCGGCTTCAACCTTGCCGGGTTTGCGCCTAAAGCCCGCAAGGTGCTGGTTGACGTGGATCCGGGCCAATTGAGCCACCAGGCGCTCCGGCCGGACTGTGCTGTGCAGGCGGATGTCCGCGACTTTTTGCAGGAGTTTCATGAACAGGTGGGAGCCGTGGATCTGCGTCCGCCGCAAGACTGGCTGGATGCTTGCCGCTTCTGGAAGAGCCGATATCCGGTGATGACTCCGGATTATTATCAAGACCCCGATCACGTGAACACGTATGTCTTGATGGATGTGCTGTCGGACCTGGTCGAACCCGAAGACCTGGTGGTCACCGGAAACGGCACAGAGGTAGCCAGCTTTTACCAGGCGTTCAAAATGAAGCCAGGCCAGCGGGCGTTCAATCTTGGTTGGGGTGCTTGTGGTTGGGACTTGCCGATTGCGATAGGAGCGTCTATCGGGAGTGGCGGGCGTCGCACGGTATGTGTGACCGGGGATGGCGGAATCCAGTGGAACATTCAGGAGTTGCTAACCATTCGGAACTATAATCTCCCGGTCAAAATCTTCATCGCCAACAATCACGGGTATACCTGCCTCCGCATAACTCAAAGAAACTTCTTTGAGGGCCGGTTGGTTGGGTCCGATCCGGCATCCGGGGTGGCGAACCCCAACTTCGCCGATCTGGCACGCGCATACGGCATTTCCTTCACCAGTATCCGGACGAATTCGGAACTGAGTGAAGGCATAGGAGCCGTGCTGCGCTGCCCAGGACCTGTGATTTGCGAACTCAATGTAGCGCCGGATCAGGGAATCTCTCCACGCGTCTCGTCGTTCCGTCGTGAGGATGGGACGATGGAATCGCGGCCGATCGAGGACATGGCGCCGTTCCTTCCGCGCGATGAAGTCTGGCGGAATATGCATCTTTTCGACGGCGAGAGCGATTCCCTCCGCGACCTCGAGGAGTCTGAGATCAGATAGCGATCCGATAGCCATGCCAAGCAGAGACGTCTCGAAGCTGTTCGTAAAGTCGTCCGATTCCCTCGGCGACGTGATTGCCGCGATCGATCGCAGCGGCCGCGTGAGCATGGCGCTCGTCGTGGATAAGCGGCGCCGTCTTGTCAACACCGTCACCGATGGCGATGTACGCCGCGGAATCCTGGCCGGACTCAGTCTGGATGCCCCGGTTTCCAAGCTGTTCGAGATCAAGGCGCGCACGCCTCACCCCAAGCCCGTTACTGCTCTGGTGGACACCGATCTTACCACGCTGCTCCAGATCTTTCGGGAACGTTCGATTCGACAATTGCCTCTTTTGGACGAAAAGGGCGTGGTCGTGGATATTGTCATTTTGAGCGACTTCCAGCGGCTGGCCAAACAACCGTTCCGGGCCGTGGTCATGGCTGGGGGACAGGGCGTGCGCCTGCGTCCACTGACGGAGAACACGCCCAAGCCCATGTTGCCGGTTGGCGGCCGGCCGGTATTGGAACATATCGTCGAACAGTTGCGCGACGCAGGCGTGAAGCGGATCTGCGTGGCGACGCACTACCATGCCGACAAGATCATTCGACATTTCGGCACCGGCGAATCGTTCGGCGTCGAAATGAAGTACGTCAAAGAAGACGTCCCTTTGGGAACGGGTGGCGCGCTGGGGTTGCTAGACGAGTCGGATGAGCCGGTGCTGGTCATTAACGGCGACATCCTGACCCAGGTGGACTTCCGCTCGATGTATGCCTTTCACCAGGATCATCGGGCGGAAATGACTGTCGGGGTGCGGCGCTATGGCATGCAGGTGCCCTACGGAGTGGTGGACTGCGACGGTGTGAATATTCAGGCGTTGCGTGAAAAACCGCAATTGAGCTTCTTTGTGAATGCCGGAATCTATGTGCTGGAGCCCTCGGTTTTCCGGCTCATTCCGCCCAACAAGCACCTCAATATTACGGATCTCGTGACCCGCCTTCTGGACGCGAAGGGCACGATCGTGAGCTATCCGATCTGCGAATACTGGCTCGATATCGGCCAACTCGAGGACTATAAGCGAGCCCAGGAAGACGTCGTAGTGGGGAGGTTGCAACACCGGGCCGACGAAGACCACACGAACGTCACCACGTGAAACAGATGGACATCGCCGGACGCAGAATCGGAGCGGATTTTCCGCCGCTGGTGATCGCGGAGATCGGCATCAATCACGAGGGGAGCTTTGAGAGAGCCGTCCGCATGGTGGATGATGCGGACGCGGCGGGATGCGAGTGCGTGAAATTCCAGTGTCACGTAATTGAGGATGAGATGATCCCTAATGATGTGATGCCGGGCAACGCCCAAGAGAGCATTTGGGAAATCATGAAGCGTTGCGCCCTCTCGGAGGAAGAAGAGATCGCGCTCCAGAAGCATGTCGAATCGAAGGGTCTCATTTACCTCTCCACACCCTTCTCCCGCGCCGCCGCTGTTCGGTTGGAACGAATGGGGGTGCGAGCATTCAAGATCGGTTCCGGCGAATGCAACAACTATCCGCTGATCGCGCACATCGCATCCTACCGGAAGCCGGTGATTCTCAGTACTGGCATGAACGATCTCAGCAGTGTTGCCCCTGCCGTCGAGATCCTGCGTCAAGCCGGCGTGCCGTTCGCCCTGCTGCATTGCACCTCCATGTATCCCACGCCGTACAACCGGGTTCGGCTGGGAGCTATCGAAGCGCTGGCGCACCGCTTTCCGGATGCGGTGGTCGGCCTGAGCGATCATTCCCTGGGCAACTATACTTGTCTGGCCGCAGTGGCACTGGGGGCCCGCATTTTGGAAAAACACTTCACTTCGGACAAGTCGTGGCCGGGGCCTGACGTACCCATTTCGATGGATCCGATTGAATTGCGCGACCTCGTGCAAGGATCTCGCGCGATCTTCGAGGCGTTGGGTGGCACCAAAGAGATTCTTCCCGAAGAGAAGCCCACGATAGACTTCGCCTACGCGTGCGTCGTTTCAATTCGAGGGATCGCTACGGGAGAGGCTCTGACAACGGAAAACATTTGGGTAAAACGCCCGGGGACCGGAGAGATCCGAGCCGTCCATTTCGGGTCCCTGCTCGGGCGAAGAGCGAAGCACGCGATCCCCTTAGATGCGCAACTGGGCTGGGGAGACCTGGAGTAGCATGCCGGCACCAGCGCGCCGCCGAATAGCAGTCTTCACCGGGAACCGCTCGGAGTATGGCCTGCAATTCCCAATTCTGCGCGCGCTGGCGGGCGATCCCCGCCTGGAATACTGTCTGTTAGTCGGGGGAGCGCACTTGGTCCAGGATTTCGGCCAAACCGTTGCCGAAATCGAGGCTGATGGATTGCAGGTTTACCGCGAAGTCCGCGTCCCTGTGCGACCCGCTTCTGCGGCATATACCGCGCAATCAATCGGCGACGGCATTCAAGCCATGGGTTTGATTCTGAGCGAACTTCTTCCCGATTTTCTGCTGGTTTACGGCGACCGTTTTGAGAGCTTCGCCGCCTTGATCGCGTCCACTCAAATGAACGTGCCGACGGCACACGTAGAAGGCGGTGACTACACCGAGGGTGGCGCACTGGACGACTCCGTCCGCCATGCCATGACGAAACTGGCGCATCTGCATTTCACTACCAACCGGCAGGCTGCCGAGCGTGTACTGCGGCTAGGTGAGGAGCCGTGGCGCGTCTTCAACGTCGGTTTTCCCACGCTGGACCTGGCGCGGGAGGGGCTATTCGCCTCTCCGCAGGAGTTGGTGGCGGAGTTCGGTTTTGACCTTTCGCGGCCGATCGTTCTGTTTTGCCAGCATCCCATCGCCTCTGAGCAGGAACAGGCTCTCGATCAAGTTCGCCCTTCGTTGTCCGCGTTATGCGAACTAGCTGCGGAAGGGTTCCAGATTGTGGCCACCTACCCCAACAACGATGGAGGCGGGAAAGCCATCATTCAGGAGCTGGTGCGATTTCAGGAACTCCGGCTGCCGGGAGTCCACGTCGCCAAAAGCCTCGGTCGGAGGCGGTTTCATGGGCTGCTCCACTTGATGGGCAATGCCGGCCGTGGCGTGCTGGCCGGAAATTCTTCAGCCGGCATCAAAGAGACGCGGGCCTTTGGGTGCCCATGCGTCAACATTGGCGCGCGGCAGCGCGGCAGGCTGCGGGCAGCCAACGTAGTGGATGCCGGGTACGATTCGGCTGCGATCGCCGCCGCAACCCGCAGGTGCCTCGAGAGCGGAGAATTCCGCGCCCTGTGCCACACTTGCGAGAACCCCTATGGCGAGGGGAACGCGGGGCCGAAAATCGCGGAGGTGTTGGCGACGCTACCCATTAATGCAGCGCTGCTCCAAAAGAAGCTGACGTATTAGCGGAGAATTTCATGCGGTCTATCAGCATCGTAACCGGTTGTTACAACGAGGAAGGCAATGTCCGCGAGCTATGGGCACGCGTTACCCGTGTGATGGCGGCCGAACTTCCCGAGTACGCCTATGAATTCATTTTCATCGACAACGCTTCTGAAGACGGCACCGTTAAGGTCTTGAAGGAGATCGCTCGCGACGACAAGCGCGTCAAGATCATCGTGAACAACCGGAACTTCGGCCACATCCGCTCCGGCTATCATGCCATGTTGCAGGCCGGAGGCCAAGCGGTGATCGCCATGGCCTCGGACTTGGAGGATCCGCCGGAAATGATCCCCCAGTTCGTTCGGAAGTGGGAGGAGGGCTACAAGATCGTACTGGCGCAGAAGCGCTCCAGCGAGGAGTGCGCACTCATGGCCGCGGTCCGGAGGCTGTATTACAACGTTGTCTCGCGCCTTTCCGAAACGCCTCTGGTCAAGGACGCAACGGGCTTTGGCCTCTATGATCGCCACGTGATGGAAGATATCCGCGCAATCGGCGATCCGTATCCCTACTTCCGCGGGCTGATCTGCGAACTGGGCTACAGCCAATTCCTGATTCCGTTCGACAAGCCCGCGCGCAAGCGCGGCATTACCAAGAACAATTTCTACACGCTCTATGATCTGGCGATGCTGGGCATCACCAACCACTCGAAGGTCCCGCTACGGCTGGCCACTTTCGCCGGCTTCACTATCGGTATCCTCAGCTTCCTGGTGGCCCTCGGATACATGGTTTACAAGCTGCTCTATTGGGCGAACTTCACGGTCGGCATGGCTCCCGTGGTTTTCGGCATCTTCTTCCTGGGCGCGGTGCAGCTTTTCTTCGTAGGCATTCTGGGCGAGTACATCGGCTCCATTCACACCCAAATCTTACGTCGGCCGCTCGTTGTCGAAAGGGAGCGGGTCAATTTCGACCAGCCGATGCATGCGGCCCCCCCCCGAATCGCTGGAGCCGGCAGCCCGCTCGCGTGAGAACGAATCGAGTGAAGCGCAGTCTGGATCGATTTGTGACGCGGTACACGGCATTGAAAACCCTGTCACTTCCGTCGAAACCCCAAGATTGTGGGTGATGCAAGCGACTGTCGATGGGGTGCTAAGTAGCCGTCCCCAGGCACCATGCCATGTCTCCTTTTCCCGACCGAGCATCCAGCAGGTAGTTGCCTGCTGCGATTACCGTGCACCCGCAGCAAATCATCAGTTTGGCCAGCGATTGCGCCGTGAAGTAGTTGATGTGCTCGTGCATCATGTAGAGGCTAGCGGGACGGACGACCGATCGCGCTAGAGCGGGCCGCGTCAGAGCCATGATCCCGACCTGGGCGACCCTCCTGGCGATCCTAGCCAATCCGAACGGTGACTCGCAGGGCACTTCCAGAAATACGAAGCCTCCGGCGGGAGATGCTTTCACAATCTCTCCTACCAACTTACGCGGGAACCCGACGTGCTCCAATACATTACTGTTGATAATGAGGTCGGCCCGGCATGTGGCCGGTTCGGCGATTGAAGTGACTCCCTCAACCGCCCCCGCGCCGGAAATGTCGTAGACGAAGGCAGAAGCCCCATCGATCAGTCCGCATACCAAATCGCCATGGTCACCGCCGTAGTCGAGGACGCGCCTTATCTTGTGGGTGCCGAGGCGCTGGCCGAGTATGGCGGCCAGCGTGGAACGGCGGAGTTTGTAAGAAGCAGGTGAGGCGAGGTCTGCATTGAAGCTTGCGGTATACCAAGGCTCGGAAGCGTGGCGCATCCGCAGGTACTCCTCCGAACGATAGTTCGCATACAGTCGCCTCTCCTCGGCGGTGTCGAGGCGGGGGTTGTAGAACATGAATCCGCAGGCTTTGCACTGGACGAGATCTACGGAAAACGGTGGCCGGCCCCATATCCGTGTTGCCAGGAAGGGGGCCACCAGGGCTCGCTTGAGTAGGCGGATCTCACCGTCGCAAATCACGCATTTGGAAGCATCGACCATCTCGTTTGCTCGTTCGCCAACCCAACCGTTCGGGTTGTTGCTTCGTTGGATTGCGACCGATGCATCTGCCTTCATATCGAGTCTACACGTTATACAGGTCTGCATTCCGGCTATTTGCGGGTGACGTTCCCGCCTGGCCGGAGCCGTCATCCCCACCCGATGCGATCGGGAGTAGCAAACCCCCGCCGGTTCTCTCTACAATCCTTCCCTTTCGATACGGTCGAACTCGCCCAGCAGCACGGCGTCGGGAAGGTCGCGATGCACGTCGAAGTACCAGTAGTGTTCGGCGTTGGGATAATCCTCCTTGACGAAATCCGCGCCGCTGTTCTCCAGGGTGGCGAAGAAGAACCGGACGAAGTGGAATAGCATCCGGGCATGGTTCGGGCTCACTCGGCTCTTCACCTGGAAATACCGCTCTCTTACTGGCTGGGACGCCGCGCCCGGAGCGTGTAACAAGCGAAACGCGACGGTGCTGAGTTGCAGGCAGGTGAGCATATCCGCGCGGGGAAGAGTGGGGGTTGCGTACACGAAATGTTCGCTGTCCCGCTTGTCAAGGATCAGGTCCTCCCGTTGGGCTGTGGCCTCCAGTTCCGTTCCCGGGAGTATCCGCAGGAGCGCCAGGCTCAACCAGTTCGATCCGCGAACCACTTTTTCCGCCACATACTCCAGCAGTTTGATGTAGCTCTCCAGAGACTCGTGGGGCAGTCCCAGGATGACGTCCGTCTTCACCACTGCGTTGGCCCGCAACAGCCGCTCGTACGCGCCGTCGAAATGGCGGATTGGCAGGTTGCGGCGAATCGCCCGCAGAGACTCCGGATGAATCGACTGGAGCCCGATGCCAACCATCACCTCGTTCTTCGGCGACAGGGCGCCGTACTCGCCGATCAACGCCGCGATGGAATCGTCGACGAAAGAGGGAATCGCTTCGAAGAAGAGCGACATCCGGATGCCGCGCTCGATCATGCCGCCAAGAATGGCCGCGGCGTGCCGAGGGCTGGACAGAAAGTTAGCATCGGTGATGCGGCAGTGTTCGATGCCGTGGCCGTAAATTGATTGCAGTTCGTCGAGAACGATGGCGGCGCTACGATATCGGATGGAGGGGTAGTGCGCGTGATATAGGCAATAGGCACAGCGGAAACTACAGCCTCGTTGCGTCTCGACGTTAGCCCGCGTGCCGGGTCTGTCCAGGACCGCGGCGGGCACATCGCCGTTGAGATAGGCCGACGGAGCGGCGGCCAGATCGACGATGAGACCGGCGTCGTTCAGTGAGAGGCCGCTGCGGGACAGCGCGCCGTTGCGGCGGTAGCAAAGTCTCGGGATATCCTCCAAGCCGTCCGCGCCGCCGGAGAGGCATTGCAGCAGCAGCCGTTGCAGGGGAATCTCTCCCTCGCCCACAATGGCGAAATCCAACGGGAACCCATCGAACCGGCCTGCCACAATGTCGTTCGCCGCGATCTCCGGACCGCCGAGGGCGATCCGCGTTCCGGGCAACCGTTCGCGCACCGCGCGAGCCAGCCGCGTGACCGCGCCGATATTCCATACGTACGTAGAAAACCCCACGAGATCGGGGCGGAAGGCGGCGATTTCTCCGAAGATGGCATCGCAATCCGCTTCCAGCGCCGCCGGCAGTATGTACTTGTGGTGAAGGATGCGGATGTCGCAGCGCGCTTCCACCGCGGCGTCCTGGCGCAGGTAGCTCCGCAACACCGGCAGGGAGAGCAGGAAGTCGGCGGATGTGCCGGCAATCCCGACCAGCAGCACCCGAAGGCGTGTCGCAATTCCCCCCGCGTACCCTGCATCGCAGGTGTCAACTAAACCGGACGGTTCACGCGCCAGAGAAATTTGCTGCATCCGCTTCGCTGTAGCGGTCACGGGCGAACCATCCGGCCGCGAGCATTCTGCGCCTTGCGCCAGCAAGCCGGGATTTCCATCTTACGCCCAATTTCCGAGAAGCGCGTAGACCACTCAGTTGAAGTGACTCCCTCAACCGCCCAAATCACGCAATTGGAAGCATCGACCATCTCGTTTTGCTCTTTCCGGCCAACCCAACCGTTCGGGTTGTTGCTTCGTTGGATTGCGACCGATGCATCTGCCTTCATATCGAGTCTACACGTTATACAGGTCTGCATTCCGGCTATTTGCGAGTGACGTTCCCGCCTGGCCGGAGACTATCCTCTCCGGCCAGGCCGGACTCATCACGTTTCGCCGCAGGCGTGGCGAGCCGAGCCAGAGTCTTGCAGCGCGCTTGGCTGTTGCAGGAGGAGCGCCAGCTTCGGCCAGTGATTCCGCGCAGCGTCTCCAACACATAACAGCAATCTTCAAACGCAGTTGGCTGGGCATCAGACGGAACCGAATTCCGGACCGGGCAAAGCGATCTCCTACTGGCGGGCGAAGAGAAACACGCGGACGTGATCGCCGGAGATCGCCGGCTTTCGCCGCCACACCCAGCTTCCGGGAATGCTCCAGACGGGGTCGGTGTCTTTGACGACGACGGCGGAGATTCCTAGCGCGCGGCAGGCGCGGTCGACCTCATCCGGCGTGGCCGTTCCCTGAAACAGCGGCGCGATTCCCATAATGACCGTGTACTCGCGCCGGTCTCAGTGAGCTTTCGCCAAGCCTGTTTGGCTCTGCGTAGCACTGGGTAGCGACGGCGATCTTGTCTTGGGACTGGGTTTGCGCCGCGCCTCTCGCCTTGTTAACTTCAGAGTGAGGATCGGAGAAGCCTCCATGCGAAATGCGTGCTGCCCAATTTGCCGACAAGCGAGCGACATGAGGCTTCGCCTTCGGTTCGGCAAAAAGATGCAATTGCCGGCGGAGGTTGAGCTACGGCACTGCGGACGAGACAATTTCCTTTTCCTGGCTGGCGGTCGCCAGAGCGACTACGACCAGTATTACGCGAGCGTGGCCAATGATTCCGTCCACCAGGAGGTCTCAGTCGGAGCCGCCCGTTCGCCGATCTCGAAACTGCAGAACGATTATCTTGTCGCCGCGCTCGGCGGTTTTTTCACGGCTCCACGGAATGTGTTGGACTTCGGTTGCGGGGAAGCAAGCCTCCTGGTCGAGCTGTCCACCAACTTCCCATCATCGACCTTCGTCGGATTCGAGCCCGGACCCGCCGCACATACCGCATCCAGCAAGGCAAAAATGTTTGGCCTGGACAACCTGTCCATGGCCAGCCTGAAGGAAAGCACCAAGCGCGTGCCTTATGATCTCGTCATCG
>Ga0187875_10003068_pt1 | contig 11962 bp, 10 predicted proteins | sample June2016WEW_17_1_2_FD_132978 | JGI IMG/M metagenome (GOLD analysis project Ga0187875, IMG submission 132978) | Peatland microbial communities from SPRUCE experiment site at the Marcell Experimental Forest, Minnesota, USA - June2016WEW_17_10 | ecosystem: Environmental > Terrestrial > Soil >... | reverse complement strand
GCTTGAGCGCGCACCTGCGCCCCCAGAAGGCCGCCCGCGCGGTATCCTGCCTCCGCAGGACTGCCGGACTCTGGAAGCAGGCGGGCCGTCAGCGATTGCAGCCTCACCGCGCTAATCCAGCTACCACTCTGCACCTGCAGCCCCAGCAGGTTCGAATGGAGTTTCTCCCGTACGTCGAGGAAACGGGTCATAAACGCGACACCGGCTTCGCCTCCCATCAGCCGGATGAAGTGCATGAAGCCTGAGAGCGTCGCGGCCTTTGCTGCGCCGGAAAGTGCTCCCGATTCCAATCCATCCAACACAATGCTACTGACCATGCCGACATACGAACAAGCGAAGCCTCCGGCGAAGAGCAGTTCCCATAACTCAAAACTGTTTCCAGCCCACGAAGAGTCTACTTGGGAAAACCTCCAACAGCCCACGGCGGCCAGAGTGAGACCCAGGGCGAGGACCAGCCGCGAATTCGTGTAAACCACAACCACCGCGACGATCCAGACGAGCGCGAACATGGGGGCGGCAACCCACGCCAACGCCTGTCCGGTTTGAAGTGGACGATACCGTTGTATGTTGGCGAGGAAACCCGGCACCAGAACGATGGTAGATAACTGCACGAACTTGAACACGAATATCGCGGCCCCGAGGATGAAGACGTTACGTCGCCAGAGAAACGACAGATCGAGTATGGGGTTCGGCTGCATCATTCTGCGGCAGATCGCGGCGATCAGCAGAAGGGCGCCGGCGCAGAGCATAGCAACCACGGTCCCGGAGTGGAGCCAGTCCAGCCGCTCCCCCTGGTCCAGCGCCCCATAAATCAACGCCAACCCGAGGCTCAAGTATGTGAAGCCGCGCCAACTGGGCCGCTGCCCCGGAAGCGGTCCGCGCGGAATGCCGAAATACACGCAGACCGTCATGCCCGTGGTCACGATAGCCGAGTTCCAGAAAAGCCAATGCCAGGAAAGATGGTCGATGTACCAGCCTTCGATCGCCGGAGCGAAGTTGCCGGTAAAGACGATGTCGGCGGCATAGGCCGCGATTCCGAAAATGATCAGGCGGCGCGGAAGGGCCGACAGTACGAACGTCATGGTCAGGGAATAAAATGTTCCGGAAGCGATGCCGGCAACCACCATTAACGTGAGCATCGCCGGCAGGGCGTGAACCAGCGGCAGAAGGGCGCTGGCCGCCGCGAAGACCACCGACGCCAGCAACAGGATCCGGCGCGGGCCGAAGAGCGCGCTAAGGAAGACCACGAAACAACCGCTAAACATCATGGCCATGTTGAGCGCGGTGGGCAGCCACGAGGCCTCGTCGACACCCAATCCCAGTGCACCGCGCAGATCCGGCAAGCCAACGCTGAGGAGCCGCGCATTGAGAGTGGCAATGCTGGCGCCGAGAAAAACACCTGCGACCCCTACGTATGGATTGGTCTTGGGTTGGGCGGAAGCCGCGGTGGCGGCGCGGCTGGAGTCGTTGCGTTCGGAGGAAGTCACTGGTGTCTCCGTTATTGCCGCACGGTGTTGGTGTGAACGGTTGCGATTACCGACAGGCCCGGGCGCAGCCGCCCGCCGGCCTGCTGATTGGGATCCAGGACGATTTTTACCGGTACGCGCTGCACCACCTTCGTAAAATTGCCGGTTGCGTTGTCGGGAGGCAATAGCGCAAATTGAGATCCGCTGGCGGGCGCCACCTGGTCCACTCTGCCTTTGAAGACCGTGCCAGGGATGCCGTCGACTCGAATCTCCGCCAAATCACCGGACCTGATTCGGGGCAGCTGCGTTTCCTTATAATTCGCCTGTACCCAAACATCGCTTTGCACGAGCGAGATCACCTGCGTGCCCGGACTGACCAATTGCCCGGGCCGAACCAACCGTTCGCTGACAATGCCGTTTTCCGGAGCGAGGATGCGCGTGTAGCCAAGATTAGTTTGGGCCAGCGCCAAACCCGCCTTTCTCAAGTTCACCTCCGATCGCAGTTGCGATTCCTGGGAATCGAGCACAGCCCGTTGGCGCTTCTCTACTTCGCGCGCGCTGCGGGAGCTCTGCAAGCGTGCTTCGGCTCGCGCCAAGTCCGCCTTGCGGCTGGCGAGTTGGGCCGACGCGCTGGCCAAGTCGGCCTGCCTGGCGGCGAGCTGCGAGCGGAGCCGCTCCTCATCGGCTACCGCCTGTTCCAGTTTTTGGGGCGTGGTCGATTCGGTGCCGATCAACGCCTCCTGGCGCCGGCGTTCCTTCCCCGTCCGTTCCACGTCGGCTTGAGCTGCGGCTATGCCGCTCTTTGCACCCGAGATGGTGGCGTTCGCCGCTTCGATGCCGGCCTCCGCCGCGGCGGTATCGGCCTCGGCGGCGTGGACTCCGTCGGCAGCCTCGGTGATCTTGGCATCCTGCAATTGCTTTTGCCGGTCGTTATTGACGAGCCCGTCCTGTGCGGCGGCGAGAGAGGCTTCCGCTTCACGCACCTGCGCCTGGAAGTCATCATCCCGCAGCTGAATGAGAAGATCTCCGGATTTTACCAGCTGATAATCGGACACGGCGACCTTGGCCACCAACCCGGCGGCTTTGGTACTCAGCGGTGTGAGATCGGCGCGAAGATAGGCGTCATCGGTTACCTGCGCCGGGCGATCCGCGGTCCAAGCGTTCCAGTTAACGGTAACCAATACGATGAGGAAGGCCGCGGCTAGCAGAATGGCGGCCGGCACAAGCCATTTCTTAAGGGTTTGTGCGGGCGGTGAGGTGGGAATCGGCTCGGGCATAGTTCGGCTCCGCTACAATCAGGAACGCGCGGCGGTTCTTGGCGGCGTTCGTCAATTTAAAGAGCGCTTCCTTCATCAATTTGTTCGCGTGTTGCGGCTTTCTTCGAACGTGTTGTGATGGCCGAGGTCCTGAACCTCGTCCTGCGCGATGCGCCCGCCCAAGGCCCCGAGCACGAAAGCGCCCGGGACGAAGGATGCCTCGGCCAACTCCTGGATCAGGCGAAACAGCGCCCCCGGACCATAGTTCGCATCCGCCAGCCGGAGGATCGCAAGGTGCCACAACAGAAGCGTTAGAAACGTGAACAAATCGGCCGGGCCGGCGCTCCTAACAAGCAGAGATGAAGAGCTTGGCGCGACTGGCGGGGTTCTGGTGGGCATCGGTAGCGATTGCGGCGGCGCAGTCCGAGCATCCGGTTGCGAATATCTTCAAGCCGCAAGCTACGCCCGCCGATTCGGTCTACCATTTGTCACTGCTGGTGCTCTCAGTGTGCGCCACCATCTTCGCAATCGTGGCCGGACTGCTCGCCTTCACGATCGTGAAATTTCGCCGCATTGCGAATGACGAAAACGAGCCACCCCAGGTTTACGGGAGCAACCGTATCGAAATGGCGTGGACTGTAATTCCGGTTCTGATTGTCTTCGTGCTGACGATGGCGACGGCTCGCGTGGTGATAGCGATTCAGAACAAGCCCGTTCCGAAGGACGCGCTTCACGTCACGGTGGTCGGGCATCAATGGTGGTGGGAGATCCGCTATCCGGACTTGGGAATCGTGACGGCGAATGAACTCCACGTTCCGGTGAACACCGCGGATCGGCCGGCCTTTGCTTTCCTTACTCTGCAATCGGCGGACGTAGCTCACAGCTTTTGGGTGCCGCAACTGGCCGGCAAAACCGATGTGATTCCGAACCGGACGAATACCATGTGGATCGATCCGCGCGTGACAGGCACATTCCTCGGAAACTGCGCCGAGTATTGCGGCATGCAACATGCCAACATGCTGCTGCGCGTGATCGTGCAGCCACAGGCGGATTTCGAGCGGTGGGCCGCGGGAGAAATGACGGCCGCCGGCTCACAAGCGCGGGGGCGCGCAGCTTTTCTCTCGCTCTCCTGCGTCAACTGTCACACCGTGAGCGGCACATCGGCGGCGGGTACATTCGGCCCAGACCTCTCACATCTGATGGGTCGGACGACCCTAGCTTCCGGCATGATCCCGAACACGGCGGAAAATCTCCGCGCCTGGGTGAAGGACCCCCAGGTGATCAAGCCGGGTAACTTCATGCCTAACATGCAACTCAACGCTCCCGAACTGGATGCAGTAGTGAGCTATCTTTCCTCTCTGAAATAGGATCGTGAAACAATGGCGACCACCGGATACATCGCGGATAACTTGGACCGGCCCCAGTCACTGGCACTGCCCTCCAAGCTTCATGAGTGGATCGTGACCGTCGATCACAAGCGCTTGGGGATGATGTATATCGGCACGGCGCTCACTTTCTTAACTGTGGCTGGCGTCATGGCGGGGCTGATGCGCGCGCAGTTGGCCTTTCCTAACGGCAAGGTACTGCCACCGGACGTTTTCAACCGGCTCTTCACCATGCATGGAACCACGATGGTGTTTCTGGTGGGTATGCCATTCTTTGCGGGACTCGCAAATTATCTGGTGCCGTTGATGATTGGTGCGCGCGACATGGCGTTCCCTCGGCTCAATGCCTTTGGTTATTGGATGTTCCTCTTCGGCGGTCTCCTGCTGTACTTCAGCTACATAGGCGGCGAAGGTTTGGCTGGCCACGGGACGGCGCCCGACGTCGGATGGTTTGCCTACGCACCATTGACAGAGCGTGCGTTCTCCCGCGGCACGAGCACGGACTACTGGATCCTCAGCATCATCGTGAGCGGAATCGGAAGCACGACGAGCGCAATCAATGTCATCGCCACCATTTTCAGCATGCGCTGCAAGGGCATGACGCTAGCCCGGATGCCGCTGTTCGTCTGGCTGATGCTGGTGGTCTCTTTCATGGTGCTAATGGCCCTTCCGCCTCTCACAGCGGCGCAAATGATGCTGCTCGTGGATCGTTATCTTGGCGGCCATTTTTTCGATACGCAAGCCGGCGGCTCCGCCGTGTTGTGGCAGCACTTCTTCTGGCTATTCGGGCACCCCGAAGTATACATCCTGATGTTGCCGGGCTTTGCCTGCGCATCGGAGATTATCCCCGTGTTCTCGCGCAAGCCGATCTTCGGGCGTCCGGCGATGATCGGCGCAACGCTGGCCATCGGAATGGTGTCCGTCGGCGTGTGGGCGCACCACATGTTTGCCGTGGGCATGACGGCGCCGTCCAACATCTTCTTCGTCGCCTCCACGATGGTCGTCGCAATTCCCACGGGGATCAAAATATTTAACTGGCTGGGCACGATGTATGGAGGCAAGATCCGCTTCGACACTCCGATGTTGTTCTGCACCGCGTTCCTGTTCCAGTTTTTGATTGCCGGACTCACGGGCGTGATGATGGCTGCGGCGCCTTTCGACTGGCAGTTGACCGACTCATACTTCGTGGTGGCCCATTTCCACTACGTGCTGTTGGGCGGTTTACTGTTCACGCTCTTCGGCGCAATCTACTACTGGTTCCCGAAAGCTACCGGCAGGATACTCGGCGAGAAATTGGGGAAATGGCACTTCTGGCTTCTCGTAATCGGATTCCACATGACGTTCGACCCGCTGCATTTCGCCGGCTTTCTAGGAATGCCGCGTCGGATTTACACTTACGCCGCGGGCCGCGGCTGGGAGAGCCTGAACCTGCTCGCCTCGATCGGCGTCATCTTCCAGGCCGCTGCCATCGCATGCCTGATCTGGAACATCGTCCGGTCGCTGCGCAGCGGGGCGCCCGCCGGTGACGATCCCTGGGATGCGTGGACGCTCGAATGGGCGACCGCATCGCCGCCGCCTGAATACAATTTCGCGGTTCTGCCCGAAGTGCGCAGCAGCCGCCCCTTGTGGGACTTGAAACACCCCGAAGATCCGGACTGGAAATATGAGTAACCTTGCCATGACGTCTCCCTTGGCGCTGGAACAGGCGCAATGGAAGTTGCCGGACCGCGGTCGCGTAGGGTTGGTCTGCCTGATCGTAACGGAGTCTACCCTCTTCACGATCTTCGTTGTGGCCTACCTGTTTTATACCGGCAAGAGCCTGAATGGCCCTAACCCATTGCAAGTGCTCGAACTCCCGGTTTGGGCAACCATCTGCCTGCTTTCCAGCAGTGCCACCGTGGCGCTTGCCGAGAAGGCATTGAAATTGGAAGCCATGGCGACGTTCAAATTATGGACCGGCGTGACGATTGTCCTCGGGCTCGAGTTTCTGCGCCAGACCGCTTTAGAATGGCGGCACCTGATGATCGATTGGCATTTGAACATCGGGACGAATCTGTTCGGCACGTCTTTCTATTCTCTGGTCGGTTTGCACGCCAGCCACGTGATCATGGGCTTGACTCTGCTGTCGGTGACACTAGTCCTGGGCCTGTTCGGAAAGATGGACGGCGAGGCGCGACGATTCCGACTTCTGGCCTGGTACTGGCATTTCGTGGATGCGGTGTGGATCGCGGTGTTCACGGTAGTTTACGTGGTGGGGCGGTAGCCGATGGCCAACGATCGCCAATCGAACTCCATTCTGGTTCCGGCGCCGACGGCATGGCCATTGCTTGCCGCGCTCGGCCTCACCTTGATCTTGGGCGGCGTGGTGATGCATCCGGCGGTGACCATTGTCGGAATTCTAGTCCTGCTGCGCGCAGCCGTAGGCTGGTGGCTAGCCGTTTTGCCGGAACAAAACGAGCAGCCAGTGCCCCTTACTGCCACTGTCGCACCAATGGCGTCGATTCCGCGCAGCGTTCGTTCTGTGGAGCATTTGGCGCCTGGTGTCAGAGACCATCGGACGCGGATTCCAGTCGAGGTCCATCCGTATTGGTCGGGCATTTACGGAGGCGCCGCCGGAGCACTGGCGATGGCCCTCGTAGCCATGTTGTTTGGCCTGATTGCGCATGGTAGCGTCTGGTACCCGGTGAATCTGTTAGCCGCCGGGATACTGCCTTCACTCTCGTCCCTGTCGATAGAGGGACTTCGCCACTTCAATGCCGCCGGACTAATAGCTGGCTTGGTGATTCACGGAACGGTCTCGCTGCTGGTCGGTATTTTGTATGCGGTCATGCTTCCCATGTTTCCGCGTGGCGCCACCTGGCGTAGCAGCTTGGTGACCCCCGTCCTCTGGTCGGGCTTGATCGCCGCTTCGCTCAGCGTAATCAATCCGACATTGAATGAACGCATCGCGTGGGGCTGGTTTGTGGCTTCCCAAATTGCATTCGGTCTGGCTGCCGGGCAAATAGTTGCCCGCTCAGCGAAGATCCAGACCATGCAAAGCTGGCCACTGACCGAGAGAGCTGGCATCGAGGCGCAAGAGCGCGAGGAGGGCCTGTGACCGGCCGGCCGGTTTGGATGGCCGCGGGCCTCGTACTGCTCTTGGCAGGATGCGGGCACCGGGCGGAACAATACACGCTGCCCGATGAGGTCACGGATTTCGCCGTCTTGTACGCGCAGAATTGCTCCGCCTGCCACGGGAACGATGGACACGGTGGCGCCGCGCGCCCGCTAAACGACCCTCTATACCTGACTCTGATCGGAGAAGACCGTTTGGGTGGAGTGATTGCAAAGGGCGTACCACACACCGCCATGCCGCCATTCCTACGGAACGCCGGTGGGACTCTGACCGCCCGGCAGATCGCGATTCTCGCCGGGCAGATGCAGTCCCGATGGTCACGGTCCCAGGATTTCGCCGGCGTGCCGCTTCCGCCGTATAGTGCCGACTTGGGCGATCCGAGCCGAGGCGCGTCAGCATTCCGCACATACTGCGCCATCTGTCACGGGCCAAATGGAACCGGCGGCACGCAGGGCGGTTCAGTGGTCAATCCCGCATTTCTATCGCTCGTAAGCGATCAAGACTTGCGGACGATGGTGATCGCCGGGCGCGCCGACCAAAGAATTCCTGACTGGCGTGGCGCCGCCGCGGGCCGCGTCATGACTCCACAGGAAATTTCCGACGTGGTCGCGTGGCTCTCCGCGCATCGCGAAGATGGCGGCAACGTCGCAAGAGGAATTGATCTGCCATGACCCTAACTCGACGCAATCTTCTGCTAAAAATCGGCGCCGGTATGAACGGCATTGCCGCCCTGCTCATGGGCGTGCCATTAATGGGATATGTGCTGTCGAGTTTCACCCGGAACTCGCCGAACCGGTGGATCTCACTCGGCCCCGTTGACCGGTTTCCGGCGGGTGAAACCCGGCTGGCCACCTATCGGAATCCCGCGAGCAAGGCCTGGGATGGCGACACCGCCGAGGTGCCGTGCTGGGTGCGCCGGATCGATTCCGGGACATTCCAGGTTTTCGCCATCAATTGCACGCATCTTGGCTGCCCCGTGCGCTGGTTTCAGCAGTCGCGGCTATTCATGTGTCCCTGTCACGGCGGCGCCTTCTATGAGGATGGCTCGCACGCGTCCGGACCTCCGCCGCGTGGCCTATTCGCATACCCACATAAGATCGAGGGCGGCGAACTGAAGGTCTTGGGCGGCCATCTTCCCACTCTGGCCGAACCGCTTTAAGGAAATCGTATGCTGAGATCGATTGCGTTGTGGTTGGAAGAGCGTCTGCACCTGGTGAAATTGTTCGAATCGACTGCCGGACATAAAGTTCCGCCGAGTACCAACAGTTGGTTCTACGTCTTCGGGAGCGGGACCCTTCTGTGCTTCGTTCTGCAAATCGTCACAGGCACGTGCCTCGCCTTTGTCTATGTGCCTTCCAGCAGTCAGGCTTGGACAAGCTTGCAGTATCTCAACAACGAACAATTCCTCGGATGGTTCCTGCGCGCGGTGCATAACTGGGGATCGATCTTCATGGTCGGCATGATGTCCCTCCATCTGATCCAAACGTTTCTGTTCGGTGCGTACAAATATCCGCGCGAGCTGACATGGGTGAGCGGATGCTTTCTGTTTTTCTGCACGCTCGGTATGGCCTTCACCGGTCAGGTACTGCGCTTCGACCAGGACGCCTACTGGGGCCTTGGAATCGGCGCTTCGATCATGGGCCGCATTCCGTTTGTGGGCGCTCAGGCGGTTCACTTGATGCTAGCGGGATCGACGATCGCGGGAGAAACGCTCTCGCGATTCTTCTCGCTACATGTCTTCGTAGTGCCGGGAACGATTCTGGCACTCCTCAGTCTTCATCTGCGGCTCGTGCTAACAAAGGGAATCAACGAGTATCCGACGCAAGGCAGGCCCGTGACGAAGGAGACATACGCCGCCGAGTACGAAGAGCTGGTGGAGAAGACGGGCGTGCCGTTCGTGCCCAATGTAATTGGTAAGGACCTGATTTTCAGTGGGTGCCTGACTACGGCGATCGTTTTGTGTGCGCTAGTGTTCGGACCCGCCGGACCTTCGGGGCCACCAAACCCTACACTCATTCACACCGCTCCGAAGCCGGACTTTTACTTCCTCCCGATCTACGCGAGCCTGGCGCTTCTGCCAGCGTACATGGAGACGTTTCTGCTTCTGGTCGCTCCCGTGATTGGCGTGGCACTCCTGTTCCTGCTGCCGTTTTATTCCGGCACCGGAGAGAAGCATTTTCGCCGCCGCCCAATGGCCGTAGTTGTGGTGTTGCTCGCCCTGCTTACGCTCGGACTGCTCGCATACCTGGGCACGTACGCGCCCTGGTCGCCGCACATGGAGGCGTGGAGCGCCGCCGTTACGCCGGCGGGATATGTAAAAAACCGCTCCCCGCTGGAACTCCAGGGGGCGGTATTGATTCAGAGCAAGCAGTGCCGCAATTGTCATAGCCTGGGAGGCGAGGGTGGCCAGCGCGGTCCTGCTCTAGACACGGTGGCGACGCGCCTCACGCGCGATCAGTTGATCCGTCAGGTCATCCAGGGCAGTGGCAACATGCCGGCGTACGGCAAGAACCTGCGACCGGCCGAGGTTACCGCGCTCGTAGCGTTTATGCAGACCCTGCGCCCGCCCAACCAGCCCCCGGCGCGGGACCCGACGCAGGCGAGTGCCCGGTAATGGACCCCATTGCCGCAGCAGTACTTGCGTCGTGGACCCTGAATGGGGGGATCCTCTGCTTTTTGGGAGGAGCAGCGGCACTCTACCTTCGTGGCTGGCTTCGTCTGCACATAGAGGCGCCTCATCGGTACACCCCCACGCGGCTCGCGGCCTATCTTGCTGGACTTCTGGCAGTTTTGCTAGCGCTCGAATCGCCGCTCGATGCTTTTGCTGGTCTGCTGCTGGAGGCGCACATGATTCAGCATTTGTTGCTTCTGATGGTTGCGCCTCCGCTGCTCCTGATTGGTCAGCCGGTGATTCCGCTGCTGCGCGGTCTTCCCCGATGGCTGTTTAAAGATGCGCTCGGTCCCTTTCTCGCCTGCCCCGAGTTGAAGCAGGCGGGCCGCGCGATGGTGCATCCCGTCGTTTCCTGGTCCGCGTTCACGGCGGTGTTGGTCGTATGGCACCTTCCTCCAATATACGAATTAGGACTGCAATCGCCCGCCTGGCATAGGTGGGAGCACGCGTGCTTCTTCTGGGCGGCCGTACTGTTCTGGTGGCCCGTAGTCAGTGTCTGGCCTGGCACGCCCGTATGGCCGCGATGGGCGATGATTCCATACCTCGTGTCGGCGGACATCGTGAATACGGTACTTTCAGCGGTGTTGAGCTTTTCCAGCCACGTGTTGTATGCCAGTTACCAGTCGGCGCCACGTTTGTGGGGCATCTCGGCTCTCGACGATCAGGCTGCCGCGGGCGCCATCATGTGGGTGCCGGGTTCTCTGGCGTTCCTGGCGCCGGCCGTCATCTTGGGAATTCGGGCTTTGGAATCGAAGCGAAGCGAAACACGAGCAGTACCCGCAATGCCGAAGCGTTTACCGCGTGCGCCGATTGTCAGCCGTCTCCTTCGATATCGACATTTCCGCCGGTGTTTGCAGATCGCCATGTTCCTGCTCGCGGGAGCGGTGATCGCCGATGGCCTCGTCGGGACACAAGTGGCTCCGATGAACCTTGCAGGCGTCCTCCCTTGGATCTACTGGCGCGCGTTCGCCGTCATCGCGCTGCTGGTTGCCGGCAACTTGTTCTGCATGGCCTGCCCCTTTACCATGCCGCGCGATCTCGGCCGGCGCTTCGCTCGCCCTCGGTATCGTTGGCCTCGCGCCCTCCGTTCCAAGTGGATGGCCGCCGCCCTGCTGATCACATATTTATGGGCATACGAAGCCTTCGCGTTATGGGATAGCCCGCGTGTGACAGCCTGGATCATCCTGGGATACTTTGCCTCGGCGTTCGTTATCGACATGCTTTTCCGCGGGGCCAGTTTCTGCAAATACGTGTGTCCCATCGGCCAATTTCATTTCGTGCATTCCCTGGTCTCGCCGTTCGAAGTGAGGGTGCGAGAACCGGCGGTTTGCGCCTCGTGCCGGACTTACGACTGCATTCGCGGAAGTGGGGGCCAGCGCGGCTGTGAGCTGCAGTTGTTTCAACCCAAGAAATCGGGGAATTTCGATTGCACCTTCTGTCTCGACTGCGTGCAGGCATGTCCTCAGCAAAACGTCGGCGTTCTGCGCGTGCTGCCGGCCCAGAGCTTGCGCGACGATCGTCGTAGCTCGGGAATCGGGAGACTCAGCCGACGGCCGGATGTTGCTGCGCTCGTGCTGATTCTGGTGTTCGGCGCGTTCGTCAACGCCGCGGGGATGACGGGGCCGGTGATGAGCTGGATGCACCGGTGGCACGCGCGCCTTGGATCGATGATGCCGGTCGTCACGCTGCTTTATTTCGCCGGGCTGATCGTCGTTCCAGCCCTCGTTCTCCTGAGCCGGCACCCGAAGGCGGCATACGGCTTCGTACTGGCACTGATTCCTCTGGGGTTAGGAATGTGGCTTGCACATTTTTCGTATCACATAGTGCCGATGCCGGGGCTGGAGCTTCTCCTTCTTGGCGGGGGCTTCCTGCTCACGCTGCATACTGCCTGGCACATCGCGCGGCGTCTGGCGGCATCCATGTGGCCGACGGCTCTCATGGCGGCCGCTCTCTATTTCTTCGGCGTTTGGATCGTTTTCCAGCCCATGCAAATGCGCGGCACGATGTCGATGCATTAAGGAGGAAGAATGCGAAAACTGCTCATACTGACCGGGCTCCTCCAATTGCCG
>Ga0187875_10003064_pt1 | contig 11978 bp, 9 predicted proteins | sample June2016WEW_17_1_2_FD_132978 | JGI IMG/M metagenome (GOLD analysis project Ga0187875, IMG submission 132978) | Peatland microbial communities from SPRUCE experiment site at the Marcell Experimental Forest, Minnesota, USA - June2016WEW_17_10 | ecosystem: Environmental > Terrestrial > Soil >... | reverse complement strand
TGTCGGTTCGCTCTCGGAGCCGGAGCGTGAGGCGCTGTCACGGCCCGAGGCCTTCCTCGGCGCGTCCGAGGCGGTTGTGGCGACGATCGTGTTGCCGTCCGAGGCGCGTTTTGCCGTGGAGGGGCTCGTCACCGACGGCCTCGAGGAGATCGGGGAAGGCCGTCTCGTGGCGACCATCCCGGTCAGCGACGCGGAGGGCTGGTTCGGCCGCCTGCTCCTGCTGCTCGGGCCCGAGGCCGAGGTGATCGACCCGCCGGCCCTTGTCGACGCGGGGGCGAGGGCTGCCCGGCGGGCCTTGGCGCGTTACAACCGGCAGTAGTCGCGTCCCCATCCGGTAGGTGGTGCGGTCAGCCCTGCGCGTAATCAGGGCGGGTGCTGAGCGTCGCCAAGCTGGCTCGCGGCAGGGAGGACTACTACTTGGCGACCGTGGCCTCCGGCCGGGAGGAAGCCGGTGTCCTCGCCGAGCCCGAAGGGCGTTGGCTCGGGCAGGCGGCTGCGGCGCTCGGCCTCGCCGGGACGGTGGACGGCCCTGGATTGCGTGCGCTGCTCACCGGCGTCGACCCGGTCACGGGCGAGGTGCTCTCTGCGCATCACGACAGGGTTCGCGTGGCCGCCTATGACTGCACGTACTCGACCCCGAAGTCGGTGAGCGTGCTGCATGCGCTAGGTCCCGAGGAGGTGCGGACGCAGGTACGCGCTGGCCACGAGGAAGCCGCAGCGGCCGCGCTCGGGTATCTGGAGCGCTGTGGCGCCCGCGTCCGGCGCCGCCTGGCACGCGGCGAAGCAGCGTCGTCGATCCCGGCCGGCGGCTTGGTGGCCGCGGCGTTTCTCCACAGAACCAGCCGCGCGCCCGACCCCCACCTCCACAGCCATGTGCTCGTCGCGAACCTGGCACCGGGACCCGACGGTCGCTGGTCGGCACTCGACGCCCGTGGGCTGTTCCTGGAGCTGGGCACGGCCCGGGACCTCTACGAGACGCAGCTGCGCTCCGAGCTCACGGGTCGCCTGGGTGTCTCGTGGCGCGAGCTCCAAGGTGCTTGGGCCGACCTCGCCGGTATCGACCCGGGCGTGAGGCGGGCCTTCTCCCGCCGCTCGGCCGAGATCGAGACCGCCCTCGCCCAAGCGGGTCAGTCCGGTCCGCGAGCTGCGCGCATCGCCTCGGTGAGGACGAGGCCGGACAAGGACCTGGGGACCCCCTACGACGACCTTGTGGCGGGCTGGCGCGAGCGCTCGTACCGGCTCGGTGTGTCCGACGCCCGGCTTGGCGCCGTCGTGGGGCGGTCGCGCGCCACCGGGCCTGAGCCGGCCGCCAGGGGCGAGCCCGACGCCCGCCTCGAAGGCCACTGGGCCGAGCGAGCGCTCGGCGAGCAGGGCGTCGCCGCCCGGGACGGCACGTGCCGGCGAGGTGATCTCGTCCGGGCGCGCTGCGCGTCCTTGCCCTCTGGCGCACCGGTCACCGAGGTCGAGCGCGACGTGGGGGCGCTCCTGGCCGAGGGCCGTGTCATCGCGGTCCCGATTCCCTCGCGCCCGTTCGGCCGGGTCCTCAAGAACACCTCTGGGCGGGGGATCCCGGGAGGTGTCGTCGAGCCGGTGTACACGACTCCTGCGGTTCTCGAGATCCACGAAAGTCTCACGAGGCTCGTACGCGACCACCCGGAGACAGTTGAGCTCCTCGCCTATCGCCCCGGTGGGAGGCTTTCGGCGCTCGACGCGATCGGCAGGCTCTCGTCCAGCCCCGGCGCGCCTGTCGTCGCGGTCGCGCCCGGACGCCAGGCCGCGGCCTCGTTCGAGTCGGTCACCGGCATCGAGACGGCGGCGGTCGTCGACGTGCCGCCGGGTTGCGCCAGGACCGGCGTCGTCGTAGTGGCGGAGGCGCAACGTATGGGGCCGTGGGAGCTCTCGTCGGTCGTCGGGTCGTCGTTGGCCGGAGGAGGCCGGGTGATCCTGTTCGCCCCATCGGCGGGGCTCGACGCCCGATTCGGCACGGCCGCGGTCCTTGCGCCCGACCTCGCTCCGTTCGCGCCCGGTGCTAGCTCTGATGTGCCAAGCACCCCTGGGAGCGGGCCGGGTACGCCGGAAAGCCATTGTTTTGCTGGTCGCGAGGTCCTTGTCGTCGCTGACGGCCCCGCCGCGCGAAAAGCGCTGCTGACGACATGGCAGCGGGGCCGGATGTCGGGGCAACGGCCGCTTGTCGTCGCGAGCGACGACGCGGTCGTCGCCTCGTTGCGTGCCTCGGTCCGCGACGCCGGTGGCTCGCCCGACGAGGTAGTCGAGGCGCGTCGGCTGGCGAGCCGGCTGGCGGGGTGGCGTACAGGCTCAGGCCCGTGTGGCCAGCTCGTTGTGCTGGGGTCGCTGCCGAACGGTGTCAGGGATCTCGCGCCCGGAGAATGTGTCCATGTCGCGATCGTCTCGCCAGTATTCTCACTGGCCGAGCGGCTCGGCCGAGCAGCAGAGGTTGCCCGGCCGAGCTACCTAGTCTCCGAGCTCGGGGCGACCCGGTCGAGCGGTTCGGATCGCTCGGCATGGCGCGACGGAGCGACGGCGATCGAGGCCTTCCGCCGCCGCTGGTCGATCAACGACCAAGAGCACGCCGTCGGCGACCGAACCACGCTGCGATCCCTCGGGATTGCTGCCGCGGGCGACGTGGCAGAGACGAGGCTCAAGCTTCGCGACGCCGTCCGCACGATCGAACGTGCGGCGCCGGCGGTGGGCCGCCGCACGTTGGAGGCGCCGGGCCGGGCTCGTTGAGGGGCATCAGTGCAAGCCGGCTGTCCGGTCGCGACCTGCCGCGACCGCCCGGACCGGGGCAGGGGACATGACCACCCCGTGCCGCTTCAGAGCGCGCGCTCGGCCGTCTGTGACCGCTTCGCGCCACGGTGAGCTCGAGTACCACGGCGTCATCTGAAGGAAACCAGGCTCGGCGCCCTCGACGCCGAGCACGCATCCAGGATGCCCCCGGGCGATGGCGTCGACAGGAAGGATGCGGTCCTTGCGCATCGACACGGTCCGGGTCGTGCCCTTCCCAAAGGCGCGCAGCCCGTTGCGGCGCGGCCCGCGGGTGACCGAGATCGTGGGCACCTCGTGCTCGCCGGCGAGGAGAGAGACGGCCTCGAGGGTCCGAGTGTCGCCGATGCCCGGAAACACGAGCTTTGTCCCGAACAACGACAGGAAGCCGTCCGCCTCGCGGTCCCACCGCGCCCGGGCCTGAGAAAGGTCCTGCAGGCAGGCCAACGTCACGACACCTTGACTGCCACCCTCCGCAACGAGCGTCGGGAGGTCGTGGAGGGGCGCGATGTTCGCCAATTCGTCGAGCACGAGGAGAAGGGGAGGCCCTGAAGGTGCCTGAGCCGCTCGAGTCCAGGCATCGCCGCCATCGCCGGACCCCGCCACGATCGCGGTCAGCGAGCGGTGATAGACGGCCGAGCGCACTTCGCGGAGCAGTCCTGCGACGAGAGGAGCGGCGAGTCTCTGATGATCGCTGCCGGCGCAGACATACAGCGTCGCCCGGCTGCCCACGAGCTCGGCCGCATCGAGCATCCGGCCTTGTGCCGAGGCGAGAGCGGCATCGGTCCGATAACCGGCGAGCACACCCGAGGCCGTGGACCATATCCCGCTTTGTTCCCGCCCTTCGGTGGCGACGATGCCCTCCAGGAGATCGAGTGCCCGATCGGCACCGTGACGCGCGAGCGAGGCCAGCGCCTCGTCGGGATCGTGACGGTTGACGGCGGCAAGCACGTCTTGGACCGGCCGTTGCTCGAGCGCTCCTGCATGGAAGACGGCGGCGAGGAGCGCCCCTGCTCGTTCGCTCCAGTGCGACGCTTCGCCTCGATCGGATCCTGGGCGCGCGGCCCGAACCATGGACTCGGCGACGAGGACCGCTCCGTCCCAGGTGCCTGCGAGAGCGAGTGGCGACCAGCCAACCGGTTCCACTCCCGGCGGACAAGGCACCGAGCCGCTGGGGTCGAAGAGCAGTACAGGGCCGACACGGAACCGGGCCGCCCAGGTCGAGGCAAGGACGTCGGCCTTGGTGGAGGCTGCGATCACCGGGCCGCAAGCCGCGAGAACGTTCGGAACTACGACGGCAGCCGTCTTTCCCGAACGTGGTGGCCCCAACAAGAGCACGCCGTCCTGCGGGCGGGCGAACACAGGGGCGCTTCGAGCCTCGAGGGAGGACCCTAGATAGATGCCATGGCCGTAGAGCTGCGATGTGGCGAGAGCCAGAGCTAGGGGATCAACGGGTGGCCCGGTCATCTCTGAGTCGTAGCCGCGGTGCCTACCAACCGACATCATGGTCGTCCGGCACACCGCACACGCCGAGAGGGTCGTGACGTTCGGCCCGACTTGTTCTGGCAGCGCGCAGGCACAACGAGATCGCGGTCAGCCCCGCAGGGGCGAAGCGGCGCAGGCGGCGCAGTCGGAGCCTTTGCGGAGAGTTCGCTCGCACGAGGGCCTCGCGCGGGCGGCGACGGGGAAATCACAGGATTTCGAGGGTTGCCCGAGCACCGGGAGGAACGGGCGCGCTCGCTCAGCTCGCGGGCCCTGCAACAGCCTCCAAACGACAATGTCTGGCCGGAAGCCCTTATATTTCCCCGCATAAGTCGCACTCTCCGATGACGGCGACTCTGGCCATCGGCCCGGAACAGGCCGTAGAATAAAGGGGTAGAGCGCCCGCGTTCCGAGAATGCTTGATTTCCGCGGGAAAATCACCTTGTATTGCTGGAGGTCGGACAATATGCCAGGAGGCGAAATTGAACAGGACAGAACTCGTCGGCGAGGTCAGTGAACTCGTAGGGCTGACGAAGAATCAAGCCGAAAAGAGCTTGGAGGCGTTCGAGTACGTGGTCACGTCGGCACTTCGCCGCAACGAGACGGTTCGGATCACGGGCTTCGGAACATTCAAGGTCCGTGACCGTGCCGCACGCCGTGGCCGTAACCCGCAGACAGGAGCTCCCGTGAAGATCAAGGCATCCAAGGGCATTGGTTTTGCAGCAGGTGCAGGGCTGAAGGCGGACTTGAACTCGCGCAGCGCGTTGAAGAAGCCGGTAGCTGCGGCGCCCGCGGCGGCTGCCAAGGCCGCTCCGGCAAAGAAGGCTCTGCCGGTCAAGAAGGCCGTGCCGGCAAAGAAGGTTCTGCCGGTCAAGAAGGCTGTGCCGGTCAAGAAGGCTGTGCTTGTCAAGAAGGCGCCTGTTGTGAAGGCTCCGGCCAAGAAGGCACCGGCGAAGAAGGCCCCGGCCAAGAAGGCCCCGGCCAAGAAGGCTGCTCGCTAGGAACTTCGAAGGCCTTTGACAAGGCAGTTATCGACAAGGCCTCGCGGCGCGTTCGTGCCGCGAGGCCTTGTCGCGGTTGGAGAGCCTGCGGGCGCCCTCAGAGATCGTCGATGCGCTTGAAGGCTTCGGCCGCGGCAAAGCCACCTTGACGCCCGTTCGCGGCGAGCCGGTCCGTGACACGGCGTTTGAACTCCAGGACTTCGGGGTGTTCGTCGTCCTCGACCGCAGTCGCCTCGGCGATGCCCATCGTCGAACGCAACTGGCTCCGGTGTTCCAAGAGGGCGGCGAGCTTCGCCTCGACAAAGTGCGTCACGTCCTCGAGATGATCAGGCTCGTCCGCTTCGAACAAGAGCAAGGTCTTCGGCCGGTGGGGCAAGGCGTCGAGCTCAGGGAAGAACAGAGGGTCGCGCGCGGCGACGATAGCGTCGGTCACGAGGAAGCCTGCATTGCGGTGGTCCGGATGCAGGCGGTAGCGCTTCCAAGGGTCATGACCGAGGATGACCTCGGGCCTGATCTTGCGAATGCAGGCTGCGACCTCGAAACGCTGGCGGAGGCCCGACTCGAGCTCGCCGTCGGGCCAACCGAGAAAGATCACCTCGCCCTTGCCTCCGAGCGCTACTGAGGCCGCTCGCTGTTCCTTGCGACGCGTGACGACGAGCTCGGCCGGGTCGTGTGCAGGGTCCCAGGTCCCTTTGGACCCGTCGGTACAGACGAGGTGGAAGATCTCGCAGCCGTTGGCCGCCCACTTGGCGAGCGTGCCGCCGCAGCCGAACTCGACGTCGTCAGGGTGCGCGGCGACAGCAAGCGCCCGGCTTGGGACTGCCAAGTTGGATTCCATGGGCTCAGGTTGTCACGTTGAGGAGTGCCAAGTCCTCAGGTAGATCGATGTCGAGGCCGAGCCGGCGATCGTAGACGATCTGGCAAGGCAGGCCGAGCCGGGCCGCTTCTGTGCGATGGCGTTCGAAGCTCCCCGCCCCATAGGCAAAACAGAACCCCGCGCCGGTTGGCACCACTGCAACATTGGTCCCGTCGCGACGACGATCAGGCACGAGCGTCACCGTGCCTTGCACGCCGAGTGCCGCCAGTCCGGCGGCAAGAGGAAGGTCCGCATGGGCAACGCACGCGAGGTCGACGCCTTCGCCGGCGAGCTGGGCGACACCTGTCATGACCGCCGCCGAGAGCCCGAGGCCCGGAGTCCAGGCCACGCGGGCGCCGTGGTCGACCGCCCACGTTGCGACATCCTCGTCATCGCACACCACCAGGACCGGAAGGGGAGCGGCAGCGGCGATCACCCGCAAAGCCAGCTCACGGGCGAGCGCCTCGCGGCCGCGTGCATCGAGCACTGTTGCGAGTCGCAGCTTCGCGGCACGAAACGACTTCACAGGGACGAGCACGGCTTGTGCCCGGGCTGGTCTAAGGCCCGTCGGACAACCTCACCGTTGCGATTCTGTACGGCCCGAGCTCGAAGGACCCTTCGAAACTGGCGACATGGCGACCGCGCAAGTCGACGAGCTGTCCGCGAGGCGATGCCCCGGGCGCCCAAGGGCTGCCGGCGCCTCCGTTGCCCGCAACAACGGCGACATCGGTCGGGATGCCGCTGGGGTTGAACACCCGGACCTCGAGCGCGCCGCCGGCGACACGCCGGACAGCGCTCACCTCCGCACCGGTCACCGAGAGCATCGAGGCCTCGAGCGGAAGCCGGCCTCCGCCCAGGCTTGCCACGACGGGCAGGTCACCGAACGCGGCGTCGGCGAGTGCGTAACCGTCTCCGTCCCCGTCCCCGACGCCGACGGCCACCGCGTATCGCATCGTGTGAGGCCCCTGCAGCTGCGGGCCTTCGAGACGGTCGACCGGCCCGGCCGGCAGAGGGCGGTTGAGCATCGTGAGGCGGGAAAGCATGCCGGTCGCCCTGAGCAAGGTCAGCGCCAGGCCGTGCGCCGCCAGAGCGCCCCCTTCGCCAGGTTCGGCGAGGTCGACGAGCTCGTACTCGCACAGCCCTTCGTGGCAGACAGTCAGCCCGCCGGCGCGCACAAAGCGTCGGGAGGGATAGGTCGCGAGAGCCCGCTCGCTCGGTCCGCCTTCGGCGAGGAGGCCACGCTGCACCACAGCGAAGGCGCACTCGGCGATCGAGTGGTCGGCCGGCTCGGGCAGCGGGAACCACGCCCTGAGCCGATGGTCCCGACAGACGTTGTCGAAGCTCGTCGTGACACGGACTGTCGCCTCGCCGGCCCGGACGTCGATCAGGGAGCTGACGACGACCTCTTGCTCGCCGGTCCGCGTGCGCCGGCCTTCGTCGATCCTCTCGGGCCAGCGGTACATCCGCTCGACCACGGCCACGGCCCGGACGGGACCGGACTCGATCAGGGACAAGTTGGCCCACACCGGCATGTCGACGACGAGATCGTGCTCGGGGGGTGAGTAGTTGTAGGTGTCGCCGAAGTCTCCGGAGTCGACCAGGCGGTTGAAACCTGGCACGCCATTCATGTCAAAGGTGCCGTCGGCAGGCGAGAGCGTCACCGCCACTAAAGAGTTGGCGAGCACAAGCCGGCCGTCGGCCTCTTCGGTGGCGGCGACCGGGTCACGCAGCGGCTGGGGTTGCCAGGCCTTCCAGCCGAAGCTGGGGATGTCCTCCACGCGGGCCAGCACTCGCCGGGACGACGCCTGGTCGAGCTTCACCCTGACCTGAGCGTCGGGCCGGAGAGCGAACCGGGCGAGCAGGTCGTTCTTTATCTGTTCGACTTGCAACTCGTTCGTGCGCTCCGGGCGGACGCGGACGACGACGTCGATTCCCGTGTCGTCCTCCCCGACCTCGACCCCGGCGAGGTAGGCACCCTCGCCGAGCTGGTCCTGCCCGCCGAACTGGGACAGGACACCGCGCACCTCGCTCGTGGTCAGCAGGACGTCGGCTGCGAGCCCGAACCGCTCGTCGAGGATCTGCGCACCCTCGATCGGTCCTTCCCCGCCGACGATCAGCTCGACGACTCCCGAACGAGGCCGGGAGGACGGGTTCACGGCAACGTGGCAGGGCTGCGACAACGATGAGGCGAGGCGGGCGAGGGCGCGCTCGGTGACACCCTCGGCGATCCGCGTCGCCTCGGCGTAGCGGTGGAGCACGGCGGCGCCGACCTCGTCGTGCGAGCAGGCGCAGATCGAGTCGTGAGCCGAGTTCCGCACGAGCTCGCGCCATGCGATCCGGAGCATCACCTCGGGGTACCGGTCCGGTGCCATGAGCAGAGCCGCGAGCGGTTCTGCGAGCCGCTCGAGGGCTCGTTCAGCGCGGGCGGCGGCCTGCTTGACGTCCACACGGTTCGACGCGACGCCCATCAGCACGTTCGCCCGGGCGCCCGAACGGAGCTCGCCCTGCCAGCTCGGCAGGCCGGAGCGAGGAGCCCCGGCGAGTGCCTCGGGCAGCGAGGAGATCACGATCTCGAAACGGTCCTGGATGGAGTTGGCCTCCGCCACGACCCGGCCGAGCCACGGCTGAGGCTCTTGATGATCCCCTCCGTTGGGGAACAAGAGCGCTGCGTCAGGCCTGATCAGGAAGCCCGAGCTCTCCTGAGTGAAAGCTTCGATACGCCGCACGAGTGCGTTTGCGTCCTCGCCCACGGACGCACCGGTCGAGTAGCCGCCGGGAAGGTACTCGGCCCTCACCGTCGAGCCGTCGGGCGAAGCCCACCAAAAGGCGTTCTTGTCGACGACCGACGGCACGCCGCGCCACACGACGGCATCGGCAAAGCCGGCCTCGTTCAGCAGCTGGGGCATCTGGCCCACATGGCCGAACATGTCGGGGAGGTAACCCACCTCATGGCGCCCCCGAACGCGGCCGCGCGCTCGAGGCCGAGCTGCAAATTGCGCACGATCGTCTCGCCGGAGACGAGGAATTCGTCCATGAGGACGTACCAGGGGCCGAAGGTGATCCGTCCCGAAGCCGCGAGGCGCCGAAGACGACCCTCGTTCTCGGGACGAGCCTCGAGGTAGTCGTCCACAGCCGCCATCTGGCCGTCGAACAGATAGTGCGCATACGACGGGTCGGACTCCATGAGCACGAGCAGCTTGTCCACGAGGTCGACGAGACGGAGCTGGAAGGTCCGGAACGGCGCGTACCACTCGCGGTCCCAGTGCGTGTGGGGGACGACGTTGACCCTGCGGCGGGCGGAGCTGGGGCGGTCGGCCTCCTGCGACGCCCCGCGATCGTCTGTCCCGGCAGCCATGGCGTGCAGGCTACGCCTCGGAAACCTTGCCGCAGGGGCCGGTGTCGTATCCGGCGATCGCCGCCAGCTGGGCGGGGAGCTCACTGCCGGCGAGCACGTCCAGAAGGGCGCGGATCTCCTGTGTGCCGAGTAGCGAGCGCGGGATGTGGAGCTCGCAGATCTCCTCCTGCCATGGCAGGAAACCAAGTCCGTACGCCAAAGCGGCCGGCTCGCTTGCGACCCCGATGTCGCCCAAGCCGGCCGCGATCGAGGACGCCACGAGCAGGTGGGCGCCACAGGCGGTGCCATAGCCGGGGAGCGTGGTCGGCTCAGCGCCGAGCGCGCCGAGTGCCTCGTCGAGCAGCCTGCGGGCCTCCGAGCCCGGCTCCCGGTTGACGAGACGAAGACCGAGCTCGAGGGCGTCCGCAAGGCAGTGCACAGATCCGGTGTGCTCGGAAGAGACGATGAGGCCTTCGCGCCAGGCGGCGAAGCCGACGACCTCGTGCTCTTCGGGGCGCCGCGACTGTTCTGAGGCACGGCGGTGGACGGCTGCTGCGTGCACCGTGCCGGCCTCGAGCAGCCTGTGCCCGGCCGTGTTGTTGCAAGCCCACCACACGAGGCCGGTCGGCGGTCGGTGGCGTTCGAGGGGCCCGGCCAAGAGGGCGAGTGCAGGGTCGCAACCGGCGATCGCGACGCTCGGGCGCAAAGTGGCAATTGGCTGGGTGGCGATGAGCGATCCGGCAGCGTCGGCTCGCGTGCTGGTCGCGTGGGCGAGGGCGGGCCGAAAGCCCGGAACGAAGCCGTAGTCGCCGACGAGAGGAAACGCGACCGGAGCACCGTCGATCTCCGACAGCAACAGGCGCGCTGATGCGAGTGCGGGAGCGGCGAGCCGTGCATTGAGCGCCGGGAGCTCTGGTGTCGCGCCGAAGAGCTCCTCGACGCTGGTACCGAGCGCTGCAGCGAGCGCGAGCGCGACCTCGAGCGAGGGCGACCAGCGGCCCGACTCGATCCCCGAGATCGACTGGCGCGTCACGCCGGCCATGTCGGCTATCGCGCCCTGGGACAAGCCCCGCGCGAGACGTGCAAGTCGGAAGCGCTCGTCGACCCTGTGGTTGCCGGTCGTCATCAGCCCATATTCGTATCAGGGCGCCACGACCGGTGGGTCGAGTGCCGTGAGGGTGCACTCGGTGCCGGCGCCCGGTGGCTCGTCGAGATGGATGGTGAACTGTTCTCCGGAACGCTCGGCCACCGTGCATTCGTATCGCGGCCCGTATGGGCGCGTTGACAAGATGGTCCCGGTGAGGACGACGCCGCGCTCTGGCGCAACGCCGGGGACGATCCGATCGGGGTGGATCGCGAACCACGTGTCTACCGCCGAGGGCGCCGGGACAAAGCCCCCATAGCCGACCAGCTCCGCCACGCGGCGACTGAGGGGGGAGAGCACCACTTGGTGCGCCCCACCCAGTTGCAGCAGCCTGCCGCCGTCGATGATCCCGAGCTGATCGCCGAAGGCCTGCGCCTCGGTGAGGTCGTGGGTTACGAGGATCCCTGCTGCGTCGCGCTCGACGGAGGTCTCGATCATGAGGAGGCGTAGCGCTTGACGTGCCGCGACGTCGACAGCTGACAAGGGCTCGTCGAGCAGCAGCACGCGAAACGGGCTCGCGAGCGCCCGCCCGAGCGCCACGCGCTGACGTTGGCCACCGGACAAAGCGGCGCCGCGCGCCCGGGCTAAAGAGGTGAGCCCGAGGCGTTCCAGCAGCTCCGCGACACGGCCTCGGGCGGGGGAGCGGCGGATCCCGTACGCCACGTTCTGCTCGACTGTGAGGTGGGGGAACAGCGTCGTGGGTTGGCGCACGAGGGCGACCTGCCTGTCGCGAGGCTCCAGGGCCGCCTCGCCTTTGGCCTTGCCGGCGACGAGCTTGCCGTCGATGCGGACCTTGCCGCGGCTCAGGCGGGTGAGGCCTGCGATCGACTCGAGGATCGTCGTCTTTCCCGCCCCCGAGGTCCCGAAGATCGCGAGACGTTCGCCGGCTTCGAGCCCGAAGCCGACCTGGACTGTGAGCTGTCTGCGCTCCACCTCCAGGTCGACCTCGAGGAGTGATGCGGGCGCGGTGTTCACGGTGCCTCGGTCCCGGCGACACGCGAGCGCGTCCGCGCGCTCCACAGATAGGCGAGCACTGGGAGGGGGAGCGCCGCGACTACGAGCAGCAGCGCGAAGGGAAGCGCGCCCGAGAGGCTGAACTCCTGGAAGGCTATGAAGATCTGGTTCGGAAGCCCTCGGGGGTAATAGGCGATTATGACGACGGCCCCGAAAGCGCCCATCGCGCGCGCCCAAGCGGTCGCGAGGCCGGTTGCCAGCCCGGGAGCCGCGAGGGGAAGGGTGATACGGCGGAAGGCTTGCAACGGGCGGTCACCGAGCAAAGTGGCGTCCTGTTCGATGCGGGGGTCGACCGACGCGAAGGCGGCGTGGGCACCGAGCACATAGAAGGGCGCAGCCTCGTAGAACTCGGCGACGATGAGC
>Ga0187875_10003061_pt1 | contig 11985 bp, 12 predicted proteins | sample June2016WEW_17_1_2_FD_132978 | JGI IMG/M metagenome (GOLD analysis project Ga0187875, IMG submission 132978) | Peatland microbial communities from SPRUCE experiment site at the Marcell Experimental Forest, Minnesota, USA - June2016WEW_17_10 | ecosystem: Environmental > Terrestrial > Soil >... | reverse complement strand
CGGACTGAAGGCGGCAGCAAACGTCCAGCGGGCCATGAACAGCCTGATTGACAGAGACCTCGTAGACCGCAGCGAGGGGACTTGCAATATCGTTGACCCTTGGTTCCGGCTTTGGGTTAGCTGGCGCACCTGACTATCCGCCAACGCTTCTGCCTCTCCAGAATGAAACTCAAACTTCGTGGCAGAGGGTCGTTTCTTGGCAGCGAGTGCAGCACTGACCCAACCGCGGTAAAGATGGCGAGGGACCTGGACGTTTTTTACTGCTCAGTCGAAACTCCCGGGTGCAACAGGGTCTTTGCATTATGACTGCTCTGATCCGCAGGCAAGAGTCCGTCCTCATCACTCCGACCGCGAGCCTGGGACTGTCGGTGACAAGCCATTGTCCGAGCGATTGAGTTTCAAGATGAAAGGGACCGCGCGTTGGGCCCATTGGGCCGGCGCTTCGTAGCCAGAAGCCGAGCCACCGAAGCAGCTTTGCAGCATTGCCGTGTCAATGACGCCCGGATTGAGCGCGACGGCGGCAAGACTGGCGGGCAGTTCCAACGCCAGCGCCCGCGTCAAGCCTTCGATGGCGAATTTGGTTGCGCAGTAGGGTGCCACCTCCGCGTCCACGGATCGCCCCCAACCGGAGCTGAAATTGACTATGACGCCCCGGCCGCTCTTGATCATGGCGGGCACAAAATGGCGAATCACGTTGGCGACGCCCTTGATATTGACATCAATGACACGGGAAAACTCCGGATCGCCGATTTGCCACAAAGGCGCGTTCTGATTGATGATGGCGGCATTGTTGATCAGCAAATCCGGCGGGCCGTGCTGTTTAATCACCACTGCGGCCCATCGTTGAACTTCAGTCTCGACGGCCACATCGACCCGTTGAAAGCTGTTTGGCCTGGGATGCCGGTGCTGCAGCTTTTTCAGAACGTCGCCGGAGCGAGCGCAACCGATCACGGTGTGTCCACGCCCGATGAATTCGTCCGTCATGGCCAGCCCAAGCCCGCGAGACACGCCGGTCAGGACGACGACTTTGGAAGTTCGTTTCACTGGCCGCGGAGCATCGGCCAAGCGGAGGTCCGTTGCAAGGCGACTTCATTGGTAAGACAATGGATTTTCCATTGACCGGACGGAAGATTGGACGAAACTCAAACTAACGGACACGAGTACCATGACGAAAAGATTAGCTTCAAGAACATAAATAGCGCTGGCATTACCATGTCCGTTCTCATCAATTTCCCCGAAAGTTTTGACGAAGGCAAAAAATATCCAGCCATCGTGGTTACCCATCCGGGCGGCGGAGTAGAGAGACAGCGATGATGGTGCCCGATGCCAAAGGAACGTATGTGCTGATCGCCTGCGTAGCGCAGACCAGGAGGCTGGAAATCGGCAGTTTGGGCGTCCACGAAATTACGCCGGGATATTATGTTTACGTCGGCAGCGCTCATGGGGCGGGCGGGCTCCAGGCGCGCATTGGGCATCATCTGGAATCGACGGCCGAACCCCACTGGCACATTGATTACCTGCTTCGATGCGCTAAGCCCGCGGAGATCTGGTTCGCAGTGGATGACGCCAAACTGGAGCCCGATTGGGTGAAGCTCTTTGAATCGGCCAAGCAGTTTCGAGCGCCCATCCGTCGGTTCGGCTCGTCCGATTATCACCGGAGCCGTTCGAGCCATCTCTTTTACTCGAAACGCCCTCCATCGTTCCGCTGGTTCCAGGAGCAGGTTCTTCGACAGTTCGATAAACTTGAGGTTCGCCAGTACGCCCTTACAAAATCTGGTTGACGGCGACTGAACAGTTTCATGGTCGCTGCACCACTCTGCCGGCATAAATGCTGGTCTCGGCGACCACTCGCCGGAGAAAAGAAAGCGTGTGCCGGACCCATCGGCTGAAAGCGGGCGTTACGACTGCCGCATCTGGATTTCTTCCAACCGAGTCAAGAACGGAACCTGCGCAGGATTGAGCTTTTGGCTTGCTTCGCGAAGATTGAAAAACGCTGCCCGATCGATTTCAGGTATCGTGATTCTCCTGCCCGATCGGGGCGGCCATTCAATTTCGACAAAATTGCTTCGAATCGTCGAGGGATCGCAGTCCCCGCGAAATGCCCAGGCATGGACGACCTTCCCGGATTTTTGGATCACTGAACCTAACGAATGAAACGGGCCTATAGGTTTGAATCCGGTTTCCTCCTCAAACTCGCGTTGAGCGGTCGCCAAGGCGTCAGCAGCGTTATCGATCTCCCCTTTTGGGATCGTCCAGGCCCCAGCATCTTTGCTCCGCCAGAATGGTCCGCCTGGATGCGCCAGCAGCGCCTCAAGAACATTCTCGCGGACACGGAACATAATCAGACCGGCGCTTTGCTTTTTCACGGGCCTGATTTCTTCCACCACGGAACGGGGCGGCGCCGTTGAGGATTGGCCGGCGGTATCTGTTTGATTTCGCGCCGGGCCTGCACCGCAAGAAACGTCCGCCTTAGTCTCTTGGCCAAGACACGGTCCGAAATGACCCCAAGCAGGGCATCTTCCTGCGGAGTCCATGGCTTGGAATAGGAGGCGTTCCATGCGGGAATTCCCTGTGTGTTGCGCCGCGCCCGCACAGCATCTTCGCTTCGATGGATTTTTTTGGCGATTTGCTCGTCGCGAGCAGTACCCAGAAGTTTGTCTTCCTTGGCAGTCCACAGTCGTAGTTGCGGGTTGATGTGCCGTCCGGTTCGCGCCATCCGCTCACGCACGAGGAGCGACGTCGATGGCCGCACCAACGGATGGGCCGCCTCATGCGGTGGTTTTTCTCGCTTTAGGATAGCGGTAGGATGCTTGGCCCGCAGAGTGGCCCGTTGTCGCGCCGGCGAATTTAACCCGGCGCGGACCTGGTTGCGAAGCTGCTGGGTTCCGGGATTGAACTCTGGCACACCAAGGGCGTGGCGCCAGTTTTGGACCACATTCCGGCACACACCCCAATGAAAACAAATGGTCTCCACAGATTCCATTTTCACCGCGCGGACCAGATCTCCGCAGAGAATGATGGAGCCTGTTCGATAACGCCTCGGCCATGGAATCGGGCCGTCGGACCAGCACGGCGAAACCTTCAGATAACCGCGCATCTCGCAAAAGAGCCGTTTATTGCGTGGCACCTTGGGAGCCGCGTAGGGCCCGAATTGGAGGCGGAAACGCTCAGGGGCGCTCATATTTGCGCGCTCGATTTAAGTGACGCATGCCGTTTGTCACTGGCAATTGGATTTGCCGGGCGTCAACTTTCCGCGTTGGCTGGCGAATGGGCATGCGACAGTCAGCCCGTCCACAGCTTGGTCAATGCGCCGGACTTCCCAGCGACCGGGTCGCTCTGCGGAAACGTGAGCTTCTTCATCCACTCGGTCATCTCAGGAGTCGGCGCGTTCCGGCAAATGTCCCAATTCTGCCCGGGCGGATACGCCCCCACCACGAGGAAATCCGAGCTTGCTTCGAGGCGGCAATGACCTGTCCCGGCCGGCAATACGGCTACGTCCCCAGCCTTGACGGTAATCTCGCGGCCATTCGGGCCGCCGAGAATCAGACGCGCGGAACCGGCGACAAACGCCAACACTTCATGCGCAGTGGAATGGTAATGATGAAAGGGATAAACGCCGTTGCGCCATTGGGGCGGCCAACCGTTGCGCTGGAATAAAGCCTCGAATTCCGCGGCCGCCGTCTCGCCGGTTTTATCGGTCATCACGCCGCGATACAACAGCACGGGGAGGATCGGATTGTTCGGCACCCAATCACTCGCGGAGAGAATAAATGACTCAGGTTTCACGGGGCTCGCAAAGGCGGCCATGAGCGCACCCGCTGTTCCGCCCACCGCGCTCGCGACAGCAACTTCCAAAAACGTTCGCCGATCTGTCTTTTTCATAACAGATTCTCCTGGCACAAGAATTCGTCGCGTTCCGGCGAAAAGCAAGCAAGCTTAAAGAACTCCACAAAACAACCTGAGGCCATCCCCAGGCGTAATCAACGTGCTTTTGTTGCTGCCAAGGTTTCGGCGCGGACCAATTGAATTTCCTGATCGTGAGCTTTGGCGAGCGCATCAGACAATTTCCGTTGTAGGTCGGCCAATTCAATCGCATGATCCGATTGCGCCTTTGCCAACTTCTCGAGGGCTCTCGCCGCCTGTGCGTTTGCATCGCTCAAAGCGCCTTGCGCCCGGCTGAGTTCGCCTCCGAGTTTTGCGCGAATCTCGAGAGCCCCCGATTCCGCAGAGGATTTTGCCTGCTCAAGCTCTACGCAACGTCTTTCTGCCGCAGTCGCGAGTCCATCCAACCGTTCGTTCTCCGTCGCAAGCGTCCTGAGTGTTTCCTGGAGCTCGGCAATCGATACATCTTGCTGTTTCCGCGCTTCCGTCTGCGCCAGGCTCCACACTTGGCGGAATGCATTGAGGGCTTCCTCGGAATCTTGAGGAGAAGCAGAAGGGGTTTCGATCTCGGCCTTTAATCGGACCAATGTGGACAGTGACCCGCGATTACCAAGCGCTGCATGGAGCGTTGCCAACGTGATCTTGCGCCCTTTGGCGGCCAACTCGGCCATTGCCTTTTCGACATCCTCTTTAGAGAGAAGCTTTTTCATCGTAATATCATACTACGATATTACGATATTCATGTCAAGAGGCCCCCTTCAGAGCTTCATTAAGAAGCCGCTCTACCCAGTGGAAGGAGGTTATCCACTGGGGGCCGCCCGTAGCGTTCCTTGATGTCCGCTATGCGGGCTGGACAGAGCTGCGCGTCTTTGCAGTCCACCGGAATGTTGCCAGCGCGCATCTGCCGCTAAATTCCGCAAAAGCGTTTGCCCAGCAGCCCCGGATCACGGCCGCACGGACCTGTCGCATCCGAAACAACCGCCGCTCATTGTCAATCCGCGCATGGCGGGTAAAGCGGGGCTGGGAAGCCATTACCGCAGGGCGGAAGAAGAAACGGGACAAGAACGAGGAAGCCGGCCAATGAACACCACCTCTCCCAAAGCAGAAATACTGAATAGGCGTCGCGCTGATGCCTCTATTGGATGCTCCTCTTCCCATCCTCAGGCAACATGCCCTGGGTCCCAACTGGAAAACATCGACAGGGCCGTGACGTTCTGGCGTCAAGCCGTAGCTCAATGGTCCTCGCCCCCCGATTACCACTGTACCCAATCTACTGAATCTACTACTACTTCAGGCGTGGCATTCGACGCGTTGTCTTGGAGCTTTGGTAGTAGTCTGAAGCGATGCTATCCGTTTTCCTCCGAACTACCAGGGAATTCTATTCAAGTAGCTGCCGATTGCCGGCCCGTTGCATCGAGATGTCCAAGGAGGTCAGCTTGACGAGGCGCAAGTCCATCTGCCAACGCGGGCACGCCGAGGATCCCTGTAGAACGGCTGGCGGAAACGACAGGGCAATAAGCAGTAGTTCGACCTCCCCACATCGGGGGGGTACTTAAGCCGATTCACCTTGCATCTTCAAGCACCTTTCCGACTTCTCACGCGTTTTTCACAGCGCGGTCATTAGGAATATAAATCAATACAAACAGGTAGCCTATAAACTGCGACTTTTGAGGTCCCGCTAGGTGAATTCGGAAGTTGGCATCCCAGAATAAGATCGTCTGTTCGCCCCGCCCTGAGCGCGGAGGAGGATCGACAGCTTATGAACGCCAAGAGCGTGAACGACGGAAACGAGAAGAAGGACCTGGACCTGATCCGGTTCGGTGGCGTGCAGTTTCAAGTGTGGCTGGATAGCCTTGGGGTGAGTCGCTCGGAAGGCTACCTGTGGCGCAAGCGCGGCTGGGTCAAGGTCTGCCGGATTGGCAAAACCCTCTACATCTTGCAGGAAGAGATCGACCGCTTCTGGTCCCGAGTCCGTAATCAGGAGTTCAAGGGTAAGTTGGCCGGGTGCTGTGCGGCGGCCGCTTGAAACGCGCGGTTATGAAGCCGGCAAGCACCAATCCAATAGTACCCCCGGAACAAGGTTCGGACCCCAAGCCGGCTGGTGCGGCCTTGGCGCCAACGACGGCGGCCGACATGGCAACCGCATCGCTAGCCCGCCGTGCCTTGTGCCCGCAGTGTATCCAACTGGGAGGCTGCGAGTTGGGTATTCCTGGGCTTATTCCGGTACCGCGGCGAGGCGACATAGATCCTGTTACGGGCAAGAGCAAAAGCTACATCGAAAGTCTTATCGAGGTTGACCAGGAAGGCAACGCGGCAGTGACGGGGTACCAAATGCTGTCAGGTGCAGACCATACCCGTGGCGAAACCTATATGTCGGGGCCCAGCTATTGCGCAGCACTCAAGCGCGGCCAACTACGGCCGGAAAAAGAGGAGAAAGCACCATGAGCGTATTGCTGATCGCATTCAGGATTAACGTGCTTACAGCATTCACGTCCGCGTCTCGTAGCATCCCGTTGCCGTCCGTATCCCGTAGCATCCCGTTGCCGCCCGCATCCCGCAGTATCCCGTTGCCGCCCGCATCCCGCAGTATCCCGCTGCCGCCCGTATCCCGCAGTATCCCGGTGGCGTCCGTATCCCGTAGCATCCCGCTGCCGTCCATATCCCGTAGTATCCCGCTGCCATCCGTATCCCGCAGCATCCCGTTGCCGCCCGTATCCCGTAGTATCCCGCGATCGGTAGTAGATCGAAATCCACAGCATTGCGGCACCGTTCTACAGCTATGTAATCATTGGGCGGAGGCCGAATTCCTCAGGGACGTCTGGGGAAGGTTAAGAGCCACCTATAGATACCAGTTTTTGCCCTTTTGTGCAAACTGGGGGCGTTTGGGCCAACCAGCACACCGGAGCACACCATGGAATTTCGAGGCATCTCATGGCACGCCGGGGAGTAATTCAGGAAAATCGCTCACAGGTGTTGTCCCCTCACGGTCCTCCTCGGTGGACGCCCATTTCGCCCTAAAACGAGCATCTGGGGACGAACTGGGGAAGAATGCCAGCCAAACAATTCTCGACAGGCAAAGCAGAACCCTTCCGAACAGAAAGAAACAGCATATATGAGCAGGCCGAAATTCACCTGGCGCCCGCAGAAGCAGGGCGACCGCCATCTCCGGGGCGATTACGCCCTCGACAATCGCGTTTACGTGTCGATGGGCATCTACACGGAACGCGAGGCAACCGAAACCGAGCCGGGCAAGCACCGGATTAAATGTGTCACTCCCCCCCGCGTCAAGCTTTCGAAGCCGGTGACCTTTCCCTACCTGAAGGAGGCCAAGGCCCGCGCTGAAGACGAGGCGAAACGCATTTACAATAACAAGCCGCCGGTCGATCACAAACTTGCCCACCAGAACCAGCAATTGGCGAACGAACGGAACACCATTTACCAGCTTGTCGCCGCCACGGGCTTGATCACCAGAACTCACGACCTCGTTGATGTCATTAAGCAATTTTTGAAAACATGGACGATCCTGCTGGAAATCAAGATGGAGCCTTTGCAGGCCGCCTACCAGGCGGTCACGCTGAAGGAGAAGTGCGGAGAACTGGATCCGGCGGAAATCGTCGGCAAGTACCTGGACGAGTTTGTGCGGGTCAAAGCCCATATGACGGTCGCGCAACTGTTCTCGAAGGTGATTCGCAGCTTCGAGAAGAGCAAGACATTGGGCGATGACACGAAGCGTGATCACACGAATGTGCTGCTTGATTTTATGGAGGCCATTGGCGAGCAGCGCTTGGCCGAAGACATCCCCATAGACGAGTTCCTCGAGTACTATTGGGATCTGGATTGCGGCGCCAAGCGGGCCTACGACATATGGTTGGTAATCCGCGAGGCCTTCCGTGTGGGTTTCGAGCGCTACGGGTGTGTCACCAGGTGGGTGCATGGTCAACTGGAGGGTATTGATCTCAGCGCGAAGGCGAACACGCTGACGGTCCTGATGCCTCTGCCCATGCTTCAGGGGTTGTTCGATCGGTGCAAGTACCTGAATGATGCCATTTATCTGGCCACGCTTGCATGGATCCCGTTGCGTCGTGCCGAGCTCAAGCGGCTCGATTGGAAGTACATTGAGTGGTGGTCGGATGGGCGGCCCAGAATATTCCACCTGCCTGCAAAATTGACAAAGGGGGAAATCGGCTTCCAAGAAGAGCGCTTTATTGACATTCCTCCGAACCTTGGGGACGTGTATGTTGCTTTCCGCCAGGAGAGCGGCCCCATCATCGTGGGGGAGGATCATCAGGAACGCCTCAAGGAGCTCGCGGAACAAATCGATCCCAAGTTCGGCTGGCCGCACAACGTGCTGCGGCGGTCCTGCATCAGCAACGGAGTCGCCGACACCAATGACAAGGCATACTGGCGCGCGCAGGCGGGGCACGATGTTGAGGCCCAAAAGAGATATGTGCGTCCAGTTGATCCCTTGCGAGCGCGAGAATATAGGGCTTGCATTCCCGACCTGGAACGGCTTGGGAAGCTGCCTCCTACGGCGTCGGATTGCCCGCAAAAGCAGGGCAGGCCGGCTCTGGCAAGAAAAGTGGAAGCGCAACCGATGCCGGCACCAGCGGCCCCCGCCTTGGACCCGGCTGTCCTGGTCTCCTTGCCGCAGCCGGTTCGGGAAGACGGCAAAATTCGGTGGAACAAGATGACCTCGAAGTTCCTCGAAGGGCTGGTTGAAAAATATACCATCGACGAAATCGCCGCAGCCTGGGGAGAATCTCCGCTCAGCCTGACGCGCCAATTATCCAAGCACCGCGTCACCCTGCCGAGCGTACCTGCCCCAGGCGTTCGAACTTCGGAGGCAGAGACGGACGATGATGGCGAAGCTGAGTTTTTGTATGCGCGGCCGCCCAAGAAGGAAATGCCATGGGACAACAAAGCAAGATTCCTGCACATTTTATGGGAAATGTCCGGGCGCTCCATCGCGAAGGCATACAACACAATGAGGAAGACCATCTACGCGCATGCCGACGAACTCAAATTGCCCCGTCCAGACGCACGGTTCTTCATGCGGCACCAGCGTGAAATCCCTCCGGAAATCAAAGCGTTGATGGCCAAACTGGATGCGGAGGACGAAGCAACGGAGGCAGTGGCTGCAAGTCGGGCACAGGCGCCGAAAGAGACTCCGAAGCCCGGCGCTGATCCCAGCGCTTTTCCAACAGGCGACGGCGAAGCCGGGTAGATTTATCAACCAACAACCTGCGTGAACAATGAGTACTGAAATCGAACCAGCCATCGAGCCGTTCGACCACTATATCGACGGCGAACCGTACCGCGTCAATGTCATGGACAAGGACAACCCCCGGTACTACTTCTACCACCCGTTTCTTAAGACGCCAGAGGGCAGACGGGCGAAGATCAGCAAGTATACCAAGCCGGAGATCATTGAGCAGCTGGAGCTGGCATGCAAGGACATGACTGTCAAGCTAACCCGTTCGGGGTACGAAGCGTTGGCGGGTGCGCGCACTTGCGTTCGACGCATTCGCGGAGAACTGGAGGCGCATGACGCATCGCCGGAACAAATCGTGGCCGGCGTAAAACGCCACATCGAAAATATCTCGAACGAGGAAGAGCAGCCGGGCGCACCTGTACCGAAGTCGGACGAAGAGGCTCCCAAGGGAGGTCCACCCGTCCCAAGCCCCCGTGTCGATACGCCGCCGGCCGCGCCGGGCAACCCAGAGCCGCCGCCTGGTGTCGTAGAAGGCCCTCTGACTTATCGGCAGCTTGCATTTATGGTGCTGAAGGCCTGTGGGCCGTTGGGGAGCTCAGAGATTTGGCAGAAAGCCCTTGAGATGGGCCTGGCGGAGCGGGTTGTTTCCTCGGGCAACAGCCCCGAAGCGAGCCTCCGATCCAGGCTGGACCGCGAAGTTCGAACTGGCGACTCCCCGTTCTACCGGATCAACGGCGAATTCGCATTGAAGGAAGGCGCAGAGGCCCCCCAAACCGGGCCGAAGCTGATCAAGTTCAAGCGCAAAACGCCAATCCCTGATCCGCCTCGAAAACCGAATGGCAAGATCGATTGGAAGAGCATTACAACGGAACTGTTGCAGAAGCTGGCTGACGAGGGGCCACTCGCCGACCTTGCTGCGGCGTGGGAAGTATCCACGAGCGTTGTCTATAAGTATTGTCACAACCGGGGAGTGAAGACCTCGAGCGACTGGAATGTTCGGGCAGCGCAGCAGCGCAAGGAGGAGCTGGCGCCCCTGGTTGCCGCAAATCCAAAAGGTGAACAACTTCCGGCACGGCAGATGCCCTGGCAGGAGAGCGCTGCCAAATTCCTCCGCTTATTGTGGACGGCGGGCATGGCGCAGATTGCGAGAGATTGCCATTGCGCGCCATGCACTGTTCGCTTTCACGCGGACAGGCTCAAACTTGCCCGTCCGAAAGCGGGATTTCTTCTCCAGAAAACTCCGAAGATACCGGAAGAGATATCGGAGCAAATCAAGGTGCTCGAACTGGAAGAAGCGAAGGTTGCCGAAGCTGAACAAGCGGCGCGGGACGCAGGAGCCGCCATATGAAAGCCCAAACCACCTCGGAAACTCTTGGGAGCAGCGAGCTCGGCTCCTTTTTAATACCACCAAATGGTCTGGAACCCTCGGCGCTCGTGACACTCCCGGTGGACCTTGGGACCCATACGGGCTGGGCGTTGATGGAGGGGGATCAAATCGTCGACTCAGGCACCGAATTGCTCGCTTCAGACGAGGAGTTGCAACGACAACGAGAGAACGGAACGGAGCGAACCAGCGACCTGCGATTTGGGCGGTTCCTGGATTTTCTTGCCCGCAAACTGGCGTGCGGCGTCAACCGGATCGTTTTTGAGGACGTCCTTTTCGCCGGCAGCCAGGCCCAAACCCAGCTTTGGTCAAGTCTGCGCGCCGCCATTTGGCTGGCTGGCCGTGACCAACGCGTTAAGATTTGCTGCGTCGCGACCGCAAGCCTGAAGCGTTTTGCCACCGGCAACGGCTGCGCCAAAAAGCCCGAAATGGCCCAGGCGCTGGCCGCCGCCCGGCCGGATCAGTACCGGCTGGACCCGCAGACCGGGCTGTTGTGGCACAACAGCAAGACCATCGATGACAATGAAGTGGACGCGATCTGGCTTGCTCTTTACGCGCGCGCGGTGGATGCCGGAACCGCCGGCTTCATTGGGCCGCATCAAAGAAAAGCCGCCGCCAAGGCGGAGCGCCGGGCCAAACGGGCCGCCGCCAAAGCCCAAAAGAGGGCACGCGCCGAAGCTCAAAAAGCCGAGGCTCGGGCAAAACGCCAGGCTTTGATGGAGGCCATCAAATCGGCCGGCAGGTGCTGCGGCGTGCTTCGAAAACCGGCGGCGTTCGGCCGGGCGGCATGTCCCAAATGTCGCCGGCTCGTCACACTGGCCAAACCTGGCATTCCAGCGGAATCACCCATCGCACAGGATTAGCAGGCTTTCCAGCAGCGACCCCGGGGCGATGGCCGGTTTCTTCTGGGTTCTTGGCATGGCAAAGGCAGCCGTTTCTTCCCCGGGCCCACCGGCAGAATCCTGCCATCAGGGGCGGGTTGATTAACGTCAAACAAAAATCATGCTTACCCCAGCACCAGCCGGGCCCACAAACGCAGAACAACAGTGGCGAACAAGAAGCCAGCTGGCCCAACATTATCAAGTCAGCCCGCGAACCATTGGGAATTGGATGAACCGCGGAATTCTGCCTTATTCGAAGCTCGGCAATTTGGTTCGGTTCGAGTTGAGCACCTGCGATCATGCCTTGGAAAGATTCCTCGTGGCGAGCCGCTTGCCGGTGAATATCGGCGCCACCGCCCCTTCCTGGCAGACCAAACCGCAGATGGCCGTTCACCTTAAGGTTACACTGCGAACCGTGACAAGCCTCATGCGCCGACGCATTCTCCCGTACATCAAGATCGGTTCTGTTGTCCGATTTGATGTTGACCGGGTTGACAGCGCATTTGCGAACCTTCACGGCGTCAATAAGCGTGGCTGAGCGGAAATGAACCGCTGCAACCATTCCTGCCACTGGCTTTCGGTACAGGCCGAAAGTTGAGCGCCGTCCACGCCGAAAAGGTCGGTGG
>Ga0187875_10003060_pt1 | contig 11989 bp, 9 predicted proteins | sample June2016WEW_17_1_2_FD_132978 | JGI IMG/M metagenome (GOLD analysis project Ga0187875, IMG submission 132978) | Peatland microbial communities from SPRUCE experiment site at the Marcell Experimental Forest, Minnesota, USA - June2016WEW_17_10 | ecosystem: Environmental > Terrestrial > Soil >... | reverse complement strand
TCCACCCTGCTTTGCTCAATATCGAAGCCCGTCACCCGGAAGCGCTGGCCGCTGAACAAAAGCGCCAGCGGCAGGCCCACGTATCCCATCCCGATGATGCCGATGCAGGCTTCCCGGGAGTCAATTTTTGCGATGAGGCCGGCCAGCCGGTTTCCGGATGCAGTGGTCATGTTCTTGATTGTAGGGCCAAACTCTGAACCAGCCGCCTGGGACGGGCTGCGCAACCAGCGGCTGGTTACAATTAGAGTATTCTTTTTAAGGGAGGCCGCAGCGAGGGAATCAGCCGCAAACAGGCCTTTTCAGGGGAATTATCTTGCCTATTTATCTCGTAACCGGAGCGGCGGGATTTATCGGCCGCTCGATTGCCGCGGCATTGCTGGCGCGCGGTGAGAGTGTCCGCGGCATCGACAGCCTTATTACCGGCAAGCGATCCAACCTGGTTGGGCTGGAAGCGATGGAGTTTATTGAAGGCGATCTGTGCGACCCGGCAGCCTGCGCGAAGGCCTGCGCCGGGGTGGATTTCGTCTTCCACGAGGCGGCGCTGGCCTCGGTGCCGCGTTCGGTAGCCGATCCGGTGGCCACCAACCGGAACTGCCTTGACGCTACTTTGAATGTGCTGGTAGCCGCACGCGCTGCCGGGGTGCGGCGGGTGGTTTACGCCGGGTCGTCCTCCGTTTACGGGGATTCTCCGACCCTGCCCAAGCACGAAAAGATGCTGCCCAACCCCATCTCCCCCTACGCGGTGGCCAAGCTGGCCGGCGAGCACTACATGAGCGCCTTTGCCCGTGTCTATGGGCTGGAGACGGTCGCGCTGCGCTACTTCAATGTCTTCGGACCCTATCAGGACCCGGGCTCACACTACTCCGGCGTGCTGGCTATCTTCTGCCGTCGCATGCTGGCCGGGCAAGAGCCCACCATCTACGGCGACGGCCAACAAAGCCGCGACTTTACCTACATCGACAACGTGGTAGAGGCCAACTTGCTGGCCGCTGCCGCTCCGGCGGAAAAGGTTTCTGGCCGTATGATGAACGTGGCCACCGGCAGCCGCATCGCGCTGAATGAAACCGTCGCTATTCTGCGCGAGTTGACCGGTTACAACGGTCAACCAGCCTATGCTCCGCCACGCGCAGGCGACATCCACGATTCGCTCGCGGATATTCGTTTGGCCGGAGAGCTGCTGGGCTACGCGCCCACTGTTGACTTCCTTGAAGGGCTGCGCCGCACTGTCGAGTGGTACCGGAGCGGCGGGGGAGCAGCGTGAAAGCCGGGCAATGCGGCATTTTTACCCATACGGCCTTATTGAGTGATGGAATCTATTGACGGATTGATTTCAATCAAGCACACTGACGAAGATTACCCTTGTTGCATTGTTGTGTTTTAAATCCCTGGTCTGCCTCCGCCTATTGAATGTTGGGATGGGGGTTACCTGCCTGTGCCGGAAGTAAACGACGTTCCGTCTGATTCACCATACGAATTCGATCAGAGGCCCCATGCGCGGCCCGGCAACGGCTCACGCGGCCGCTCCCGAAGCCTGAGCGAGCTTTGGGAGGTGCTGGTTCGCCGCCGCCGGCTGGTTGGCTGGGTGGTGGGTAGCTTGCTGCTGGCCTGCCTGCTGTATTGCCTCATTGCTCCCAATCAATACGAAGCCAGCGCCAGGGTGGCGATGCGCACCTCGCCCATTTCAGCGCTCAGCCTGGAGGCGCCGGATCCGTTTGTGTCGGCCTCCATTCTTTCCGCGCCGGTGCAGCAGGAGACGCTGGCAAACGTTTTTCGCAGCGACCAACTGGCCTGGAAGGTGATTACCGGCCTCAAACTCTACCAGGCGCCGGGATTCATGGGCAGATTCCCCAGCAAGTTTCCTAGTTTTCGCGCCGAAGCGCCGTCTGCCGATGCGCAGGAATGGCTGCTGGAGCGCTTCCAACGACGGCTCCACGTGCAGACTTTGCCGCGCACGCTGCTGATTGAGATTCGCTTCCGATGCAGGGATGCGGCCCTGTCGGCCAGCGTGGTGAACGCCCTGATTCGCGCTTATGGCGATCAGGACACCGAGGCGCGGGTGCAGGCCACGGCTCAAGCCTCGACGTGGCTGGAGAGCCAGCTCAAGGAATTGAAGGCCCGCGTGGATCAGGACCAGCAGAGGCTGGCGGCCTTCCAGCGGGAGCACGACCTGTTGAACACGCCGGAGACGCTGGCTGACGGTAAACAGGGCGAGACCGACCATACCTCGACCGTGCTGGAGATCGATGAGCTGGGCCGCCAGTTGGTGGCGGTGTCTACAGATCGTATTTTGCGTGAAGCCCAGTACCGCGCGGCTCAGCAAGGCGACCCGGAGCTGGTGATCGCCTCTGACCCGCGTCTGCAGGCCGAGAGCGGCAACTTTGCCACCGCCCTGTTGCAACAGATTCACGCTCACAAGAGCGATCTGGAACAGGAGCAGGCCCAGCTCAGCATTGAACATGGCCCCAACTTTCCCCGCGTGGTGGAGATTCGCGGGCTGTTGCAGAATCTGGACCAGCAGAAAAAGGCCGAGGACGCCAAGCTCGTGGAGCGGTTTCGCAGTGCGTGGCAGACGGCCACAGACCGCGAGCGGCTTGTACGCGATAATCTCGCGGAGCTGACCGCTGAAGGAATGAAGGCTAATGAAGCGGCCACCCAGTATGCGGCAATGCGCGAGGAGGCCAACGCCAGCCATGAGCTATACGTACAGGTGCTGGCAAAGGTGGAGGAAGCTGGTCTGGCCGCCGGTCTCCACAGTTCCAATATCTCCGTGGTGGATTATGCCCGCCAGCCGGACAAGCCGGTGGCGCCCGATCTGCCGCTCTACATGCTCATCACACTCTTTGCCGGCCTTTGGCTGGCGATTGGAGGCGCGTTCCTGATGGAGTCGATTCGTCCCTCGGTGTTTCGTGCAGGCATGGTCATGCTGGCGGCCGTTCTGGCTGGCGCGGCGGTTCATGCTCAGGCGCCCACTCCCAGCACCTCCGGCCTGCCCACGGGAGTAGTGCGGTTGCCCGCCACGCCTGATCCTCGAAACCTGCCCAATCCCAGGGAGGCGCCGCTAACCTGGGGCAACCCGGGCCAGTCTGGCGTGCCGCCGCTGGCCGGAACACAGTCGGCCACTCCCATGCCCGCGCCTATCGCTCCCGGCGATTTTCTTGATATCAGCGAAGTGCACACCCCGGAGTTCCATTCCATGGTGCGCGTCTCCCCGGCGGGCACGGTGACGCTGCCCATGATCAACGAGGTGCAGATTGGCGGGTTGAACGAGCAATCTGCCGCGCGCGCTATTGAGGCGGCGCTGGTTGCCCAGGGTATGCTGCTGCATCCGCTGGTTTCAGTGCTGGTGACCTCTTATGCCGGGCAGGACGTAAGCGTGCTGGGTGAGGTAGTGCGTCCCGGGGTCTATCCCTACACGATGCACCATCGGCTGCTGGACCTGATCTCCGCCGCTTCCGGCCTGGCGCCGAGCGCGGGGCGGTTGGTAAACATCTTCCACCGCGACGACGCCAAGACGCCGCATCCGGTGGTTTTAGACCCCAGCGGCACCGACACCTCCGTCGAGCATAACCCCGAACTGCTCCCCGGCGACACGGTCCAGGTCAGCCGCGCGGGGCTGATTTACGTAGTGGGCGATGTGCAGCGTCCCGGCGGTTTTCCTGTCGATCCGGCGCAAGGGCTTACTGTGGTGCAGGCGCTCTCTTTGGCCTGGGGCCCGACGCAGAACGCCGCCATGGGTAAGGCATTGCTCATCCGCGAGCAGAAGGGCGGGCGTACCCTCACCAGCCTCAATCTGAAGCGCATGTTGCACGGCCAGGAGCCGGATCAGCCCGTCCGCGACCGCGATATTCTCTACGTGCCCGACTCGACGGCCAAAAATATCTGGAACCGGACCGTGGAATCTGCCATTCAATCGGCGATTGGCGTCACCATCTACGCCGGCCTGGTTTATTCGCAGAGGTTTTAGGCCTATGCGTCGCATCGCCTGGATCCTGTTGCTGATCTTCGTCTTCGCAATTCCCTGGGAGTACTCCCTGGATCTGGGCGAACCGCTGGGCAACATTGCCCGAGTGGTGGGTTTGCTGTTGCTGCTGGTGGCGATTCCGGCGGTGCTTCAGGCCGGCCGACTGCGAACTCCCGGTGTAATGCTTTGGCTCGTGCTGGCTCTCTATCTCTGGTTCTGCTGCACCTACTTCTGGACTATTGAACCTATAGTCACCCTGGCCCGAATGCGCGGCTACTTCCAGGAGATGATGATTGTCTGGCTGGTTTGGGAGTTTGCTCAAAGCGCCGGCGATCTGCGCGCGCTGTTGCGGGCCTATGTGGCCGGATCGTGGGTACTGGCTCTGCTGACCCTGGCTAACTTTGCCACGGCCGAGGCCGTAGCCGAGCAGATTCGCTTTGCCGCCGCCGGACAAGACCCCAACGACGTGGCCCGTTTTCTCAACCTGGGTTTTCCGTTGGCGGCGCTGCTGGTGAACAGCGAGCGACGCTGGCCGTGGCGGCTGATGGCGGCCGGATACCTGCCGCTGGGACTGGTTGCCGTGTTGCTCACAGCCTCTCGCGGAGGCTTTCTGGCGGCCGTGGTGGCTCTCACGGGCAGCGGTGTTCTGCTGGCATACGGACATCCAAAGAGGGCGATGGCCGGTGTGATGGCTTTGCCGCCGCTTGTCGCGTTCCTGTGGTGGATGATTCCTCGCGGCAGCTTTGAGCGGCTGGCTACCATCGGTGAGCAGCTTCAGGGGGGCGGCCTGAACCAGCGGTGGAACATCTGGACGGCCGGTTGGCATGCCTTTGTGCGGGCGCCGATTCTCGGCACGGGAGCGGGCTCTTTTGCCAGCGCGGCAGGCTTGTCGCCCCTTGACACGGCGCACAACACGGCGCTTTCCATCGCTGTTGCCGGCGGCTTATGTGCGCTGTTTCTAGCCATGGCCATTGTGGCCGTCGCGACCTGGTCAATCGCACAAACCAAAGGACCTCTCCGCTGGGCGCTGACTCTGGCGCTCGTGGTTTGGGGCATCACCTCGATGGTAGCCACCGTGGAGGAGAACCGCTCCACCTGGCTGCTGCTGGCGCTGATTGCGCTTGCCGGGCGGCTGGCTGCCGAAGAACCGGAGGGGCTGTCGGATCAATTTCCTGCCAATCAATGACTTGAAGTTGTTCTTGCTGAAACGTAACATTATATGTTACGCTACGTCTGTGATCAAGACATTCCGGCATCGAGGCATTAAGAGGTTTTTTGAGGAAGGCTCAAAGGCCGGAATCCAGCCGAAACATGAAGCCCGGTTGCGCATCCTGCTCACCACTTTGAACTTGGCATCGACGCCGCTCGATATGAACCGGGCAGGCTGGGACTGGCATCCGCTCAAGGGAGACCTCAAAGGACATTGGTCGGTAAGCGTTAGCGGCAACTGGCGTTTGACCTTCAGCTTTGAGGGCAAGGATGCGATCCTCGTGGATTATCAGGATTACCACTAAAAGGAGCAATGATTATGACGATGATGCACAATCCGGCCAGTCCAGGGGAACTGCTGAAGGAGTTCCTCGGCGACAAAACCGCAACCGAGCTTGCCGAGCATATCGGCGTAGCGCGCGCCACCGTCTCGCGCATTCTCAATGGCCGCACCGCCGTGACCATGGACCTCAGCATCCGGCTCGGTGAGGCTCTGGCGCTCTCTCCGGACTTCTTCTCGAAGGCGCAACTCCAGTACGACCTGTGGATTGAATCGCAGAAGAAGCGGCGTAAGATCAGGCCGCTGGCCGCCTGAACAAGTGTGGTGGAGTCAACTGCCATCGGAAGGATGAATGAGATGTTGTGATCTCTCACCCTGCGCCATCATGAGTAGGTGTATTTGTGCGAGAATTGTCAGAATGAATCACGACGATTGGGCCGATACAACAGCGACTATCTATAGCTGCGGGTGGGAAGATACACCGGGTCGAGGCTTTGTTCTTCGTTCACTCAGCGGCCTCTTCTCAGGTCAATACATCATAGTTTTTAGTTATACGATTTACGGAAAATATTTCAGCGGTGAATTCACTTCTTACAAAGAATGGAAAGAAGGCAGTACTTTCCCACTAAAATACAACCCCCAGAATCCAGAAGAAACCGACCGTGAGGACGAGGAGATCAATTCACTCACGACAATCGCGAGTTTTGTTGTCAGTATTATGCTCATCATCTTGTATTTCTGGTGGAAAGCTCGAAAGTAGCGCTGCGAATAAGACCAGAATGTTCCCCATCCCCCAACTCGCGCGGCACTTTCAGGGCGCAAGCGTCAACCGGCGCATTCTGAGAGCGGCGGTGTCGGTTACGGCGGCGGGGATTCTGGTCAAGATTGTCGCCACCTTCAAGGAGTTTACCGTCGCCGGTGTCTATGGCCGCTCGGATGCGATGGACGCATTTCTCGCGGCCTTTCTGATTCCCAATCTGCTCATCAACCTGATTTCAGAATCGATGAACCAGGCGCTGGTGCCGACGCTGGTGCGGGTGAGGGAGCGCGAGGGCCACGAGCGCGCGCAGCAGCTTCTGTCGAGTTCGATGCTGTGGGTTTGTCTGCTGCTGACCGCGGCAATAGCCGTGATGGCTCTGACCGCGCGCGGCTTCTTTCCGCTGATTGCCTCGCACTTTCCGCCGGCAAAGCTGGAGCTTGCCATCCGGCTCTTCTACGCGCTGCTGCCGGTGGTGCTGATTACCGGCATCGCCACCAACTGCACCGCCGTTCTGAACACCTTTGACCGCTTTGCATGGCCTGCGCTGGCGCCGATAGCGACTCCTGTCCTCATCATCGTGGGAGCGCTCACGCTGAGCGGTCGCTATGGAATCTGGGCGATGGTCTACGCGACGCTGGCAGGTGCTCTCGTCCATGCCGGCGCAGTGGCGTGGATGATGGACGCGCGTGGTTACCGCTTTCGCCTGTGGTGGCACGGGGCGACTGAGGCCACGCGCGAGGTGGCGCACCAGTACGGTCCGGTGCTGCTGAGCGGGGTGGCGGCCTCCGGCGGGCTGCTGGTGGATCAATCAATGGCTGCCATGCTGCCAGCGGGAAGCGTCTCCGCGCTGGCCTACGCCAACCGCTTTGTGAGCGTGGTGATTACGCTGCTGGCCGGGGCGGTCTCCTCGGCCGTGACGCCGCATTTCTCGCGCATGATTGCTCACCGAGAGTGGGCCGGATGCCGGCGGACACTGCGCACTTGGGTCCGGCTGACGGCGCTGGTCTCCACGCCCATCGCTTTGGCCCTGATTGTCGGCTCGCACTGGCTGATTCGCACCGCCTACCAGCACGGCGTTTTCGGGCCAAGCGACACGGCGCTGGTGACACCTGTGCTGGCCATGTACGCCATTCAGATCCCGTTTTTTGTCTCCAGCCGCGTTTTTTATCGCTTTCTGGTTGCCATGCGCCGCTCCGACCTGATTTTCTATTGTGGCGCTCTGAATCTGGCGCTGGATATTATCCTGAATCTGGTTCTCATGCGCTGGTACGGCGTGGCAGGAATCGCGCTGGCCACTTCGTTGTGGACCGTGAGCACGTTTGTATTTCTCTGGTATTGGACTCGGAAGCTCCTCCCTGAAGAGTCTTAAGATCGGGCATGATGTCGAAGCTGGTTCAATGATGTAGCCAGCACACCTTTGCCGCGAGGCTAGAAAGCACGATGAGGGCAACCGAATGATTCCCAGGCCTGCGCAATATCTTTTGCGCTTCGACGATCTTTGCCCCACCATAGAGCATGACCACTGGCTGCGTTGCCTTCCGTTGATCGAGGATTTCGGGCTGAAGCCGATTCTAGCCGTGATTCCCGACAACCAGGACGAGGGACTGAATATATCACCGCCGGACCCAATGTTCTGGCCGCTGATGCGGGCCATGGAAGCAGAAGGAGCGACCATTGCCCTGCATGGCTATCGTCATCTCTGCGCCAGCCAAGGCGAGAGTCTGTTGCCGCTGCATCACCATACTGAGTTTGCCGGCGTGCCGGAAGTGACTCAGCGGCGGTGGATTCGCGAAGGGCGTGGAATTCTCCGTGGCCATGGACTCAATCCCATGATCTTCGTCGCACCGCGCCACGGCTTTGACCACGCTACTCTTCGCGCGCTTCGCAGGGAGGGAATTCCGTTGCTCTCGGATGGCTTTGCACGCGTTCCATTCGAGCGTGGCGGTATCACATGGATTCCGCAGCAGCTTTGGGGACCGGTGGAAAAATCACGTGGGCTGTGGACCATTTGCATCCATAGCAACTTTATCAATGCTGCCAAGGTAGACGAGCTTCGCGCTTTTATCCGCACTCATGCCGCGCAGTTCACCTCCGTGGACCGTGTGCTGGACGAGTATCCACTTGCCGAGCTGGGCCCGATTGAAAGGCTCTATGAGGCTTGGGCACTTTGGCGAGCCCGGGTTCACCGAGCCAGAAGACGCCGGAAGCTCCGTCCCCGCCGTGGCGGCAAGGCTTAGGGTTCGTTCGTTCTGCTCAGGCTCAGATTGATTCCCATGCTTTGCCATCTTCCAACCCGCCCTCCCCACACTGCTGAAAAGCTGATCTTCAGCCGTGGAGCGCGGGGAAAGATGCTTCTTCTGCCGCTGATTGCCGCCACCTACTTCATGGTCTCCGGCGGACCGTATGGCATCGAAGATATTCTGGGTGGCGCTGGCTACGGCGCGGCCATCCTCATTCTTCTGGTGTTGCCGTTTGTCTGGAGCCTGCCGACGGCGCTGATGGTGGGCGAACTGGCAAGCGCGATTCCGGCTGATGGCGGCTTTTACGTCTGGGTGCGCCGGGCGATGGGGCCTTTCTGGGGCTATCAGGAGGGTTGGCTCTCGCTGGCTGCCAGCGTCTTTGATATGGCCCTCTATCCGGCGCTTTTTGTCAGCTATCTGGGCAAGTTCAATCCTTCACTTACTGCTGGCTGGGGCCACTATGCGTGGGCACTTGGGTTGGTGTTGGTTTGTACCGCGTGGAATCTGCGCGGCGCGCCCTCGGTGGGCAATGGCTCCGTGGCGATGTTCATACTTCTGCTGTCGCCGTTTGCGGTCCTCACGGCGCTCGGCTTGTGGCATGGGTTTACGTTGCATCCCGCGGTGCAATGGGGAGGTGCGCGCTCGCAGGTTGGAATCGCAACCGCCATTCAGGTGGGAATGTGGAACTACATGGGTTGGGACAATGCGGCCACCGTCGCCGGCGAGGTGGAGAACCCGCAGCGCAACTATCCGCGGGCGATGATTTGGTCGACGATGCTGGTGGCAGTGAGTTACCTGCTGCCGCTGACGGCGATGGCGCTGGCGGGGATTTCGACGGCCAGCTTCTCGACGGGCGACTGGACGAATGTGGCGGTGCTGCTGGGCGGGCCGTTGCTGGGGCTCGCGGTGGTGGCCGGCGGCTGCATCAACGGTTTTGGAATGTTCAACGCTCTGGTGTTGAGTTATACGCGGCTGCCAATGGCCATGGCCGAAGAGGGAATGTTGCCGCGGATTTTTATCCGGCGCAACCGCCGCGATGTGCCGTGGGTTTCGGTGCTCGTGTGCGGAACAGCGTGGGCTGCGGCTCTCAGCCTGAGTTTTGAGCGGCTGATATCGATTGACCTGATTCTCTACGGGTCTAGCCTGCTGCTGGAATTTGCGGCGCTGGTGGTGTTGCGCCTGCGCGAGCCGGAGCTGAAACGACCCTTCAAGGCGGGGAACCTTGGCGTTGCTTCTCTGCTGGGCGTAGCTCCGGCGATGCTGATCGGCTATGCGCTCTACGCTGCACGAGACGAAAAGATCGGCTCCATCTCCGCGCTGCTGCTGGCCACGGCGGTTGCGCTGCTTGGGCCTGTCTTCTACTGGTTCTCCGCAAGGGTTTGGTCAATCAGGCGTTCATAGTCCTGAATAGCGCGGTCAATGCGGAAAGCTTCGACAAAAGAATGGGCAAAGCGCTCCCCCGGCCTGAGGGCGCGAAGAGCGGTCAGCAGGGAATCGGCCAGTGCATCTTTGGAGATTGAGGAGGCCAGCCACACCCCAGATTGTCCGCGAAGCAGCTCGGCGAGGCCTCCCGAGGCAGGCAAGGCCACAATGGGGAGCCCTCCGGCAGCTGCCTCTAGCAGGGCATTGGGCAGGCCTTCGTGCCGGGAGGAGAGCACAAAGAGCGTTGCCGTTGGGAAGAGCGTCCAGGGCCGGTCGATGTAGCCTGCAAAGTGAACCGTGGCGTCGAGTCCCAGTGCGTGGGACAGAGCCTTCAGCGCTGTCTCCTCCGTGCCCTCGCCGGCAATCTGAAGGCTGGCTTCAGGAAACTCTATCCGGACTGAAACCATGGCTCCCAGCAGCAAATCGAAGCCTTTTTCCGGCGCGAGCCTTCCCACGGCGAGCAGATGGGGGCCGTGGCCGGTTTGCAAGCCCGGATTCAGGCTGATGGAAGTGCGAATCTCTTCAACGTCTACGGGGTTGGGCAACACTACCAGCCGATTTTTCGGTACTCCCAGCTCTCGGGCCAGTTCGTCGGCCATGGACAGCGTCTGGCAGATAACCCGGTCTGCGCGGCGGTAGAGCAGGCGGTAAAGCAGGCGGGTGTAGGCCGGCACCTTGCCAAAGGCCAGAGTGGCGGAGACGGTTCCGTTCTGGCGCACCAGGACGCGCGTTCCGTGAGGAAAGAGAGGGCGCAGCAGCAGTACCAGGAAGTTCAGGTGAGCCATTCCGGAGAGAATCAGCTCCGGCTTCACCCGCCAGATCAACCGGAGCAGCCTGAAAGCACTGGCGCGCACCCTGCGAGCGCCCAGAGCGTGAACCCTGACCGAGGCTGGTAGCGCCTCGCTTGTTGCTGATTGCGTGATCAGCCCTAGATGCAGCTCGTACTTTTTCGCCGGCAGGGCCCGGGCCAGGAGCGCCGTCACACGCTCTGCGCCGCCGCCGCCAAGATGCGGAATCAGCAACAGGATCTTTGGGCGCGGATTCGCGGACATGTGGTTATCCTTGAAATCTCAGTGAGTATAGAGCCAACGCCCGTATTTATCTGGAATTAACGCGCATTATTCCAGAAAAAGCTTCCTCTTGACATAATAAAGCCTGGTAATGTTACCCTTGAGTACTGAATCTGATTTTCTCCAGCGGGAGACCGCCTTTTATGGCCTCTTCTGCGTTGTCACGAGGGGAGAGGCTGAGGCGGAATACAGGAGTGAACTCACCGGAGCAGGGAATTGCCCGGTAGAGCGTTTGGTTCACATGAACTCCTGAAACTGTCGAGCACTCTTCCTAACGCGTTTCCGAGGTTGTTTTATCGGGACGCGAAGGCCCTTTTTGGGAGAGGCTCGTGCTCAAACGCAACGGAGAAATTGCAGATTCTATTTTTTTGCCCACATTCTTTCGTGTGAGCAACCGCTTATTCCCGGTATCCGCCCGCCTGGCGGAGCCTTCCAGCACATCGCAACGCCCCCACATCGTCGTCGGTATTACCAGCCCGCAAACCTGCTTGGTGCTTGGTGGCCGTCTGCGCACTCTGCGCGAAGCGGGATTCCGGGTAACGCTGGTTTCAAGCCCTGGCGCGCTGCTAACTCGCACAGCTGCTCGGGAAGGGGTTGAGTCGGTTGCGATTCCTATGCGCCGGGGGATGGCGCCGGTCTCGGACCTGCTGTCGCTGTTGAGATTGTGCTGGCTGCTCTGGCGGCTGAAGCCTGAGATGACGGAGTTCAGCACGCCCAAGGCTGGCCTTCTAGGCTCGGTGGCCGCCATGCTCTGCGGCGTGCCGTCGCGGGTCTATTTTCTTCGCGGGCTAAAACTTGAGACCTCGACCGGAATCAAGCGCCGCATTCTGCTGGCCACTGAGCGTCTGGCCTCGGCCTGTTCTCATGCCGTGCTGTGCAATAGCGAGAGCCTGCGCAACCAGGCGCTGGCTTTGCGCCTGGCTCCTGAAGCCAAACTGCGCCTGCTGGGGAGCGGCAGCAGCGGCGGTGTCGATGTGGAGCGCTTCTCGCCGGGCCCGGACAGTCTGCGCGCCCGGCTTGGCCTTCCTCCGGATGCGCCCGTGGTGG
>Ga0187875_10003058_pt1 | contig 11997 bp, 18 predicted proteins | sample June2016WEW_17_1_2_FD_132978 | JGI IMG/M metagenome (GOLD analysis project Ga0187875, IMG submission 132978) | Peatland microbial communities from SPRUCE experiment site at the Marcell Experimental Forest, Minnesota, USA - June2016WEW_17_10 | ecosystem: Environmental > Terrestrial > Soil >... | reverse complement strand
GCAGCCGGATCGGCTTCTTGCCGATAGACGCGTAGAACGTCATGGCTCGTTCGATCACCGCCTCGGACGTCTTCGCCCCGCCTACTACTTCAACCAGGGGAATGACGTGGGGAGGATTAAAGGGATGGCCTATCACGCAGCGCTCGGGATGCTTACAGCCCGACTGAATGGTATCCATGGTGATGCCGGATGCGCTCGAAGCGAGGATCGAGTCCGGAGGAGCGACTTCGTCCATCTGGGCGAACACCTTGGCTTTCAAGACGAGTCGTTCCGGGACGTTCTCCTGGACAAAGTCGGCCTTCGACACTGCCTCCTTCATATCGGCAGTGAAGGTCAATCGGTCGCGGCTTGCACCCGAAGCAAGGCCAATGACCGTGAGTAACTTCCATGCCTCGTCGACGTGCTTGCGTAAGTTGGCCTCCGCGTTTGGCGCGGGATCCGTCGCGATGACGTCAAAACCGCTTGCCAGGTACTGCGCCGCCCAGCTCGCGCCGATCAAGCCCGTACCGACGATCGCTACGTTTCGAATCTGCGTATTTGCCACATCGTTCTCCATGAAGAATCGTGTTTCCTCGAAACTTCTAGTTGCTCGCAACTCCCGCTTTGATGGCTATGTCTGCCGCTGGCGTTTCAGGTTGTGACCCGGATCGGTCGTACTGACTAGACACTGCTCTCGTGGTCATGATCTTTGTGCCCTTCATTCGGCAGCCGACGTCAATCTCCAAGGTCAGCATCCTCTCCAATTCCATAGGACGCCGGGAAATCCCATGTTTCAAAACGTCTTGCCTTCCAGATACTCCATGGCGATGAAGCGTCTACCGTAGTGGTCGCCGATTTCGTAAATGGTGCAAATATTTGGATGGTTTAATGCGGAGGCAGTTTTTGCTTCACGGCGGAAGCGTTCGAGTGCTTGCGCGTCTTTCGCAAGGTCGTCTGGCAGAAACTTGAGAGCAACGAAACGGTCAAGTGCGGTGTCCTCTGCTTTGTAGCCAACGCCCATCCCTCTACCGCCTAGTCTTTCAACGATGCGGTAGTGCGATATGATCTGGCCGATCAGCACGTCGGAGCCTACCATAGTGACGACATCTTAGGGGCGCGACCGGAGGCAAGTCAACGAAAAGGGGCGCCTGGTAGTGTCCTTCTATGAGAAGGTCATAAAAGTCAAGGCCGACGTGGCGGCCCTCCTTATGTTTGACTTCCGGCACATTTCCACAGAAAAGTTTGCGTTAGGATCGCTCAGGTGTTCTGCGAATGTCGAAACCAGTGGCACACTTTTCCAACATCCGCAGAACGTCGCCGTAGGGGCCGGAAACTGACATTTATGCTGCTTTGGGAAGAGTATAGGCGTAGACGTCTGGAACATTTTCACTCGGCGTGAGCCGTATGTCTTTAGCCTCGGCATCGACCCGTTCTACCCGTATGAAAGATGGCTGCTGCTCTGGCGAACGTCGCGGGAGCTTCGAGAACGGGGCCGGGGGTTCGCACGATCCGCCGCGAATAGCGCCCAGAGCGGCTTCCCACAAACGTTCATCCTCGTCGTCGGCATCGCTTTCATTGAAGAAGCGTTTCACTTTGTTATCGAACTCATCGAAAGTAGAATTCTCTTGAGCCATGTCAGCCAAGATTTCCCAGTATGCTGCCCGGAACTGGCGAAAAGCCTCATCGATGTTATCGCCCGATGCAGCAATAGCCGCAGGACGCACACCGTACATCCACCACTTGCCGTCCTCTTGCCATGGCTGCATCCTTTCAGGTGGAACGATTCGTGAAGCAATAGGAGACATAAAACAGCTTTGCTGATTAAAAGTTAAGTCCGATTGCCATGACCTACCCGCAGTTTCCGATCGGCGGCTTCCGGCAGTGACTGGTTATATTAAGCTGTGGGGATTGTGATGAAGCTCTTGATCTTTGCTCTCTGTGTTGTGTTTGCGTTTGGCGGTCTGAGCGCGCAGACGCCTGCCTGGCAGCCATCGCCGGGACATACGCAGGTGCCGATATGGCCGGGGGCGGTGCCCGATGCGCAGCCTGTCGCGGGGCCCGAGGATACGGCGACGGTGGAGGACCCTCTGGTCGCCGGGCGGCCGTGGGTTCAGGTGGGCCACGTCTCGCGGCCTACGATGACAGTCTATGCGCCGAAGGAACGGAATACGGCCGCGGCGGTGGTCGTGTTTCCTGGCGGAGGCTATTGGATTCTAGCCATCGATCTTGAAGGCACGGAGGTCTGTGACTGGCTGACGTCCAAGGGGATCGCGTGTGTGCTGTTGAAGTACCGCGTGCCGGGCGAGGGACTATATCCGAGATCAGGACCGTATCCAGACTCACCGATGGCGTTAGAAGATGCGCAGAGGACGGTTGGGCTGGTCCGATTTCACGCCGCGGAGTGGCATATCGATCCGCACAGGATTGGCGTGCTTGGGTTTTCGGCAGGCGGGCATCTGGTGGCAGCGATGAGTTCGCATTTTGGGCAGCGTTTGTACCCGGCTGTGGATGCGGCCGACAAAGAAAGCTGCCGCCCGGATTTTGCGGTGGCTCTTTATCCGGGGCATCTGTCGCTTGCCGCTAACAGTCTTGGGTTGAATCCGGATATTCATGTCACTGGCCAGACGCCACCTACGTTTTTGCTGCAGAATGAGGATGACCCCGTGGACCGTGTAGAGCACTCGCTGTCTTACTATGCTGCGCTGAAGAAGGCTGGGGTTCCCGTGGAGATGCATTTGTATGCGCAAGGCGGCCATGCGTTTGGGCTGCGGCGCACGAAGCTTCCGGTGACGGGATGGCCTCAGTTGGTGGAGACTTGGCTGGGGACAATCGGAATGATTCCAGAGTGATTCGTATTCTGATGCGCAAATATGCAATCTGATTGATACAACCACGGCGTACTATCCTCGGACGAACGAATTCAACATTCGGAATGAGACCATGCACGCGAGCGACAGCACAGCGGCACAATTAGGATCATCCCCCAAGGCCAACTCTGAATCAACGCCCAATATCCTCTCGCTCTTTCTCGGAGGTTCATGGCGGGCCCCGTGCGGGTTTTATGAGAGCGGCGAGCCGTCTGGGGGTCTATGATTTCGTGACGGACATAGGCCGGCTTTGCAGGAAGCCGGTGAGCAATGCGCTGTTTACCTTCAAGCGGCCGTTGTAGCTGATAAAGCCCTTCTTCCTGAATCCATTCATAAATTGACTTACCCTAGCGCGGGTGGTACCGACCATCTCGGCCAGGGTCGATTGGCTTACCCTCAGGGGGTGGTGCGGCTTTGATTCCTTGCCTATTTGCTCAAATAGCAACAGAACCCGAGCCAGTCGCCTTTCGCTGAAATTGAAGAATTGATCTACCAGATCTTCTTCGATTCGTATAATCCGGGAAAGCAGATATTCAACGAACAACGATGCAAACTTCGGGTCTCGCTTGAGCGTGCGAACCGCGCTTGCCTTTTGCAGTCGAATGATATTGGACTGCCCGATTGATCTCGCCGTGCAAATCCGCGGAGATTGCCCTGCTAGACAGCCTTCGCCAAAGAAGCTACCCCGCTGGAGGAAGGCGATTATCGCTTTCTTGCGACGCGTGGAGACCGCCGTGAGCTTCACCGTGCCGCTGTGGATGTAGAAGACAGCGTCAGCTGTATCCCCCTGCGAAAAGACAGCCTCTTTGTCTCGGTAGTCCCGGACAGTCATTCCCGCACGGAACTTTTTGCGGAGATCTGCGGGACTGAAGCCGAGAGTACGTTTATTCGCCATTCGCGTCTGCTCCCCCGATTAATTCAAGAAGTTGGCCAGCGCCGGCAATCGTATCCATCGAGAGGCACACCGTCGAGATGTTCAAAATTGACCGCTGCAGCGACGATTCCGGACGAGTCGTGGGCTGATCGTCGGGGTGTCAGCTCAAATCCGCTCCTATCAATCGGCGGTCGCGATGCGGCTTGGTGCGTGGTTGGCCAGTACTAAGCTCACACTTCTGCCCCGGAGCAGCACCGCAAGTCGGACAACGGACGGCGAGGGCCTGTTTTTGCCTGAGTTCCTTTTTCATGGCGCGAAGAAGAGAATACCCCAGAAGCCATTTACAAGACTGGTCAATTTTGGGCGATCAATTTTGAACAGTGTAGCGATGGTGACGAACTCCAGCAATCTTTGGTCCCTTCGTGTCGCGCCCACTAGGGAAGCCGGAATACCCTCGGCCAACTCATTCTCGATCCGGTCAAGGCCGGGTTGAGGGAGTCCGCGGAAGGGAAGAGCGTCTATCGCGGCTCGTTTGCCAAGCACGCCAAGGAATAGGCGTGCAACGGAAAATCAAATTCACGTCCACGGCAGATGAGCAGTACAAGGCGCTCGAACATGCGAAAGCGGCGATCTTCGTGCAGGTTCGGAAGGCCATCGGTTACCTGGAAATCGACCCACACCATCCAAGCCTTAATACGCACGAGTTCACCTCCCGGACTGGTGCCAATGGCGAGAAAGTGTTCGAGGCGTACGCTCAAAACAACACCCCCGGCGCTTACCGCATTTTTTTGCACTACGGCCCCGATGAAACGAAGGGCAAGAAACGAACTCCCGTCATCACCATCGTTGCGATCACACCCGATCCGTAGCGCACACAGTATTTTGATTTCCTCAAACGGGAGGTATTGAGAAAACAAAATATGCAGCGCAAAAGAATGTTGGACCAAGTCTTGATGTCAGCGATTTTCTTGCTCCCGGTTGTGTGTCCGCTGCGAGATCGTCCTTTCGGGCAATATACCCGCCATTAGTCCCAATAGGAACAACACCACAAAGAATGTGAACCAGATTATGCTTTGTCCATCCCTAGCATGTGCCGCAGCCTCGTTTTCAGCACCAAGTCTGCCGGACTCTTGCAGCCCCTGTTCAGCCAGTTTTCAAAATCCTGGATTTTGACGATATGGGTGATCTCGGGATTCCGGACCTTCACGGTGACCGTCGTCAGCCCGCCTCCGATGTCGCCGACCCAGTCGTGACCGCGCACCATGGCGAGGGCCTGGGCGACCGCTTCGTAGAGCGTCTCCGCCGTCACGTCGAGCTGGTGCGCGGTGTCGTTCAGGTCGTGGAAAACGACGGTGCAGGCTTTGGGAGCCACGATGGCAATTTATTATATTCGTCTTTTGTTCGTCTCTGCTCCTCTAAGCATTTTGAGCAGCAATGAAGAAATTCGGGACTGGGTAAGGCGGGGGCACCGGCCACGCGGAATAGGCTTGTATCTGCGCAGCATTATTTGCTTGTACACGTACTGCATGATATGCTTGTTTACGCACGGCATAATAAGCTTGTAACAACGCGGGTCACCGGGACCTCACAATGCCCAAACCGAACGAAAAACTGGCGGAATCGCTCGCCGCGCTTCAGGCGCTTCAGGAGAGCGGCCGGCGCGTTTTCCGGTCGAGCGAGCTGAGCCGCACGCACCGGGAGCGGCTGCTGCGCAACGGCTTCCTGCGGGAAGTGATGAAGGGCTGGCTGATGTCCTCCAGACCGAGAGCGCGCGCGGGCGACAGCACCCCTTGGTATGCCTCATTCTGGGAATTCTGCGCCAGCTACTGCCAGGAGCGGTTTGACGATGCGTGGTACCTTTCGCCCGAGCAGTCGCTGCTTCTCCATGCGCAGAACACCGTGATTCCGAAGCAGGTGGTGGTCTACAGCCCCAGGGCCACGAACCACACAATGGACCTGCTGTTCCACACATCACTTTATGACCTCAAACAGCGCGAGATGCCGCCCGCGGCGGACGTGTCGGTGAAGGACGGACTGAGGCTGTTTTCCCCGGCGGCAGCACTGGTGAAGGCTCCGGAAGCTTTCTTCACGCGCAGTCCCATCGAGGCTCAGGTCGTGCTGGCGGGCATTCGCGACGCATCGGATGTGCTGCACCATCTGCTGAACGGCGGGCGCTCGGCAAAAGCAGGGCAGCTCGCCGGAGCGTTCCGCCGCATCGGCCGGCCGCGGATCGCTGACGAGATCGTCAAAACGATGAAGGCGGCGGGATACGACGTGCGCGAAAGCGATCCGTTCACAGCGCAGCAATCCGTCAGTGTTTTACCCGCCGCCACGGCGCCCATTGTCGGGCGCATGCAGGCGATGTGGGAATCGATGCGGGGCGCGGTTGTTGAGATGTTCCCGAAAGCGCCCGGACTTCCCAAAAGCAGGAGAGAGTATCTGCGCTTCGTGGATGACATTTACAAGAGCGACGCCTACCACTCGCTGTCGATCGAGGGCTACAGCGTCACGCCGGCGCTGATCGAAAGGGTGCAGCAGGGAGACTGGGACCCCGCTCACCACGACGACGACCGCCAGAACCGCGACGCGCTGGCGGCGCGCGGCTACTGGCAGGCTTTCCAGAAAGTAAAGGATACCGTCGGCGAAGTGATTGCAGGCGGCAACGCCGGCGACCTGGCGCGCGCGGCTCACAAGGACTGGTACCGCGAACTGTTCCAGCCCTGCGTGGAGGCGGGCCTGATCAAGGCCGGGGCGCTCGCGGGCTACCGGAATGAAGCGGTCTATCTGAGCACGTCGCGGTATGTGCCGCCGCGCTGGGAGGCCGTACGCGATGCCATGCCGGCGCTCTTCGATCTGCTCGAAACAGAAACAGAACCGGGCGTCCGCGCCGTTCTCAGTCATTGGCTGTTCGGCTATGTCCATCCTTATCCCGACGGCAACGGCCGGATGGCACGGTTTGTGATGAATGCGATGCTGGCCTCGGGCGGCTATCCGTGGACGGTCATCCGGGTCGAGGATCGCGACGTTTATCTGGCGGCGCTGGATCGCGCCAGCATCGACATGAAAATCGAGCCCTTCGCGGAATTCATCGCGGAACGGGTGCGGTGGTCGATGAAGCAGGCGACTGCGAAAGCGCGTGGACAGTGAAATGAAGGTGCGCACGCCGGGCAGCGAGCATTTGCAGATTCACAGTGGTGGTGTAGTGTGGGAAGTTCCGCAAGACAGGCAGGATAAAGAGCAGTTGAAAAGGCGAAAAGCACGAAGATGCAGAACATCAACCCGGTGAGGGCGCCTTTCGGCTTTCCGCTGGACATTCCCAGGCTCGGTGAATTGCGTAACGCATTGCAGCGATCATGATCGAATTCGACGAATGGTGCGATGCTGCGGATGCGGTCGTGAACGGACATGGCCTCAAAGTGCTTTCCGGTTCCGACGACCATTTAGTTGATGCCCAAGATAAAGTTGCCACGATCATCCCTGCACACTACGCCTCCGAGGAACATGTTGCGCACATTCTCGAACGCCTTGGAAAAGCGGCAGTAGCAGAATTTGTGCGTCCAAAAACTGCCCGAGAGCAAAGCTATTCGCTCTGGGGATCTCGGTGAAATTTTTGCAATCGAGTACATCGCTGAGAACACCTCTTATGAAGTCCCTATAAAACGACTGCGTTGGAAAGATCATCGCAACATGGCAATGAGGGGCGATGACGTTATCGGAATCGAACAGAATCCAGACAATGGGCGCGGGCGAACGCGGCCCCTATGCCGATCTGACGGCCAAACCGGAAGGAACCGAATTCTTCTTGTTTCGACGATCCTGGAGCTGAGCGATTTCGCTCAACAATGCGGCGTTACTGAGGACTTGAGATCGCGGGCCGGCCATTCTGAGCAGACCCTCCAACATCGTTTCCTTCGAGAGCGAACTTCAGAACATTCAGGTTATTGAACTCGCACGTTTCCAAGACGGTTGCCAGCACCAGGTATTCCTGCAGTGAGTGTTTCGCGAAGCGACCATCAGCGTCGCGGCGGTACTTGGCAAAGCGGTTAATGGCATGCTCGGCATTGTTGTTCACGGCACGCCGTCATGGTCTAGGAACGTGAACATCTTTTCGCCGCTCTTCTGAAATCGCTTCTTCTACTTGTTGGCCAGCGGCGACAAGAAGTTGGCAGAAGCCACTGCCTCCAGAAACCGAACGACTGACCGCTTGTGTTTGCGATCCCTTGGGCGATGCCTTTGAGTTCGATGTCCAGCGGGTTCTTCAGTAGGTCGTCATCGATGTCGCGCACCAAATGCACGAGACACTTTTGTTGCTCGCACTTGAGAGAATCATAGGCCGTGTAGAAATCGGAGATCGGAACACCTGAGAACGAGATGACTTGTAGCAGTAGTAGACCTTGTCCATGGTGGTCATAACCCACACATAGCGCATTTCGCTTTTTTCGAGGAAGTCTTTGACAAATTGCGGGGCTGCCGTGGATGAGCCACGATCTGTTTCTGTTTTCGAAGACGTACCGTGGTTTCATCAATGTGGATAACTGGACTTTCCAGGATGCTTTGGAGGATCTCGTCACAAAGGGTCTGGTGAAGAGCCGTGATGTAACACTTTGACGAACTGGCTTTGGTTAAACGCAAGTCCGAATCCTCCAGGCTCTTCTCCACTCCACCCATATTCAAGCCGCAAGCAACGTTGGAGTAAACGCACTCATGAGGGCGTGGCCAAATTTGTGCGGATCGTACGACTTTTCTTTGGAGGTAAGCTGATGTTCACGCCTGGAACAGGAGTACCGCCACGAAACAGTGCAAGTGATCCATTTTTTCACCCGCCGCCCTTGAAGAACCTCAGATGCACCAGCTTCCGGCGTCAAATTGGCGCATGCAGGGTGGATGTCATTGAAGAGCAGGGAGTCTTCAAATCCGGCGAAAACCCTCAGGAGGCGCTTGAACCTGAAAAGAGCCGGCCGCAGACCTGAGGCCAATCCGTCTGACATTTGCCCTGGCACTTGAATTTCTTGCCGGCTCCGACCCATTCTCAGGTGAGCCACTCAGCGCAGTGGTGACGCAGGCTGCGCGAGCTCAACGAAGCTAGGAAAGTGAATTTTAAGCGAACGCGGAATCCGCCTTCAGGATCGAGCGCTTGGGGCATGAGCGCCAGCTCGGGAATGCGCATCACCCAACGGCAGAATCATTTGAGGAGGGGCGATGATCTGCTCAATTCGTTTCATGAACGCCCGCACGAACTCGCTCGCAAGTTTAGATTTATTGTCGGCTCGGGAGGCGAGCCAAAGCTCCACCCGAAGCTCCTTATCGACGAGCGGACGTACTGCTATGCCCGGCCGCTTCATTCGCAGTGCGCTGGCCATTGTCAGAAATGCGATACCGACGTTTTCCGCAACCAATTGAAAAGCTTCGTCGGCCGTCAGCACATTCTGATTGTTCTTGTAAACCACCCCTTGCTCTGTAGCGCGCCGACAAATCATGTCGTGCAGTATGGGGTGAACCTTGCGATCAAAAACAATCCAGGTGCAGCCCCGCAAGTCTTCCAGGGTAAGGACGTCTTTGGACGCTAGAGAATGATTCTCTGGAATGGCGATGTAGAACGGGGCCTCCGTAATCTTTGCCATCGTGAGCTTGCGGTTAGGGCTAGGATTTGCAATCAGGGCGAGGTCGAGTCTTGATGTAAGCAGACCATGCACAAGGTCAGGTGCGAAATCGCTCTGCATATGGAGGACAAGGTTGGTATAGAGAGGAAGGCGGATCGAGAACAACGTGGGAACTATCATCGGATCCAGGTACGGCGACCGACCAATGGTCAGATGTGATTCGACGCCTTCGTTTGCCGCTTTCCCGGATTCAATGGCTCGTTCATCGTGGATCAGTGAAAGCTTGGCTTCCTCTACGAATGCTCGCCCCGCGTCAGTGATAACCACATTGCCGTGATCGCGGTTGAAGAGCTTAAATCCGCATCGGCTCTCCAATTCGTTCAAACGCCGACTCACTCCTGACTGGGACATCTTGAGCCGCTTTGCCGTCCTGGTGAAGCTGAGTTCCTCGGCGAGAATCACCGCAGCGACCAGATAGCGCGTTTCAAGTGGAGTTGCCATGGTCATACCGTATCAGGCAACTGCACACCTGCTTGAAACCATCGTCATGGTGCATGAACTTTAGTTCTCCAATGCCACCTCCAAGCGCAAATTACGCCGATCCTGCCAGACGAAATCGCAGTTTCTCCTACAATGAGCGTGAAATCCGCATGGTCGAAGCGTTATGAGCGGGCCGCATAACAGACTTTCTGAAACTCATTGGACAAATTCCTACGATGAGAATCTGCTTAGAAAACACTCGATCCGTGAGGATAAGGAACAATGCACCCTCTCCCAGCCGAAAAGAAGGGCGTACAAAGCGAAGGCATCCACTCCGTTGCCTTGGAGCGGCACTATTCTGTTTCGGAGGTAGCCATCTTGTGGGGAATCAGCGAAAAGACAGTGCGACGGTTGTTCGATGGAGAAGATGGTGTGCTGAGGTGGGGAAGCGGCGAGACGGCGCGTAAACGCAGGTATCAGAATTTGCGCATTCCTCAAAGCGTCTTGATTCGGGTGCACCACCGCCGCCGAGCCTAACCAAATTAGGATCCGAAAGACAGCAGTTTCCCTTGGTTCTCTGCGGCTTTTTTCGCGGGAACCGCTTCCAGTGTGGCCCACGCATTTCTTACGCTCGCGGCCAGCTGGTCTTGCCGCGCTTTGACCCACGGAGAGTAGTGCTTTTCCGTGATCTTCACGCTGGAATGGCCCAACAGCATCGATACCTGATCGATGGGAACGCCGGCGAGCAACATCTCGACTGCGAACGTATCCCGCAGCATGTGGGGAAAACACCGCTTGGGTGATCCATCGGGCTTCTCCAACCCGGCGAGTTTGAACAGGCGACGAAAGCTCCGTTGCCAATCGGCGACCGCGGTCTTCGGTAGACCGTTTCCGCTCCAAAAGAAATATCGCGGGTTTGGCTTAGCGCCAGCAGGAATGGTTCGTAATTCCTCTGCCACTTGCGGAGGAAGGGGAACGTAGACTGGCGTCCCTGTTTTCGCTTGGTAAAGGAGCAAGTTGTCGTTGATGAGCCGTGTTCGTTCCAGCGTGAGCGCATCCCGGATGCGCAGCCCGCTCCATCGCATCAGCTTGATCAACGTGCGGAGGCGCGCGCCGTTTGTGGATCCGGTCTCCCCGCGATTCTCCCGATACAGGTATGTTGCATCGAGCAACGTGTCATATTCTTCCCGCGTGAAATAGTCAGTCGGAGCTTGCGTGACGGAGATGCGTCCCAGATTGTTCGTTGGATTCGTGGTGATCCAATTGGCCCGGATGCAGAACCAAAAGAAACCGGTTAGGCGCTCCTGTTTTTTCTTCTTGGCCATCGCCCCGTCCTTCCAGGACGCGCGAAAAGCCTGCACCGCGCGGAGGTCGATCTCGCGCAGGAGCTTGTATCCTTCGGCTTTGCACCATGCGAGGAATTGCTTGCGGAAGAAGATGTCCAGCTTGTAGACGGTCGCTTCGCTCAGTTCGCGTGCCTTGGCATCGGCAAGGTACTCGCTCACCGCCTGAACGATCGCGGCGGGTTGATCTTTCCGTTCGGGGGTGGTTGCGGGATCTTCCGCGTCTTCGATTACACGACCAAGGTCGGTCGCTCGTTCCCAACTGCCGGTTTTGAGGCTGCGGCGAATGTAGGTTCCATTCGCCGTTCCTTCGATCCACATGGGGCAGGTGCAACGCTTGTAGAAGCGGTCGGAAGACTTGGAACAGGCCCGTCGATGGCGTCGATAGAGCGTTAGCATAGATGCATCTATCGTACACCTATCGTACACGGAGAAGCAGCAAATTTGTATGTTATTGATAACAATAACTTTAAGTGTGGTGGAGGCGGCGGGAGTCGAACCCGCGTCCGAAAATGTTACTGGTCAAGAGACTACATGCTTATTCGCGTTCATGCCCCAGGCGTTTGGCGCCATTGCTGACGCTTCCCCCAGGACGTTCGCGGCCCACGCTCAGAACGGACAAGAAACGCTAGCCGCTAGCCTGTGATCTTAACCTCCCCGCCCAGACGTACGGGGAAGAGCAACCCTCTGTGTGACGCTTGCTCACCGCCCAAGGGCGAAGCGGTGGAAAGCGGCTGCCTAATTAATTAGGCTGCGTATGCCATTTGTTGATTGGCAATTATCATTTTGCCCACGATTACGGGTGTGTGCACCCCGGCATGCCTCTTGGCCGCAAGCATCTCCGTCGAAGCCGT